>Ga0111538_10009745_pt1 | contig 12800 bp, 7 predicted proteins | sample SoiMethybrSBSTD1_FD_79669 | JGI IMG/M metagenome (GOLD analysis project Ga0111538, IMG submission 79669) | Bulk soil microbial communities from a Populus tree surrounding site in Tennessee, USA - Soil MetaG P. TD hybrid SBSTD1 (version 2)... | ecosystem: Environmental > Terrestrial > Soil > Tree...
CCGACGATCACGAGCTGCTTGTCGAGTGCGGCGACGGTGCGTGCCGCCACTGAGTCTCCGGTGTCCACCAGCACTTCGAGCCATTCGCCGAAGCGATCGACATCGAACTGTTCGTCGCGTCCCGGCTGTGCGTGGCGCCACAGATCGAGGTCGAGCAGGGAGGTGAGTTGCGCGGGTGTGGCAGACGTGACGAGCTCGCCGCACGCATCGAGTCCGCGGTACTGAATGAGCTGATGCAGCGTCTCCGGCGCGAGGTGCGGGACCACCCGCGCGAGGAATGGTGAGTCCAGGAGACGCGCGAGCCGATGGTCCACCGAGCCCCCTTCGCGGGGCGCCGTTTCGCGCTTCGTGGTTGTTGACATGGGCCGGCGATGATACCCGTCCTGCGCATCAACAAACAGTCTTGAAGATGAAACGGAGGGAGCCCATACTAATAGTGGGATCGAAGTTCGTGATCCCATCTCGTCCTTCGGTGCGCCGCACCGTCGCCTATCCCAATCAGATCGAAAACAGCGAGCCCAGCGCGTCGACGCTGAGCTCGCCATCACAGCGATAGCCGAACTTCAGTCAATAGTGACTGCACCGCTGGGGAGGCTTGCGGTTAACTGCACCGAGTCGAGCACCAGCATCAGATCGCCCGATCCCGCGGTGACTCTGAACGCGACGTTCGCCAGAGGCGGCGTCCCGTCGCCCATATTGAGCGAGGCGCTGCCGCTAAAGGTCGCACGGCCGTCTGCCTCAACCGAGCCGCCGGTGACGTTACCCTCCACCGTGATTTCTTGCGGGCTGCCGCCCAGAGAGCTTCCCTGCAAAACGGCATGGAACGTTCCCGACGCTGAGCCGTCGGCCTCGATGAATACGCCCGTCCCGATCTGCACTCCCTCGAGCGCGACAGGGCCGAGCTCCGCCCCGGCGGCGAAGAGGCCGGTCGTCGCGGCAGTGACCGAACGCTCGTCGCTATTGGCGCCAACCGACGTCGTCAGGACGGCCAGCCCGAGAACAATCGCACGCACCGAAGTAAGTCGCTTCATCGCGCTCTCCCGCTTATTTGATCTGAACATTGCCGCCACCCAATGTGCCACTGGCCATGTAGCCGTCGCTCATGACGATCGAGAAGGTGTCGTCTTTGCCGGGCTCGCCGTTGTCGCAGACGTCCACCTGGAATCCGAAGCCTGGGGTCCCGTTGACCTTCGCGTTGCCAAGGATGCGGGCGCAACGGCCCGCTTCCCTGGGCGTCACGGACGTGACCTCGGTGCTCTTGACCGTCCTCGCGAGAAGCCCGTGGTCCTGATACGTCACGTTTCCGCTCGGCGTCCCAGCATTCGCTTTCGCGGTCAGGCCGAACGTTCCTTTGCCGTTGACAACGGTGATCCAGCCGCCCGCCGTGACTTTGGTGCCCGCCGTGCTTGGCGGTACGACACAGAAGTCCTGGAATCCGATGAGCATCGACGTGTCGAAGCCGAGGTACGGGAACTCGTTCTGCACAAACCAGCCATACCGATTGCCGCCGACAGTCACGCCGATCACGTCGGAGGGATCGCTCAGGGTCCACGTGAACAATGGAACGCCTGCAGCATTCTTGATCGTCAGATCCACGGCCAAGACGCCGGCGCCGTTGTCACGGAAACGATGCTCGAACGTGTACCACCCTTCGACATTGATGGTGTAAGGCGTGCTACCTGGATTCTTCGGGAAGGAGCTGCCTCGACCGCCATTAGTACTGGCGCTGATGACGAATCGTGGACCGGTACCCGTCGTGTCGGTGTCGGTGTAGAAGCCGGCATTGAAGACGAAGTCCCGCCGGTGAGCGCATGAGGGCGTTGAGATTGCCGAACTCCAGTCAAAGCGAGTGTCGTTCGCATATGGCAGGAGGCTACCAGTCATGTACGGAGGCGAAATGTCGAGATAGATGTCCACCGATGTGGTGTATCCGCCGGGCGGAAAGGTCTCGCTGTACCCGCCCCAATCGGTGAAAGTCACCCCGTTCAAGTTCTGATCTTCGGCGTGAAACACTCCGCTCTTCGACGGCACGCCGCGGGTACCGCTCGAAACTCTCATTGCGCCGGCCCAACCGTTCGTGTCCGTTTCGAAGCTCTGGAAGTACGCTGCGAAGGTCACCGTGACAGCGGCTACGAAGATGCCCGCAATCACCAACCACATCTTCATCTTCGTCTTCTTCTTCGTCGTCCTCATGCGCTGCTCCGTTCGCGTTCGTCGTGCTCGTTCTAGTTTTTCGCGTCGCTCTCAGCTGCCGCTCTCTATTCAAGTTTCGTTCCGATGTAACGCGAGGTCATGCATTGCAACGCGGTTGTGCGAGGATTCATTCGGTATCGAGCGACTCGGTGAATCAGCGGATGCGCTTTGCGACTCGACGATAGCAAGTGGAAGCTGTGAGGGGCGCGAAGGACAAAACCTTACGCGTCATTCCAACTTGTTGACTCGCAAGCTGTGCTGAGCCGACGTTTCGTCCTTCAGCTATCTGCGCGAATCGAAATCAGAATGAAGAGTTGATGGACAGGAAGGATGCAGACTCTCCGGCCGATGACCTGGCTACAAGAGAACTATGGAGATGCATGTCAGAAGCGGATCTCGATTACAGACGGGGTAAGAGCTTTGTGGCACCGGGAGCCAGCAGCGGCGTGAGCACCTCGGCCAACTCACGCACGCGCGGTTCTCGCATGATCGTGTCGTGCGCGCCAGGCACCATTCGTGCGCGTACGGCGTCGGCCAGGGGTCCCCAGCCCAAATCCTCCCTGGGCGGCGTCAGGCTGCCGAGCCGTCGCGTTCTCGATCGAATGACGGTCACGATGCCCGCATAAGGCTTCGGCACATAGTTGGTCAGCGTGCGGCGCAACGCCGCAAGGAACTCGCGCGTGCCTTCAGGAAACGCCCACAGGCCGAGCGCGTGGCGGACGTCCGCCTCCGCCGGGCCTCGTTGCAGCGCCGCACGGAAACGGTCGCGTTCCCTCAAGAGGAGGCTCTTGAGGCGGGCAACGGCCACGCTCGGTCCGTCGCGGAAAAAGTCGTCGTCCTGAAGCCAGTAGGCCGTGTTCTTGATCAAATGCGCAATCGAGTACGGCATCGCCTGGTCTTTGCGGATTGAGCGCGGAGCCGAGCAATCGATGATGGCGAGAAGCGCCACCTTATCACCTGCCATCAGCAGTTGCTGCGCCATCTCATACGCAATCAACCCTCCACCCGAGTAGCCTCCGATGTAGTACGGACCCGGTGCAGCGCGTTTGATAGCTTGAACGTACGCCGCCGCCATCTGCTCGACGCTTGTACACCAAGCCGGTCCCTGCTCGGTTCTCGCCCGAATGCCGTACGTCGGCTGGTCGTCACCGAGATGCCTGGCCAGCGTGAGATACGACAGCACTTCGCCGCCGATAGCATGCACGAGAAATAACGGCGGGCGCGCCCCCTTTGGTTGAAGCGCCACGAGCGGCGACCACTCCATCCCTTCATCGGACTTTGAGAGCCGATCGGCCAAATGCTGCGCCTGATGCCGGATCGTGCGTTGCTCGAGCAATGCGGTAATCGGCAGCGAGATTGCGAATCTCGATTCGATCTCGGCCGCCAGTTGAACGGCGAGCAGCGAGTGACCGCCGAGCGCGAAAAAGTCGTCGTCAATGTCGAGGGCGGGGACACCGAGCAGGTGTCGCCAGATTTCTGCGAGGGTGATCTCGAGCTCGCCGTGAACGAGCCGCGATGCGAAGCGGTTGCCGCTGGCCGAACGTTTGGCGCCGCGATCCGCGGCAGCGGCCGACGCGCCAACTGGCAATCGATCCTGAGGCGGCGCGGCGATTGTCGCCCCACGCTGCCGTTCGATCACTTTGGCGAGTCCGCCCACCGTTGGGAACTCGAAGATCGAGCGCACGACGAGCGGCGCGTCGATCGCCTCGGCCAGCCTCGACACGATCTGGACAGCGAGCAGCGAATCTCCTCCCAACGCGAAGAAGTTGCTGTGACGGCCAATCTCCGCAACCCGCAGGCGATCCTTCCAGATGCCTGCAATCAGCGCTTCGGTGGGCGAGAGCGGCCGATCGTCTTTCTCGGCTGGCACCGGTATTCGGTCGAACGCAGGCGGCTCCAGCGCGCGACGATCAGTCTTGCCGCTGGCAAGAAGCGGCAGATCGGCAATCAGTTCGTAATATTGCGGGACCATGTGCTCCGGCAACCTGGCGCGAAGATGCGCGCGCAGATCGTCGCCCGATGTCGCCTGAGGATCGCGACTGACGATGTACGCGACCAGCGTTCGACCGACTCCTGGCCGCTCGTGCGCCACGATCGCGGCACGTTCGACGAGCGGATGTTGCATCAGGGCGTTCTCGATCTCAGCAGGCTCGACGCGGAAACCTCGGATCTTGAGCTGCGCGTCGTTTCGTCCGAGAAACTCGAGCGTTCCATCTTCCAGAAATCTTCCCAAATCGCCGGTTCGATACATGCGTCCGGGAGGCGCAAACGGGTCCGGTTGGAAGCGCTCTGCGGTTAGCGTCGGATCTCCGAGATAACCGTCGGCCAGGCCGTCACCGCCGATCCAGATCTCACCCGGGAACCCTTCGGGCACCGGCTGCTGATCTGTGTCGAGCACGTAGACGCGAGTATTCGCAAGCGGTCGTCCAATCGGAATCGACGGACAACGCCGGACGTCGCGAGGAATGAGGTGGTATGTGCTGAACGTGATCGCTTCGGTTGGGCCGTATCCATTGATCAGTGTCGTGGCGGGTAGGAGGGCGAGCGCGCGCTCGACGTGGCTGACCGAGAGCGCTTCGCCTCCCGTGATCACATGGCGAGCGTGCGCCAACGCCTGCGGCCGTTCATCAACGATGACATTGAAGAGTGAGGCCGTCAGCCAGAGAACCGTCACGTCGTGGGTGGTGATGAGCCGTTCGAGCTCGCGCGGCGTATAGAGATCGTCGTCGGCGACCACGACCGTCCCGCCGTGAACGAGCGGCGCCCAGATCTCGAACGTGGATGCGTCGAACGCCAGCGGCGCTGCGTGAAGGACGCGGGCGCCGGGCCCGAGCGGGATTTCCGGCATGCCGTAGGCCAGGCGTACGACGGCGCGGTGCGGCGCCGCGACGGCCTTCGGCTCGCCACTCGAACCCGAAGTAAACAGGACGTATGCGCGGCTGGCCGCATCGCACGAGAGGTCGGGGTTCTGGTCGGAGCGTCTTGCGATCGCAACGCTGTCGGTGTCGATAAAAACGGCCCGGAGGTGCTCACTGAAACCGACGGCGGTCAGAGCCTGGCGCGTCACGACCGTCCGTACGCCCGCGAGGGCGATCAGCCTTGCGGTTCTTTCAGGAGGCGACGCGGGATCGAGCGGAACGTACGCACCGCCGCCCTTCAGCACCGCGAGCAGCGCCACGATCGCGTCTCGCGATCGTTCGAGGTGGACGCCGACGACGTCGCCGGGGAAGACGCCATTGTCCCGGAGATGCAACGCCAGCCGGTTCGCGCGGCGATTGAGCTCGTCGTAGGTCAGCTCTCCCTCGGCATCGGCGATCGCGGTGGCGCCAGGGGCGCGCGCCGCTTCGCGCTCGACGAGCTGCGCGATCGTCTGTTCGCGCGGATACGGAATCGCCGCACCCGTCGACACGCCGAGGACACGTGCGGTTTCGGCATCGGTCAGCAGTGGCAAACGATCGATCGGAAGATCCGGATCGACGAGAATGCTGTCGAGCAGCCGGCGGTAGCGCTGCAGCAGACCGGCGGCCGCCGCCGGCGTGAATAGATCGGTCCGGTATTCGAGCGTGGCGCGCCGGCCGCCATCACGCCTGAACAACAGCAATCCCACATCGAACTTCGCCGTCCCAGTGTCGATCACGCGCCGCCGCAGAATCAGATCGCCGACGTGTTCTGTGCCGCCGACCGCTCGGGGATTGTTGTCGAGCACGAAGACGGTGTCGATGAGCGGGCCGCGCGAGAGGCTTCGATCGGGTCTCAGCTCTTCCACCAGCTTCTCGAACGGCAGCTGCTGGTGGCCGTAGGCGGCAAAGGCGAGCGTCTTGATGGATTGCTGCAGCGCGCGGAACGTGGGCCGCTTGCCAAGATCGATGCGCAGCGGCAGGGTGTTCAGGAAGAACCCGATGATGGACTCGAGCTCCTGCGCCGTCCGGTTCGCGATCGGCGTTCCGATCACCATCTCGTCCTGCCGGCAGAAGCGATGCAACAGCACCGAGAACGCGGAGAGCAGCGTGATGAAAAGCGTGACCCCTTCGCGCCGGCTGAACGCGTCCACTTCTGCGATCAGCTCCTCGGGCAGGAACAAGTACTCGCGCGCGCCCGCATCGGTCTGTGCCGCCGGCCTGCGGAAGTCGACGGGCCACTGCAGGCGCGGTGGGTCACCCAGGTGGGTTTTCCAGTACGAGAGCTCGCGCTGAAGTGTGTCGCCCTGCATGCGCTCGCGTTGCCAGATCGCAAAATCGATGAAGCGTGTGCTTGGCTCGAGCAGCGGCGAGGGCTCGCCGGCGCTGAAGGCGCGATACAGCGTCGCAAGCTCGCGGAAAAAGATCCCGTTCGACCACGCGTCGTAGACGATGTGATGGACGGCGCCGACGAAAACGTGGCGGTCGGGCGCCAGGCGCAGCAGCCGCGCTCGGAAGATCGGGCCCCGTGCCAGATCGAAAGGGCGGCGCGCCTCGGCGACGATCAGCGCTTCGATCGCCGCGTCTCCCTGTTCCGCCGTGACCATGGCGGCGTCCTCGACATCGAGAACAAATCCGCCGGCTGGCTGAACGTGCTGCTGCGGAATCCCACGATGTGATGGAAACGTCGTTCGCAGCGCGTCGTGCCGCCGCACGATCTCCTGCACCGCGCGCTGGAAGGCCGTGAGATTGAGCGGACCATCGAGCTCGATGACCAGCGAGATGTTGTAGGCGGCGCTGTTCGGGATCAGTTGATCGAGAAACCACAGGCGCTGCTGGGCGAACGATAAAGGAGCGCCGGAGGTGACGCCAGTCGATGGAATTGTCCGCAAACGGTCAGGCAGTGTCATGCTTGTGGTCGACTCAATTGGCATGCAAGCGGCATACACGCCGCAAGATCCGCCCGAACTGCGAACGAATACGACGATCCGATGGCGCGCCTTGCGGACTGTGCGCCTGGAGGCTACCTTTTGTCTTCGCTTATGAGGCAGCGCCTATGGCGTGTTGCACAAATCTGCGCGATTGCCCTGGCCATCGAGGGCTGCCAGCGGTCATCCGTCGACGCCGATCGAAACGACACGGCGGCATTCTATCGCGGGCGAACCGTGCGCATCCTCGTGGGCGCCAGTCCCGGCGGCGGCCAGGATCTGTACGCCCGAGTGATGGCGTCCCATTTCGCGCGGCAGATCGACGGCGAACCGAACGTGATCGTCGAAAACATGCCCGGCGCGGGCGGCCTGGTGGCCGCCACGTATCTCGCGCACCGCGCGACGCCGGATGGTCTGACCATCGGCCTGCTCGGCCCGCAGCCGACATTCGTCCAACTTGGACCGCACGCGTCGTTCGACGTCCGCACGCTGCCGATCATCGGTTCGCCGGCGGACGATGGCCCCGTGTGTGTGTTTGGCCACGAACAGGGTTACAGCCTCGACGCGTGGCGGCGTGGCCGAACGCCGCGGGTCGGCATGACGAGACGTGGATCCCCCACCGCCGCCTACGGCCTTCTGCTGACCGAGGCCCTCGGTTTGGCGGTCAAGCCGGTCACCGGCTACCCGGGTACCGCCGAGATCAAAGCGGCCATCGCCAGCGGAGAGATTGATGCCGTGTGCGTGAGCCGCAATTCGTTCGTGGCGTCGTTCCAGCCGCTCGACCAGTACGACGTCCTTCTTCAGACGGCGCGTCCTGAAAGCACGATGTTTCCAGGCGTGCCGACTGCCGATCAGCTGATTACATCGGAGCGCGGGCGCACGCTGCTGAAGATTGTCGAAGCGGTCGGCACGCTCTCGCGATATTACGCCGCACCGCCGGGCACGCCGCCGACGCGCGTCGAGGCCTTGCGCTCGGCGTTCGTCAGGACGATGCAGAGCCGAGAGTTTCTTGCGGCGGCGGCCGCCGCTCAACTCGAAATTCGCCCCCTGACGCATGTGACGCTGTCGGCTCACATCGATGCGCTTCTCGCGTCACCGCCGGACGTACGCCGCGAGATGGCCGCTCTGCTGAACCCGGGATCGTGAGTCGATGAGTCTGGACAACCTTCTGCAATCGTGCGCCGCCGGGTTGGGGTATGTGCTGGCCCCGTCGATACTCGAGTTTCTGCTCGCCGGCGTAGTGGTCGGCGGTCTGGTCGGCATCTTGCCAGGCCTTGGAGGAGCGGCGACCATCGCGCTGCTGCTGCCGTTCGTCTTCGACCAGCCCACGCATCAGGCATTCGCGCTGCTGATTGGAATCGTCTCGGCCACGGCGACGACCGGGGACCTCACATCGATCCTTCTGGGAGTGCCGGGTGAATCGACCGCGGCAGCGACCGTTGTTGACGGCCATCCGATGGCGCGGCGCGGTGAAGCCGGCCGCGCGATCGGAGCGTCATTGGCGAGCTCGCTTGGCGGGGCGCTATTCGGCGCGCTCACGCTGGGAATCGGGATCGCCGCGGCGCGTCCGCTTGCGCGCGCGATCGCGTCACCGGAGCTGTTCATGCTCGCCGTGCTCGGCGTCGCCTTCGCCGTGCCGCTCACATCAGCCGCCAGACTCAAAGGCCTGGCAGTCGGCGGGCTCGGCTTCGCACTCGCCTCGGTGGGCCTCGATCCTATCTCCGCCACACCGCGATTTACATTCGGACAGATGACATTGTGGGAGGGCATTGGCCTGATGCCCGCGGCTCTCGGGCTCCTGGCGATCCCCGAGATCGTGTCGCTTGCGGGGCGCACGTCGATTGCGCCGGTTGCGGCGGCGCCCGCTCGCGCGACCTTTCTCGCCGGCGTCTACGATGCGATTCGATCTTGGCGGGTCGTGCTCCGCAGCAGCGCGATTGGAGCCGGAGTCGGACTGCTGCCTGGTCTGGGCGGGAGCGTGTCGCAGTGGATCGCATATAGCGATGCCGCGAAGCGATCGACGAACCCTCGCGAGTTCGGGTCCGGCGCCGTCGAAGGCGTCATTGCGCCGTCGGCCGCAAACAACGCGACCCTCGGCGGCGCGCTGATTCCGACGCTCACGCTCGGCATTCCCGGGAGCCTGAGCGCGGCGATGCTGCTGACGGCTTTGATCGTCAAGGGTGTTACGCCCGGCCCTCAGATGCTGATTCCCGAACGCGAAGGCGGTCACCTCGAGTTCTTGTTTGCGCTCGCATGGATGATGGTGTTCGCCAACCTCATCGCCGCGATCGCCTCATGGGGCGCAAGCGGGCTGCTGATCAAGGTCACCCGCATCCGCTCCGGACTGCTGGTGCCGATCTTGTTGTTGCTCGTGTTCCTCGGGTCGTTCGTGGAACGTCGCCTGCTGGCGGATCTTCTGCTGATGGCGGCCCTGGCCGCCGTCGGATTGGCGCTCTATTACTTTCGCTGGCCGCGCTCGCCAGCGCTGATTGGTCTGGTACTCGGAGGCCTTGCCGAAAATCGGCTGTTCTTATCGATGGATGCGTATGGTCGCGCCTGGCTGTGGCGCCCCGGGGTGCTGGCGATCGCGTGCGTGATCGCCGCCAGTTTCGTGTATCCGTACATGCGCCGGCAACGTCGCCCGCATCGCGAGGCTGATGCGGAAAAACAGTCGTCGGCGCGCCTCGCCAGCGGGGAGCGGACGTTCGTCTTGATGCTGCTTGCGATCGTACTGGCCGCTTTCGCATTGACGCTGGGCATCCCCGGAAGAGCCGCGCTGTTCCCGGGGTCGGTTCTCCTTGTGACAGCAGTGCTCTTATCGTCGATCCTCATTCGCGATCGACTTCGTCGCGAGACCGTTCCGCACGCCGCGTCGACTGTTGATCGCATGTCATTCCCCGCCGTGATGTTTCTTCCGGTGTTCGTGCTCCTCATCTGGTGCCTCGGGTTTACGCTCGGCGCGCCCGCTGCCGTTTTGTTCTATCTGATGGCGGTCGGCCGCGAACGCTTCGTCACGATCGCCGGCGTGACGATTGGCGCCTTCCTGTTTATCGAGATGATCATGGTTCGTCTGCTGCAGCTGCCGTTTCCCGCCGGGGTGCTGTTGGCGTGGGCGGGTCTGGACGCGTGATGGCGAGCGGTGACGAGTCTCCAGTGATGAACCCGCGCTCGCGCCGCGCGTACCTGCGTCCTATTCCGGAGGTGATCGCTGACGCGGTTGCCCTGCACGCGCAGCGTCCGGCAATACGGAATCTCGCCGGCAACCTCTCCTATGCCGACCTCGCGGATGACGCGGCGCGTGTCGCCCATGTTGCGCTCGAGACCGGTCTTCGACCTCAGGATCGAGCCTTGCTGTTGTTCGATCACCGTCCGCGCGCCATCTCGGCCCTGCTCGGTGTCATCAAGGCCGGCGGGATCGCTGTGCCCCTGACGGCATCGACGCCGCTCGCCCGACGCGAGCTCGTGTTGCGCGACGCCGAGCCGGCCTGCGTGGTCACCGACGTGGCGAATGAGCACGACGCACGCGCGCTCGCGCCACAACGCCTTCCTGTGATCGTCATTGACCGGCTGGCCCCCGCGCCGCCACGCCGCTGGCCAACGCTCGACGTGTCGGATCCCGCCGTCATCAGCTACACGTCGGGCTCGACAGGCCAACCGAAAGGCGTCGTCCAGTCGCACGCCAGCATCATGCAGAAACTGTGGGCGACGGCGCAGAGGCTCGAGACCACTCCGGACGACCGCATCACGATGTTCAGCACCTATGCGGTCGGGCAGGGCATGACCGCCGCAATGAGCGCGCTGGTCTGCGGCGCGACCGTGTGTCAGTTTGACGTGCGCCGGCTGGGGTTCGAGCGGCTCGCGAAGTGGCTCGTTGACGAGCGAATTTCGATCTACATCTCGAGTGCGACCCTGATTCGCGCGCTCGGGCGAGCAACGGGCGAGGTCGGTTGCACCGGGCTGCGCGTCGTACGGGTCGGCAGCGAGCGCGTCACCGTCGAGGACGTCACCGCCTGCCGCAGAATGTTTCCCCAGGCAAGAATGCTGATCGCCTACTCGTCGACGGAAACCGCAAACATCGCGATGCATGTGGTCGGCGAACACGAAACGTTTCCGAGCGGCGTTGTCCCGGTCGGATTGCCGAACCCCGGAGTCACCGTGTCCATCATCGACGAAGCAGGGGAGGCTCTGCAGCCGGGGCAAGAGGGTGAAGTCGTTGTGCAAAGCGCGTATTTGCCCAAAGGTTATTGGCGCGACCCCGAGCGTACGGCTCGCACCTACATGACCGTTGCCGGCGTCGATGGGGAACGGCTGTGCCGCACCGGCGATCTCGGCCGCATCAGGACCGACGGCTGTCTCGAGGTACTGGGCCGCAAGGATCGGCGTGTCAAGATCCGCGGTTTTCGCATCGAGCTCGACGAGATCGAAAGCCTGCTTGGCCGGCACGCGTCGGTGGCTCGCGCCGCGGTCCTCGCCAAACCCGATCATCGCGGCGACCTGTTGCTCGTGGCCTATCTCGAAATGGCGGACGGGCTCGCGACACCAATTGAAGACGTCCGCAGCTTTGCGCTGGCCCGCCTCCCCGATTACATGGTGCCGACGAGCTTCGTCGTTGTCGAGAAGATGCCGGCAGGTGACCTTGGCAAGGTGGATCGATCGCGACTGCCCGATCCACCGCGCGCACGCCCATCGATGAGCGCCGAGTACGTGGCTCCGCGCACGCCGCTGGAGCGCACCATCAGTACGATCTGGCAGGACGTGCTTGGTCACGACGCCATCGGCGTGCATGACCCATTTCTGATGATTGGCGGCGACTCACTACGCGCGGCGCAGATCGCGTCACGCGTATCGAGCGCGCTCGAACGTGACGTCCCCTTATGGGAACTGCTCGACGCCTCGACGATCGCCAACCTTGCCGAGATCATCGAACGTAAGCAATGAAGGTGCTATGCTGCCCGCGTGCAAAGGAGGTGCGACATGCAATGGCGCTTACCGACGCTTGCGGTGTTTACCGTCATCGGGTGTCTCGTCGCGATTGAGGGGAGGGCCCAGGTCGTGAGGCAGGAGGTTGCCGGGATCCGCAACTTCGCCAAGGTCGAATCGACCGTCGCGTGCGCCGGCGCCATCACGCCGGCTGCGATTCAGGAAATCAAGAAGATGGGCTTCACGTCCATCATCAACCTTCGTCTCGCGACTGAGCAGGGGGCCGACATCGAAGGGCACACTGCAGTGGCGAAGGCGGCAGGGATTCCGTACTTCCACATTCCCTTCAGCGCGTCGGCACCGGATCCCGCGGCCGTTGACACATTCCTGAAGACGATCACCGCGCCGGGCGTCCAGCCGGCGTTCATTCATTGAGCAGGCGGTGGAAGAGCCGCCGGGATGTGGCTCATGAAACGGACGATCGTCGATGGCTGGGATACCAACAAGGCAATGGAAGAAGCGACGGCGCTGGGATTGGCAAATGAAACGCTGAAGCAGTTCTTTTTGTCGCAGATCCAACAGCGGAAGCGCTGACCGCTAATCGCTCCTCAACGCGTCGGTTGGGTCGACACTCGCCGCCCGTCGCGCGGGTACGTATGTGGCAAGCACGGCGGTCACGGTCAATGCGCAGCCAACTGCCGCGAACGTCGTCGGGTCAGCCGGCGTGACACCGAAGAGGAGCGAGCGAATCCATCGTTCCGCTGCTACTGCGCCGGCCAATCCCGCGGTCAGCCCGACCGCCGTCAGGACCATGCCTTCGCGCACGAAGAGCCAGACCACACCTGACGGCGATGCGCCGATC
>Ga0111538_10009746_pt1 | contig 12800 bp, 12 predicted proteins | sample SoiMethybrSBSTD1_FD_79669 | JGI IMG/M metagenome (GOLD analysis project Ga0111538, IMG submission 79669) | Bulk soil microbial communities from a Populus tree surrounding site in Tennessee, USA - Soil MetaG P. TD hybrid SBSTD1 (version 2)... | ecosystem: Environmental > Terrestrial > Soil >...
CGATCAGCATGCGTAGAGCGCGATGCTCTTCGGTGTCATCTTCCTCGATGGTTTCGTCTTCGTCGTCTTCGGTTCCGCTGCGGAGGAGTTTAGCGACGGCCAGGCGGCTTATCTTGCGGCCACGAAGGGCCTTGCCGCCGATCAGCATGCGTAGAGCGCGATGCTCTTCGGTGTCATCTTCTTCGATGGATTCGTCCTCGTCGTCTTCGTTTCCGTCGCGGAGGAGTTTGGCTATGGCCAGGCGGCCCACCTTGCGTCGACGAATTGCGCGACCACCGATCAGCAGTCGAAGAATCTTGTTCTCTTCGCCGCCTTCATCCTCTTCGATGGTTTCATCTCCTTCATCTTCGGCCCTTTCACGGAGGAGATGCGCGATAGCAAGACGGCGCAGTTTGCGGCGCCTCAATAGTTTGCCGCCGATCAGGGCGCGGAGCACCTGACGCTCTTCGCCGCCCTCATCCTCGTCCGGCTCGGTATCTTCCCCCTCGGTTTCCTGGCGAAGCAGGTGCGCCAGTAAAAGACGACGCATCTTGCGTTTACGCAGCAACTTACCGCCGAGCAGCACCTTTAGCGCCCGGCCCTCTTCGCTCTCACCCTGGGTCTCGTTCACAGTATTTTCGGTTTCCATGGTTGCTCCTCTAACTGTTAGTGGGTTGATTAGTTCAGTGCTTCGAACAGGCGTTGATGAATTCGTGCACCCTTAGGGCGACAGAATCCTGGCTTTATTGGTTTTCGGGGAACCGCGGCGTAACAGGCGGCTCAGCACCAGTCGTTGAAGGATCCGGCGACGGACCGAGCGACGGACCAGACCGCCGATGAGAAGTCGCCGTAGGGCTCTTTGCTCGTCGGACTCGTTCGGTTCATCTTCCTCGTACTCGTCACCCAGCACACCGGCAATCCCCGCTTCGAAAGCTTCATCGAGAGCGCTCTGCATCTCCTCGATCTCATCTTCACCGACAAGGCTCGCCCAGTTCTCCTCCTTGAATTCATGATGGTTCCCGACAGTGTCGAGCTTTTCTACCCTGACGATCCTCCCCGACGCAGAATCGATCGTCACCACCAGTCGCTGCTCTTCCGAGCCAGTACCAACGGCTTCGGTTCCCGTCTTGAAGCTGGGGACTCCCTTTAGTTCGGTCTCCTTGTGGGATTCGGCCATCTATAGCTCCTAGCTTTTAGTTGTTTCTTTCGAGGCGTTCTTCGATCGCGATCCGTGCAGCTCTTCCGGACAAGAGAATAGGTTTTCGGGAATGGCTTCTCGGATACGAGGTTCCTAGAGTAAGGAGGATTGCGTTATCGCTGAATCGGGTGTGTTGGGGATTTCAGACTGCGGGATTCCTGTACGATCGCTGAGGAAAATTTGGCAGCGGTCTCCTAACTTAGGGCGTTAACAATCGGCACCTCTCCGGGAAGCCGATCTCGCCCACAAATGCAAAATCCGTCCGGGGCGGTACAACTGCCCCGGACGGACGCACGCTGAAGAGTAACAGGCGCTGATCGTGGGGAAGGCTCCATCACCACGACGGCCCTGTCGACCGGTGTCCGGTCGTTCTTTAGCGATTGGCTGCTGACGAATTCCCATCCAGCGCTGGTGTGAGAATGCTGAGCGTCACCGCGCGGTTTTGTTCACGATTCGTCTTGGAATCGTTCGGAGTAATCGGCTTTTCGGGGCCGAAGCTGACTTCTTCGATCTTGTAAACCGGCACGCCCTTGTCGACGGCGAGATACCGCTTTACGGCTTCGACGCGGCGTTCGCCCAGTCGAAAATTGTAGGTTTTGTCTCCCGTGTTATCCGTGTGACCTTCCAGAACCAGGATGGCATCGGGATTCTGCATGACCGCTGTTGCAATTTCATCCAATGGCGCCATGTTGTCTTTTCCAATCGTGGCGCTATCGAACTTGAACAGGATCGTTTTGGTCGTCGCGACCGCGTAGTTGTTCCGCTTCGCGAACTTGTTATCCAGGGTCGTCAAATTGCGGTTTGTCGTGTCCGTCTTTGTGTTGACGTTCGAAACGTCCGTCCTCAAAGTGGCCACGTTTTGTGTGTTCTGATTCGTCCGCGAATCCACATCATCGACTTTGCCGCTGACGGTGGTTACTCGCTGATCAACGGTTGTTACCCGCGAATCGACCGCCGACACGCGCGTGTTGACCTGATTCACGGCGTCCTGCGTTTCTTTCACCTGTCCGTTGGTGGCGTCGATCTGCGCGGTTAACGCGTCGGACGACGTCTTGACCTCATTACGTACGAATTTACGTGAGGCAATACATCCACTTGAAAAGCCTGCAAGAATCACTGAAATTGAAAGAGCCCAGACACCGGTCCGTAATCGCTGCATAAAAAACACCTCCCTCTCCATGCCGCCCTAAGTGCACGTAACGGACCAACACCTGGAAAGGCGCTAACAGACCAATTTTTATAGAGTTTCGGCTGATGCCAGAGAACCGCGGGATTTGGGAAGTGTCTCAGGATCAGGGAAGTTTTTCCCGGTCGCTGCCGAGGATTGTTTCCCGTTCCTTATTAATAATGTTGGATTTGCCCATTTGCCAAATAATGTTGAACCTTCCTGCCCGTGAACCTTGGCAGCCCATTTGCACTGTTTCGGTCGTTTGCGTTCATATGAAAGGAGTTCTCGATGACGATTCGCATCGCCCGGATGTCCCTGTTGTTCCTATTAATTGCGACGGTTCTGGTGGTGTTTTCCCCACCTGCGATGGCGCAATCTCGAGCCGGAGTACGTGCCGGCATTAGCGTGGACCCCACTCAGTTCTATTTCGGCGGCCACGTCGACGTTAAGGAAATTGTCGAGAAATTCTGGTTCCGGCCGAACGCCGAGATCGGCGTGGGGGACGGGATCACGACCTTTACCCTGAACGGGGAATTTGTCTATTTTCCAGCCGTTCGATCCAGAGAATGGACACCTTACTTCGGTGGCGGGCCTGCTTTTGTGCTGGGCACGATCAAGAGAAACGGCGTCCGGGACACCGACGTCGGCCCCGGTTTTAACTTTGTAGCAGGAATCCAGCAACGTCAGGGACTCCTGGCCGAGATCAAGATCGGCGCGATCGACAGCCCCAACTTCAAACTTGGCATCGGTTGGACCTGGTAACGATCTCGAATCACCCTGGAGGGGTGAAGGAGTCCTCGCCACTAGTCAACCGGAGGTGGCTCGCTTACGCTCCCCCACCTCCTTTCACCCCTCCGGGGTGACGATGCCCCCGCCAGCCTTGTCAACAACGAGCCTTCCAGCTTAGACTTAGTAGTTTTTTAGTTGAGGCTGGGAGGTTTCACCGCGTGCCGCGAACCAGAATGAGCCGGTCCGAGCTTAAGGCTCAGGACGAAATCACGAACACTTTGGGCCATTGGACCGAGAGTGCGATGCTCCGCAAGAAGCAGCTTCTGATCGGAGCCGCGGTCGTGGTGGGTATTGTTGGCCTCTTTATTGGTTGGCGTGCCTATGCTTCGGGCCGCGACACCAGCGCTCAAAGGCAGCTGGGAGCTGTCATCAACGCATTTCATGACCCGACTGTGAAAGTCGACAAGGACCGTTTCGAGAAAACGATTGTCGAAGCGCAGAAGACCCTCAAGGACCATCCCTCCACCCACGCTGCTTCCATCGCCCAGTACTATCAGGCTCTGAGCGAAGACGGCATGGGCCTGAAGGACAATGCCGTGAAGAGTCTCGAAGAAGTCATCGGCCGTGGAGATACCCAGGTTAAACCGGTTGCGCAGTTTGCTCTCGCGGGAGTCTACAAACGGAACGGCGAGTTTCAAAAGGCCATCGACGTCCTGAAAACTTTGGAGACGTCCGGGACCTTTTCAAAGAGCATGGCGGCTCTGGAGTTGGGTTCTGCTGCGGAAGCAGCGAACCAGAAAGACGTTGCACAGGACGCGTATTCCCGAATCATCAAGGATTCGCCTGATTCCCCGTTTCGTGCGGATGCGGAAGCCGCATTGAAGCGGATGGGGCTTCCGATACCTGCTCCCGCTCCCGCAAAGACCGAAGTCAAGTAACAGGGGAATTCACGAGATGGCGCAGCAGTATTTCGTCGATCTCAAGGATCTCGACCAGAAGATTTCGCTCGAGGGATCTCTGGAGCCCGGGTTTCTCGACCTCGGAGTTGAGGGTATTCGACAGGTTGCCCCGCTGACCTGGTCGGCGACGGCGGAGAGAGCAGGCGAAGAGATTCGAATTGCGGGGAGTCTTGCGGGTGCGTGGGAAATGAGTTGCTCGCGCTGCCTGGAGCTTGCGCGTTGCGATATTCAGAAGTCGTTTGATCTTTTTTTCAGGGAGCGGGACGAAGAACTCTTCGATGAGGACGAAGTCGAGTTGACCGAAGAGGACACGCGTACCGCGTTTTTTACGGGAAAGCAGCTGGCGATGGGGGATGTTCTGCGCGAGCAGGTGTTGCTGGCGCTTCCCATGAAAGCGCTATGCAGGGTAGACTGCAAAGGCTTGTGTCCCGTCTGTGGAACGAATCGGAACCAAAACACCTGCAGTTGTTCCGGAGAAGTATTCAGTCCGCATATGGAGAAGTTGCTCGAGATCAAGCGCAAGCTTGAAGAGCGGAGTTCATAAGAGATGCCAAATCCGAAACGTAGACATTCCAAGGGCCGTCGCGATCGGCGTCGCGCCCATGACAGCCTGACGGCGCGTTCGTTTTCTGAGTGCCCGAATTGCCACGAGCGAAAGATGCCACATCGCGCCTGTCCCCACTGCGGTCATTACAAGGACCGCGAAGTCCTCGAAGTCGCTGAAGAGTAGGCAATCCCAAGTCTGGCCACATGATCAAAATCGCGGTTGATGCCATGGGCAGTGATCATGCGCCCGGTGTAGAAATTGAGGGGGCTGTACAGGCCGCATCTCAATTGGGCGTTCCCATCGTCCTCGTGGGTCAGGAGCATCTGGTTCGCCCTATGCTCGCCAAGCACGAAGGAGCGGGATCTCTGCCGATTGAAATCGTTCATGCGAGCGAAGTCGTGACAATGGACGACTCCGCAGCTACGGCCGTGCGTCGAAAGAAGGACTCCTCCATCAGAGTTTGCGAAAACCTGATGCGCGACGGCAAAGTCACCGGAGTGGTCAGTGCGGGAAACACCGGCGCAGTCATGGCCACGGCCAAGCTCGTGGTCGGAACGCTTCCTGTCGTCGATCGGCCGGCGCTTTCCACGGTATTGCCCACGCAAAAGGGGAAGCCGTGCATTCTCCTCGATGTCGGCGCCAATGTGGATTGCAAGCCGGTCCATCTTGAGCAATTCGCCATCATGGGAGACATCTACTCGCGTGCCATTTTCGGAATACGACGGCCACGCGTGGGGTTGCTTTCCATCGGCGAAGAAGATTCGAAGGGAAATGAGCTCACGAAGGAATCGTTCAAAGCGTTGCGGCTGGCTCCGATCAACTTTATCGGAAACGTGGAAGGTCGGGACATTTTCAAAGGGGATGTTGACGTTATCGTGTGCGACGGATTTACGGGAAATGTCGCGCTGAAACTGAGCGAGGGATTGTTCGAAACGTTTATCGCCATGTTGGGGCAGGAACTACACCGCACTCTTTCAGCGAAGGTCGGTGCGATCTTCGCGCAGAACGCGTTCCGCGCGTTCAAGAAACGTCTGGACTACTCGGAGTTTGGCGGAGCGCCGCTGCTGGGAATTAAGGGAATCTCGATCGTGTGTCATGGCCGATCCAATGCGAACGCAATCAAGAACGCGATACGCGTTGCCAGTGAGTTTTGCAGGCACAACGTGAACGATGTGATTGAAAAAGAGTTCACGAAGCTCGGGTTGAGCCGGACTGCGGGCGCATGAGGGATTTTTTTCACCGCGGATTACGCGGATTGAGCGGATTGCGCGGATGATGAAAACCGCCTTCATTTTTCCCGGACAAGGCGCGCAGTACGCCGGCATGGGCCGCGAACTGTTCGACCATCATCCTGAAGCTCGCGAAGTCTTCGAGGAAGCCGATCGCGTTCTCGGATTTCCCGTATCGGAACTTTGCTTCACCGGTCCGGAAGACCAACTCAAGATCACGGAGAACACACAGCCCGCGATCCTGACAGTTTCGATTGCCGCTTACCGCGTGCTTCGCGCAAAAGGCCTGCGTCCGGATGTTGTCGCCGGTCACAGCCTGGGCGAGTATTCCGCGTTGGTTGCTGCGGATGCGCTCAAGTTTTCCGAAGCGGTCTCGCTGGTGCGTCGTCGCGGCCGGTACATGCAGGAAGCCGTTCCGGCAGGAGTCGGCGCTATGGCTGCGCTGTTGGGTCTGGAACTCTCTGCCGTTGCCGATGTGTGCGAACGCGCTGCTAAAGGACAGGTGGTTTCACCTGCAAATCTGAATTCTCAAACGCAGATCGTCATTGCCGGCCACCAGGAGGCCGTCGATCGCGCCATCGATCTCGCAAAAGAGGCGGGCGCCAAGCGCGCGATTTTGTTGCAGGTGAGCGCGCCGTTTCATTGCGCTTTGCTGAAGCCTGCGGAAGAACGGCTCGGTCCTGAATTGGATGCCTGTTCTTTCGCCGATCCACAATTTCCTGTGGTGACCAACGTCGACGCACGTCCCGCAGCAAAGGCAACTGAGGCGCGCGATGCTCTAAAGCGACAAGTTTCAAGACCCGTGCGCTGGCAGGAAAGCGTGCAATGGATGCTCAATGAGGGCATCACAACATTTGTTGAACTCGGACCGGGAAAAGTTCTCTCCGGACTTGTTCGTTCCGCCGATAAAGCAGCAGTTACGATGAACGTCGAAGACGAGAAATCGCTGGAAAATGCTTTTAGCGGACTCCTATAATCACAAATTTGCCTGAAGCAGGGCCGCATCGTTTAAGGAGGTTTGAATGGCGTCTTCGACAGAAGAGAAAGTAAAACAGATTATCGTGGAACAGTTGGGCGTGGACGAATCGGAAGTCACACCCACGGCATCCTTTATCGACGATCTGGGAGCGGATTCATTGGATACGGTGGAACTTGTCATGGCCCTGGAAGAGGGATTCGGTATCGAAATCCCCGACGAGGACGCAGAGAAGATCACTACCGTTAAGGACGCTCTCGCCTATATCGAGGCGCATCTCCCGAAGTCCTAGGTTTTAAGAGGTTGTAATTTTGGAGAAGAAACGAGTTGTTGTAACTGGCGTCGGTCTTGTTACCGCGCTGGGCACCGGCACGGAAGAAACGTGGAAAGGCCTTTGTGAAGGCAGAAGCGGTGTCGGCATGATCAGCCGGTTCGACACCACCGCTTATTCCACGCGCATCGCCGCAGAAGTCAAAGACTTCGATCCTTTGAAGTGGTTCGACAAAAAGGATGTCAAAAAGATGGATTACTTTATCCATTATGCGGTTGCTGCGGCAGACTTCGCGATGAAGCAGGCTGAACTGACCATCGACCCGGAAGTTGCGGAACGTGCCGGGGTCTTCATCGGAAGCGGTATCGGTGGTTTCACCGTTATCGAGCGCGAGCATAAAAACCTGCTGGAGGGTGGACCACGGAAGATCTCTCCCTTCTTTATTCCTTCAAGCATCATCAACCTGGCTGCCGGCCAGGTGTCGATCCGGTTTGGAGCGCGGGGGCCGAACTCTGCCCCATGTACCGCGTGTTCATCCGGCGCTCATGCCGTGGGTGACGCTTTTCGCGTCATCTCCCGCGGAGATGCGGACGTGATGATTTGCGGAGGCTCAGAAGCCGCGATCACGCCGATGGGTGTCGGTGGATTTGCCGCGATGCGTGCCTTGTCCACTCGCAACGAGGAGCCTCAGCGTGCTTCTCGTCCCTTTGATAAGGACCGCGACGGTTTCGTTGTGGGCGAAGGCGCCGGCGTCCTCGTGCTGGAAGAACTCGAATTCGCAAAAAAGCGCGGCGCAAAAATCGTGGCCGAGCTTGTCGGATACGGGATGAGTGGCGACGCCTTCCACATCACGCTGCCGCCGGAAGACGGCCACGGAGCGCACCGCGTGATGCTGAATGCGGTTACCGATGCCGGAATCCGTCCTGAACAGGTTGCGTATATCAACGCGCATGGAACCTCGACACCGCCCAACGACAAGATCGAAACATTCGCGATCAAGCGTCTGTTCGGTGACCATGCCCGCAAGCTTGCGGTGAGTTCCACGAAGTCCATGATCGGACATCTTCTCGGCGCCGCCGGCGCCGTCGAAGCGGGCATCACCTCACTGGTTGTGCAGCGTGGAATCATTCCGCCAACGATCAACTATCAGACTCCCGACCCGGATTGCGATCTCGACTACGTGCCGAACCAGGCGCGTCAGGCCGACGTCGAGTACGCCTTGTCCAATTCCTTCGGCTTCGGCGGAACGAACGCCTCATTGCTCTTCAAGCGGTGGGAATAAATAGGGACGTACCCCAATTTCCGAAAAGGAAATTGGGGTACGTCCCTATTTATTCCGTTACGATCTGTTCATGGCCGAACGCGACACCCTTGAAGTCGACGCCCTGATCGTTGGCGCCGGCCCTGCAGGTCTCGCAGCGGCTTATCGCCTCCGCCAACTCCTCAAAGACGCTTCAATCGCAGTTCTGGAAAAGGGAAAGGAGATCGGAGCGCACATTCTGTCCGGCGCCGTGATGGATCCTCGCGGTCTTGACGAATTGATTCCGGACTGGCGGTCCAGAGACGTTCCTTTGGTTCGACCCGTTGATGACGATCGCGTGCTGTTTCTCACGAAGACACGAAAGTTCACGCTTCCGATCACGCCTCCGCCTCTTCGCAACCATGGCAATTACATCCTTTCACTGAATAAATTGGTTCGGTGGCTGGGCGGTGAAGTTGAACGGAGCGGTGTGGACATCTTTGCCGGATTTGCCGGCGCGGAACCCTTGATGGAGGGCGATCGTCTCGTCGGAGTCCGCACGGGCGACAAAGGAATCGGGAAGGACGGAACACCGAAAGGGAATTACGAACCGGGCATCGATATCCGCGCGAAAGTCACGATTCTCGCCGAAGGCGTCCGGGGTTCGCTGACCAAGCAACTCGTCGATCAACTGGCTCTCGATAAGGACCGAAACCCGCAGGTGTATGCCGTCGGCGTGAAAGAAGTCTGGGACGTTCCGAAACAAAAACTCGCGCCAGGCTGGGTTTTCCATACGTTGGGCTGGCCGCTGCGTAACGAAGAGTTCGGCGGCGGATTCATCTACAACATGGAGGGCGGACGCGTTTCGATTGGACTCGTTATCGGGCTCGACTACCCGGATCCACATGTGGATCCGCACGAGCGCTTTCAGCTCTTCAAGACCCATCCTTTCGTGCGTGACCTTCTCGATGGTGGAACGCTGCACGCCTACGGCGCAAAGGCGATTCCGGAAGGTGGTTACTGGGCGCAACCTCGCTCCGCGTTTGACGGCGGCCTGATCGTCGGAGACGCGGCGGGCTTTCTGAATTCGATGCGGCTGAAGGGCATTCACCTCGCGCTCAAGAGTGGAATGCTGGCCGCAGAAGCTACGGCCGAAGCGCTCAAAGCAGACGACGTTTCTGCGGTTCGCCTTCGAAAATTCGAGCAGCTTGTGGAGTCCAGCTGGATCAAAGAAGAACTCTGGAAGGTTCGAAACTTTCATCAGGGATTTGAGCATGGACTCGTGGCTGGGATGTTCCACACCGGATTGCAAATGCTGACGGGAGGGCGAGGCCTCCGGAATCGTTATCCGAATGTTGCCGGCCACACGCGGCTAACACGTGACGGACGGCCAGCGTCGGCTCCAATGCTGTTCGATGGCAAGCTGACATTCGACAAGCTCACGGATGTCTACAATTCCGGTACAGCGCACGATGAAGATCAGCCGGTACACCTTGTGGTGATGGATCCGGCAATTTGTCATCCTCGGTGTACGAATGAGTATGGAAATCCGTGTGAGAATTTCTGTCCCGCTGCAGTGTACGAAATGATCGATGGCCGTCTGCAGATCAACGCGTCAAACTGCGTGCACTGCAAGACGTGCGACATCATGGATCCATATCAGATCATCAACTGGGTTCCGCCGGAAGGTGGCGGGGGGCCGTCATACGATTTGCTTTAGGGTGGGTCGTATCAAGGACGTTGTTGGTCGGCATCGCGAAGTACTGACTTTTCCACGACTTTTCCACATGAAACAAAAGTCCCGCTCGTTTCCATGAGGCGTGTCACGCCCGGGATACGTGACTTTAGAACGCCGAAAACATGACAAAGACATGACGCAAACGTGACGAAACCCAAACAGTCAACAAATTCAGGAACTTGACTAATACACAACGATCGGGCAGGATAGCGCCTTCAAGCTTCAACAACGCCTTAGCTACGTCTTACACGGAGGTAATTCGGAGCACATTCTAGGCACTGAGGTCCAAGTTGGGTCACGGCTGGAAGCCCAAGCAGGAAGTTCTTGGCGCGATTACTGACTGCCAGATAGCGGGACTGAGATTGTTTTTGTCCTTCTCTGCTCTCGTTGCGCTCTATTGGGATCCCTCGGATTCTGACCGCTTCATCACACTCACGTACGGCTCTCTGTTTGCGTACGCGCTTTACTCCGCTGCAATCTATGGTTTGGCGAGACACTACGAAGTTTTCTCGCGAAAGCTTAATGTACTTGTGGTGTGGACAGATGTGGTCCTTTGCTCCGCCATGATCTCGCTCAGCAGCGGGCCAAACAGCATCCTTTTCTTCTTCTACTTCTTCGCCATTCTCGTGGCCTGCAGTCGATTGGGAGCCGGTACGGGATTGATGGTGACCCTGGCTTCAACCGGCGCATTCCTATCTCTCGCCCTTTTCGACAACGCTACCGGAATTGAGTGGAATCGCGTGATGGTGCGATCGGTCGCCTTGTTCGCCTTCGGCTATGTGCTGACCTATTGGTCCGGCGCCGAGCAAACGTTGAGGAGGAAGCTCGATCTTCTTCGGGACGTGTCTCTGACTTCCAATCCCCGGTTTGGTGTGGACCGCACGGCCAGCCATGTAATGAAACGCGTCCTCGAGTTTTTCAAGGCCGAGATGTGCGTTGTTGTGGAGTACACAGAAGGTGGCGGGTATCGGCTTCGGTCGGCAACCGCAAGCGATCCTGAAGGCGGCGCCGAAGCCCTGGACCCGCCCGAACGGATTCGCGCCGTGCTCGACGGTGTTATGCAGACCGGAGTTGCCGCGCTTCACGCCTCGCGTACCTGGAACCGCTCGCCGGTGTATCTCTCGTGGGATCCGGTTGCTCAGGCCATTGTCCATCGACTGGATCCAAACGCTGCGCTGCCGGTCGCGGAATGGCTCGGCAGTCAATCGTTCATTGCCGTTCCTTTGCGACATCACGAGTGGATTCGCGGTTATCTTTTTGTGGGTTCCGCTCAGCGCTCCGCGTTCCGAATGGAAGACGCAAAATTCCTGTTGCACCTCGCCGACCAGGTAACGCCGGTACTCGAACATATACGACTGGTGGACCGCATGGCGTCCGGTGCGGCTGAAGACGAGCGGCGTCGAATTGCGCGAAGCGTTCATGATCGGATTATTCAGCCTTACATCGGCCTGCACATGGGATTGCGCGGATTGCGTCAGATTGTCCGATCGGCGTTGGAATCCGGGAGTTCAAACCTCTCGGCCGCCAGAAGTCAGCATGCGATGTCGTCGCTGGATTACCTGGTGGACATGGCCCGCGAAGGGGTCGAAGAACTTCGTGAATATGTGTACGACCTGCGCAAATCCAGCGATCAGGGCGACGTCTTATTGAATTCTCTGCTGCGCTACGCAGCAAAGTTTGAAACGGTCACAGGCATCCGTGTGAGTGTCGTCAGCCGCCTCGATGGAGGCGTTATCAATGATCGACTGGCCGGAGAGATATTCCAGATGGCGGCCGAGGCATTGAGCAACGTACAGCGGCACACGACGGCTACAGCTGTCCAACTCAGTGTGGAGCGAAGTTCGTCTGGTGGTGTCATTGTTCGTATCGCCAACAAAGCACCGGACGAAGCCGCACCACTCGAATTCGTACCTCGTTCGATTTCTGAAAGAGCAGAGTCGCTCGGCGGTTACACGCAAGTCACGCAAACGTCGGGTAGCACTGTCGTGAATATTGAGATTCCCTTATGAGCCAAACTGAAACGGAAACCATTCGTGTCGGAATCATCGAAGACCACAGTATCGTGCGCGCAGGTCTTCGCGTGATGTTGGCGGCTTACCCGGACATTGATGTCGCCGGAGAAGCTGCAGATAAAAAAGAAGCGTTTGAGATGTCGAAGCTCAAGCGTCCTCACGTTCTCCTGGTGGACCTGCAACTCGGCGAGGTCTCCGCGCTCGAGTTTCTCGAGGAACTGATCGCGGCATCCGGAGCTCGTGCGATTGTCGTCACCGGGAGCTCCAATGACGACGAGATTCATCGTTCCATCCAGGCGGGAGCAACCGGGCTGGTTTTCAAGCACGAAGATCCCGACGTTCTGATTCGGGCGATTCGAAAGGTCTATGCCGGCGAGGCATGGTTGTCGCGTACGCTCATGACTTCTGCATTGCTGCGCCTGCGTGCGAGCCGTTCTTCAGCGCCTCCGGATCCGGAGACGGTGAAGATCTCCACGCTGACCGCCCGCGAGCGTGAGATCGTCGCCCTTGTTGCGACGGGCCTTGGACGGCAGGGAATTGCCGAGAAATTGTGTGTTTCCGAGGGCACTGTTCGAAATCACCTGACTTCGATCTTTGGAAAGCTGGATCTTTCAAACCAGCTGGGGTTGGTTTTCTACGCACAGCGGCACGGTCTCGACAAGATGACTGCGGCTGCGCCTGGCGCGTAGGGGAAGAGGGTTTGTTGTCCAAATTATCCTCGCACCCCTCCGGGGTGCGGTTGGCGTTGAACGAA
>Ga0111538_10009747_pt1 | contig 12798 bp, 12 predicted proteins | sample SoiMethybrSBSTD1_FD_79669 | JGI IMG/M metagenome (GOLD analysis project Ga0111538, IMG submission 79669) | Bulk soil microbial communities from a Populus tree surrounding site in Tennessee, USA - Soil MetaG P. TD hybrid SBSTD1 (version 2)... | ecosystem: Environmental > Terrestrial > Soil >...
CCACCTCGCGACAGAACTGATTCCGGGGCCACCTCGCGACAGGACTGGTTCCGGAACCACCTCGCGACAGAACTGGTTCCGGAACCACCTCGCGACAGGACTGGTTCCGGGGCCACCTCGCGACAGGACTGGTTCCGGAACCACCTCGCGACAGGACTGGTTCCGGGGCCACCTCGCGAGAAGTGCCGGTTCCGAGGCAGTTCGACACAGCTCGAGGGGCCGGACATGTTCGTCGCGAAGCCGCGCCTCTCTGTTGCCACCGTGTCCTCCGTGCTCACCCCAAGGTGCCCCGGGGCTGGCGCCGCCGGCCGGTCTCACCGAACGCGCGCGCGGGCGCAGGCGCCGTGCCACCGCCCTGCTCGGCCTCGCGTCGTCCGCAGGAGGCGAGGCGCGTGCGCCGTAGCGCGCGGAGGGGCCGGCGGGTGCGGGCCGGCGGCGGCGGGCCGGCGGCGGCGGGCCGGCAGAGGCGGGCCGGCGGCGGCGGGCTGGCGGAGGCGGGCCGGCGGAGGCGGGCCGGCGGAGGCGGGCCGGCGGAGGCGGGCTACAGGGCGAAGTCGACGCCCGCGTGGACGGCGAAGCCGATCTGCGGCTCGGCGCCGAGCTCGTGATCGAACCAGCCGACCCCGAGGCGCAGCTCGGAGCCGGCGACGACTGCGATGCCGTCGGCGACCCGGGCGCGGATTCCGCCGCCGAGCTGGATGGGAACCGCGAAGCCAGTCACCTCGTCGCCGCGGAACGAGACCAGCCGGGCGCCCAGCGCGGCGCGCGCGTAGGGGGTGAAGGCGCCCTGCCCGGGAAAGAAGCGGCGCACGCCGGCGAAGGCCTCGGCGGCGAAGCCGCGCGCGATGCCCTGGTCGCACAGGAAGTCGTCGTCGCGGTCGCGGAAGCAACCGGCCCCGCCTCCGCCGATGGTCACCGACAGCCCGCTGTCGAACCAGTCCTCGTCGGAGAGCTGGTAGAGGTAGTCACCGACCAGGTGAAAGCCGCCCGGGCTCACCCGGCCGCCCGCCTCGACGCCGAGCGCGGCGCCCAGCTCCTGGGTCGATGCCACCGGCGAGTCACCGGCGTCGGCGCGAGCGCCGACTGGCAGCAGCAGGGCGGCGGCCACCGCCACCGCGGCCGCGATCAGGGGGCGCCGACGCACACCATCACCATCGAGTCCGGTTCGCCGCCCCGCTCCGCCTCGGCATTGCAGCTCCAGCCATCGCCGAGGAAATCGCAGCCGCGATCGCCGGTGCAGGAGTAGAGGCACGCCCCGCCGGCCAGGACCACGCACGAGGAGCCATCGGGGCAGTCGCTGTCGTCGTCGCAGCCCTGACTGCACATGCCGCCGGGGAAGCGGACCCCGCTCAGGCAGCGGTCGTCGCACTCGTCCTGGTCCTCGCAGCGGGCGCCGATCTCGCGCGACACGTCAGACGAGACGCTGCAGCCCGACGAGACGCTGCAGCCAGCCAGGAGCGCGATGAGCGCCAGGACCGCGCGCGACACGCCGCGAAGCTACACCCCATCTGCACCAGCGGTCCACTTTGTGATATGTGCGCGCAATGACACCTCGCCGAGCCTGCGCGCTGTCCCTCGCCGTCTCCGCCCTGATCGCCGCCGTGACCGCCTGCGGCGGCGGCCGCACGACCGCCGCGACCCAGCCGTCGCCGGCCGCGTTCGATCCCTCCAAGTCGGATCCCAAGGCGGTCGCCGCGGTCGACGCGATGCTCGGCGCGCTCGGCGGCCCCGGCGCCTGGAGCAACGTCAAGCAGGTGCAGTGGGATCAGAAGTACATGCGCGACGGCAAGCTCGGCGGCTGGTTCAAGCATTCATGGGATCGCTGGAACGGCCGCCACCGTTTCGAAGAGGTCAACATGCAGAGTCTCGAGAAGGCCAAGGCGGAGGGCAAGGACAGCGAGATCCAGACGACCGTTGCCATGTACGACCTGTTCGATCACAACGACAAGGGCTTCGCCACCTTCGATGGCCAGCAGGTCGCGACCGCCGACCGCAACCGCATCGTCGACGGCGCCTACAAGAACTGGCAGGCAGACACCTACCGCCTGTTCGCCCCCTACAAGGCGAAGGACCCCGGCGTCATTCTCGCCATGCAGCCGCCGCGGCCGCCGCAGAACGGCCTCTGCACCCCCGGCTGCGACGTGGTCAAGCTCAGCTTCGCGCCCGAGGTCGGCAAGGACACCTGGTACCTCAGCATCAACACGCAGAGCCACCTGCCCGAGATCCTCGAGCGCGACATCCCGGCCGCCGCCGGCCAGCAGGCGGGCAAGCTCGGCTTCGCGCTCAGGAACTGGACCCAGGCCGGCCCCATCAAGGTGCCCGGCAAGCTCGAGAACCTCGGCATGAGCGAGGTGTTCGAGATCTCCGACGTGCAGATCGGCGAGCCGGACGACGACCTTTACATCCCGTCGGTCGCCACCGGCGGGTGAGAACCGGAACGGACGAGCGCCCGCGCTGAGACGCTGACCAGGTCTGGCTACCGGCGCTCGCCGGCGCAGGCGGCCAGCGCGGCGACCAGCGCCTCACCGGCGCGCTCCGAATCGCGCGCGGCCGCCTCGAGCGGCTGAAGCCGGCGGCGCAGGTCGTCGCCGATCGCGCCGCCGCGCATCGGCCCGCCGTAGGACCAGGTCCCTTCGAGCGCCAGTTGCCCGGCGCGCTCGCCGATGACCACGGCGAAGCCGGCGCTGGCCAGGCGCGACAGACGCGCCAGATCCTCGATGGTGCGTCCGCCCAGCCGGCCGCCGCCGAGCAGCCACTCGACCAGCACGTCGAAGATCGGCCGATCGACGATGCCGGCCTCATCCGGCGCGCGCGGCAGCTGCGCGGCGCGCGGCGCGATGGCTCCCTGTTCGGGCGGCGTGATGAGGTCGAGCTCGCTGAAGCCGGTCTCGAGGTGGAGGTGGCGGACGAATCGCTGGGTGAAGGTGGCGTCGCCTACCGCCAGATCGGCCCCCTCGAGGGGAAACTCGCGCTCGCGGCCGTCCGGCAGGGTCAGATGGAGCTCGCCGCCCCCGATCTCGACCCGGGTGCGGACCCGCGCCGCCCGCAGACTCGCCTTTCCCGCCACGCTGCCGAAAGCGTAGCACGCCGATCGTGCCAGTTATTTCGCTCGGTTACGGCTGCCGCTGCCGGAGCTGTTCTTCGCCTTCTTCCCGGAGCCGCCGCCGCGGCCCGGGCCCTGGCCGCCGCCGCCCGCGCCCCCGCCGCGACGGCGCGGTCCGCCGCTCGGCGTGTCGCGCTCCTGCCGCTCGGCGGTGAGGCGGCGGATGGCCCGCAGCCGCAGCTCGCGGTCGAGCGCCGGCTTGGCCGACGACATGCGCGGCCTGAGCGGCGACTCGCCAGGCGTCACCGCCCCCTCGCCTCCGGCGGCGGCCTTGCGCCGCGCGTCCATCTCCTCGGCGTCGAGCTGGAGCAACAGCGATCGCATCTTCTGGCTCGAGGTCGCCGCGCGCAACCGCCCCACCGCCTGCGGGCTCTTGGCCATGATGCGCGCCAGCCGCCCGAGCAGCGGCAGGTGCAGGCGGTCGTGCTTGAGGCCGAGCAAGAAGAAGAGATAGGTCGGCCGCCCGTCGGTGGCGCCGAAGTCGATGCCGTCGTAGGAGCGCCCGACCACGATGAACGGCCGGCTGATGCGGTCCGCCTCGCGCGCCCGGGTATGGAGGAACGCCACCCCGCCCTCCATGGCGGTCGAGGCCAGCACCTCGCGCTCGACGATGGCGCCGACGAACCAGGGCTTGTCGACCAGCCAGCGATTGGCGTAGGCGCGCGCCGCCAGCTCCTCGATGGCGGCCAGAGGGTCCTTCGCCCGCATGTCGTGGACGATCGCCTGCTCGGGCAGGAGGTCGCCGAGCGGAAGCAGCATGCCGTCGGGGACGTCCTCGAAGCTCTGTCCCTCGTGGCGCTCGCCCGCCTGCGACTCGAGCCAGCCGTCGATGGTGGCGCGCCGGAAGCGCCACTCCTTCTCGATGAGGATCCCCGGGATCTTCTTGCCCTCGACCAGCTTGCGGACGGTGTTCTGCCCCATGTGGAGATAGCCGGCCAGCTCGGCCATCGTGAGCAGCCTGTCGTCCTCGCCCGCAGCCATGAAGAGCGCACTGTATGCGCATGCGCCGCGGCGAACAACAGTCGCGCGAACCGGAGGGCGTAGTAAGATCGCGGCCGTTCCGCCGCCGAGTCCGGTTTCGTGAGCCGAGTTCGAATCGCCGTCGCGACCGAGGTCATGCTGCTCCTCGGTCTGTGCGCCTTCCTGGCGGCCGCGTTCCTCGTCGAGCGCGGCGCCGGGCTCGAGGGCGCCGTCAAGCTCGGCCCCGTCGGCCAGCTCGCCTTCGCCTCCCTGCCGGCTCTCCTCTGGCTGGGCTACTTCCGCGCCCAGGACACCCAGGAGGCGGAGCCGCGCCCTCTGGTCTTCGCCCTCTTCCTGGCCGGCGCGCTCATCGCCGGGCCGGCCGCCGACCTGGCGATCCAGCTGGCGCTGGCGCCCGACGTCGCCGCGGCGCCCGAGTTCGACCGCCTGGGCCCCGACCGGCTGCTCTCCGCGTTCCTGGTGGTGGCGGTGGCGCAGGAGCTCGCCATCTACCTGGTCGTCCGCTACAGCGTCTATCCGATGCTGGAGATCGCCCAGCCGATCGACGGCCTCATCTACACCACGGCGGTGGCGCTCGGCTTTGCCGCCTTCCGCAGCCACGAGTACCTGGGCGGGCTGCACGGCGAGGTGATCCTGTCGGTCGGCGCCGCGCGCGTCGTCACCCACACGCTGGCGCACGCCTCCTTCGCGGCCGTGCTCGGGCTGGCCATCGGGTGGGCGAAGTTCTCCCCCTACGGCCCCTTCAAGCGGGCGCTGGTCCTGAGCGGCGGCCTTCTCGGCGCCGTCTTCCTCGACGGGCTGTTCTCGTCGGTGGAGAGCGCGATCGCGGCACCCGGCCTCGGCTTCTCGCCCTGGCGCGCGGTCGCCTTCGCATTCGGCTTCGCGGTGGCCGTCTTCATCGCGGTCTCCTTGCCACTGCGCCGGCTCACGGCCCGCACCAGGTGAACGACCGATGGCCGACGACAAGGGCGACCAGGGCGGAGAGGGGGGCGGAGGCGAGAGGCCGCCCCTGCGCCGGCGGCGCGCACCCTCGGTGGTGCCGGAGGAGGGGCTGGGCGAGGAGACCGGCGAGCGGCGGCGCCGACTGCTGTCCGAACCGGCGACCCCGGCGGCGAGCGCCGCGCCCATCAAGGCACGCCGCTGGTGGTTCCGCGCCCGCTCGGAGCCGGTGCCCGCCTCGGATCTGGCGGAGACCGAGGCGCGCGCAGCGGCGGCGAAGTCGGCGGCCGCCGAGCTGCGCAGCCGGCTCAAGACCGAGGGGACTCCGCCGCCGCCCGGCGAGGAGCCTGCGGCCGACGAGCCGGCGCCTCCGACGATTCCGCCGGGTGCCGCCGAGGCTGCCACTGCCGCTGGGGCTGCGGCTGCGGCTGCGGCTCCCGCCCCGCCGCGCCGGCGGCGCCGCCGCACCACCGAGCTCGTCGCCCCGCCCCTGTGGCAGCGGCACGATCTCCTGGTGGTCGCGGTCGCCGTCCTCCTGTTCGCCGGCGGCGCCGCCGGCCACCGGATCCTGGCGGCGCCGACGCTGGTGCCGATCGACGAGCTCGGCCTGCGCGTCGCCCGGCCGAAGAACTGGCTGGCGCCGGTGCGGGTCGGCCCGCCCGCCTCCGGGCTGGCCGCCGGGGTCGACGCCGGGCGCGACGAGCCGCGGCCCGGGCGCGTCCTGCGCCACGTCGTCTACCAGTCGGCGGTCGCCGCCACCGCGCGCCTCGAGATCCGCATCGCCGAGAGGCCGGCCAGCGCGACCCTCAAGTCGGCGCTGGTGCTCGGCCGGGTGAGCCGCTACGGGGAGTCGTTCACACCCGCCGAGTCGACCGACCGCACCATCGGCGGCCGCGACTGGGTGCGAACCCAGTACCGCTACCCGTACAAGAGCTCGCCGAGCGACGCGCCGGTCATCGCCACCGCCATCGAGTACGCCACGCTCAACGGGCGGCTCATGTACGTGGTGACCGTGCACGGCGACGAGAAGACCGCGCGCCGGCTCGAGGCCCTGCTGGTGCCGACCCTCAAGGTCGATCCCAACCACCCGGCGGCGGTCGGAAGGGGCGGCAAATGAGGGCCCCCCGCCCGTCGGCGAGGAAGTGGGGGCTGCGCGCGCAGCGCGCCCGGGGGTACCACCCGCGACCGAGCCGCGAAGAGGGCGGGGGAAAACAGTGACCCGAGCTGCCGCTGTCCTCTTGCTCTGGCTCGGCGGGCTGGCCGCCGTGCTGGCGCCGGCGCTGGCGGCCGATAGCGGCCGGCAAGAGGCGATCTCGCTGTCCTTGCCGTCGGTGGTGCTCATCCTGGCGGTCGACGCGCGCGGCGGCGAGCTCGAGGCGGTGGCCGCCGGCTCCGGCACCATCGTGTCGGCCGACGGCGCCATCCTGACCAACCACCACGTCCTCTACGACGCCCGCGAGGGTCGGCTCTACGACCTGTTCCTGGTGGCGCGCTTTCGCGGCGCCGACCGCGACCCGGAGGTGACCTGCGCCGGCGTGCCCGGGCACGGCGAGCTCAGACCGGACGTCGACCTGGCCATCGTCCGCTGCGAGCAGGACCTCGACGGACAGCCCTACTGGCCAGAAAACTGGCCCGGGCTGCCGCTCGGCGACTCGCAGGGGATCGTCCCCGGCGAGCAGCTGTGGGTGCTCGGCTACCCGGGCGGCGGCGCCAGCGCCATCCGGGTGTCGGCCGGACTGGTCTCCGGCTGGACCGGCGAGCAGGGCGGCACCGCGAGCCGCGCCTTCATGCGCACCGACGCCGCCATCACCGGGGGCAACTCGGGCGGCGCCGCGGTCGATCGCCACGGCCGCCTGCTCGGCGTGCCGACCGCGTTCCGCGTGATCAGCGCCGAGCGCGGCGAGCAGGTCACCGCCATCGGCAAGGTCGGCCTCATCCGGCCGATCGAGGCGGCCAGGGAGCTGCTCGACGCGGCCCAGGTCATCCCGGAGAAGAAGTCGCAGGTCCTGGTCACCGGCTCGGTGTCGTCGACCGGCAACGGCCACCCGATCCCCGGCGCCGTCGTCCTCGCGCTGCCCGCCGGCACGGCGGCCGGCGATCGCGCCGCGGCCGTCGCCTGGAGCTCGACCGACGCCAGCGGCCGGTTCACGCTCGAGCCGCCGCTGGCGCGCGGGCAGCGCTACACGATCGCGGTGGCCGCCCCCGGGTATCAGCCGGCCATCGAGTCCGACGCGCTGGTCCTGCCGGACGAGGGGATCCACCGCCAGGTCCCGTGGCGCGATGTCCGGCTGGTCCCGCTGTCCCGGTGACTGCAGAATCGATCACGTTTTCGCTGGCCGGAAAAACGTAATCAAGCAGTTGCTGCTGGCAGCAATAAGTAAGAGTGGTAGGCGCGCCTACATAAATCTTAGTGCATGTTATTTTTGAGTTTTTTTGTGGATGCCCCTTGCATGTGACGCGCGGTGTCGTAATATGGACAAGAGCCGCACGCTAACGCGTCGCTGGCGGACCGCAGCAGGCCTTCCCCCCCCCGACGGTCGCTGCGGTCTTTTTTTTGCCCGCCGTCCGGACCGTCCGCCAAGAAAGTGCGGCGCCGGTGGCGGCGAGGCGCGACTGACATTCGCTGCACCTTGTCTCGGATCTCCGCACGTGCTAGTGGTTCCAACAACATGCGCATCGCGCGGGAGCTCATCGACCCGGACGCCGACAAGGTGGTCCGGCGCCTCGCGCGACACGGGTTCCAGGCCTATCTCGTCGGCGGCTGCGTGCGCGACCTGCTGCTCTCGCGAACGCCCAAGGACTTCGACGTCGCGACGAGCGCAACTCCAAAAGAAATCCGGCAGTTGTTTCGTAACTGCCGCATCATCGGACGCCGCTTCCGGCTCGCTCACATTTTCTTCGGGCCGAAGATCATCGAGACGTCCACCTTCCGCGCCAACCCGCGCGAGGGTGACGACGCATCGGACGCCGACGAGCTCCTGATCCGGCGCGACAACGTCTTCGGCAGCGATACCGAAGACGCCCGGCGGCGCGACTTCACCATCAACGGCCTGTTCTACGACGTCGAGGCCGAGCGGGTCATCGACCACGTCGGCGGCATGGCCGACCTCGAGCGCCGCGTGGTTCGCACCATCGGCGATCCCGACATCCGCTTCCGCGAGGACCCGGTGCGCATGCTGCGCGCCGTGAAGTTCGCCGCGCGCCTCGACTTCACCATCGAGCCAGTCACCCTCGCCGCGCTCATCCGGCACCGGGGCGAGATCGCGAAGTGCGCCCAGCCGCGCGTGCTCGAGGAGCTGTACCGGCTCCTCAGGGGCGGCGCGGCGCAGCGCTCGATGGCGCTGCTCATCGAGACCGGCCTCGCCAGCAACCTGTCGCCGCAGCTGGCCAAGCTGCTCGGGCGACCGCCCGGCGGACAGCTCGGCCCACCGCCGGAGACGATCGCGCCGGCCAGGCCGCGCACGGCGGTGGCGTCGGCGATGGACGACGCGGTGACGGCTCCCTTCCGGCGCTCGCGCGCCGACACGGAGGAGTCGAGCTGGGCCGCAGTGTGGGCCGACGAGGCGGAGGCGGAGTGGAACGAGCCGTCCGACACCGACCCGAGCTCGCCACATCCGTTCCTGCCCAGCGCCGACATCGAGGTCACCGCCGAGCACGAGGCAGTGCTCGCGGCGCCCGGCGCCGACCCGGATCTCGACCAGGAGGAGGTCGGCCTCGACCTCGCCGCCGCCGTCGTCGACAGCGACGAGGAGGACGACGACGAGCTCGACGAAGCCGAAGTCGAGGCGGAGGCCGAGGCTGGCGACGACGCAGACGACGCCGAGGACGAGGACGAGGACGAGGTGCTCGACGCCGAGGACGACGATCTCGACGAGCGCGCCGAAACCCATCCGCGCAGCCTGCCGCCGCGCCCCGCACCGGCACCGGGAACCGTCGAGGCGCGGCGCCTGCTCGCCTGGTCGATGCTGAGCGAGATCGACGAGCGGCTGCGGGCCGGCAACGAGCTGTCCAACTCGCTCCTGCTCGCCGCCGTGTGCGTTCCGTTCGTCTTCGACGACCTCCTGGAGAACGGGGTCCGTCCCATCGAGGCCAACGACCTGGTGCTCGAGGTGCTCCACCCGCTGGTTCAGCAGCTGCAGATCGCGCGGCGCGACGCCGAGCGCTGCCGCCAGATCCTGCTCTCCCAGCGCCGCCTGGCCCCCGCCCGCCGCCGCCGCGCCAAGCCGATGCGCTCGTGCGCCGCGACTTCTTCGCCGACGCGCTGCTCGCCCACGAGATGATGGCGCGAGTCGGCGGCCACGACGCGTCCGATCTGGCCTACTGGACCAAGCTGCACGCACAGGACGGCTCGGGCGAGCGGAGCGGCGAGTTCCGCACCGGCAAGCGCCGCCGCCGTCGGCGCGGCGGTCGCCGGCGCCGGCGCAACATGGCCGAGGAACAGGGTGGAGAGCCAGGGAACAAGGTCCTCTCGCCCTGACGACTCCAGACGACCCTGACACCCGATGCCGATGCCCGAGCGGGACGAGGATCTCGTCGACCGCGGCTGCCGCGAGCACTACGACGACCCCGCGCTCTACGACCACGAATACCGCCGCCGCCGGCAAGACGTCTCCTTCTACCGCCAGCTGGCCCGCCAGCTGCTCGGCGGACCCGGCCGCATCCTCGAGCTGGCCTGTGGCAGCGGTCGGGTGACCACCGCGCTCCTGCGCGACGGCCACGAGGTCGTCGGGCTCGACCTGTCCCCCTCGATGCTCGAGCGGGCCGAGGCGCGGATCGCCCGGCTGGGCCGTTCGGCGCGCAGCCGCGCCACTCTGGTCCAGGGAGACGTGCGCGACTTCGCGCTCGCCGCCCGCTTCCCGCTCGTCATCATGGCCTTCAACTCGTTCGAGCACCTCTACACGCGGGTCGAAGTGGCCGCCTGCCTCGAGCGGGTGGGCGCGCACCTGGCGGAGGGGGGCCGGTTCGCCTTCGACGTGCAGAACCCCAACCTCCAGTGGCTGGTGCGCGACCCGTCGCGCCGCTGGGCGCGCACCGTGTTCCGCCACCCGACCACCGGGCGGCGCATCAGCTACTCGACCAACCACGTGTACGACCCGGTGAGCCAGATCGCGGTGATCCGGATCTACTACCAGCCGGCCGAGCCGTCACCGACGGGCGGCGACGACGAGCCGGAGCGCGTGGTGGTGCTCAGCCAGCGAAAATTCTTTCCCGCCGAGCTCGAGGCGCTGGTCACCCACGCCGGCTTCGCCGTCGAGAAGCGCTACGGCGACTTCGCCGGCGAGCCGCTCACCGGCGAGGCCGAGAGCCAGCTCCTGGTCCTGAAGGTCCGCCTACCGTCGGACACCCGTCGGTGACGATGTCAGACCCCGTCGGTAGATTGGCGGCGTCAATCGCGGCCCGTTGCCGCACTCCGACGGAGGAAAGCCGAATGGCACAAAAAGTGGCGAAGCTGGGCATCCAGCGCGACAACAACTACCTCTATTACATCAAGGGCGGCGACGTCTGGCAGGTGCCGCGCAAGCAGCCGGGGATGAAAAAGGGCAAGGGCACCAAGCTCGCTGCCGGCGGCGTCAAGATGGAGTCCGGCTTCATCTACTTCCTCGACAAGGCCGGCGACATCTCGCGCACGAAGGCGATGGTGGGCGGCCAGAAGCGGAAGAAGACCCGCCGCGCCGCCGCCAAGAAGGTCAAGGCCCGCCGCCCGGCGGCTCGCAAGAAGGTCAAGCGGCGCTAGGCGAGCGCGGGCCAAACAGGAGGCTGGGAGTGTCGTCACTGCCCGGCCTCTTTGTTTTTTCGGCCACCGGCCCGCTTGCGGGCCGGATGACAAATGTCGCTCCTCGGGTCGCTTTGTTTTTTTGGTCGGCATCGATGATACATTGACGCCACATGCTCGGACGGTGCTTCCTCTCGCGGTTGCTCCTCGCATGGCTGGTCATCCTCGTGACGGCGGGGCCCATCTCCCTTCGCGCCCTCGGTCTCGATTTCACCGCGCGGTCGGCCTGGGCGCAGGACGACGACGATGACGACGGCGGCGACGACGACGGCGGTGACGACGACGACGACGATGATGACGGCGGTGGCGGCGGCGGCGACGACGACGAAGACGAGGACGACGAGGAGGGGGAGGACGACGAGGACCAGCCGCCGGTGAACGCAGGCGGTCTGTACACCAAGCAGACCTGGCCGGTGATGGAGAACCTGAGGCCGCTCACCCTCAACCGGGGGATGGTCGAGGTCCGGGCCGGCTTCAACATGGACCTGTCGGCGCTCAATGCCTTCGAGACCTGGCGGGTGCCGATCGAGGCCAGGATCGGCCTGCGCGACCACGTCGAGCTGCAGACCGGCATCGACTTCCTCCTGGTGACCACCCAGACCACCCAGGACGCGTTCGAGCAGTTCGGCTCGCTGCTCCCGCCGCTCGACGCCTTCGTCATCAACCTCGGCCTCGAGTCGGCGCTGTATTACGACCTGGTCGACTTCCGTCTCGCCCTCGACATGCCGATCAACCCCGGCGTGCCGGGCAACGACGCGCCCGACTGTGGGACGGCCGACCCGGCGGCCCCCTGCGGCCTCACTCCGCCGGTGCCGTTCACCATCGACATCGTGGTCGGTTTTCCCTTCCGCTGGGCGCCCAAGAAGCAGTTCGCCGTCGTCGGTCTCGACAAGCTGTTCACGGTTCACACCATCGACGGCTCGAAGCCGGACCTGACCGCCCAGTTCGGCGTCGTCATCAACCCGCTCGAGTTCCTGGCGGTCTTCTTGAAGGCGGAGCTCATCGTCCCGGAGTTCAACACCAACTTCCTGCTCATCCCGGCCAGCGCCGCGGTGCAGTTCTCGCCCAACAACCGGTTCGACATCGGCCTCCAGTTCGGCTTCAACAACATCAAGCCGACCGAGCAGGACGATGCCGCCGGTGTCGGTCCGTTCGACAGACGCTTCCTGCTCCTGTTCCTGCAGGCGCGCTTCTGATCTCGGCCGCGGCCGGTGGGGGGGCGACGCCGAGCCGTGATAGGCTCGGCGGCTGATGCGGATCTGCCCCAAGTGTCGGTCCAAGTACCCGACGCAGGAGCGTTTCTGTCGAAACGACGCCTCGGTGCTGGTCGAGCCGGCGGACATGGGGCGCATCGGGACCACGGTCGGCAACTACCACCTGCAGCAGATCCTCGGGCGCGGCGGGATGGGGACCGTCTACAGCGGCGAGCACGTCTACATCGGCAAGAAGGTGGCCGTGAAGGTGCTGCACCCGCGCTTCGCCAAGTACGAGGACGCGGTCAAGCGGTTCCTGCGCGAGGCGCGCGCCGCCTCGTCGATCAACCACCCGAACATCGTCGACGTCACCGACTTCGGGCCGACCACCGACGGCGGGGTCTACTTCGTCATGGAGTACCTCGAGGGCACCAGCCTCGAGGACCTGATCGAGAAGAAGGGCGCCGTCCCGCTGCACCGGGCGCTCAACGTCTCCAACCAGATGGCGCTCGCGCTGGCCGCGGCGCACGAGAAGGGGATCATCCACCGCGACCTCAAGCCCGACAACATCATGTTGATCCGCAAGCCCGGGCGCCGCGACCTCATCCGCATGCTGACGCCCGACCCGGGCGACAACTCGCCGACCGCGCGCTTCGTCATCGAGAAGGAGGACGAGTACGACTTCGTCAAGATCCTAGATTTCGGCATCGCCAAGGTGCTGCACCACGAGGAGGTCGCGCCCGGACAGACGCTGGCCGGCGCGGTCTTCGGCACGCCCGAGTACATGTCGCCCGAGGCGGCGCGCGGCG
>Ga0111538_10009748_pt1 | contig 12798 bp, 18 predicted proteins | sample SoiMethybrSBSTD1_FD_79669 | JGI IMG/M metagenome (GOLD analysis project Ga0111538, IMG submission 79669) | Bulk soil microbial communities from a Populus tree surrounding site in Tennessee, USA - Soil MetaG P. TD hybrid SBSTD1 (version 2)... | ecosystem: Environmental > Terrestrial > Soil >...
ATCCGCTCGTTGGTATCCTGGAACCGGATGTCCACGGCGAGCGCGCGCTCATAGAGGCTCCGCGCCGCCTCCGCCTTGCCCTGCTCTTCCGCCGACCGCGCCATCCAGTAGATGAGCCCGATCTTGTCGTCGTCGCCGCCCGCGAGCGTGTCCACGGCGCGGCGCAGCACCGCCTCGGCCACCGCGAACTGGCCCTTCTCGTAGAAGCAGATCCCGAGCGCCTCCGACGTCCGCAGCCGGCCCTCGGGCGCACGCAGCGCCCGCTGGAACTCGGCCACCGCCTCGTCGAACAGCCCCATCTCCTTGAACGCGATGCCCAGGTCGTAGTGCGCCTGGTAGTCGTCGAGATCGACGTTCTCGTCGATGCCCTTCTTGAACTGCGCCAGCATCTCCTCGAAATCGTGCTGCTCGTCGCCGGTCGGGTCCACCTGCTGCCCCGTCATGCGCGTGTCCCGGGGCCGGCCCTCCTCCTCGATGACCAGCGACCGGAGATCGATGAAGTCGTCGGACGTCGGCAGCCGGCGGAAGTTCAGCTGCTTTCCGTTCGCGAAGAACGTCGGAGTCCCATTCACCAGCAGTTGATCGCCTTCCTGCCGGCTGAACTCGATGCGTTGCGCGTACCGGCCCGCCTGCATGCACTGGTCGTACGCGTTCAGATCCAGCCCGGCGGTTTTGGCGAGATCGCGGAACAACCGGGATGGATCCTTCCCCGTCTGCGCCCACTGATGGCTGTAAAACAACTGGTCGTGCATCTCGAAGAAACGGCCCTGCGCCCCCGCGCATTGCGCCGCGTGCGCCGAGAAGCGCGAGTACTTGTGAATGGGCAGCGGGAAATCGCGATAACGCCAGCGCACCTTCCCGGTATTGATCAGCTGTTCTTTGATCGTAGGCATCTGAATGATTGCGAACGACGCGCACACGGGGCATTCGAAGTCGAGATACTCCGTGATTTCGACCGGGGCGGCGTCCTGGCCGAGCGTGTAGCCACGGAAGCCGTCATCGACGACGGTGGGCGGCGCGCCCGTCGCCGCCGGCGGCGCCCCTCCACCGTCGGACCTCAGCATCGTGACTGTCCCGACCGCGAGCACCACGGCTACCCCTGCCAACACGACATAGAATCGGTTCATTCTTTGTTGTCTCGTCTCCAGGGCTCGTCGTCGTCCGGATCGTCGAGCGACAACTCACGCATCGCTTCTTCCACGATGCGGCGGTTGTCCGCGACCTCCGGTGTGTCATAGGTACTGCGAACCTCGTAGTGAAACAGCTCGCTGCGCGCGTTGCCGAGCAACTTTTGCAGCGCCGGCGCTGCGTCAAGGAGGCGCCCCGTCCGATCCAGCTCCTGTATCCGCTCGGCCAACGCCCGGAGCAGCACGACCAGGCGCTGCGCGCGTTCTGGTCCATAAACTTCTTCGCTCATCGGCCCCTCCCGGCGCACGGGAACCCGTGCTCCTGTTGTGGCATTATACCACACAACCGATTATCTTGCGGCGCCGTTTTTCAAGAGTTCCTAACCCGAAAGGAATCCTCCTGCATGGCTAAAAAGCGTGGTGAGCCCCGGAAGTACGCGATTCCCACGAGCTTCGAGCAGGCACGCGACGAGTTGTTCTCGCACATTCTCCGCTGCGGCGTGCTGGAAGCGGCGCCCGAACACCAGAAGGAATGGTTCGACGACACGTTGCTGTATCTCGCGGATCGTTTTTCCGACCTGACCGAGACCGAGTTGAGCGATTTGCGCGTTCTGGGCGAGCGCTATTGCCGTCCGGTGGTGCCGCGCACCGCCCCCGTCGGCGCCAACGCCTGACGCAGGCTGTTCGTTCTCTGGCAGGAAGGGCGCCTGATGGACGGCGCCCTGTTCGTTTCTAGGCGCCGCGCCACCAGCTCGGAAACCGGCGCGCGCGCCATCCGGCGGCGAGCCGCACGCCGCCCGCGAACCCGCTCTCGATGAACCAGCCGTGCCGCCGACCCGGCCGCTGTTCGACCCCGATGATCAATGCCACGAAGCCGCGCCCCGGCGCACCCTGCGCCCCGAAAAATGCGCCGCCCACCCCGGCATAGAGCCCGCTACCCGAGCGGGCCGATGAATTCAGCAACAGCTGGAGCGTGAGCTGCGCGCGCACCGCGGCTGCCTGGTCCGGCGACGCCACACCTCCGCCGACGGCAAGCGCGATCCGGCTGTCGTTACCGGGGCGATGCGCGATCCCGAGCTCAGCGCCCGCGAAGGTTTCCCGCGCAAACGCCGCCGCGGCGCCGAGACTCAGCTCCGTGGTCGTGAGCTGGCGGGATTGAAGTGCCAGAATCGGCAGCAGGCACAACAGGCTAGGCAATGGTCACGTCGTAACTGATGGGAATGTCGGGGGCGAGCGACGCGACCACCGAGCAGTACTTCTCGAGCGACAGGTCGATCGCGCGCCGCACTTTCCCTTCGTCGGCTCCTGCGCCGCGGACCGACACGTGGAAGACCATCGCGGTAACACGGCGTGGCTGCTCTTCGCGGCGGGTCCCCCGCAGGCTGATCTCCAACGCTTCGAGCTTGATGCGCTGCTTTTGCAGGATGATCACGATATCGGAGGCGGTGCAGGTTGCCGCGGCGAGCAACAGCAGCTGAACGGGCGAGGTTGCCACCTTGGTGTCGCCGTCCACGAGAATGGACGGCTGGCCCGGCCCTGCTCCTTCGAACTGGAGATCCTTGAGCCAGCGCATCGACACTTCGGCGATAGGCGGCTCCGCCATCAGTTCCCTCGCCGGGTGGTCAGGCCGATGAACACGCGGTGCTTGTTCAGCGCGTCCAGCGCGCGGTACTCCAAGAGCCAGTTGAACGTGGAGCGATATCGCAGCTCGAACCCGAACGTGAGATTGAGCCAGAGGTCGGGGCACTGCGGATCGTCACCGCACCCCTGGTGCCCCGCGAGCGAGAATCCCAGGCCGACGTACGGCATCGCGACCTCTTCATCTGCCGTGAAGCGCCACAGCGCATCGAGGCTGCCGGCGTACGTGCTGGGTCCATTGAAGACGCCGAGATCGAACGACGGACGCAGGCGCAGCCGGTCGGTGAACAGGTCTCCCATATCCAGCGTGGTGCCGAGGACGAACTGGCCGTCGCTGTCCAGATCCAGACCGCCGCGCACACCGAATCCGAACACCCCGATCCGCGTGCCGCTCTGACGGCCGTTCTTTGGGGGCACGAAGTCCTGCGCCGTCGCGAGACGCGCGGCCAGTCCGGCTCCGAGCAGCACCAGCAATCCGATTCGGGTCAAGGTGGGACCTCGCTGTTTCGCGCCGCCGTCCGTCCGTAGTCCCAGATAGCGTACACTGCAATCGCCGCAGTGGCCCATGCCAGCCGGCGCACGTGGGGCGATTCGGCGATCGCCGCGACCAGGGTCAGCAGCTGGGCGATCGTCACCGCCTTGCCGCCCGCCCGCGCAGGCAGCGCGACCGGCCGGCGCAGCAGCCACGTCGCGACGAACCCCAGCACCGCCAGCAGATCGCGCAGCAGGACGCCGAGCAGCTCGTACCACTCGAGCAGCCCGCGCCGGGCGATCGTCACGAATGCCGTCACCATGAACGCCTTGTCGGCGATCGGATCGAGCACCACGCCCACGCGCGAGGAGCCCAGGCGCCGCGCCAGAATGCCGTCGGCGAAATCGGTCGCCGCCGCGAGCGCGACGATTGCAATTTGCCACGCGGGTGAAGCCGCAATCGGGAACAAAACGGCGAGCGGAAACCGCACGACCGTGAGGGCGTCCGCTACCGCGAATCGCGGTTTCACCGTACTTTAGCCTCCGTGGACCTCAAGCTGCTTAAGCAAGCGGCCATCTTCCAGGATCTGGACGAAGGCGAGCTCGCGCGAGTCGCGGAAGTCTGCCGCGAACAGAAGTTCACCGTCGGCCAATACGTCTTCAAGGAAGGCGAGCCGGGCAACCGCCTCTTCCTGATTTCGGAGGGGGAAGTCCGCATCTCCCGCACCATTCCCGGCTCAGGCGAGGAAGCGCTGGCGGTCCTGAAGCCCGGCGCGTGCTTCGGGGAAATGTCGATCTTCGACCGTTCCGAGCGCTCGACCGATGCCATCGCCAACACCACATGCACCCTGATCACCATCTCCCGCTCCGACTTCGAGCTGCTCCTCGATTTCAATCGCGACATCGCCTATAAGGTTCTCTGGTCGGTCGTGCGGCTCCTGTCCGCCCGGCTCCGCGTGACGAACGACAATCTGCGGTCGTTCCTCGCGATGTCCATGTTCTAAACGGAGACTCCCGTGAACGCATTGGCGCCGTACGCCGCGTTTTTCATGCGGCTGGCTGTGGGTGGTGTGTTCTTGAGCCGTGGCATCGATCGAGTCCAGGCCGGCATCCCGAACCTGTCGCTGGCTTCCCTGTTGACGCTGCTCGTGATCGCGATCGAGACGGTCGGGGCGGTGTGTGTGCTGCTCGGCATGTGGACCCGCTTCTGGGCCACGGCGATGGCCGTATTCGTGGCGGTGACGATCGTGGCAATCAAGCTGCCGCATCACGCCAACATCGAGCTCGAAGCATTGCTGCTCGCCGGCTCGGTGACCCTGATGGCGCTCGGCGACGGGCCCCTGTCGATCGGGATCCGGTTCAAGAAGACCAGCTAATGCAGGATTCTTAAGACCCCAGCGTCCGCCCCGGCGCGCAGGAAGCTCTCCGGATCGGTGGCGGGAATCCCGACGCCCGTCTGTTTGCGCCAGCGCTTGGCGCTCGCTTCCATGTACTCCTCGAGCGAGCCGGCGGCCCACTCGGCGGCGTCGTCTTTCATCTGACGCACGATGTCTTCCCACGACCCGACATAGGTCGATCCGGAGATCGTGCTCACCCGGTGCAGCTCACCGGTCGAGCCCTTGTTCTTCATGCCCTGCAGCTCGGTAAGCAGCGTCCCGAACAGCTCGATCTGGCGCGGATCGCTGATCTGGCCGTCGGGCCGCATCGCTTCGATCTCCGAGAGCAAGAGATCCTCCGGGGCGGCGTCGCCCGCGAGCTCGTTGAGCCGCTCGTTCCAGGGCACCAGCTCGGGATCGTCGTCGGGAAGGCGGTAGACGCTCTTTTTCAGCTCGACCAGGCGCCAGATGGCGAGCGCGTCGTAGTGCTCCTCGGGGCCGGTCCGCTCGAGATGAAACAGCGCCGCCTCGTACTCGCCCCGATCATACAGCAGGTTCGCAAGATAGATGCGCGCTTCGCCCAGGCTCGGATCCAGCTCCAGCGCGCGCCGCAGCCAGTGCAGGCTGCCGCCTTCATCCGCGAGCCGGTGCGCCGCGTATCCCACACACGCCGCGGCATCGGCGGAGTCGGGATGCGCGCGCAAGGCGCCTTCGAAGAAGCGGCGCGCCTGATCGAGCGCGCCCTCACGAAACAGCGCGCGGCCGATCTGCAGCATCAGGTCGTGATCGTCCTGGAAGCCGAGTGCGAGGACGCGGTCGAAGCAGGCGAGCGCGCCGGCGCGATCGCCGAACTTCAGCAGGACCTCACCCAGTCCCGCGAGTGTATCCTCGTGGTCGGGATCGAGTCCGCGCGCTTCTTCGAACGCGCGCCGGGCCCACGCGTACTCCTCGCGCGCGAGGCGCGCGTACCCCAAGCCGACGTGCAGCTCGACGGCGTGCGGATAGAGCGCCAAGCCCTCGCGCAGCGTCTCTATCGCCTCGTCGTATTGTCCTTCGTTGTAGAACTGATGTGCACGTTCGTCGTATTCGTCGGAACTGAGGAACTGGTCCGACATCGAACGGGTCCCCCCGGGAAGGTTGTGCTATGATACGAAACGGAGCACTCTTACACAAGCGACCATGTCTCTAGGATTTTCCCCGATCGAAGGCGGCTCGGCGACGTCTCCCGGCGGTTTCACCGCCGCCGCGGCGCACGCCGGCTTGAAAGCGGACGGTGCGCTCGACGTCGCGTTGCTCGTCAGCGCGACCAGTTGCGCGACGGCCGGTGTCTTCACCAAAAACGCGCTGCGCGCGGCGCCGGTGATCTACGACGCCGAGATGCTGGCAGACCGGCCGGGACGCATCCGCGCCGTCGCGATGAATGCGCGCGTGGCAAATGCGTGCACGGGCGCCCCCGGTCTCGAGGCGGCCCGCGCGATGGCGCGCACCGCCGAAGAGGCAGCCGGTCTGCCACCCAGGACAGCGCTGGTCCTCTCGACGGGTGTGATCGGCGTGCCGCTCCCTGTGGATAAGGTCGGGCGCGGGCTCCGCGAGGCGGCGGCGAAACTCTCGACGACCGGCGGCGCCGAAGCCGCGCGCGCCATCATGACGACCGATACCAGGCCCAAGCACTGCGCGGTGCGTCTCGAAACGCCCAGCGGACCGATAACGATCGGCGGCATGGCCAAGGGCGCGGGGATGATCCATCCCGACATGGCCACGCTGCTGGGCGTCCTCACCACGGACGCGGTCTCCGAGCCGGGGACCCTCCGTCCGTTTTGGAAGCGTGTGGTCGACCGCTCGTTCAACGCGATCTCGATCGACGGCGACACGAGTACCAACGATTCGGCGCTGTTTCTCGCCAACGGCCATGCCGGGATCGACCCGTCACGCGATGGCGCGACCTGGAAGCTGTTCGAGGAGGCCGTGACCGACGTCGCCCGCACTCTTGCCATGGCCGTGGTCGGGGACGGCGAGGGCGCGACCAAGCAGCTCCAGATTCAGATCGTTGGCGCTCAGACCGAGGGGCATGCGCGGGAAGTGGGGCGCGCCATCGCGCGTTCCACGCTGGTGAAGACGGCGATTTACGGCGGTGATCCCAACTGGGGACGGGTGCTCGCGGCGGCCGGTGTGGCCGGCGTTGCCCTGGTCGCCGACCGCATTACGCTCGAGGCAGCGGACGGCGACGCATGGCTCATGCTCGCGACGGGCGGCGCGACCGCCCTGCCCGATCCGTCCAAGGCCCGCGCGATCTTCCAGCAGAAAACCATTCGCCTCCGGCTCGACCTGGGACTGGGTCGATCGGAGGCGGTGGTGTGGACCTGCGATCTCACTCCGGACTACGTCCGGATCAATTCCGACTACACGAGCTAAGAACTAGACGTCGAGACGTCTAGACGTCTAGGGCTTCGCCTTCGCCGTATCCCGCGGCGTCGTAGACGACGTGGCGGATTTCGACTTCGACTTGCTCTTCTGTTTCGATGATTTCGACTTGGTCGTGTCCGCTGCCGTGTGATGCGCCGCACTGGCGTGCGACTTCGAAGCGGCAGCCGGTTGCTGCGCTGGCTGCTGCGCAGGCTGCTGTACGGCGAGAGTCAAGAGAAGCAATGCGGCCAGCATAAAGCCTCGGGGTTGTGGTCGCTCTTACGACCCCGTTTTCCCCCGGGGCGTCACCGCCACCTTGGGCGCCGGTACATTCGGCAACATCGCGCGCACATGCGCTAGCGCATCGGTCGGCGTGCGCCCGCCCCCACGTTGCAGCTCCTGATCTGCGGCAGTCGCGACATCGAGCAGCCGGTCCCCGCGCAGCCCCTGCGCGTGCGCTTCCACCAGCAGATCAGCGGCGGAATCGGCGTTGAACCGATGCGCCACGAGATCCGCCGCCGCGTGCAAGGCGGGCGCCGGTGGCTCCCCGGGAGCCATCATGAGCATCCGCTCCGCGATCGACGGGGGCAGGCCGCGCGCGAGCGCCGCGGCTACCGCAGCGACATGCCCTTCGGGCTGTGGCTGCCCCGGAAGTGCGCGATCCACGAGCACCCGCGCCTCACGCAGCTGCAGCAGACCGCGGCGCACGCCATTCACCAGGCGATCGGGCGGAATCCCCTTGGCGCTCCCTTCCAGCGCTTTCTGCACGAGCGGCTCCGTCGGCAGGCTCTCCGCCACCGCTGCGGCGATCAACGAGTCGATCGCGGGAATCGCCTCGGCCGGGACGCGCCCGGCGAGCTTCGTCGTTCCCGGCGTTTGCGCGCCGAGCGGCATGGGCAGGAGCAGCGTCAGGACAAGGCGCAACACGCGCGTCACGGCTGCACCGCGGGCCGAACGATGAGGACGGAGTTCTCCCGACCCGAGCCGAATCCGTCGTCGACGAACCGGCCCGCCAGGGGATCGGTCACCCAGCGCTCCCCGTCGATGACGAACATGTATTCATGTTGCCCCGCCGGGAGCACCGCAGCAGCGTGCCAGATGCCGTCGTGATCGTCGTCCCGGAGATGCAGGAGCCCGCGGCTCCAGTTGTTGAACGAGCCGACGACCTCGACCGAGCGCGCTCCGGGGAACTGCCCGACGAACTGCGCCATGCCTTCACTCTCGCCCAGCGGACCCTGCGCATTGCGCGTCGAGATGAGGAAGATCGCGGCAACTCCGGCGGCTAGCGCAAGACCAAGCCAGGGCAGGATGCGCGTGACGCGGACCGGCCGCGCGGTCACAGGAACAGCCATCTGGCGAATCTCGGCCATCACGCGAGCCTCGACGCTCACCGCAGGCGGCGTCTTCAGCAGCTCGATCGCGTCGTCCAGCCGGTCGGTCATACCAGCGCTCCCAATGCAGCCACCAGGGCCTCCCGAGCACGATGCACCCGCATCTTGAGCGTGGGGATCCGGGCTCCCGTCACCTGCGCCATCTCTTCGTAGCTCAATCCTTCCACGTGCTTCAGCACAAATGCCTCGCGCTTCTCCGGCGGCAACGCCGCCAGCGCCCGCGCCACGAGCGCGACCTGTTCACTGCGCTCCAGCATGGTCCACGAGTCGGCCTCATCGGCCAGTGCCGGCGCTGGAACTTCGCTGAGCGGGAGGTCGCTCATGTGCTTCCGCGCCAGATGGCTGCGGCAACGATTGCCGGTGATCCGGTACAGCCAGCTCCGCAGATGGCCGGGATCGCGGCATTGTCCCAAATGCCGGTACGCACGTACGAGACTCTCAGCCACCGCATCGGCCGCGGCATCGGCATTGCCGAGCATGCGCGCAGCGAAGCGTAGTAAACCCGGCTCGTAACGCCGGATGAGAATCCCGAACGCCTCGCCATCGCCGCCCAGAACCCGGGCGACTACCTCGACGTCGGTGAGGCTGTCGTTCACCTGTTGAGTGACCCCCGCGAGGGGGGCAACGTCACGGATTTCCAAGCGTTTCGCGGGCGGCGGCAAAGAACGTCGTGGCGCGAATGCCGGCGGTCGCCATGCTGCCGGCAAAGGCCTCCAGGGTCGCCTGCGCTCGGCGCTGGTAGGCGAGGTCGTGGGTTACGACCGCGAGGTGGGCGAGAAAGGCAGCCGCTGCGGCATTGGCCCCCGGAAGCATGTCGTCGAAAACGTGCTTCGTGCGGTCGCCCAGCACCGTGGGTGACCCCGGCTGTCCGGAAGCGGAGGGTTCGACCGCATCATAGTAGCCGCCGAGGGGATCGGCGTAGCGGTGCTCGAGAGTGGCGGCGAGATCGATCGCGATATCGAGATAGCGCCGGTCGCCGGTCAGCTGGTGTGCCGCCAGGCAGGCGGATGCCACCTGCACCTGGTCCTGCAACAAGCCGGGCGGTGTCGTTCCGGACGGCGATTGCCTGCCGCCAACCGTGTGGCGCACCCCCCACCCCCGCGCGTAGGAGCGCTGCAGCAACATGTCGAACGCGGCTCGCGCGCGCGTCTCGACCGGCGCTTCACCCAGCGTCGCGGCTGCGAGCATCGCGTTCTCCATGATGAACGCTTGTTGATCGGCGAACACCGCGTCGCCGGCAAGGGACGCCACATCGGGGAGCTCACGTGCCAGCGCGCGCAGACGCGCACGGCCCGAATCGCGGTAGCGCGCTTCGCCCGTCACGACCCACGCCTTGGCGAGCGCGCCGATCAGCGCCGCACGCACCGGCTGGGACGCATCGTCCGCGGCGGCCACGTTCGCGGTATCGAGCATCAGGTCGAGCGCGCGCCGCGCCACGGCGAGGGCGTTGGTGTCCCGAAAGCGGGCGTACTCCGTCAGCAGCAGCGACGCCGCCTCGACATGGGTAACGCTGTTTCCCGTCATCCCCGCCCCGACGGCGTCGTCGAGATCGCGCGCGACCCTGGCGACGCCGTCGCGGAGCAGCGAGGCGCGGAGCACCCCGGGCGCCTCGCCCCCACCCGTGAGCATGAATTGCCGCATCCGAGCCGCCTGCTGCACGATGAACGGACGCTCGTCGCGATACCGCTTCGCGATCTCGGGCAACAGCTGTTTCAGTCCGCGGCCCGTGACCGGATCGTCGCCGGGGAAATAGGTTCCGCCGAAGAACGGCGACCCATCGGCGGTCAGAAACACGGTCAGCGGCCAGCCATGCAGTCCCGCGAGACGTTCGATCGCGGTTTGGTAGTTTTGCGCGACGTCGGGGCGCTCGTCGCGGTCCACCCGAACCGGCACGAACAGCGCATTGATGAGGGAGCCGATCACAGGGTCGGTGTAGATGGCGCGGTCGGTCTCCACGCACCAGTGGCACGCGTCGTTGCCGACGTAGAGGAGCACGGGCCGATCGAGTCGCGACGCGAGCGCGAACGCCTCAGGGCCCCACGGCTGCCAGTTGACCGGCTGACGTGCCGCCCGCGCCAGGTAGCTCGTACCAGACTGGGCCATGCGGTTGGTCAATGGCCCACGCTCGGCGAGGCATGCCGTCGTTACAGCGACGCAGAGGACTACGAGGCCACGCACGCGGGAAAGTACCCCGTCTCCGGTACATGCGTGCCCCTATATTGGGCCGCATGAGCGACGTGACCATCATCCCCAAGTCCAACGGGCCCCTCATTATCGAGGGTCCGGTGCGAATCGTGACGCCCGAGGGGAAGGTTTTGACCCCCCCACCCCGCAAAGACGGCAAACCGGCGGAAGTCGTTGTGCTGTGCAGATGTGGGGGCTCGGCGACGAAACCGTTCTGTGACGGAACGCACAAACGGAATGGTTTCCAGGACGGCCAAGTTCCCCCCGCCTAGCACCGCCTTATTATGTTGTCTGGCGCTTGCAGCTTCCCGTTCCCCCCGACACCGTGCCCCTGAACTGGAGGAGCGACCGACAATGGCAAAGGGAAAGAGCCCAATGGCCGCAGATGAAGGTTACTGCGTGAAGTGTAAGGCGAAGCGGAAGATCTCGAACGCCCAGCAGGTGAAGATGGCCAACGGCCGCCCCGCGCTCAAAGGTGTTTGTCCGGTGTGCGGGACGGGGATGTTCAAGATCCTGCCGCCCCCGAAGTAACCGCTCGGTCCACGCTACTCAGCGTCCTCCGTGCCCCCGGCGAGTCAGTCGCCCGGGGGCGCGTTGTTTTGTAGCGCACCGTATAACAGGCAGCACCCACATCGCGACAGTAGTAGGCGAGCACCTGGAGCTTTACGAACCGGCCATCCGCGGTGCGAATCGCGTACACGTGCTGCTTGGTCGTGAGCAGATGGGAGAGCATGCTGTAGGAGTACCACTTCCCAATTGCGGGATTCGTGCTGTCCCGCCCGAATTGCGTCTGCGCGTAGCCGTCGCCGGGCACATCCCGCACCGAATCGAAGCTCACCGGACCGAGGTCGAGCGCACCAGCCTCAGGCGCCGTGATCATGTGGTTGCGGCGAAACGCGACGTCCCACGCTCCAGAGTCGACTACCGCCCGCCGCGCAAAGTCAAAATGCTGCCAGCGCTCCCCGCTGGACGCGTCCAGCGTGTACAGGCTGTCGCCGGTCGGGCCGAGCTGGTATGGCGGAAAGTCGGGTTCTGAGAACGAGCCGATCAGGAGCGAGGTGACCAGGAGCAGGAACGCGCCTGTCAGCACCAGTACCAGAATGGGTGGACGCGTCAAGACTCAGCCATGAACGGATACCACGGATCCCTGGGCGGCACGAAGTTCTCCTTGATCGTCCGGGCGCTGGTCCAGCGGATCAGGTTGAGCAAGCTGCCGGCCTTGTCGTTCGTGCCGCTCGCCCTCGCGCCGCCGAACGGCTGCTGTCCCACCACCGCACCGGTCGGCTTGTCGTTGAGATAGAAGTTGCCCGCCGCGTACCGGAGCGCGGCAGATGCTTCATTCAGCGCGGCACGATCCTGACCGATCACCGCGCCCGTGAGCGCGTAGGGCGACGTCCCATCGACCAGCTCGAGCGTCTCGCGCCACTGCCGGTCCGGGTAGGCGTACACCGACAGCACCGGCCCGAAGATCTCCTCGCACATCGTCCGGTAATGCGGATCCTGCGCCTGGAGCAGCGTCGGCGGTACGAAATAGCCGTCGCTCTCGTCGCAATCGCCGCCGAACAGAATCTTCACCTTGGGATCGCTCCGCGCGGCGTCGATGTACTGCTTGATCTTGTCGAACGCCTTCTTGTCGATCACCGCGCCCATGAAGTTGCGAAAATCCGTCGGGTCGCCGACATGAACCTCGGCGAGCAGGGCGAGGACGCGATCGCGCACCTTGGGCCAGATCGATTCGGGCACGTAGGCGCGCGACGCTGCGCTGCACTTCTGTCCCTGGTACTCGAACGCGCCGCGCACCAGCGCCGTGGCCAGCACATCGACGTCGGCGCTCGCATGCGCGAGGATGAAATCCTTGCCGCCCGTCTCCCCCACGAGCCGCGGATAGTCGGCGTAGCTCTTCAGATTCGTGGACACCTGCTGCCACAGCGTCTGGAAGACTTCGGTCGATCCGGTGAAGTGAATCCCGCCGAGGTGCCGATCGCCGAGGAGTCGCTCGCTGATCTGCGTGGCGGAGCCCGGCACGAAGTTGATGACGCCGGGCGGCAGCCCGGCTTCCTCGAGCAGCTTGAATAGGAGATAGTTCGAGTACGCCGCGGTGGCGGCCGGCTTCCATACGACCGTGCACCCCATGATTGCCGGCGCCGTCGACAGGTACCGCCGATCGACGTGAAATTGAAGGGCGTGATCGCGTAGACGAACCCTTCG
>Ga0111538_10009749_pt1 | contig 12798 bp, 10 predicted proteins | sample SoiMethybrSBSTD1_FD_79669 | JGI IMG/M metagenome (GOLD analysis project Ga0111538, IMG submission 79669) | Bulk soil microbial communities from a Populus tree surrounding site in Tennessee, USA - Soil MetaG P. TD hybrid SBSTD1 (version 2)... | ecosystem: Environmental > Terrestrial > Soil >...
ACGCGGTGCAGAAGACGCTTGTCGAGGCGATGATCCTCGCCGTCATCGTCGTCGTCGTGTTCCTCCAGCGGTGGCGCACGGCGATCATCCCGCTGCTCGCGATCCCGATCTCGCTGATCGGCACGCTCACCGTCATGTCGGCGTTCGGCTTCTCGCTGAACAACTTGTCGATGTTCGCGCTTGTGCTGTCGATCGGCATCGTCGTCGACGATGCGATCGTCGTCGTCGAGAACGCCGAGCGCCACTTGCGCGCCGGCATGGCGCCGCGTGAAGCGGCGCACCTCACGATGGACGAGGTCGGCGGCGCGCTGATCGGCATCGCGCTCGTGCTCGTCGCCGTGTTCGTGCCGACTGCGTTCTTGGGCGGAATCGCGGGCCAGTTCTACAAGCAGTTCGCGTTGACGATCGCGTCCGCGACGGTGATCTCACTGATCGTGTCGCTGACCTTATCGCCCGCGCTCGCGGCCGTGATCCTGAAGCCGCACGGCGAGACACGCGCGCGCACCGCTGTCGGCGCGTGGCTGCACGCACTCGGCGAGCGCGCCAACTCGTGGCTCGAGAGCATGAGCGGCGGCTATGGGCGGCTCACGGGCGTGCTGCTACGCCGCGGCGTGCTGTTGTGCGTGCTGTACGCGGGCCTGCTCGTGCTGACCGGCTGGCGCGTGCTCGACACGCCGCGCGGCTTCATTCCGGCGCAAGATCAGGGCGTCGTCGCGCTGACGGTCACGATGCCACCGGGCACGAGCCTTGCGCGCACGGACGCCGTCATACAGCAGGTCAATCCGATCGTGCTCGGCACGCCCGCCGTGTCGTCGACCTCCGTCTACGCAGGCATGGACGGCATCACGTTCAGCCCGGCGACGAACTCCGGCCAGCTTTGGGCCATGTTCGTTCCGTACGAGGAGCGATTGCCGCAAGGGCTCACGGCGAACGCGATCGCGGCGGAGATGCGCAAGCGGCTGGCGCCCATCACGGCGGCCGAGATCCGCATCGTGAACCCCGCTTCGGTGCGCGGCATGGGGAACACGGGTGGCTTCCGCATGATGGTCGAGGACCGCGGCGGCCTCGGCTACCGCGCGCTCGAGGAGGCCGTGCAGCAGCTCGCGGAGGCCGCGACGGCGGACCCCGCGATCTCGCTCGCGTTCAGCAACTTCAACGTGCGCAATCCGACGCTCGACGCCGTCGTCGATCGCGACAAGGCCGAGATGCTCGGCGTCCCGGTGCGTAACGTCTTTGCGACGCTGCAGACTTACTTGGCCGGCGTGTACGTCAACAACATCAACCTGCTCGGCCACACGTTCCAGGTAATCGCACAGGGCGACGCCGCGTATCGCCAGGACGAGGAGTGGGTCGGACAGCTCAAGACTCGCTCCGCTTCGGGCGCGATGGTCCCGCTCAACGCGATCGCGACGTTGAAGCCCGCGACGGCGCCGTACCGCGTGCTGCGCTACAACCTCTACCCGGCCGCGGACATCCAAGGCGACACGGCGCCCGGCTATTCGTCCGGTGAGGCGATCGCCGCGATGGAGCGCATCGCCCGCGAAGTGCTGCCCGCCGGCATGTACTTCGAATGGACCGACCTCGCGTACCAGCAGCGCGTTTCGGGCGACGCCGGCGCGCTCGCGTTCGCGCTCGGCGTCGTGTTCGTGTTCATCTTCTTGGCGGCGCTGTACGAGAGCCTAACGCTGCCGCTCGCCGTGATCCTCATCGTGCCGATGTGCTTGCTCGCCGCAATTCTCGGCGTCAACCTGCGCGGCCTCGACAACAACATCCTCACGCAGATCGGCATGGTCGTGCTGATCGGCCTCGCGGCGAAGAACGCGATCCTGATCGTCGAGTTCGCGCGCCAGGGTGAAGAGCAGGGCATGTCGACGTTCGACGCGGCGATCGCCGCCGCGAAGACGCGCTTGCGGCCGATCCTCATGACGTCGGCCGCATTCATCTTCGGCGTGATCCCGCTTGCGTTCGGCGTAGGGCCCGGCGCAGAGCTACGTCAGTCGCTCGGAGTGGCAGTGTTTTTCGGGATGATCGGCGTGACGCTGTTCGGGCTCGTGTTCACGCCGTTGTTCTACGTGCTCTGCCGCAAGCTCGCGCTGCGCTTCGCGGGCACGCGCGTGCCGCGCGTCCGGATCGCGCAGCCCGGCGTGGCCCCAGCACGGCCTTAGTGCAGCAAATCCTTCGGGACGTTGCCGCCGTTCGCCGCGAGCTTTTCGAGCACTTGCCTGTGGAGCCAGGTGTTCATCTGCGCCGAGTCGGCGAGCTTGTCGGCCGGGCATCCAAGCTCCACCGCTAGGTTCTTGCGCGCGGTGAGGCTGCTGTCCATGCCGAGCAACTTCAGCATGTCGACGATCGACGTTCGCCAGTTGAGCTTCTGCGGGTTCGAAGCCGCGAGCTTCTCGAGCTGGCCCATGACGTCGACGGTCGACATTGCCGTCGGCGCCGGCTGAGCGGTGGTCGGCGGCGGCGGCGACGTGGAAGCCGTCGGGCTCGCGGTTGGCGCCGCTGGGGCTGCGCCGGGCGGCGCACCCTGCGGCGATCCCGCGGTCAACGATGCCGCGGCCGCTTGCTGAGCCGACTTGTTGAAGCCGAGTTTCTCCATGATTCCGCTGAACATACCCATAGCTGCTCCTTGCTCTCTAGGTTGACCGAATCAAGACGAATTTCCCGCACCGCGCATCAGGACGTGGGCTCGCCTTCGGTGTGACGGATCACGATGTCTTCCTCGCGGACCTCGCGCTGGCCGCGATCGATGCCGCGACCTTCGGCTTGTGCGGCGTTCCAGATGTGCTCCGCGTAGTGGTGGATGCTGTGATCGGCGAGCGGGTCGAGCTGTCCGCGCGCAAGCCCCGTTAGTAACCCGCGCCAACGGTCGCGGCTTCGCAGCACGCCGGTGAGCCGGCGGATGTTGCCGTTGCGATCGAGATAAATTTCGTCGCCGCCGTGCCGGTAGCCCATCCACGGCGGCGGCACTCGCGTCACGATGTCGTTGTTGTTGACCCAGCGAAAGTGCTCGATTGGCGCGTGCCGGAGGTAGCGCTTGTTCCCGACGCGCGGGCTGCCGAACGTATGCAGCTCACGTGGGTCGGCCGTCAGCGACGACCGCTTGCAGCGATAGGCGCAGATCGTCGCCATCGCGCCGCCAAGGGAATGGCCGCAGAACCACACGGGCTGGTCGTTGCCTTTCAGTATGCCTTCGATGAGCGGCCAGAGATCGTCGACTTCCCGGTTGAACCCGCTATGCACTCCGCCGATGGTCTCGAGCACGGCCATCGAAGCGTTCGCGTCCGCCTTGAGGTCGTTCCATTCGTTGGGCTCGGTGCCGCGGCACGTGACCACACAGTCGTTCTGGTTGCGAAATCGATAGGCTTGCGAGCCGTCGTTGTCGAACAGCTCGGCTTCGTCGAAGCCGATGGCCTCGGCCGCCCGACGCGCCTCCGCCTCGTCGTTGTAGGAGATCATCGCGAGCTCCGCGAGCACGAGCGCGCGCTGGAGGAAGCTCATGCGCTCGAGCGGTTCCCGCACATTCGAATGCAGAACCAGCGGTTGCTCGCCGACGTCTTGGATCACTTTCGCCATAGCGCTCCTTGCTGGCTGGCGCCGGACCTCGCTTGCTAGCATGCACCGCGTTCGCGCGGCGCGGCTCGTTGGACCAATGGCCAATCGCCGCGGCGTGCGCGCGGGTCTTTGATGTCGGAGCCCTTGTCTATGTGCCGTCACATGCTATGAGAGGCGCACCGCGGTCGCGCGCCGTCGTCGTCGGTGCCGGCGTGTTCGGGTCGTGGACCGCGGAGTATCTGCGGCGGGCGGGCTGGCGCGTCTTGCTCGTGGACCGGCTCGGGGCCGCCAACGCCCAGGCTTCCTCGGGCGGCGAAAGTCGGCTCACGCGCGCCAATTACGGTCCCGACGAGGTCTACACCCGCATGGCGCTGCGCTCGCTCGCCGAATGGAAGCGCCTGTCGGACGCTTCCGCGCTGCCGCTGTTTCATCCGCACGGCGTGCTGTTTTTCTTCGGCGAGCTCGTGGATTACGCACGTGCGTGCATCGACGTGCACGAGCGTTTGAAGCTGCCGCTCGAGGTTTTGGGTCGCACCGTGCTCAACGCACGCTGGCCGCAGATCGACTTCACCGGCATCGAGGTTGGGCTTTACGAGCCTGGCTTTGGTGCACTGATGGCGCGGCGCGCCGTGCAGGAACTGGTGCGCGGTTTCGTCGCGCGCGGCGGCGAATACCGACCCGCATTTGCTGCGCCCGGCTCGACAGGCCACGAGGTTTTGCTCAACGGCGAGCCTGCGGCGGCGGACGCCGTTGTTTATGCGTGCGGACCGTGGCTCGGGAAAGTCTTTCCCGACACGTTGCGCGACCGGATCTTCGTGACGCGCCAAGAGATCGCATTCATCGCGCCGCCGGCCGGCGACTTACGCTTCGAGCCGAATGCGTTGCCCGGCTGGGCGGACTTCAACGGCGGCGACATGTATTACGGCTTCCCGAACCTCGAAGGTCGCGGCTTCAAGATCGCGCACGATGCGCACGGCCCCGCGTTCGATCCGGACAGCGGTGACCGGCGGATGAGCGAAGAGGGCATGGCGACTCTGCGCGCATTCGTCGCACGCCGCTTCCCGGCGCTCGCTGCGCGGCCGTTCAGCGAATTTCGCGTCTGCCAGTACGAGAACAGCTCGAACGGCGACTTCCTGATCGACCGTCACCCGACGCTCGAGGGCGCCTATCTGCTCGGCGGCGGGTCGGGCCATGGGTTCAAGCATGGGCCCGAGGTCGGGCGCGCAATGGCGGAGCTCGTCGTCAACGGCACGGCGCCCGATGCGCGCTTCGCGCTCGCGACGAAAGCCGCGATCCACAGCAGGACGGTGGTCTAGTCGGCCGCGAGCGGCGCTCTCCTGTTCGTGCGCCCGTGCGGCGTCGATCGCCCGATGCGCTCTTTCAGCCGTAGGAACGGTGTCTCGAGGAAGCGATAACTAAGCGTGGCTGCGAGGATCGTGATCGCCAACCCAGTGAAAAGGAACAACCAACCGTCCCCGCCCGTCAGCTTTTTCGCGGCGTTCAGACTCAGCATGTGCAGCAGGTACATGCCGTAGCTGATCGTTCCGAGATAACGCACCGGGGCATTACTCAGGAGCCAGCCAGCCCCCGAATCGGGGCGAATGCAGCAGGCACCTACGACCAGCGCCATCACGACGTAGCACATCAGCGTGGGAATGGCGGTAGAGGCGCAAACCGCAGGCAGCACGAGCAACAGTGCCGGTAACGCCCAAGCCTGCCCGAGCCAGCGGTACGCCCACGCGAAGCTCCGCGGTCGATGAAGGACATACGCAAGAATGCATCCAAGGCAGATCGGCGCCTCGATGCTCGTCGCAGCCCGATTCCCGTTCAGCCCGAAGTCGAGCGCGCCGGACCTAATCAGGGACTGCATCGCGAGGTCGGCGATCATCAGACCGCTGATCGCTGCCAGCGGCAGGAACCAGCGGCGGCCGAACAGGATGATCAGCGAGGGCCAGAACAAGTAGAACTGTTCCTCTGTGGCCAGCGACCACGCGAAGTAGAAAATCACTCGCCCTTCTGGCACGAACTGGTCCGAGGCCACGAACCAGTTCGACGTATAGGTGAGAAACGCCGGTAAGTTCTGAAAGAACTCTTGCCCTTCGGGGTTTCGCTCCAGAGTCGCCACTACACCGATGTACAGCGCGATGACGAAGTAGTAGGCCGGGAAGATCCGGAGACCGCGCCGAAGATAGAACGCGCTCAGCGAAACCCGCCCGGTACTCGCTTGCTCCCGCAGGAGCAAGGTCGTGATCAAGAAGCCGGAGATGACGAAGAACAAATCCACGCCGAACTGCCCGCGCTGAAACAGCGACGTGGTGGTCAGGTTTGCGTGGTAGCCGATGACGGCGAGGATGCTGAAACAGCGCAGGCCATCCAGGCCCGCGAAGTACTTGGTATCCAGGAACGCGCGGTGCGCGTCTGCGCTCGCGAGGCTCGAATTGCGCTCGACTGCGCTTGCCTCCGCTTGCACGAGCCCGGCTCCCGATGAAAGACGCGATCCCCCACACCTGAGGCTACGCCGGTAGCGTCCTCCCAGGTGCGCGATTTGTCTTAAGCGCTTGAATGCGCTGGCTCGTTCGGTACACGCTAATCGGCATGCTCACTCCCATCGAAATGCAACGCTCCTTGCCCATGACGCTGCACGGGGGCGCGAAGTCGACGACGACCGAAGTGTGGGCGATGCTCTCGGCGTGTTTCGCGGGCGACCTCAAGCGAGCGAAAGGGCTCGTGGAGCAGCGTCCGGAGCTCGCGACCTGCCAGTACAACTACACACCGCCGCTGCATTTCGCGGTGCGCGAAGGGCACCGCGAGCTCGTGCGGGTGCTCGTCGATCGCGGCGCGTACGACCCCGGCTACAAGAGCTATCCGTTCGGCGACACGCTGCCGACGATCGCGCGCGATCGGGGGTTCGAGGAGATCGCGGTGATGCTCGAGGGCTCGGTCGCGCGCGGCCTCGCGCACAAGTGGCCCGAGACGGGCGAGATCGACTACCAGCAGGACGTCGACCAGCTGCGCTTCGACCGCGCCGTTCACGACGGCAAGCGCCCGGAGATCGAGCGATTCATCGCGGCGCGCCCGGAGCTCGTGCGCAACGAGCTGTCGTCGTGGGCTGAAGGCGTGCTGATGATGCCGGCGAACAAGCGCAATCGCGCGCTGCTCGAGTTGTTGTTGTTTCACGGAGCGAAGGTGCCGCCCATGTCCAAGTGGGGGCGCTTCTACTACTTCAAGCACGACGACATCGCGACCTTTCTCATGGAGCAGGGCATGAGCCCGCATCACAAGACCTGGCACGGCGTGACGTTGCTGCACGACATGGCGCAGAACGGCGACCTCGCGAAAGCGCGGCTACTGCTCGATCGTGGCGCCGAGCTCAACGTGCTCGAGGACGAGTATCGCTCGACGCCGCTCGGGCTTGCGGCGCGCTGGGGGCGGCGGCCGCTCGTCGAGCTGCTGCTTGCCCGCGGCGCGAATCCCAACACGGCCGGAGCCCCGTGGAGCACGCCGCTCGCCTGGGCGCGCAAGAAGGGCCACACCGAGGTCGAGCGCATGCTCATCGCCGCCGGCGCCACCTGAAGCATCGCGCGAAGCTCGCCACGGCGCGCCATTTGCATGGATCCAGCAGCACGCGGCTTCTGAGTAGCCGCCCCAAGCTACCGGAGACAGCCGATGGAGAACGCCGGCGAGGGTCGCGGCCAACCGATCGTCGAGCTACGTTCGGTTAGGCGCGCCTTCGGCTCGACGGTCGCGGTTCGCGACGTCGATTTGATCGTCTGGCCGCGCGAGTTTCTCGTCATCCTCGGCGAGTCGGGTTCGGGCAAGACGACGCTGCTCAAGACGATCAACCGCCTGCAACCTCCGAATTCCGGCGACGTGCTCATCGACGGACGCTCGACGAGCGCCGTCGTCGAGCACGAGCTGCGGCGGGGGATCGGCTACGTGTTTCAACGTGTCGGGCTCTTTCCGCACATGACGGTTGCGGAGAACATCGCCGTCACGCCGCGGTTGCTCGGTTGGAGCGAAGAATCCATTCGCGCTCGCGTCGACGAGCTGCTCACGCTCGTCAACCTGCCGGGAGAGATGGCGCCGCGCTTGCCTGCGGCATTGTCGGGAGGGCAACGCCAGCGCGTCGGCGTCGCGCGCGCGCTCGCGGCGCGGCCGGCGATCATGCTCATGGACGAGCCGTTCGGCGCGCTCGATCCCGTGACGCGCGACAGCCTCGGCAGCGAGTATCGGCTGCTGCACGAACGCATGGGACTCGTCACCGTCATGGTTACGCACGACGTGCTCGAGGCGCTGCTGCTCGCCGATCGCATCGTGGTCATGCGCGAGGGCGCGATCGTCGCGAGCGGCACGCCGCACGAGATGATGAACGAGCGAAGCGACGCCGAGGTTCGCAAGCTCATGGACATGCCGCGCCGGCAGATGACGCGCGTCGCGGCCATGCTCGATAACGCGCGGCGGTCATGAGCGAGCGGTTCGCGAATGCGTGGTCGTTGCTGCCCAACTATTTGAGCCAGCACGTGATGCTGAGCGCCGCGGCGATGGCGCTCGGCTTGGCCGTGAGCCTGGCCCTCGTCGTCGCTGCCGTGCGCAGCGAGCGCGTGCGCTGGCCGGTGCTCGCGTTCGCCAGCCTGATTCAGACGGTGCCGGGCCTCGCGCTGCTCGCGCTGTTCTATCCGTTCTTGCTCGCTGTCTCTGGCCTCACGGAGAGCCTGTTCGGCAGGGGCTTCTCGGCGCTCGGATTCCTGCCGTCGCTGCTCGCGCTCGCGCTGTATTCGATGCTGCCCGTGATTCGCAACGGCGTCGCGGGGATTCTCAACATCGACCCGGCCGTGATCGAGGCGGCTCGCGGCGTCGGCATGACGGATTGGCAGCGCCTCTGGCGCGTCGAGTTGCCGCTCGCCGCACCGATGCTGATGGCGGGGATCCGCACGGCCGCCGTGTGGGTCATCGGCGCGGCGACGTTGTCGACGCCCGTCGGTCAGGTCAGCCTCGGCAACTACATCTTCTCGGGCTTGCAGTTGCAGAACTGGGTGTCCGTGCTGTTCGGCTGCATCGCGGCCGCGGCGCTCGCTCTCGTCGTCGACCAACTGCTCGGCGCGATCGAGACGGGGCTCGCGCGCCGTAACCGTGCGCGCGTCGCGGCCGGCGTCGTGGCGCTCGCCATCGGAGTCGCCGCCGCGGCGTTGCCGCTCGGCCCCGGCCCTGCGGGGTACGTCGTGGGCGGCAAGAACTTCTCGGAGCAGTTCATCCTCGCCGAGCTCATGACGGCGCGCATCGCGGCGGCGGGAGGCGCGGCGGCGCAGCGCACGGGGCTTGGCTCCGCCGTCGTGTTCGCGGCGCTGGCGAGCGGCGACATCGACGTTTATGTCGACTACAGCGGCACGCTCTGGGCCAATGTCATGCGCCGCACGGACGTGCCGCGCCGCGAGCCGATGCTCGCCGAGATGCGGGCGTGGCTCGAACAGAAGCACGGCATCGTCATGCTCGGCTCATTGGGCTTCGAGAACGCTTACGGTCTCGCGATGCGGCGCGATCGAGCGGAGCACCTCGGGATCGCGACGATCGCCGATCTCGCCGCGCATGCCGCCGAGCTCTCGATGGGTGGCGACCTCGAGTTCTTCTCGCGCCCGGAGTGGGCAGCGTTGCAATCCGCCTACGGCCTCGCGTTCGCCAGCCGCCGCGACTTCGAGCCGACGTTCATGTATCAAGCCGTTGCGAACGGCGAGGTCGACGTGATCTCGGCGTTCACGAGCGACGGGCGAATTGCGGCCAACGACTTGCTCGTGCTTGCCGATCCTGCCGGCGCGATTCTGCCGTATGACGCCATCGTGCTGCTTGCGCGGAAGAGGTCGAACGACGAGGTGCTGCGCACGGCGCTTGCGCCGCTCGTCGATGCGATTCCTCTGGCTCTGATGCAGGAGGCGAACTATCGTGTCGATCGCGAGCGGGACAAGGAGACGCCCGCGGCCGCTGCCCGTTGGCTCGAGGGCGAGATCGCGGCGCGCGGCAACTGACTTCGATGCGAGATTTCACGAAAGCCCTTCGCGGCAACCGTGCGTTACTCGTCGGCATGGCATTGCTGACGCTCGGCGCCGGGTTGCAGGCCACGTTGCTCGGCGTGCGCGCGACGCTCGAGGGGCTGTCGACGTTCGCGACGGGCGCCGTGCTCGCCGCGTACTACGTCGGCTTCGTGTTCGGCTCGATTGCCGCGCCGGCGCTCGTGAGCCGCGTCGGTCACATTCGCGTGTTCGCCGCGTTGACGGCGATGGCCGCGGCCACGATTCTCGTGCAAGGGGTCTATTTCAGTGCGCCGGCGTGGGCCGTGCTACGTGCGGTTTCGGGCGTGTGCTTCGCGGGAATTTACGTCGTCGCGGAGAGCTGGCTCAACGACCGTGCAGACCAGAGCTCGCGCGGCGTGCTGCTCGCGTCGTACATGGTCGTCGTCTACGTCGGGCTCGGCGCGGGGCAGTTCTTGTTGAACCTCTCGGACCCGAGCGGTTCCGTGCTGTTCAGCTTGATTGCCATCTTGATCTCGCTCGCGGTGGTTCCGATCGCGTTGACGGCACAACGTGCGCCGGACTTTGCGCTGCCGCGCCGCGTCAGCTTTCGCGAGCTGTTCATGATCTCGCCGCTCGGCGCGGCCGGCGCGCTGTTTTCGGGCGCGACCGCCGGAACGCTGTTCACGCTCGGCCCCGTGTATGCCGCGAGAAGCGGCTTCGCCACCGCCGCCGTGGCGACGTTCATGGCGAGCAGCATCCTGCCGGCCATCGTGCTGCAGTTGCCGCTCGGCCGGCTGTCCGATCGAGTCGATCGCCGCACCGTGCTGATCGCGATCTCGATCGGCGCTGCGATCGCCGCCGGCGTCGCGTTGCGGCTCGGCAGCGCGTCACCCGCGCTGTTCGTGGCGGTCGCCGCCTACGGCGGGTTGTCGCTGACCGCGTACGCCGTGGTCCTCGCGCACGTCAACGATCACCTGCATCCCACGCAGATGGTCGCAGCGAGCGCGACCGTGCTGCTCGCGAACGGCATCGGTTCCGCGCTCGGACCCGTCGCCGTGTCGGCCGCGATGCAGCTCTTTGGACCCGGGGCGTTCTTCGCCAGCGTCATCGTGCTGCACACGACGTTCGCGCTGTACGCCGCGTGGCGAAAGCACACGACCGATGCCGTGCCGCGCCCCGAGAAGGCGCGCTTCGTGAGCGCTACGCCGCAGGTGGCGCCGACGGGCCGCCTCGCAGCGCCACAGGCCAAGCCCGGCGAGACTTGAGCGTTGATGTGTCGCCATAGTGACGCGCTGGTGGCGGCTGACAACGGGTTGTACCGCACGGCGGTCCGCCTGATCGTAAACGCCAGAGGTCACTGCAATGAGCTGGCCATCAATCCCACGGACGATCCCACGTTGGCTTCACGGCCATCCGTTGGCGCTTTCCACGGCCGTTGCGTGGGTGAATCGTATTCGTCGGTTATTGCGACGGCCGTCCGTCTCCAGTTTCATCGCGATCACGGTCTTGGTGGCACTTCTCTTCGCGCTCGTTGCTTTAGCCAACTGGGCAAGCTCCGTAATGCAACAGGCTCTCAAGTATTCGGCAATAGTCGTCGCCGCGTCGGGCTTGTATGCGGCATCGCTGATGTCGAGGCATAGGCGAACCATCGAGACCGCCCGAGCCCGAACGTGGTTGGTCGCGACACCGCTGGCGTCACGCGGATCGATGCAGACACTCATGTTCACAGTGCTGCCACTGATATGGCGGACCACCGCCGCGGTGACGCTCGCAGTCCTGCTGACCCTCGACTCGTCGGTGAGCATCGAGCAATCTCTACAGCTCAGTGCATTGATCGCGGTCGGTGCCGCGGTTGGCGGGCCGTGTGGCTGGTGGTTGTCTCGCCGTCCAGCTATGCACGACAAGCCGGCGTCTCGCTATACGCCGCGGAGAAGATCCGAGCCGAGCATCGCGCCTTCAACCGACGCACTTGCGCATTGGCCCATTGCGCAGGCTTTCGCTTGGGGACGCCCGGAGAACGCTCGCCTGTTGCTAGGTGCGGCAGTGCTTACGATCCCTGGCGGAACCGGCATCCTTGGCGCGCTGCTCATTCTTGGCACGTGGACTGTCGGGTACTATCTCGTCGCCTTGCTCATTGCAATCCCGCACGTTGGCCGCTCGGCGCTGCAATGGTTGCGATCCACTCCGATCACGTTCTGGGCCTTTGCATGGCCTCTTGTTCGGCGAGCGTTCTTGCATCAAGTCATCGGAACGTTGGCCGCAATGGGCGTCGCGCGGGCTCTAAGCGCAGCCCTGTCGACCTCAATGTACCTCGGCGTGATCTGGTTGGCGCTTGTGATGTTGATATGGGCTATCAGCCTCGCCGACGCCTACCGCGAGCGCTCCTTCGCGATGAAAGCTGCTATATCCACGTTCGCCGCCCTGCTGGCTGAAGCGCGGGTGCATGGCCTCGGTGTAGCGATCTCTGTCTTCGTGGCCATTCTGCATTTACATCTCGGAGCCAGTCATGAACGTGCTTGATGTTGAGAGCGTGCACGCTCGGTTCGGCGCTCATGAAGTACTTCGAGGCGTGAGCTTGCAGGTTGCGCGAGGTGAATGGTCTTGTCTCCTCGGACCCAACGGTGTGGGGAAGAGCACGCTCTTGCATTGCATAGTCGGCCGGCTGGATCCGGCAAGCGGCGAGATTCGAATCTCGGGAATTCGAATCTCGGGAGAATCCGCATGTGCCGCGAAGCGGCGCCTTGGTTATGCGTGCTCGCCTGAGCAGCTTCCAGGCCTGCTCACCGGGCGACAGTGCATGGAGATCTACGCTATCGCGAAGGAGCTCGAGTGCATCGACGCAGATGTCCTCACACTCTCGGAAGACCTGCGATTCACGCGGTTCATGGACGCGTTTGTCGACACCTATTCGCTCGGTACGCGACAGAAGCTATGCGTGTTGCTTGGGTTGCTCGGCGATCCCGATCTCATCGTCCTGGACGAGGCCTTCAATGGCCTAGATCCGCGCAGTTCGCTGACGCTGAAGCGGCACCTACGAGAACGCCTGTCGGCGAATCGCTGTGGGGTGTTGCTCGCCACGCACTCGCTCGATATCGTCGAGCATCATGCCGATGCGGCTGCTTTGTTGTTCGACGGCTTGGTCGCCGAACGCTGGACGGTCGACGAACTCGAACGGCTCAAATCGTCGGGCGAGCACGCCCTGGAACGCGCTCTTGCGGAAGCGTCCAAGTTCGACTAAAGG
>Ga0111538_10009752_pt1 | contig 12796 bp, 8 predicted proteins | sample SoiMethybrSBSTD1_FD_79669 | JGI IMG/M metagenome (GOLD analysis project Ga0111538, IMG submission 79669) | Bulk soil microbial communities from a Populus tree surrounding site in Tennessee, USA - Soil MetaG P. TD hybrid SBSTD1 (version 2)... | ecosystem: Environmental > Terrestrial > Soil > Tree...
CTGGCGAAGCTGCAGGCGTACAAGCGGCGGATGGGGTGGACATTTCCGTGGGCGTCCGCGGTCGACGGCGCGTTCAACTACGACTTCAGCGCCTCCTACACCGAGCAGCAGCAGCGCGAAGGCATCGAATACAACTACCGGCGCGAGGCCGCGTGGCAGCAACGCAGCAACCAAGGGTTCGCCACCCAGATGACGGGGGACCCTGTCGGCGATAACGCGGTCATGACCGGAACCGACCTGGCCACGTACACGCGCGAGCGGCCGGGTATGAGCGCCTTCGCGCTCGAGGACGGCAACGTCTACCACACGTATTCCACCTACGCGCGCGGACTGGACATTCTCTGGGGCATGTATCAGTGGCTCGACCGGGCTCCTCGGGGGCGCAACGAAAAGGGCGTGTGGTGGCGCCGTCACGACGAGTACAAGGGCTGAACTCATGTTCTTCATCGTCGTCGCACTCTGCTTCGCCGTCAGCACCGCGATCACGATCGCGTGGAGCACATCGATGTCGGCGATGGGCGGGATGGCGATGCCCGGCGGCTGGACGATGTCGATGGCGTGGATGCGGATGCCGGGGCAGACGTGGGTGATCACCGCGATGTCATTCCTCGGCATGTGGGTCGTGATGATGATGGCGATGATGATGCCGTCGTTGGTCCCGATGCTGCGCCGCTATCGCCAGGCCGTCGCGGGGATCAGCGAGATGCGACTCGCGGCGCTGACGGTGCTCGTCTCCGCGGGCTACTTCTTCGTGTGGACGGTGTTTGGAATGGCGGCTTTTCCGCTGGGTGTCACACTGACGACGATCGAGATGCAGCAGCCGGCGCTGTCGCGCGCCGTACCGATCGCCGTCGGTGTGCTGGTGTTCCTGGCCGGGGCGTTCCAGTTCACCGCGTGGAAAGCCCATCACCTCGCGTGTTGTCGGGACGTGCCGGACCCCGGCAGTGTGCTGCGGGCCGAGGCTGGCACCGCGTGGCGACACGGCGTGCGCCTCGGACTCCACTGCACCCACAGCTCCGGCGGCTTGATGGCGATGCTCCTGGTGATCGGGGTCATGGACCTGCGAGCAATGGCGATCATCACCCTGGCGATCACGGCCGAACGTCTCGCACCAGCCGGTGAGCGCGTCGCGCGAGCGATCGGCGCGGTCGTCGTTGCGGCGGGGTTGCTGCTGACCGCGCGGGCGCTCGAGTTCTAACGTCCTTGGGCCCGCGGCCCAAGGACCGCGACCTAGACGAGCACAGACGGTCGCCGTCGTCCGTGACGCGTCGCTTGTTCGAACGCGTGCGCCAGCTGCAGCACGCTGAACTCGTCTCGATGGCGGCCGACAATCTGCAATCCGACCGGCAGTCCGGTTGCCGAGAAACCTGCGGGCACCGAGATCGCCGGGTTCGACATGAACGTGACATACCAGCACGATCGCATCCAGTCGACGTAAGACGACATCGCCGTGCCGGCAATCTCGGTCGGGTACGGCGTGTCCACGTCGAACGGTTCGACCTGCGTAACGGGCAGGATGTAGTACGTGTAGCGCTCGAAGAACAGCCGACTCTGCTCGAACATTTGCGCCTGACGAGTGAGCGCGCGGCTGATATCGGCGCCTCGAGCCCGTTCTGCCTGCTCGACTTCGTACTTGATCGTGTCCTTGACCCACTCCGGCCGCTGGCGAATCAGCGCCGAGTACCGAGAATGATTGGCCACGAAGCGGAGCAGTGGAAATGCTTCGGCCACGCCGCTGAAGTCGGGCTCGGCTTCCTCGATGATGCACCCCAGAGCCTCGAAGACCTTTCGACTGGCGTCGACGACCCGGCGGATCTCGGGCTCGAAGGGGATGCCGCCGAGGCCGCGCCACCAGGCGACGCGCACGCCCTTGAAGTCCTTGCCCAGCGGAGCACGAAAGCGCGCCGGGTCTTCGTCGATCGAGAGGGGGCTCCGTCGGTCGGCTCCGGCGATCGCACTGAGGAACAACGCAACATCGGCGACGCTGCGCGCAATCGGCCCACTCACCGAGAGCGGGGACCATGAGCTCGACTCATTGGGCACACGGCCAGGCGACGGACGCAGCCCGACGACGTTGCAGAACGCGGGCGGATTGCGAAGTGATCCGCCGGTGTCGCTGCCATCGGCGATGGGCAGCATGCGTGCCGCAACCGTCACTGCGGCGCCGCCGCTGCTGCCGCCGCAGGTCTTCGTGAGATCGTACGGATTCCGCGTCGCCCCGAAGACCGTGTTGAAGGTCTGCGAGCCGGCGCCGAACTCCGGCGTGTTCGTCTTGCCGACGGTGATCGCACCGGCCGCTCGCATCCGGGTGACGATGAGCGCGTCTCGCGTCGGAACGTTGTCGCGATAGAACGGCGAGCCGTGAGTCGTTCGGATTCCCGCCGTGTCGACGAGATCCTTGTGTGCCGCCGGAAGCCCGTGCAGCACGCCAAGCGGGCCGCGCCGCACGATCGTCTCATCGGCCTTCGCCGCTGCGGCCATCGCCTGCTCGGCCACCAGCGTGACGATGGCGTTGACCTTCGGGTTGACCCGTTCAATCTGATCGAGATGCGCCTTCATCACGTCTCGAGCGGACAGCTGCTTGCGGGCCAGCCGCGCCGCCAGGTCGACGGCGCTCATCTCACAGAGCTCGTCTCGTGCCGGCTGCCGTGACGCTTGCGCCGAGATTCCGCTGGCACCGAGCGGATCGAATGCGGTGTACGCGGCTCCGGCAGCAACCGCGCTGTTGAACTGCCGTCGGCTCATACGCGCGTCCGCGTTGCCGTGATCAGCCGCGTCAGAACGATCGGACTCACTCACGCCAACCTCCGTTAGGGAGTACGTTGTGGTGCCGAATCTTGCCATTGAACACGTCGAGCGACCAACCGACAATTGACGACGCCATGGAGTTGCTGCGCAACGCTCGGCTCGCGCTTCGCGGTCTCCTGAAGGCGCGCGGTTACGCCTGCGCCGCGGTGTTCACGCTGGCCCTCGTCGTGAGCGCAAATGCCACGATGTTCAGCGCCGTGTATGCGGTGCTGCTTCGCCCGCTGCCGATTCGTCAGCCAGAGGAGTTGATCGTCGGTTGGGGGAGCGATCAGGCGCAGCATCTCGCCGTCGTCGAGCTGTCGTATCGGAACTTCGAGGAATGGACGACTGGGAGCGTCAGCTTCGTTCAGGCGGCCGCAATGGGATCGTCGACCTGGCCTGCCGTCCTCGACAGCCCGGATGGATCCACCCGGCTCTCGTCTGCCGGTGTCTCCGCCTCGTTTTTCGACACCTTGGGTGTCGTGCCTGTTCTTGGACGAGGGTTTCGCACCGATGACGATCTTTCGGGGGCGCCACGTGTGGTGGTTCTCAGCCATCGACTCTGGACGACTCGATTCGGCGCCGATCCTCGCGTCGTCGGAACGACGATCGCGCTCACTCAACCCCACACGGTTGTCGGCGTGATGCCGGAAGGATTTGATTTCCCGCGAGGCACCGACTTCTGGACGCCGGTCGTTCCGATTCTCGCTGGCTCGGGCGCCGAGTGGCGCACCGACGCTCTGAGCAGCGTCGGTGTTCTCTTCGTGATCGGCAGATTGCGGCCTGGTGTCACGCCGAGAATGGCACAGGACGAACTCGATGGCCGCGCTCGACGACTCGAGCAGCGTGGATCGAGTCCTCGCTTCGGGTCGGCGGTGGTCGTCACACCATTCCAGGAGTACACGTTTGGCGCGGCCCGACCGGCGCTCTGGGCCTTGCTTGCTGCCGTCGGCGTGCTGCTGCTGATTGGATGCGCCAACGTGTCCGGTCTGATGTTGACGCGTCTCTCGTTGCGACGGCGTGAGCAAGCGGTTCGGTTGGCGCTCGGCGCCGTCGGTCGCACGCTCGCGTCTCTGTGGGTTGCGGAAACCCTGATCCTGTCGATCGCCGGAGGTGCTGTCGGCCTCATGGCATCGGCATGGATCGCCAAATTGATGGTCGCGCTTGCGCCCGACGATATTCCACGGCTTACAGAAGCCTCGATGAACGTCCCGGTGGCGCTATTTACCGGCGGCGTTCTGTTCATCGCGGCGCTCGTCTGCGGAGCCGGACCCGTGCACCACGCGACCGCGGCGAATGTGATCGAGGCGCTGCGCGACGACGCCCGTTCAGGGATGAGCAGACACACACGACGGAGCCGATCGCTGTTGTTAGTTCTGCAGATTGCGCTGAGCGTGGTGCTCCTCGTTGCCGCCGGGCTCGTGGTGCGCAGCTTCGCCAATCTGCGAGCGATCGACCTGGGATTCGTGCCGTCGCAGGTGGTCACCATGACAGTGGCTCCTCGGAATCCCTCACGTCCGCCCAACCAATGGATGGACGATCTCCTTCGGCGTCTGAGCGGACTGCCAGAGGTCGACGCGGCTGGAGCCGTGTTCCTGCGGCCGTTGGCGCTTGGCCCGATTGGTCAGGACACGACGGTCGTCCTCGAAGGGCAACCCGACACTCCACAGGCCGAGCGGCAAAATCCGGCGCTCAACTATCAAGTCGCCACTCCCGGCTATTTCTCGGCGATGCGAATCGCGCTGAAGCGCGGCCGTTTGTTCAACGCGCAAGACTCTGCGAGATCGACACCGGTTGCGCTACTCAGCGTATCCGCGGCACGGCGGCTGTGGCCTGGCCGCGATCCCGTCGGCAAACGGCTGCTGCTGCCGACGTTCAAGCCCGATGGCCCATCGAAAGCGTGGCGCACCGTCGTCGGCGTCGTCAGCGACGTTCGCTACCGTGGGATCGACGATGCGCGACTCGACGTCTACGACGCCGCATCGCAGTCGCCGATGGCGGCCAACGATGTCGTGGTGCGGACGTCGGGCGACGTCCGACGAGTGGCGGCGGCGGTTCAGGCCGAGGCCCGTCGCCTCGACCCGCGTGTCGTCATCGACCGTCTGACGACGATGGAGGCGATCGTCGCTCGTGCGGTTGGACCGTGGCGCTTCAGCGTCTGGATGTTCACCGTGTTTGCAGGGCTTGCGCTGGTACTGGCGGCCGTGGGGCTGTTCAGCGTCGTCAGTCTCGATGTCGCGCAGCGTCGCCGCGAGTTTGCCGTCCGCTTCGCGCTTGGCGGCCGCCGCAAAGACGTCGTGCAGCCACTCCTCGCCGAAGCGGGACGACGACTGCTGATCGGCCTCACGCTCGGCATCGTGACGAGCGTTGTTGCCAGTCAAATGCTGCGGGGTCTCCTTGTCGGCGTCGAGCGTGTTGACGCGACGACCTACGCGCTGGTGATCACATTGCTCGCGGCGGTGGTCATCGTCGCGGCCGGCGTGCCCGCCTGGCGGGGCGCTTCCATCGATCCCTCTTCCGTGTTGAAGCGCGACTGACTGTTGGTGTTGACGCCGGCCGACGCCTGTCCACATAATGTCTGTTCATGTCAGGTATCAACACCCGTGCGCTCGATCGCGAGCTGAAGCGCGGCTCGGCCGAGCTGCTGATCCTGTCCCTCCTCGAGGCGCGGCCTCGCCACGGCTACGAGCTGAGCAAGTTGATCGACACACGCTCGGGCGGCACGCTGAAGTTCCACATCGATTCGCTGTATCCGCTGCTGTATCGCCTCGAAGAGCGCGGCTGGATCAAGGGCACCTGGGTCGAGAAGGCCGGCGAGCGCCGCCGCCGCTTCTATCGCGTCACCGCCGAGGGGCGCGAGGTGCTGGCCGAACAGCGGAAGAAGTGGGCGACCTTCGTCAAGGCGGTGCACCGCATCACCGGAGGCGAACATGCCTGACCCCTCGACGCCACAGAACGACGCGCCGCTCGGGGCCCGTTGGGCTGCTGACGTGCGCTCGCGATTGGCCTCATTGCGCCTCTCGCCCGCCCGAGAAGCGGAGATCGTCGACGAGCTGTCGCAGCATCTGGACGATCGCTACAACGAGTTGGTCTCAGGGGGCGCGTCACCCGAGGAGGCGACGCGTCTCGCGTTGGCCGACTTCCACAGTGAAAACGTGCTGGCGCAACACATGGCGGCGCTGCGCCAGGCGCATGCACCGGTGCCGGTTACGCCCGGAGCGCCAACCGGACACCTGCTCGACGATCTCTGGCAGGACCTGCGCTATGCCGCACGCCTCTTGTGGAAACGCTCCGCGTTCGCTACCACCGCAGTGCTGACGCTCGCGCTCGGGATTGCCGCAACGACGGCGATGTTCACGTTCGTCGACACCTTTCTCTTCAAGCCGGCACCTTGGAACAAGGCGGGGGGACTGGTGTGGATCGCGGGCCTGAAGGGGCGCTCCACGGGATCGCGCAACGTCTCATACCCCGATTACCTCGTCTACCGCGATCGCGCGACGACACTGTCCGGCGTCGCCGCGTCCGGCAATACCCCCATGTCCGTCGGTAGCCGACAGCCGCAGCGCGTGCTGGGTGGATTAGCGTCCGGCAACTATTTCGACGTGCTCCAGATCCGTGCCCAGATCGGCCGCACGTTTACGCTCGACGACGACACCGAGCTCGGGCCACATCCGGTCGTTGTGCTGAGCGATGGGCTCTGGCGGACACAGTTCGGCGCCGATCCGAAGGTGGTCGATACGGTCGTCACGATCAATGGCCATCCGTTCACCATCATCGGCGTCGCCCCTCGTGGATTTACGGGCATCGCCTACGCCGACGACGCTGAACAGCTTTGGGTGCCGATGGCAATGCAACCGGTGGCGATGCCGAGGAGTCCTGGTTTTCTGGCGACGAGCCAGAGCTGGCTGAAAGTCGTCGGACGACTTCGCGAGGAAGCCACGATAGCGCAGGCGAATGCGGAGGTGCGCGTGATCGCGCGGCAGTTGAATCCATCCGGCATCGCCCCTGACCAGGAGAAGAGCGCCCACGTCCTTCCCGTGCGCGGCGGCTTGACGCCCTGGGAGCAGGACGCGCTGGCGCCTGTGTTCGCGCTGGTCTCGATCGTACCGGTGCTCGTACTGCTGGTCGCATGCGCGAACGCCGCGAACGTACTGATGGCTCACCACGTCTCCCGTCGCCGGGAGTTTGCCATGCGGCAGGCCATCGGTGCGTCGCGCGTGCGTCTCGTTCGCCAGTTCGTCGCGGAGTCGTTGATCGTTGCCGTGCTGGCTGGCGTGGCGGGTTTCGTGCTCTCGTACGGCTTGTCCACCATCGTCGTGCACTACGGGCAGGTTCCCGCCGAAGTGTCGAAGCTGTTGACCCCTGACCTACGCGCTCTCCTCGCCGCGACGACGGTCGCGATCGGGACTGTGCTGGTGTTTGGTCTCGCGCCGGCGGTGACGGCGACGAGATTCGACGTGCTGCCAGCCCTCAAGGACGAGGGCACGACGGCGACCGCATCTCACGGTGTGGCCCGGTTGCGTCGCGGGTTCGTCATCGCGCAGGTTGCGCTGTCATTGACGCTGGTGATCGCCGCGGGACTGTTCCTCCAGAGCCTCTCGCGCGCCCTGAGTGTCCATCCGGGCTTCGATGCGCATCGGCTGGTGACCGTGTCGTTCGATTTGCATCTTCAGGGCTACGCGCCGGAGCGGCGCGACACGTTCGTGTCGCGATTTCTCGAGCGCGCCTCTGCAGTGGCCGGCATGACGTCGGTGGCAACGGCCGACGTGCTGCCGCTCGGCGGCGAAATGTTTTTGGCGAGGGTCGTTGCTGAAGACGGGTCGACGGTGGCGCAGGCGGCACGTGCCGGTGTCTCGCCCGGATACTTCAAGACGCTCGATCTTTCGATCGTCCGCGGACGTGAGTTCACGCCGGCGGACGTCGCGGCTGATGCGCCGGTGGCCATCGTCGACGAGACGATTGCGCGGCGTCTGTGGCCCGGCAGCGATCCAATCGGGAAGCGCGTCCAGAACTCCAACGAGAAGGAGCCGTGGCGCGAGGTGGTGGGCATCGCGCGTGACGCGAAGTTTCTCTCTCTGACCGAGTCCGCTCGCGGCACCTACTACGTGCCACTGCGACCGGCAGCGGCCACGTTCGTCGCACGAACAACCGGCGCTCCCCAGGCAGCGCTCGCGGCGATGCGGGACATCGCTCGTGATCTCGACCCTGACCTGCCGGCTTCTGCGGCGCAGACGATGGACGAACGGATTCGGCGCACCGTCAACTTGCAGCGTGCCGTGGTCGCGATGCTCGGCGTGCTAGGCAGTCTGACCCTGCTGCTGGCCTCGGTGGGAATCTACGGCGTTGCCGCACATAACGTCTCGATGCGGACACGCGAAGTGGGGATCCGGATGTCGCTGGGCGCACGCGGCGGAGACGTGTTGCGCATGATTGTTCGCGAGAACTTCTCGCTCTCGCTGATTGGCGTGGCCGTCGGTCTCGGAATCAGTATCGCCGGCTCGATGATCCTTGCGTCCTTTCTGTTTGGCGTGACTTCAACCGATGCTGCCACCTTCACGGGCGGAGCCGCGATTCTCTGTGTCGTGACGCTGCTGGCGAGCTACATCCCGGCACGCCGGGCGGCCCATCTTGACCCGCTCCTCGCCTTGCGTTGCGAGTAGACGAGTAGATAGGAGACGACCGTGCCTGACCCTTCGACTCCGCCGAATGATCCGTCGCTCAGGGCAAGCCCCCCGACTCCAAAGCATGACCCGTCGCTCGGGGCCCGCTGGGCTGCTGAAGTGCGCGAGCGATTGGCGCCGTTGCGTCTCTCGCCGGCTCGCGAGGCCGAGATCGTCGACGAACTCTCGCAGCATCTGGACGAGCGCTACAAGGAATTGATCGCGGGAGGAGCCACACCCGAGGACGCCACACGGCTGGCGCTTGCGGACTTCCGCAGTGGAAACCTGCTCGCGCAATATCTGGCTCCGTTGAAGCTGGCGCGCGAGGCCGTACCGCCCCCGGTCGCGGCCCCAACCGGCCACGCCTTCATCGATCTCTGGCAGGACCTGCGCTACGCCGTGCGCATCTTCTGGAAGCGTCCTGCGTTTTCCGTCACGGCGGTGCTGACGCTGGCGCTCGGAATCGGCGCGACGACGGCCATCTTCAGCGTCGTCTACGGTGTGCTGTTGAAGCCGCTGCCGTTCAACGACCCCGACGGTTTGGTCACGATCCGGCATGTCGCCCCGCATGGCGCCGGGACGAATCACGGTCCAGGCACCTACCTGACGTATCTCGAGAACCAGCGGGTGTTCGAGGCGATCGGCGCCTGGGATTCGACGGAGCTGTCGATTACCGGTGCCGGTGAGCCGGAACGCGTTCAGGCGCTGCAGGTGAGCGCGACGACGCTGCCGCTCTTGCGCGTGCAGCCGAGAGTCGGTCGCTTCTTCGCCGCGGAAGACGACGGTCCGGGGAGTCCGCCGCGAGTGGTACTGACCTACGGCTATTGGCAGCGCCGCTTCGGGGGCGCCGAATCGGTCATCGGCAAGACCCTCGTCGTCAGTGGCACGGCGGCGGAGGTGATCGGTGTACTGCCACCCTCCTTCAAGTTCTTGCGCACGCGGCCGGAGATCCTGCTGCCGCTGCCATTCGACCCGAGCGCCCCGCGCGGGATCAGCTTCGGGTTCCAGGCGCTCGCGCGATTGCAGGGCGGCGTCACACTCGCTCAGGCCAATGCCGACCTGGGCCGCATGATCTCGCTGTTGCCGCCGGTCTTCGCGCAATTGGAGCTGCAGCCGAATGTGCAGCCGCTCGCCGCTGACGTGATCGGCAACGTTGGCGACATTCTGTGGATTCTGCTCGCGGCTGTCGGCGTCGTCCTGCTGATTGCGTGCGGGAACGTGGCGAATCTGTTCCTCGTGCGCGCCGAAACGCGCCATCAGGAGTTCGCGATGCGGGCCGCGCTCGGGGCGAGTCGAGGCCGCATCACGCGCACGCTGCTGTCCGAGAGCCTCGTGCTCGCACTGGCAGGCGGCGCGGTTGGCGTCGGGCTCGCGCAGGCCGCGATTGAACTGTTGAGAAGACTTGCCCCCACAGAACTGCCTCGGCTCGACGAGATCGCTCTCGACCATACGGTGTTGCTGTTCACGGTAGGCGTTTCGGTGTTGAGCGGTGTGGTATTCGGCCTGTTTGCCGTGGTGCGATTTGCCAGCCCGAACATGGCGTCGGTGAACGGCGGCGGCCGCTCGGCCAGCGACGTGCCCAGTCGGCACCGCACTCGCAATGCGCTCGTCGTTGGCCAGGTGGCGCTCGCACTGACGCTGCTCATCGTGTCTGGCCTGATGATTCGTACGTTCATCGCGATGCGGCAGGTCGATCCGGGGTTTACCCGTCCTGAGGAGGTGCAGACGTTCGGTATCGCGATACCTCCGGGCGTCATCCGCGATGACCAACAGACCGCCCGTGCATTCGAGAACATCGCCGACGCGTTGGCACGAGTACCTGCCGTCACCTCCGTTGGTCTCTCCTCTTCGATCACGATGGACGGCGAGGACAACGGCAACGCGATCGTGGTCGAGGACGCCCCGCTGCGCGAAGGCCAACTGCCGTCGCTCTACCGCTTCAAGAGTTTCGCGCCCGGATACGTCGAGACCATGGGCAACCGGATGGTCGCGGGCCGCTCGATCACGTGGAACGACGTGCACGAACGCCGGCCGGTCATCGTGATCTCGGAGCCGCTGGCGCGCGAATACTGGAAAGAACCTTCGAACGCCCTCGGCAGACGGGTGCGGGTGATGCGTCAAGGGACGCAGCTCTGGCGCGAGATCGTGGGCGTGGTGGGCAACGAACGCGACGATGGGCTCAACCACCCGGCGACGCCGATTGTGTACTGGCCGATGCTGAGCGAGGGCTATCGTTGGCGCGTCATGGTGTATGCCGTGCGGTCACCCCGTGTCGGCACACCGGGCTTCGTCGGCGAGCTCCAACGCGCGGTCTGGTCGGTCGATCGGAATCTGCCGGTGGCCAACCTCCAGACGCTCGAGGAGATTCAAGCGCAGTCGATGGCTCAGACGTCGTTCGCGCTGGTGATGTTGAGCATTGCCGCGAGCGTGGCACTGCTCATCGGAGTCGTGGGAATCTACGGCGTGATTGCCTATGCCGCCACGCAGCGAACGCGTGAGATCGGCCTGCGGATGGCACTGGGTGCTCACGTGAGATCGGTGCGGACGCTGTTTCTCCGCCAGGGTCTCGCCCTGACCGCGGTGGGCATTGCCATCGGCATCGGCATCGCGGTCGGGCTCACGCGTGTGATGTCGTCGTTCCTGTTTGGCGTCGCGCCAATCGATCCGATCACCTACGCCGCTGTCTCGGGCGCGTTGGCCCTGGTGGCACTGCTGGCGACGTATCTTCCAGCACGCCGCGCCTCGCGCGTCGACCCGATCACCGCGTTGCGTGCCGACGTCTGAGCGCGACGGCGCTCCGCTGCGCTATTTCTTGGTGGGGGCCGCGGCCTTTTGCGCTTTCGGCCCCGTCCACGTCCATCCGTGGATCAGCCAGCCGCTGGCGCCCCTCCTCAACGCGAACGCCATCTGGGCCGCTTCTCGCATGGCCGTGCCGCGTTGCTTGAACGTGTAGACGGCAGGCACCACGACATACGCCGAATCACTGGTTTTCTCGATCCGGGTCGGTTTACTCAGCGCGACCGACGGCTCTGTGATGCCCTGCTTCTTGGCATCGCTGTCGAGATCGGCAGCCCACGCCTGGAAGGCCTTGGCCCCGACCCACTGGTAGGGCGGCACTTCGTCGATGATCGCCAGGTCCGCTCCCGCCGCGTGCGTTGCGGCCGCACCGGCCATGTCGCCCTTGTTGAAGCTGTCGACGAACTTCTGGATCGGCGCGATCAGCTCGGCATCCGTATTCTGAGCGCTGGCGAACCCGGGAAGAGCCAGGCACACGAGCGTGGCAACGGTCAGGACCCGCATCAGTTTCTCCTTCCCCAATCGGATGGGGAATGTTGAACGCGTTCTTTGACTGGAAGCGCTGCGATTAGGCCTGACAGCGGCCGTGATGTCAACGGAGAGGCGTCACGCGTCGAGCGCCGTCTCCTCGTGGCGTATGTGGTCGGCAGGGCCCTGCCGCCGAATGCGCTACGATGACGCGCTGACGTCGCGAGGGTTGCCACATGAATAGTCGCCTCAGTGTCGCGTGTGTCCTGTGCGTTGCGTTGCTCGGCTCCTACGTCTACGCCCAATTCGGCACGAAGCCGGCCGAGCTGTCGACGATCAAGGTCAAAGACGACTTGTTCGTCGTCTATAACGACCTCGTACCCGGCAACACGACGGTGCTCGTGACCAATCAAGGTCTGATCCTGGTCGACAACAAGTTCGAGATCGACTTCGACAATCTCATGGCGCAGGTCCGGAAGATCTCCAATCAGCCGATCCGCTACGTCATCAACACGCACTATCACGCCGATCACAGCGGCGGGAATCCGAAGATGCAGGCCCAGAACGTTCAGGTCGTTGCGTCGGAGCGTGCCCGACGGAAGATGGTCGAGACGAATCAGCCCGGAGCGCCGAACGTCACGCTCGAGAACAACGTGCGACTCTTCCTGGGCGGCAAACGAGTGGAGGTCCATCACTTCGGCCGCGCCCACACAGACGGCGACGTGGTCGCTTATTTCCCCGACCATCGCGTCGTGGCGATGGGAGACATGTTCACGGTCGGCGATGGGTTGCCGCCCCTGGTCGACTACCCCGGTGGCGGCAGCACGCGCGAATGGCCGCGGTCATTGGACGGGGCGCTGACGCTCGACTTCGATACCGCGATCCCCGGCCACGGCAAACCAGCCACCAAGGACGCCCTTCGCAAGTATCGCGACAATCTGACGATGCTCGGACGACGCGTGAACGAGATGCTGACGAAGAACGCCTCGCGTGCCGAGGTTGAAAAAGAGCTTCGCAGCAGATTCGGCTTCCAGGACTTTCACATCCAGTTGTCGCTGGATGGCTTGCTGGCGGAGCTGCGCTGA
>Ga0111538_10009753_pt1 | contig 12790 bp, 10 predicted proteins | sample SoiMethybrSBSTD1_FD_79669 | JGI IMG/M metagenome (GOLD analysis project Ga0111538, IMG submission 79669) | Bulk soil microbial communities from a Populus tree surrounding site in Tennessee, USA - Soil MetaG P. TD hybrid SBSTD1 (version 2)... | ecosystem: Environmental > Terrestrial > Soil >...
ATTCCGCACAGCGACGACGACCGAAGAGTCGACGCTGATCGAGAAAGAGGACGAGGAGGAGAGGGAAAAGGACCTGTCATCGACGGAGCGGTTCGAGCTACAGACAGAATCGAGCAAGGTGCTCAATGAAGCGGCGAGCCGCGCACCTGTCGGCGAGCTCGTCGACATCGACGACGTGGGCTACACGTGCGCGTACCTCGCGACACCGTATGCGCGCCGCATGACGGGCCAAACGCTCTACGTCGATGGCGGCGTCAACATCATGGGATAGCGACCGCCGAGCGTGGGCGACCGAGGCGACGCCGCGCGGAAACGCGATATGCGCTTTCGTGTCTGCAAAGAAGCCACCGCGCAGTCCGTTCGAGCGCTGCACAAACTGCCGAGGCATGCTCATTGCACAGCCTTAGGGCCATGGCATCCAAGATCGAAGACTACGGGTTCATTGGCAACATGCATACGTCCGCCCTCGTGTCGCGACGAGGATCGATCGACTGGCTCTGCGCGCCACGTTTCGACTCTGACGCATGTTTCGCATCACTGATCGGCTATGACGAGCACGGGCATTGGTCGATCCGCCCGGCCGTCCGAGTGACGGAGACGCGACAGCGCTATCGCGGCGACACATTGGTCCTCGAAACCGAGTTCGTTTGCGAACAAGGCGTGGTGCGCGTCACCGACGCGCTGGCGATGGGAACTGGGCCTTGCGACGTCCTCCGCTTGGTCGAGGGGATCGAAGGCGAGGTCCCAGTCGAAATGCTTCTCATGGTCCGCTTCGGCTACGGACTCGAAACGCCCTGGGCCACGGCGACCGACGATGGGATTCGCTTCGTCGCCGGTGCCAATGCCATGATCCTGCGCGCACCGCTGGAGCTCGTGCGGTCGGACGGCCGAGCCGCGGCCATCGCCAGCGTCAAGAAGGGTGATCGCCTGCCGTTCCAAATGAGCTGGTATCCGTCCCACGAGTCCCCCCCCAAGGCGCTCGACGTGGATGACGCTCTTCGATCGACCGAGTCTTTTTGGAACGACTGGTCAGGCCGTTGCTCTCTCAAAGGGGAGCTGCGCGAAACGGTCATGCGATCGCTGCTCACGCTCAAAGCGCTCACCTACGCGCCTACGGGCGGAATCGCGGCCGCACCCACCACCTCGCTCCCCGAGCAGATCGGAGGCGTGCGCAATTGGGACTATCGCTTCTGCTGGCTGCGCGACGCGAGCCTCACGCTCGATGCCTTCGTGCTGGGGGGCTACGTGGACGAAGCGAGCAGCTTCCGCGATTGGATCTTGCGCGCGGCCGCCGGCGCGCCCGAAGACATGCAGATCATGTACGACCTTGCGGGGGGGCGCCGGCTCACCGAGTTCGAGCTGAACGAGCTCCCCGGATACGAGGGGTCGAAGCCGGTCCGGGTCGGAAACGCCGCATCCGGACAATTTCAACTCGACATCTACGGCGAAATGCTGTCGACCGTTTACCTCGCTCGGAAGAGGGGGCTGAGGCCGCACGAAGAGGGCTTCCGCATGGCCAAGTCGCTGGGCGCTCACATCGAGCGCATCTGGCAGCAGCCCGATGACGGAATTTGGGAAGTTCGCGGCGGGCGCCGGCATTTCACGCACTCCAAGCTGATGGCGTGGGTCGCCATCGACCGCATGGTCAAGATCATAGAGGAATTCGGGGAGGGGGCCGACGAAGGTCAGGCCATGCTGCCGCACATGCGCGCGCTGCGCGAAAGGATGCACGACGACATCTGCGAGCGCGGCTTCAATCCGCGCGTCAAGGCGTTCACGCAATACTACGGGGGAGACACGCTCGACGCGAGCGTGTTGCTCATGCCGCACGTGGGGTTCTTGCCAGCGAGCGATCCGCGCGTGCAAGGAACCGTCGCCGCCGTGGAACGCTACCTCGTGCGCGACGGGTTCGTGCTCCGCTACGGGACCGAGCATGGCACCGACGGTCTGCCCGGATCGGAGGGGGCCTTCCTGGCGTGCAGTTTCTGGCTCGCGGACAACTACGCATTCGCCGGGCGCTTGACCGAAGCCGAGGCGCTCTTTCAACGCCTTCTCGATCTGCGCAATCACCTCGGCCTGTTGGCAGAGGAATACGAGCCGTCATTGAATCGACAGATCGGCAATTTTCCACAAGCCTTTTCACATCTGGCGCTCGTCATGACCGCCTACATCATCGACGATGCCCGGCGTGCGAAAGAACCTCTCCGCCGCACCGCGTGATCGGCGATCGTGCAAGAGGGGCGGCCGTGCGACTACCAGTCGATGAGAGCTGCCCCCCACGACAATCCGCCGCCGAACCCGCATAGCGCGACCCGGGAGCCGGCGCGAAGGCGCCCCGTTTCCACGGCCTTGTGCAATGTGATGGGGATGCTGGCGGCGGCGGTATTGCCGTAGTTCTCCACGGTCGTCACCGCCCGATCCATTCCCAGCCCGAGCGACGTCATGATCGCCTCGATCATGCGCAGGTTGCTCTGATGCAGGATCAGAAGATCGAGGTCGGCCGGCAACAGGCCGCGATCGGCGAGCAAGGCGCGCACCGTTCGCGGAACCCTGTCGACGGCAAAATCCCACACCTTCGGACCATCCATTTTGAACTTGTGGGCGTGGGTCCTGAGCACGTGCTCGTCCACGGGCATCCGCGTGCCCCCGGCCGGCACCTCGATGTGACGCGCTCCCCGTCCGTCGCTCCCCAACCGAAAGTGGATACGACCTCGCTCGCCCGACGTTTGCGACAAGAGCACGGCTCCGGCGCCGTCGCCGAAGTAGACGCACGTTCGCCGGTCGTGCCAATCGAGGATCTTGGAGAACGCGTCGGTACCGATGACGAGCGCGTTGCCGAACTGCGCCGGCGCGGCCAGCATCATCCCTTGAGCGACGTTCAATGCATACACGAACCCAGCGCACACCGAATTGACGTCGAAGGCCGGGCACTCGTAGACCGCCATGCCCAGCTTCTCTTGCACCAGGCACGCTACCGCGGGTTGGATCTGATCGGGCGACGCGCAGGCGACGACGATGAGATGGACGGCCGACTTGTCCACTCCGGCGTTGCTCAGGCAGCGTTCGGCGGCACGGCATGCCATGTCGCTAGGGCACTCGTCGGCGGCCGACACGCGGCGCACTTGAATCCCCGTGCGAGCGGCGATCCATTCGTGCGACGTGTCGATCCTTCTCGCCAACTCGTCATTGGTCACTTTGCGCTCGGGCACATAGGCTCCGACGCCCGCAATTCGAATACCCATCCTTCTGTCTCCCTGCGACGTCAGACCGTGGATCGTTCGGCGAGCCACCGAGTTGCCTCGGGCCAAAATTTCTTGTGCGCCCTCCCGCCCACGACGAGCCCGACGTGACCTGCATCGAGGCTCATCGTCTTGGCGTCGGGAGATTGGACGTGCGGAAGGATCCCTTCCGTCGAGCTCGGCGCGACGAGATGATCGTTCTTGGCAGTCAAAACCAACAGAGGACACCTGATGTTGCCGAGATCGATCCGGTGCTCGCCCACGCAGAGCTTGCCGCGCGTAAGCTCGTTTCTTTGATAGAGCTTTTTGACGAACTCCCGAAATGTCTCGCCGGCCACCGGAATGTTGTCATTGACCCAATATTCCATGGCGAAGTAGCTGGAAACGAATTGGGCATCGTCGAGCTGTTCGATGAAAGCGGCGTGCTTTTCGTAAAGGTTTTGCACGGGCTTCATGAGCAGAAAGCACGTTTGCAAGAACACGGCCGGGCAATTGCCGTGCACATCGACGAACGCGTCGACGTCGAAGTACTGCGGATCGGCCCACAGATTGAGGAGGGACTCGCGCCCGCTGAAGTCGAGCGGAGCCGCCATCACGGTCAGCGACTTGACTTGCTCCGGATGGACCGCAGCAAATAGCGTGGACAGAGTCCCCCCCATGCAATAGCCGAGGAGGTGGAGATTCTCGCGACGGTGCGCTCGGAGCACGAAGTCGACGACTTTTCGCAAGAATCCGAAGACGTAGTCGTGCAACGTCAGATGGCGATCGTCATCCGACGGAACCCCCCAATCGATCATGTATACGTCGAACCCTTGCTCCAGATACCTTTCGACGACGCTCTTACCGGGCTGGAGATCGAGAATGTAATGCCGATTGATGAGTGCGTAGCAGAACAGCACCGGTTCGGCGTAGCGGGCCGGCGTGTCGCGCCGGTAACGCAGGAGCCGCAGCGTGCCTATCTGGAGAACGACGTCGTGCGGCGTCATTCCCACGCGCGTCTCGCCAGCCATCTCGAGCGCGCGCGGGACGCTCACCATTCGTTGCCATAGCCGTTGCTGATCCATCCAAAATGCCATCTGCCGATCGACGGCGATTTCCATGAACGAGGGATTCACATGACCTCCGTGCTTTTTCCGACGAGCCCGTGCTGCATGTGTTGGTTTCACATCGCCAGACCGCCGTTGATGTCGAGCACGTGACCAGTGATGAATCCGGACGACGGAGATGCGAGATAGACGACGCCCGCCGCGATCTCCATGGGGTCGCCCAGACGTCCGACTGGGGTCGACTCCAGCACCGACTCCATGGCCTTGTCGGGCACGCCGTCCAGCATTCGCGTCTTCACGAAGCCGGGCGCGATCGCATTCACGGTCACCCCCTTCTTCGCGTACTCCCGCGCGAGGGCCTTGGTCAGGCCGATGAGCCCAGCCTTGGCCGCGGCGTAGTTGGTCTGGCCGATGTTGCCAATGCGGCCCACGACGCTCGAGATGTTGATCACGCGCCCCCATCCACGCGCGACCATGTCGTCGATGAACAGGTGCGTGATGTCGAAGACGCTGCTCAAGTTGCAGCTGATGACCTCGTCCCACATGCCGCGGTCCATCTTGCGGAACGTTCGGTCGCGCGTAATGCCGGCGTTGTTGACGAGAATGTCCACTTCTTTGAAGCTGCTCTTCACGCGCGCGCACGAGGCTTCGACATCGCTGCGCGCAGCAAGGTCGAACGAATAGGCTTCCGCTCTTCGCCCCATGTCCTTAATCATGCGGCAGACGTCATCGGCGGAGTCCGCGCCGGCGGGGCTCGAAGTGACGACCACATCGGCACCCGCCGAGGCGAGCGCCAACGCGCACGCTCGACCGATGCCGCGCGATCCGCCGGTCACGAGCGCTTTCTTGCCGAGCAGGCTGAAAGTCGGAGTTTCGATCGGTTTGGGAACGACTTTGACAGTGGGCATCAAGATGGCTGTCGTCATGGTTCTGCTACTCCTTTTTGCCTGAGTGATGGTCCGGAGGTTCGGCACCTACCTCTACGGAAGGTTCGGTAGGTGCTGAGGTGGGCCCGTAGGGCTGCAGACGCTGGAAGGCGATCGCCGCCTGGAGCCCTTGCTGCATGAACTCGAGGAACGCGCCCGACCTGAGCCAGGCATCCATCGCGAGGGACATCGCCTCGAGCCATTGTTTGCTTTGCACCCGCGGGTCCCAGAGCTCGCGAGCAAAGAGCCCCGCATCGCCGGCAACCGGCCGCCCTACATCGCTGGCGACCGGTTGCTCCGCGGCGCCGGCGCCCGGCTTTGCCCCCCTGGCTGTGCGCTCGGCCGGGGCGACGCCGCTTTCGGCATTGCTCATCTCAGGCCTTCGCGAAGACGTCGAACCACTTCTCGGCCGTTTTTTGGAAGTCGCGGAGCTGGGCATCGGATTGGTCCTTGAAAACCTCGAACATCTTGGTCCGCACTTCTTCCATCCCTCGGCGATACTCGTCGGGACTCTTGGACTCGTAGAAGCGCGAGGCGAGGTCGATGAGCTGGATAGCCACCTTGCACATCGTCTCCATCGATTCACGCTGCCGGTTCAGCCACTCGGTCGTAAATTCGGCCCAGCGCTTCTGGAACTGCTGTGCCCACTCGACGGGAGCGCCGGTCGCATTGAGCGGCCAAGGAAACTGCTGCGACCACTGTTTGAGCATCTCCTGCTGCAATTGAAACGACGACATCGAAGCCTTTCGGAAGCTTTCGAACATTTGGTCAGGCGTCATGATGGGCTCCTCAGCATTCTCGACGATGATTCCCAAGGGTCCGGCGTATCGAGTCGAAACCTGATCGTCACATGATCGTTTGGTTTCGACCCGACGTCCGTCTTGCAGGCGCCGAAGCGGCGCCACCCCGCACGCGGGGCTGAGTCGTAACAAGGTCGCTGGTCGCACACCACGGGCTGAAGTCGTCCAGCCTTTTGCGGACCTCGCTCGCTCAGCATTCTCGCGCGGACGACCCATCGATACGTTTACGCAATGCGGCAGGACGGGGGCCCGGAGACCGACGCCGACCGATTCGAAGCGTTCGGCGCCGTCGCTCGACCTGGGCCGAGCGATGGCGCTGCTATCGACAATGAACGCCGCGCAGCCAATGGCTATTTGTAATCAAACAGCAATCGCCCGCGCTCGCCGCTTCCTCGCACGATGCAGACAACACGAATTCTCAGGTGTCGAACGCAAGCCGAATCGCGCGGGCCCCGCGACGCGGAGCGGTGCGCGAGCCGCGAAGGACCAGCGAGCTCGCGGCCGCACGCTTCGTCACGCTCGAGCTCGTGCGTCGCGACCGCACGAAAACGCGGGACCAGAGCGAGCAGCGACGTGCAGAACAGACGGCCGCGGCCGAGCGCCGCCGTCAACCTACTTTCGTTGGCAACAAAGGCCGCGCAGCGTGCTTATGATGATCATTGCTGGCCTTTCTTTCCCATGTCGGTTGGCGATGCGTCCGCGATCGCGTCGAAGCGTTGAGCGCGCCGAAGGTGGGCAAGGGTGCGCAAAATCGCGCGAGAACGTGGGCAGTTAGTGACGTCCATTATTGACATTGTTGTCGGAGAGCCATAGAGATTTTAGTTACGAGCGCCGTCATCGACACTGAGAGCTTCCGTCGGAATGACGGCGACAATCGTTGCAATCCCCACCCTGCGAGGGCTTCCCGCTTGCGGTGTGCCATCCGCTAAGCGCGTCTTTCGCCAAGGTCAACCGGCATGCTTTACGAGTTACACGAACTGCAGCACTCGTCGTTGTTGCCGCTTCGCTTGTGGGCCACGACCAACATGGCCTTGTACGGCTGTCCGCTCAACCCGCTGAGCTACAGCCCGATGGGCCGAGCGATCGTGGCCGGCGCCGACGTCCTGTTGCGTGCGACCCATCGCTATCCCAAACCTGAGTTCGGCTTGACCGAGACCACGGTGGCAGGGAAAAGAGTGGCCATCGAGGAAGAGGCGACGCTGATCAAGCCGTTTTGCACGTTGCTCCACTTCAAGCGCGACACCCCCATCGAGCAGCCGAAGGTGCTGGTGGTGGCGCCTTATTCAGGGCACTACTCGACGCTTCTGCGCGACACCGTCCGCGCCCTTGCACAGGACCACGACGTCTACATCACCGATTGGCAGGACGCGCGCATGGTGCCGGTGTCGCAAGGCACGCTTCATTTCGACGACTACGTCGCCTACGTGAAAGAGTTCATCCGTTTGCTCGGTCCCGAGGTGCACGTGGTGTCGGTGTGCCAGCCGACCGTGCCTGTGCTCGCGGCCATCTCGCAGATGGCGGCGGAAGGGGAGCGCACGCCGGTCTCGATGACGATGATGGGAGGCCCCGTCGACACGCGTAAGAACCCGACCTCGGTCAACACCTTCGCGCGAGAGCGGCCTCTCAGTTGGTTCGAGGAACGCGTGATCTGCAAAGTGCCGCACAAGTATCCCGGGCGGGCGCGCAAGGTCTGCCCAGGGTTCTTCCTCCTGGCAGGGTTTGCAACGATGAACGCGTGGCGGCATTTCGATTCGCACCAGGACTATTTCTTCCACCTGGTGAAGGGCGACGGCGAGAGCGCCGACGCGCATCGCAAGTTTTACGACGAATACAACGCCGTGCTCGACCTGCCCGCCGAATACTACTTGGAGACCGTCAGGATGGTCTTCCAAGAGCACGCCTTGCCGAGCGGCACGATGGTAGTGGCCGGCAGGCCCGTCACGCCGTCGAGCATCACCACTTCCGCGCTCTTCACCATCGAGGGCGAGCTCGACGACATCTCGGGCATGGGTCAAACGCAAGCCGCGCAGGAGCTCTGCACGCGCATCCCCGACGCGAAGCGGCGTCACCTCACGGCGGAGGGCGCGGGGCATTACGGCATCTTCAGCGGCCGGCGCTACCGCGAGATCATCTACCCGCAAATCCGGGATTTCATCGCCGATCACGCCTAGGCCGAGCCGGTTGCGGCGCGCGAGCGCGCGCGATGGGCCACGGCGTCACGAGAGGTGCGCGTCATCGCGCCGTCCACCCCAGGTCCATGACCAGGGGGGCTCCGGTGAAGGCGCGCCCGTCGGGGCCGAGTAGAAACGACGCGGCCGCGGCAACTTCGTCGGGCTCGATAAGGCGCTTCACCGCTTGCGGCGCCAGAAGCACGTCTTGCATCACTTGATCCGCGGTGAGCCCGTGCGCCTTCGCTTGAGCCGCAATCTGCTTTTCGACGAGCGGCGTTCGCGTGTACGCGGGGCAAATCGCGGACGCGCTGATGCCCACCGCTGCACCTTCCAACGCGATCGTCTTCACGAGCCCCAGCACGCCGTGCTTGGCGGAGACGTATCCCGATTTGAAAGGAGAGGCGACGAGGCCATGAACCGAGGCGATCACGAGAAAGCGACCGTCGCCGCTGGCTGACAGCGATGCCCAACCATACTTCGCGAGCAGGAAGGGGCTCGTGAGGAGCAAAGCAACGATGGCGTCCCAGCGATCTTCGGCGAATTCCGGGATGGGCGCCACGTGCTGAAAGCCCGCGTTGGCCACGATGGCGTCGAGGCGTCCAAAGCGTTGCAGGGCTGCTTCGACGACGCTGCGGTTGCCTTGTCGGGTGGACAAGTCGGCATCTTCGATGTCGACGCCGTGCACCCGCCAGCCGTCTCGCTCGAGGCGCCGCGCGATAGCCAGTCCGATGCCGCTGGCTGCTCCCGTTACGAGCGCGGACTTCATGTCGCGTGGTTGGTTCGCCGCGGCGGCGCTGGGCGGAGACATGATGCGAGAACTCATAGACCGGCCGTCGTCGCACGCCTTGGATCTTGCGGCGTACCGGTCGCTACGGATGCGTACGCTGCGCGATCATCGATTTGCCTCCGGAGTTCCTCTCCCCTCAGGAGTTCCTCGAACGGATGGCCTCTTCCGCCGCGTTCAAAAGGCGGATTGCAAAGGACGCGCTCTCCATGTTGTCCACGGTCGCCCGCAAAGCGCATCGAGTCGAAGAGTCTTCGTCGCGCCGCGCACGATTGAGTCCTTCATGTTGCATCTTGCAACGGACCTTCGAACGTCGATCGCTCCGAGCACTCGTTGTGACATTCCCGCGACGCGCATCACAGGCCCACTGCATCACTGCCACCCGATTGGAAATAACGGGCGTTGGACAGATCGCGCACACGCTCGTCATGGTCACGATGCAGTAACCAACTAACAATTCATTTACAGACGCACGCCCGAAGAGCTACACCTCCGTATGAAGCGCTATTCATCAAGGCGTAACCACTCTTCTTAGCAAGAGGTGCAGAAATGAAATCTGAGTGCACGGGGTCCCTTCCTGTGATCGGCGGCGTGTCGCGCGCCAAGTGGGCGCGTGCTGCCTTGCGCGTTTCGATTTTGGCTTTGAACGTCGCAGCCATCGGCTGCTCATCGTCGGAGAGCACCACCGGCACGACGGGCGGCACGCGCACGACGAGCGGCGGTAACACGACTTCGGGCGGCACCGGCGGCTCGTCCACGGGCACGAGCACCGGCGGCAACACGACGGGGGCCGGCGGAAGCGGCACCGGCGCGGGTGGATCAGGAACGACCGGCGGCAATACGACCGGCGGTAACACCACCGGCGGTACGACGACCGGCGCAGGCGGCGCGGGCGGCGCCGGTACGACGGGCGGCACCACGACCGGGACCGGCGGCGGTACGACGGGCGGCACCACGACCGGAACCGGCGGCGCCACCACCGGCACCACGACGACCACCGGAACCGGCGGCGCTACCAGCGGCGGCACGACTACGGGCACGGGCGGCGCCACCACCGGCACCACGACGACCACCGGAACCGGCGGATCGACGGGCGGCACTGGTGGCAAAGGCGGCGCGGGCGGTACGGGCGGCGGCAGCGTCGACGCGGGCTCGCCGGACGGCGGCAACACGCAAGGCTGCAACCTCAACACCGGATACCTCGGCGACGATCAGTGCATCCTGCCCCCACCGCCGGACAAGGGATTCCAGGTCCACCTCGGCCCGGCCGACTACAAGAACCCGGAAGCCCAGTACTTGTTGCAGCCCGGCCAAGAGATCACCAACGACATCCAGGCGGCGCCCTCGCCCAACACCTCGAAGGCGTACTTCCTCTATCGGCAGTACCGCATGCGGCCGACGGCGCACCACGTCATCATCAACGCGTCGAACGGGTCGGACGTCGGGCGCCGCATCGGGACGGCCAACAAATCCGAAGATTACCCGGCGGGCGGTGTCATTGCGCCGGAAGACAAGAACGTCGGCATCCCCATCGAGCCGAATACCGCGATCAGCGTCAGCTTCCACGCCATCAACACCAACAGCAAGGCGCAGCTGCGCGAGGTCTGGGTCAACTTCTGGTACCGCGACCCCAGCGAGGTCACCCAGCCGGCGACCGAGTGGTTCGAGACGGGGAACGTGACCTTCGCGATTCCCCCGCACACCAAGACGCAGATCGGTCCCAACACCTGCACCGTCAGCGGCAATGGCCGACTCCTTTGGACGTACGGTCACCGTCATGCGAACAACACGCGGTTCGTCATGACCCGCATTCGCGGATCGCAGCGCGACATCATCTACGACGCCTACAAGTGGGAAGAACCGCTTCTGCTCGAGTACAGCAGCACGGTGACCAACAAGGCGGCCGACCCCACCAACATGGTCGAAGGCGGGTGGAACGGCATTCTCGATCTCGTGACCGGGGACAAAATCGAGTGGACGTGCGACGTGAACAACACGACGGACGGCACGCTGCGCTTCACCAACAACACGTACACCGGCGAGATGTGCATCATCGACGCCGAAGCCGTCGGCTCGACCTGCCAATAGAAGAGAGCATCCCATCATGACCGGCTCGGCCGGCGGTGGATAGCTTCCCCCGCCGGCCGAACTGCATCATGCGCCTGCGCGCTCGACGTAGTCCGCATCCGTCCCGCTGCTTCGTGCGTCTGCACGCCCGTTCCACGTGGACGGCGAGCGTCGAGATCCGCGCTCTTCGTCGACGAAGCTGCGACGATTGCTTCCATCTCGCAAAAAAAATCCGATATAAACCTGACGTTGGGGGGCGTTCCGCGTTGCTCTCCTCCATCTCGCTTCCGGAACGGCCGCCGAAATCAGGCGAGAATGAAGCTACCGGTGAACTCGAACGTCCTTGGTGAGGCGCCTTGCGGCTGACGGTGAATGACCCGTCAACCAACCTTGGCATCGCTGCCGATCATTCGAATAGCGCCGACCACTCGGTGCGCAGGTGTACGCGCCGCGCCGCGTTGGTAGGCGCTTCTGCATCGCTACTCCTCGCGCGAAGGGCCGCCGCCGACAGCGTGACCGTGCCCATCCGACTCCAAGCGGAGCTTCTCTCCAAGGTCGCGAGCTACGATCGCAACTTCGAAGCGCGCACGGGCGAACGCGTACGCACGATCCTTCTCGAAAAGTCCGGCGATCCCGAGTCGAGTCGAGCAGCCGCCGAAATGAAGAGCGCGCTCTCTTCGATTCCCGTCATCGGCGCGCTGCCACACGAAGAAGAGATGGCGACGTTCTCCACCCCCGCCGCGCTCGCCGAGATTTGCCGGGCTCGCAAGATCTCCATTCTCTACGTCGCGCCCGGGTTCTCCGACCAAGTCGACGCACTTCGTGAAACGGTAGGTGACCTCAGCCTCCTCACGGTCGGAAGTCTGGCCGAGTACGTTCCCAATGGCATCGTCCTCGGCTTCGATCTGGTGTCCGGTCGTTCGAAGTTACTCGTGAATCTGACCCAGGCGCGCCGCCAGCGCGTCGAGTTTCGCGCGGAGATTCTCAAGTTGACGAAGGTGTACGAATGACGGCCCGAGCGGGTCGTCGGGACATCGCGCGCTCGGTCGCGCTCGTTTCGATGGCGAGCCTCTTGGTGAGCGCGCGGGCGCGAGCCATGGACGAGAGCGGCTCCGATATCCAGGCGCTGCTCGACGAGAACATCGTCACCACCGCTTCCAAATCGCTGGAGACGGGCACGGCGGCGCCCGCCACGTCGACGAGCATCACCGCCGAGGATCTGCGCCGCTACGGCATTCACACCCTCGACGAGGCGATCGATTTTCTCGCGCTCGGCGTCGTCACCGCCAATCCGCTGCGCGATCCCGACATCGGCTCGCGCGGCGTGCTCATGACCGGCGATCACGGCAATCACATCCTTCTTCTCATCAATGGCCACGCCGTCAACGAGCCGCTCTATGGCAGCGCACAATTCGGGCGCGGATTGGGCGTGCCGATGGAGATGATCGACCACCTCGAGGTCGTCATCGGCCCCGGCTCGGTCCTCTATGGGTCGAGCGCCATGTTCGGCGTCATCAACGTCATCACCAAGCGCGCCAAGGACTTTGCCGGCACGCACGCGATCGGCGAAACCGAGGTCGGAAAATCGTACCGCGTCACCGGGGGCGCAGGATATCAGCTCGGTCGCGAGACGGAGCTGACGCTGGCGTTCGGCTACTACGCCCAGAAAGGGCCCACCTTCACTTTCGGACCGCAGAACTTCGGGATCGACGACGTCGCCGGCGCGCCGATCGTCTGGTCCTTCAAGGGACCTGCCG
>Ga0111538_10009754_pt1 | contig 12790 bp, 13 predicted proteins | sample SoiMethybrSBSTD1_FD_79669 | JGI IMG/M metagenome (GOLD analysis project Ga0111538, IMG submission 79669) | Bulk soil microbial communities from a Populus tree surrounding site in Tennessee, USA - Soil MetaG P. TD hybrid SBSTD1 (version 2)... | ecosystem: Environmental > Terrestrial > Soil >...
CGGATGCGGCCCTCGCTGATGGTGAAGGTTCCCGTCACGATCATCGCACCAGTGTCGTCGGCCGTGCGGACCGTCGCGTCCGCATCCAGGCGTCCTCCGTATCTGGCAGGTGGACCTCCCGCAGCCGTGAATGGGTCGAGATACAGACCAGCGGCAGTGATGCGCGCCGTACCACCGCCGGCGTAACGCCAGGTGCCGGTGATATCGAGGCGTTGCTGGGCCGTGTTGCGATCGGTCAGGACGAGACGGTCAATCGAGACGCTGTCATCGTTCCAGGTGATGCGCCGAGGGGTACCCACCAGGAGGACCCACGAGACATCCTTGACGGTCATCGTCAGGCCCGAGATGTCGATGGCCCGCTCATCAAGATGCAGCACGCCGTTGCCGACCAGGGCAGCCGCGAACCCGCCAGGCTGCGTACCGTTGGCTTCGAGTGTGAGGCGATCGCCTTCAATCGTCGCGGTAGCCACCAACTCGTTGAGCGCCTGGGTCCCGACGGTCAGGGGGCCAAATCTGCCAGTCAGCCGTCCGGTCGCCCGCTGAGGCGAGTCGATCGGGACGACGACGTCGTAGTCGAAGGCACCGGAGAGGATTTCCGCGCTGCCGCTCGTGACCCTCGATGTCTGCGCGCTCCCAGCCAGCCGCGGCGCGGCAGTCGATCCGCTCATGCGGCCCCTCGCCGTGGCCAGACCGGTTATCGGTCGACCGATCACGTCAGCCAGAATCGGCAGATCGAGGCGAGCGATGTCGTACTCCACGCTGGAGGAGGCGGTGCCATCAAACACCACGAGCCCGCTTGCTGACCCGGCGATCGCGTCGCCCGTGAGGGAGAGCTGCTGGATGGTCAGCGCGCCATCCGCAAGACGAGCCGTGACGTTGGCTCCCTCGACGGGGACGTTTCTGACCGTGGACGAGACGAGTGTCGCGGTGCCGTCGATGGTGTAGTCGTTGATTCCGGTGGTCCGCGTCAACAGGTCGTGGACCGCCAGCGTCACGCGACCGGATCCGGTCAGCGTCGCGGTGAGACGGGGATCGTCGAAGGCGCGAGACGGATTGACGCGTTCGAACCGGCCGTCGTACCGGCCGCTCAGCGATCCGTCGACAATGTCGATGGCGACGTCGGCGTCGGACAAGATTCCCTCGAACATCTCGCCGCGCGTGATCCGCCCGCCCCCATGAAGCGCCATGGTTTCCGTTTCGGTGCCCGATCCCTCGACCTGGAAGCGTCCATTGATGACGCCAACATAGCGGGGATCGCGCATCCACTCGATGTCCAGGCCATCGCCCAGACGCTGCAGGCTGATCGAAGTCAGCTCGCCATTCCCCGCGTATGTGAACGGCGTGACCGATGTGTCGATCGATCCGGTCGAACCGTCCGACACACGTACACCCAGGAATTCCGACTGGTCGAAAGCGGCTTGTCCGATCAAGAACGGCGTGCCGCCGAACTGACCCGTGACGTCGTAGAGGAAGGCCAGCGTGCTTTCGACGTGGGGAACCGGGACGTTTTCGGGGACCCGGCGGAGATCGACGCCGTCTGCGCGTCCGGCAAATGAAAAGAGATAAGGCGCGTCGATGCCGATGGAGCCGGCGGTGAGGCTGACGTTGGCGCCGTAGGCCGTAGCCGTCGCTGCCTCGATGATCGCGTCCCGGTGGGTCAGATGGCCTCGCGCGTCGACGTTGTCGGCCTGGTAGCCGAGGTACGCCGCGTGCGGACCGGTGAACCGGTATGTCCCACGCGGGAAACGTTGGCCGAGCTGCAGATCCAAATTGAACGTCACGCGTCCCGTGATGTCAGACGGCCGATCGGGCCGATTCAACCAGTTCGCCAGATTGAGACGTGCGACGTCCACGGTTCCTCTTCCATGCCAGCCGGGGACGGACGAGTCGAGCGTCAGGGCACCCCTTACAGAGCCCGCGTTGGACCTCAGCTCGACCTTGGTGGCCATCGCGTTCAACGGACCGTTCAGGTTGGCGGTAAACGCCGATTCGATGGCGATGTTGCGCAAGCCCGTCAGGACACCGCCCCATTCTTGAAAGGCGAACCGGTCCGCTTTCACCGCGAGATCGAGCGATGTCGGCGCGGCGCTTCTCACGATGTGGCCCGTCAGCTCGAACTGACTGCGCGGCGTCTCGACCTGGAGCCGATCGAACGACCATCCTTCAGGGCCAGTCCCGATGCCGCCGGCGAGACGCGTGACGTTGAGCTCCGGAGAGGAACCGCGCCAGGCCACGTGGTCGATTGACAGACTCCACGCCGGCGCCCGCAGCTCGAAGCCGAAGGTCCCGGCCAGATTTTCCAGACGTGATGGGACATGCGCGGCGCCGAGCGTCAGCGGTGAGAGAAACTCCACCGTGCCGTCGCTGATCTCGACTCGTTGAAAGGCGATGAGCCGGGCCGGCCGCCCTGGTGGACGTGGCGGGCGCGGGCGCACGAGATTGCCAAGATTCCACCGTCCGTCGGCGCCCCGCGCACCGACGACATGGAGCCCGCGCAGATTCAGGCTGCGGATGACCGTTCCTGATTCGTAGAGTTCGCGGATGCTATAGACGAGCGACGCGGATCTGATCGTGATCGTCGGCGTGCCGTCCTGCAGCAGGCGCACGCCCTCGAGCTCCACGCCGCGGAAGAGCGAACCCTCGACTCGATCGATCTCGAGGGTCCCCGTGAGAAACCGGTTCGACTGCGCCACGATCAGGTTGCGGATCTGGCCTTTTCCCCACTGTGATTCGAGGGCGAGCATCCCGACACCGCCCAGGACGATGACCGCGACCGTCAGATAGACGACGCCTCGTGCCAGGGCGCGCGCGATTCGTCGTGGTCGCAGCCTCATGTCCGCCTTCAGGCATGTTACCGCGGCGCGTGCCGGCGGCTGTCAGCGGACGTCCCGACAATGCTGGCGGACCAGCTCGAGGAGGCGGTCGAAATCCAGAGGTTTCTTGAGGAACGCCGTGCCACCGAGATCGGCGGCCCGCGTTTGATCGAGTGCCGACAGGACGACGACCGGCACGCCGGCGAGCGCCGGATCCTCACGCTGGCGACGGCGGAACTCCCACCCGTCCATCACCGGCATCATCAGGTCGAGCAGGATCAGATCGGGCGGGTCGCCCTTCTGGAGGTACTCGAGCGCGTCGCGGCCGTTGGCGACGGTCTCGGTCTTGAAACCCTCGAGCGTGAGAAGCTGCGCCATCATATCGCGCAGGTCGGCGTCGTCTTCGACGATGAGAATTGGGCCGTGGGGTGTGCGACGCGACGCGCGCGGCTTCGAGGGCATCATCCGACTGTCGAATGGAACTCTATCGCACCGGCGCGCGGCGTGCCAGAAGGCGAGCGCGGATCCATCGAGGTTTCTGTGCCACGTTATATAATTCAGCGTTTCTCTACCTCATGCTTCTCGGGCGCCACTACCTGGTCAGCGGACGCGTTCAGGGTGTTGGTTATCGCTATTTCGCGATGACCGCCGCGCGCCGCGAGGGCCTGCACGGTTGGGTCCGGAACACCGCCGACGGCAGCGTCGAGATCAGCGCTGAAGGGGACGCTGAAGCGCTCGAGCGATTCGAGCGTCAATTGCGGTCGGGGCCTCCGGCGGCGCGCGTCAGGCAGGTGGAGGTCACAGAGCTGGGAGCAGCAGGCCGCGCAACCGGATTCGAGGTGCGAGAGTGAACGAACGGACAATGGCGACCGAAGTCGGTGAAGAGCTCAAGAAACGGATCCGGGGCGTGCCGGATTTCCCAAAGCCTGGCATCCTCTTCTACGACATCACGACACTTTTGCAGGACCGGGAGGGCTTCCGTCTCGCAATCGACAGTCTGGCCACCCCGTTTGCCGACCACGGCATCGACCTCGTCGTCGGCATCGAGAGCCGTGGGTTCATCCTTGGCGCCGCCGTCGCCGATCGCATCCAAGCCGGCTTCGCACCGGTGCGCAAACCGGGCAAGCTGCCGTCGAAAACGATCCGACAGTCGTACGCCCTCGAATACGGCACTGACGCGCTCGAAATCCACTACGACGCCGTCGGCAAGGAGCAGCGGGTGCTGATCGTTGACGACCTGCTCGCGACTGGAGGCACGGCGAAGGCGGCGTGCGATCTCGTGCGCGGCCTCGGCGCCGACGTGTACGCAGTGGCGTGCCTCATCGAGCTCGAGTTTCTGAACGGGCGCGCCAGGCTGCAGGGCGAGCGGTTGCACACGGTGTTGAAGTATTCCGCGTGAACCTGCCTGTCGCCTTCATCGTGCTCCTGGCCGGTGCCGCAAACCTGTGGGCGCTGCTTCAGGTCGTCGCGGCTTTGCGCCGGACGCACGAGCAGATGAGGCGGGCCCGGACGCTGCAACTTCTCACCGCGTTCGCACCGGCCATCGCCGCCGCCGCCGCCGATCCCCGCGCGCTGCTGGCCTGGCAGCCGCTGGCGGCGTCGAGTCGCTCGATGTTTCCTGATGAATTCGGCGTGCTCGACCGCGCGCTGGGCGGACCATTTCCGTTCAGCCAGGCCCAAATCGAGCAAGCCCATTCGCGGTGGACGGCCGACTGGCTGGCGTGGGAGCAGGCGCACGACAGCGAATACAAGCTGCGGGCGGCGCGGGCGGCGGCCGCGCTGGCCGAGAGCGGCGGTGCGGCGTTGCGCCGCGCTGAGGCCGACGCCGTCGAGCGTGAGAAGCTCGAGCGATATCAGGCTCGATACGGCGAGTACGTGAAGGTGGCCAAGGGGCTTCAGGCGCTGATGAGTCCAGGGACTGGGAACTAGGAGCTGGGGGCTAGGGGCTGGGGGAAAGCCGGGCCGAGTGACATAGGGGAGAGCTGATGCAGGGCGGGGGATGGCGTGTAGGGGCGGTCGGAATCGTCACGGCGGCCGCGCTCCTGTGGACCGCGGCGGCCAGCGCGCAGCGAATGCAGCGGACGCCGGACATTCACTATGTGCCGACGCCGAACGACGTCGTGGCGGCGATGCTGAGCATCGCCGATGTCGGCGCGTCAGACGTCGTCTACGACCTCGGCTCCGGCGACGGACGGATTGTCATCGCCGCGGCGAAACGGGGGGCTCGCGGGGTCGGCATCGAGCTCGAGCCGTCGCTCGTGGCGGAAGCAAACAAGAACGCGCGCCGCGCTGGCGTCGCCGATCGGGTCAGCTTTATCGAGGGGGATATCTTCCAGACCGACGTGTCACAAGCCACCGTCGTGACGCTGTATCTGCTGTCGTCCATCAACGAGCGGCTGAAGCCGAAGCTCCTACGCGAGCTGAAGCCAGGGTCTCGGATTGTCTCGCACCGCTTTCGCATGGGCACGTGGGAGCCGGAGAAATCGCAGAAAGTCTCGGGCAAGGATGTCTGGCTCTGGCGGGTGCCTACCAGGTAGCGCTTGCACGCGCGTTCCACGGTGCCGTTGGCTCGGTCGGCACGACCTACGCGCACGGCATCCGGAAGGCCTGCCATCCTTGCAGCTGAATTCCAGTTCAGCGGGCCAACCGCTCTCGGGCTCAACGCCGATCATTTCAAAGCGTTCTGGATGTTCTCCGACATGGTGGGCGTCGACCCCTTCCAGAATTTCATCACGACGAAGGGTGGCAGCAGCGCGATCGCTGCAACAACCAGCCAGCTCGATAGGGACGTGACGTTTACGGCGTAGGTGACAACCAGGACGGTGAGCGTCCAAAGCGTCGCGAGCGCCGGTTTCGCGTATCGCATTACGTCGCCTCCGATATGACCGTGATCGGTCCTGTGAAGCCCTTGGGCACATGCCACTCGGTGTAGCACTGCTTGCATTGGAGATAATCCACACCCGCGAGCGGGCTGACGTCGAACGCCTGGGGAGCTGGATTGCCGCATGTTGGGCAGGGCCGTTTGGGAATCGCCCTTCGCCGGCGAAGGGCGGCGGCGACTTCTGACGCGGTTCCGAGCAACGATGGGTTTGTCATGGCATGAGCCGAATGGTGACCAGGGGGCTGCCACCGGCGAGATTCAGCCAGTTCGGGGCGCTGCAGATCGGGCACAACCATCGCTGCGAGCGGTAGCGGCCTCGTTGGCTGTTGATTTCATAGGTTATCGACACGTCGCTTTGGCACGTCCCGCACACAACGTCAAGGACCGCGGAATCGGACCTGGGTTCCAGAGGCGCGTCGGCCGAAGACAAGGCCATCGTGTGGTCGTCGTGCTTTGTCGCCGTCCAGACGTGTCCACAAGCGTCACAGCGGAAATAGGGCGAGATGGCTTCGCGGCCGATCAGCAGCAAGCTGCCATTCGGGCCCAGACAGGCTGGGCACGGCAGCTGATGAGATGGATGCGAAAACAGCATTGAGGCGAGGTCTCACCGCCTTGGGGACGGCCGCCCACTCAGCCTCAATCACCGGACAAACGTGTCAGGCGGTCAGGGGGGAGTTCAAGAATGCCCTTCCACTCTACCGTACTTATCAACCAACCGGCCGGAATTACGCGACCGAGCGAATACGTGAATTGGCCTCATGGAAGTTCAAGTCGTGTGCTGTACATAGTAGGTGCAGCGTGGTCGAGGGAGTGAATAGCGCAAAACGCAGATCAAATGTGCCCGCTCGAAGCTCGAAAGCGAAGGCCCGATGCTTCGCATCGCAGTGACCAGAAGGGAACGACCACGCCAGACACCGTAAACTAGGCACTTCGCCCACCGTTTGCGCCCGTAGCTCAGCGGATAGAGTACCCGCCTCCTAAAGCCGCTGTCAGTAGTGCCCGCCACAATCGCTTTTTTTGAACTTATGATTGAGGAGACGAGAGGTTTGTATGCCACCACAGACAAAAGCGGGGGACGTCGTTATCAGAGTGTCGGACGCTGCACCTGCGGTGTACGACGTTGGGCGCGTCCTTAACGACGGCGATCAATTCGGGACAGATTCGGTTCAGGTAACGAGTAAGAAACAAGCGCTACAGAAGGCCAGTGAGCTGCTCTGCTCCGACTGTCAGTGCTATCAGATCAGTGGCCCTGATGACTGGATTCAGGAGTACCCCGCCCAAGTTGATCGGGGTCAGTCGTAACCCCGACGAAGGGTCTGAAGTTTTGTCCCGCGATTGACTCGCTTGCCGTCTGCGTTGTAGACCCAGACGTCGAAGTCTGGATAGACCACCGAAACCGCTCTTGCACCGACTTGTTGACGGTCCACTCACCGTTCGTTTGGCGATGATATCGCCAGCCCTTCAGATTGGATCGATCGTCTCCACGCCAATCCCGGCCCGTTGGCAGGCGTTCAGCCATGCCCCGCTTGGTGTTCTTGACCTGAGCCCCACAGTCGCCAAAGACGAAGTCCGAAGGCTTGTATTCCTCACCCGCCGGGTCGGTCTTCGCCATCTCGAGCACTGTGCTCAGACGGCTGGATACCGGGATCATCCGGAGTTCGCCATCCGAGACGGGCGACCGCGAGATATAGGCCTTCTTCGCCGCCCAACGGAACGACGCCTTGCAGGGATTTGCTCCCAAGCCTGAGACCATCGCTCAGAACGAAGGCCGACATCTGCGCGAACATGTACTTGTCATTCGTCCAGGTCTTCTTGCCGCTCGGCTTGCGGACCTGCACTTCCACGATCTGCGCCGGGAAGCGGCCTCACGATGGCTGGAATCGAAGACCTTCGAGCTCCACGAGGTGCAGGCGATGCTGGGTCACGCCAACCTGTCGCAGACGAACACGTACCTCAACGCGACGATCCACGGCTTGCAGGATGCGATGGCGGACTTCGATCGCGCCCCGTTGCAATCCGGTTGCAATCGAGGGGGATCAGGCCTCCCGACCGATCGCAACGACCAAAGCGCGACAGCGAAGCAAGCCACGGTAAACTAGCGACTTCGTCTCACCTGTGCGCCCGTAGCTCAGCGGATAGAGCACCCGCCTCCTAAGCGGGGGGCCGCCGGTTCAATTCCGGCCGGGCGCGCCACTTTTCGTGATGTAGGTTCCTAGGACGCCGGTGACGTTCCGGCTCTCATCTTGGCCACGAGCCGTTCGTAGGGCGTCTGGCCATCGAGCGCCCCGTGTGGCCGGTGGTAATTGTAATAGTCCTCCCACTCACGGAGCTTGTCGTTGAACAGGTGAATGTCGTCCGTGATGCCATTCTTGTCCAGGAGCTGATAGAACTCCTGGTCGTCGATCCGATGCGATCGTTCAACCTTGCCGTTCAGATGCGGTGTGCGAGGCCGGATGTAGACATGGCGGATGTCCAGCGTTTCCAGGCGCCAATGGAAGTGCGACTGGAACTCCGCGCCGTTGTCCGTCTGCACGACCTGCACGCGGAAGGGTAATCGGCGCCGCACCTCGTCGAAGAACCGAATCGCCGTCCCTTGATTGCAGCCGTCGTACACTTTGAGCACCCGAATGCGGGTGCAGTCGTCGATGGCGGTGAACTGGTAGAGCCGTTTGCGTGTGCCTGGGATGCGCTCGAGAAACTTGACGTCGATCTGAAGCCGGTGGCCGGGCTGCGGCTTCTCGTAGCGCTGCCAGCGCTTGGCGTGCGGCCGGTGCTTCTGATTCGCCGGCAACCGGTTCATGTGATGCCGGACCAGCACGCGATGCACCGACGAGACCGCTAGGCGCAGCTGATGAAAGCGCTGCAGATAGTCGGCGATCCGACCCGGGCCGAAATGATAGTGCTGCCGGAGATACAGGATCTTGCTGACGACCTCCTGAAGGATGGCCGTCGGCGACCGATGCGGCCGCGTCGAGCGATCCCACAGCCCGGCTTCACCGTCGGCGTCGAATCGTCGTTTCCACCGATAGAACGCCTGGCGAGAAATCCCGAAATGCCGGCAGGTGCGGGCAATATTCCGAGCTGTCGCGCAGCCTTCCGTCACGACCTTGCATCGCCACGCCCAGAGGCGTGTCTGCTCTGCCTTTGTCATCGCGTCTCCGTGTCGAATTCGCGCCCGCGAAATTTCGACGAAACGAAGACGCCGTTGACGCTGCCGGCCCTGCGGACGCACAGAACGCGCCCACAAGGCCTTGGAAACTAGAAAACAGTTTCCACAGCGCCAACAGCGCTCATCCTCTGTTCGAAAAGAACCCAACCAAACAGAAGAGAGCCCGAAGTGTCAACCGTGTCCTGGGATTTCACATGATCCGCTCGCGAACAACCAGCAAGTCCGCCGGGCGGTCCTTAGGGGGCTGCCGCCTAGTGGCCATCCAGCTCGCCGTGCCGCGCCGTGGCAGGGAGAGCCAGTCCTCATCACCGTTAAGCGAGGCCGATGTCGGTTTTTTCCGGCCGTTGACGATCTCTGGATCAGGAGGTTGAAAGAACTGTGATGAAGACCTTACGTCTGCCGCTCGGCGCCGCCCTCGCGCTCGCCCTCGTCCTGCCCGCATCCATGGCGGCCGAAACCAAGAAGACTGTCTGTGTGATCGACAGCTCCGCGCTCAACACGTTCGTCTTTCAGGAGGTGGATGGGCTCATGCCCGGCCGGACGATTGACCTGAGGGGGATGTACCTGTCCACCGGTCACCGCTTCGCACCGTTCGTCGGGAGCGCGATGATGTCGTCCACCGGAACGATCCGCATCGGCCTGTTCGTCCATGCGAGCGCGACCACTACGACCGGCGGTCCGTTCTCGAACGACTTCACGCTGTCCGGCACGACGGATGAGCGCTTCGCTGGCGAGCTGAACTACGACAACGACGGAGACTTCAATCCGAACGGCACGATCGTGTTCCAGGCCACCAGCTGCGACGGAATCCAGTTGCCATAGCCGGCTCGCATCGCGGGTCTGGCCAAGGATGACAGCGGTGAATGGGCAGCTGACACGCGGTGACGCACAAGACACAGCCGGCGAAGTCCGGACGCCGGCTGTCACCCCGCGCACAACTTGATGTCGGGCGGCGAATCGTCCAGAATGTTGATCCACCATCCTTCTGGAAGTACTTGGCCGCAGCCGATTTATGAAACGTATTGAACGACAGCACCTGAAAGAGAACGAGCTCCTGCACCTGGCCGAATCGGCGCGTCAGGCGCTCGAGAGCAAAGGCAATCAGCTCGGAAAGATCGCCATCGCCGTCGGCCTCATCGCCGTCCTGGCGATCGGATACGCCGTCTGGCGGAATCGGGTGCAGGGGAGAGCGGGCACCCTCCTGGCCGAGGCGATGGCCGTGCAGGACGCGCGAGTCGGTCCGCCGCAGGCGCCAGGGACTCCTGCCTCCGGCCCTTCGTATCCGACCGAGAAGGACAAGAATCAGGCGCTGCTCGCCAAATTCAAGCTGGTGGCCGACCAGTTCCCGGGAACCGACGCCGGGATCTTCGCGCGCTACAGAGAAGCCGGCGCCCAGATGGCGCTCGGCAACACCAAGGAAGCCATCACCGCGTACGAGCAGGTGATTGCCTCGGGCGGTGACAGCCTGTACGTGCAGATGGCGCGGTTGGGGCTCGCCGAGGCGCAGGCCCGCGGCGGTGACTTCGACAAGGCCATCGAGGGCTTCAAGATACTCTCGGCGCGCACTGACGGGCCGCTGCCGATCGACGGCATCCTGATGCAGCTGGCGCGCACCTATCGCGACGCCGGCAAGACCGCCGACGCCCAGCAGACGCTCGACCGCATCGTCAAGGAGTTCCCCGAGTCGCAGTACGTGAGCGATGCACAGCGGGAGCTGACGACGATGAAGAAGAGCTGATTAAGGCCGCGCGATTCCCGGACCGAAGCAGTACGAGAGAATCTTGTAGACCAGCTTCGCGCAGAGAAAGTTCGGAGCGGCCAACCCCGGAATCGGACAGAGCTCGACCAGATCACACCCGACGATCCGCTTCGCCTCGATCACCCGCCGCAATAGCGCCAGCGTTTCGTACCAGCTCAGACCGCCGGGCTCGGGTGTGCCGACCGCCGGCATGATCGCCGGATCCAGTCCGTCCGCGTCGATCGTGATGTACACCGTGTCGCTCAGCGAGTCGACGACGCGGTCGATCCAGTCGGGATCACGCCGCATGTCGTGGTCATAGAAGATCGTCGTGTCGAGCGACGGAATGGCTGCGGCTTCCTCGGGTGACAGGCTCCGAATCGCGACCTGCGTCGTTTTCGCGTAGTCCAGCGCACGGCGCATCGCGCAGGCATGGTTGTGCGGGGTGCCCATATACGACTCGCGCAAATCCCCATGCGCGTCGATCTGCAGCACCGAGATCCCCGGATTACGGCCGGCGAGGGCCGCTACGGCAGCCGGCGTGATGGAGTGCTCGCCGCCGAGGAGGAACGGAAACTTCCCCCGCGAGGCGATCTCGTCCACGACGCGGCGGATCTCGTCGACGACCTCGTCCATCGAGGCGAACGGAAAGTCCATTTCCGGCATGGTGTAGATGCCGATGCTATGGACGTCGGTTCCGGTTTCCTCGTCCCACAGCTCCATGTGGGACGACGCGACGAGAATCTCATGGGGACCAGTCCGCGTTCCCGGCACATATGACGTCGTGCGATCCAGCGGAACGGGCAGGATGACCACTCGGGCCTGGTCGAAATCAACAGCGGTCGGCATGGTGCCGCCGAAGGCACCCACGGCGACCTGATCGTACTCAAACGGCAGATTCATTCACGGCCTCGAAGCGCTCGCGCGACACTGGTTGCCCGTCGATGGTCATGAGACGGGACCCCAGAGTGAATTCAGGCCGGCGCCGGCGTTCCAACAGCTCCTGCGAGGTGGAGGCCATTGCCGAGACGAGGATAGGAAGAGCGATGGTGGCATCGGCGCTCACCGTCACCCGTGCCGAGGAGGTGGCCAGTTTGCCCCAGCTTTGGGCCTCCTCCAGCGTCGAGCCCGATGCGCCGCCGAAGTGCGGCACGTCGGTCACGATCTGCAGCGCGTAGCGATGACCGGTGACCTCCGGCGAGTAGAACTCGGCCTGGACGGTCGCCTGATTAATGAAGTTCTTGGGCGTGCCGCCGCCGAGGACCACCGATGCGGTCCGCGGCCGCCGGATCACGATGTTGGCCGACTCGACGATGTCGCCGATGACGTCGATATGCCCGAACGCGGGCGATTTCTGACGCGCCTGCGAGATGCCCATGCCGATCGAGGAATCGGCGATTGCCGGGCAGAAGATCGGTACGTGGGCGCGGTACGCGGCGGTCAGTATGCCGTCGCGGCCGGTCGTCGTCCACAGGTGGCCGCCGAGCGCATGGAGGTATTCTCGGGTGGTGTATGGCCGCGGCTCGAGGGTCGCCGTGAAATCGGCGATCCAGATGTCGTTGCCGATGAACTCCTGCTCGCTCGCGAACGTGTCGTAGACGCGATCGATTCGTTCCTGCGCGAGCGCGGCGTCATCGGCATGGGGCGATCCCAGGTAGTGATGCTGCCCGCGTGTCTCATGCAGATCATGATAGAGATTCGCGCCCGTCGAGACGAGACAGTCGATGTACCGGTGCGAGATGAGGTGAGCGACGATGAGGCGCAGGCCACCCGCGCTCAAGGCGCCGGCCATGCCGAGGAAGATGGTCACGTCATCGGCGAGCATTTTCTGCCAGATGCGATGGGCCGTGGCGAGATTCCGTCCCTGGAACGAGATGCGCTCCATACGCGACAGAATCTCGTCGGCGGTCAGATTCCGTTCGACAGTGAACGGCTCGACCGGCGCATCGAGGTAGCGCGACTTCTTCTTCATGCGATGCAATTATAGCGTCTGGGTTTGCCCGCCCAGCGACCGATCAGAACGCGCGGCCGATGCGAATGTAGGCAGTCGTCGTGTCGCCGACCTGACCAGCGCCATCGTGGCCGCGAGCGACGCCGGCCGTGAAGGTGAACGGCAGCGAGTAGCCGGCGACGATGTCCGTGGAAATCTCTCCGCCGAACGACGTTTTGACATCGCCGCTGGAAAACGC
>Ga0111538_10009755_pt1 | contig 12789 bp, 10 predicted proteins | sample SoiMethybrSBSTD1_FD_79669 | JGI IMG/M metagenome (GOLD analysis project Ga0111538, IMG submission 79669) | Bulk soil microbial communities from a Populus tree surrounding site in Tennessee, USA - Soil MetaG P. TD hybrid SBSTD1 (version 2)... | ecosystem: Environmental > Terrestrial > Soil >...
GGCGGCGGCCTTTCCATCACTGGCAACGGCGACATCGGCGGCAGCGTGCACGGCATCCTGGCGCGGACGTTCGGCGGCGGGCTCAGCATCCAGAACAACGGCAACATCACCGGCACGGGGGGCAGCGGCATCGACGCCGACACGGGCGGCGGCGGCCTTTCCATCACTGGCAACGGCGACATCGGCGGCAGTGTGCACGGTATCCTGGCGCGGACGTTCGGCGGCGGGCTCAGCATCCAGAACAACGGCAACATCACCGGCACCGGCGGCAGCGGCATCGACGCCGATACGGGCGGCGGCGGCCTTTCCATCACTGGCAACGGCGACATCGGCGGCAGCGTGCACGGCATCCTGGCCGTCACATCCGGAGGCGGAATTTCAATTCAAGGCAACACGTCGATTGATGGCGCGGGCGGCGACGGCATCAATGTCAATGCTGGCGGCGGCAACATCGGCATCGGCAACCTGGTGACAAACGGCCCCATCACCGGCTCGGTCAACGGCATCAACGCGTCCACCAGCGGCACCGGAACGATCGCGGTGACGACCGGCGGGCTCGTTCGCGGCGACACCGGGACGGGCATTCTGACGTCGGCGGGGTCAGGAACGACGACCCTGGTACTCAATCACAACGTGGCGGGCGGGACGACGGGTCTCGACCTGTCGGCAATCACAGGCGACATCTCGGTAACCAACAACGCGACCCTGTCGGCGTCGACCGACGGGCCGACCATTGCGGGCAACCTCGTGACCGGCAACGCCATCACGAGCTCGACGGCCGGCAACGTCGTGATCTCCAACACGGGCGTCATCAACGGGCTTATCAACGTCACCTCCAACGCCGCCGGCTCGACGTTCACGAACGACGGCACGTGGAACAGTGGCAGCGGAGCGTCCCTTTTCACGGGCAGTCTGACCAACAACAATTCCATCGACATGCGTAATGGCCAAACCGGTGACAGCATCACCGTGACCGGCGCGTATAACGGAGGTGCGGGCTCGCAGCTCGGCGTCGATGTGAACCTGAACAACGGCGGCTCGGCCGACGTGCTGAATGCCGGCACCGCCACGGGCACGACGAACGTCAACTTCGCCGTGCTCGCGGCCGGTGGCGTATTGGCCGGCGGACAGCTGGTCGTCATCGACACGAACGATGCAGCGCACACCGGGAGCTTCACTCAGACCGGGCTCCCCACCACGGTCGGTTTCGTGGACTACGCCTTCGTCAGGGATCCGGGCAGCCCGGACAACTGGGTGATCACGTCGACGATCAATCAGAACTTCGGCCCTCTGGCCACGATCAGCGGGGCGATCGGCACGATCGCCAACGGCTTCCACCAGCCGGCCAGCAGCTACGTCACCAACAAGCCGAATCCCCGGCCCAACGAGCATCTGTGCGGGCTGTGGGGCCGCGGCGACGCCGGCCGCTTCGACACCTCCTCCACCACCGACCTGTCACTCGCCGCGAATGCCCTCAACACGATCCGCACGAAGCAGCACGTGAGCTACGAGGGCATCCAGGCGGGCGTCGACTGCGGCGTCCTGAACATCCATGGCAGCGGCTGGAATGCCCACGTGGGCGCCACAGGCGGCAACATCAGCGGCGACGTATCGCAGAGCGACGGTTCGGGGAGCGTGAACCTCGAGCAGCCGTTCCTTGGTGCCTACTTCTTCCTGACCAACGGGTCGTTCACTCTCGACGTGGCCTACCGGCACGACTGGCAGACGCTGGACTTCACGGTCGCCTCCGCGGGCCTACTGCATCAGAAAGTGGACGGCAGCGCGAACACCCTGGCGATCAGCGCGAGCTACCGCCATGCCGTGACCAACAACCTCTTCGTGCAGCCGTTCGCGGGATTGAACTGGACTACGTCCAAGCTGGACGACTTCGGCTTCAATGTCGGCGCCACACCGGCGGGCGTGATCTCGACCGGAAGCGACGAGACGCTGCTGGGCCGTGCCGGCCTGCAGCTGAGCTACGTGCATGCGCTGTCGAGCTCGACGTTCCTGGTTCCGTTCGGCGCCGTCAGCGCCTGGCGCAATTTCAAGAACGAGACGGATCTGCAAGCCATATTCAATGCCAACTTCGGCGGTCAGACCGTGAATGCGAACACAATCGGCGCCGGCGACTACATGCAGTATGACCTCGGCCTGTCGCTCACCGACACGAAGCTTCTGGCGGTCGGCTTCGTGAAGGGTACGTGGCGCGAAGGCGACATTCACGGCCAGGCCATCTCGGTAGGTGGGCGCATCAACTTCTGAGAGGAGTAGCGGCGCCCGAGGCGTCGTGTCCCGCAGGGGGCATCCGAGGCTTGTCTTCGGGATCCATCTCTCTACGGGCTCGCATTTGCTGATCACTGGGTGCCGGCTTGTTCTCGCCGGGGCTTGGCACCTGCGGGGATGACCGCGCAATTCGCACCGCCCTCGGTTCCCGTCAAATCGGAAGCACCCTAGACTGCTCCGCGGCGCGTCGACGCGTCAGCCAATGGGGGAGCAGTGGGATGAGCAAGCCGCAGCCGGTCGAGTATGCCGACGCATCGCGCAAGGTGCGAGCCGTATTCGACGACATCAAGAAGTCGCGCAAGGTCGCCGACGTGAATAACTTCTGGAAGTACCTTGCACGCGATCCGGCGCTGCTGGAGCGCACCTGGAAGAGCGTCAAGGAGGTCATGGCGCCGGGCGCGCTCGACGTGCTGACCAAGGAAATGGTGTACCTCGCCGTCAGCGTCAGCAACGGGTGCGGCTATTGCATCGCCAGCCATACCGCCGGCGCGCGCAAGGCCGGCATGACCGAGGAGATGTTCGGCGAGTTGATGGCAGTGGTGGGCATGGCGAATGAGACTAACCGGCTCGCGAACGGCTACCGCGTGCCGGTCGATCCGATGTTCGAGTGACCGCGCCTTCCCTTGCCATGCCTTGCCTGGAGCGATTCCTGATCTGCCGAAACCGTTCGGCTACATAAATGTCGTCATGCCTCATGCCGGTCTCCGCGCGCGCAAGCTCTCAACCGTCAGGGTGCAACAGCGCGCTGGCGAGGCCCTCGTCCATGGAGACGGGCGGCGACCAGTCGAGCTCGGCGCGAATGCGCGTGATGTCGAGCTCCAGCGGCTCGAACAGGCGCCGGTAGTCGCGTTCGCGGTCGGCCAGTCGCGAGGCTGCCCGCAGCAGGGCGGGAGGCGCATGAAGCAACCACACGCGGCGGCCGAGCGCGGCGGCGATGCGGCGGACGAGATCGGCTGTCGACGTGCTCTCCCCATCGCCGAGAAGAAACGCCCCGTCGGCCGCGCGCTCATGCTTGACGGCTCGCACGACCGCGTCGGCCAGATTGTCGATGCCGATGAAGCTCCTGGGTGCCGTGGCGGCTCCCAGCGGAAGCGGCAGCCCGCTGCCTACAAGGCGCACGAGGCGGCGGAAATTGCCGCCAGCGCGGGGCCCGTACACCATCGGCGGGCGCAGGATCACCCAATGCATGCCGGTGCCGCGCGCGATCTCGATCAACCGCTGCTCCGCGCCGAGCTTGGAGCGCGCGTAGGGACTCTTCGGGGCAGGTGCGTCGACTTCCGTGAAGGGCCGGCCGGGACTTGCCTCGCCATGCACGAGCGCCGAGCTCACGAGCACGAACCGCCGCACGCCGGCCCGCACGGCGGCAGCCGCGAGGCAGGCGGTGCCCTCCACGTTGACACGGACGAGAGCATCGGCGGCTCGCGGTGCCGTTGCGTCAGGCAGGTGCGCGAGGCCGGCAACGTGCACGACGGCGCCTACCCCGTCGAGCGCAACTTCCCAGCGTGTCGCCGGTCCGATATCGCCGTAGCCGACCCAAGCCTCGCCTCGGGCAATGAGGGCAGGGGGCGCAGCGCGACCGCCGCGCAGCACAGGATAATCCGCGCGCTCCAACCCCCTCGCGACGGCTTCGCCGAGAAAGCCGGTGGCGCCGGTCACGAGCACACGTTGGGTGCCGGCGTGGGCAGGCGGATTCAGGATCACGATGCGGCGCCGATGCAGCGAAGGTTGGGTAGGCGTGCCGTTCCTTCCGGTCTGCGCGAAAGGAACTCGCAACACCTCACTTAACGGTATTCCGACATGGCGAGAACCGCCAACAGGCTCGCCCGGCGAAGCGGTGGCATGAGCGCCGGCCAGGTCTGCTCCGCCGGCGCACGTATTGTTCCCGTGCCTTCGGACCGCTAGGCTCCCTGCGATCCAACATCCCCGGGGTATCCATATGGCCAGTTCCAACGACCCGCAAGGCGCATCCGGCGGCGACGATGCCGCCTCTCACCTCGACATGCCCCCCGAACGCCGCGCGGCCGCCAAGGCACAGGCAGCCATGCTGTCGCGCACGGCGGACAGAATCGCGCGCGAGCTGCCCTTCGGCGCCGACGTCGACGATTTTCGCCGCGCTTTGATCCAAGGGGCAAAGTCATGACCGACCTTGCCGCACTTTCCGCGCTGAGCCTCGCCAAGGCGATCCGCGACAAGAAGGTTTCGAGCCTGGAAGCCACCGAGGCCGCCATCGAGCGCCTGCGGGCCTGCCACGAGCTGACCAACTGCATCATCTCGCTCGAGGCCGACGAGGCAAGGGCCGGCGCCAGGGCTGCCGATGCCGCCATCGCCAAGGGCAATGCGGGCGTGCCGCTTACCGGCGTGCCGCTTGCGCACAAGGACATGTTCGACCGCAAGGGCAAGATCGCGAGCTGGGGTGCCAAGCTTCGCAGCGGCAAGCCGGCAAACGAGGACTCGACCGCCATCGCCCGCTTCAAGGCTTCGGGTGCGCTGCAGATCGCGGCGCTGCATCTGGCCGAATTCGCCTACGGTCCGACAGGCCATAACTACGTGCTGGGTCACGCCCGCAATCCCTGGGACCCCACGCGCATCACCGGCGGCTCGTCAGCCGGAACCGGCGCCGCTGTCGCCTACGGCGCCATTCCGGTCGGGCTCGGATCGGATACGGGCGGCTCGCTGCGGCTGCCCGCGGCCTGCTGCGGGGTCACCTCGATCAAGCCGACCTGGGGGCGCGTCAGCCGCGCCGGCGCCATGCCGCTTTCCCCCGCGCTCGACACTGTCGGCGTGATCGCCCGCCACGTCGAGGACCTGGCGCTGGCGCTGGGCATCCTGGCCGGGCCCGATCCTCGCGATACGGCGGCCACGACGCTGCCGGTGCCCGACTATGTGGCCAGGCTCGCGGATCCCGTAAAGGGCCTCAAGCTCGGCGTCGACGAGGCCGTGGTCGGCGAGGCCGATCCCCAGGTGCAGCGAATGGTGGAGCAGGTTGCCGGCATCCTCGGCAAGCTCGGATTGCACCGCACCTCCTGCCGCTTTCCGGACTGGCAAACCCTCGACCACCTCGTCCAGCTCGTGCAGTTCCCCGATGCCTCGGCGGCCCACACGGCCTTCTTGCGCACGCGTGCGAACGAGTATGGGCCGCAGGTGCGGGCACGGGCGGAGGTCGGCCACTTCATCTCCGCGGTCGACCATCTGACGGCGCTGCGGGCGCGAGGCATGTTCGTCGAGCGTACGCTGCAGGAAACATTCAAGGACACCGACATCGCCATTCTGCCGATCCTCGCCGACCCACTCCCCACCATCTCCGGGCTCGATGTCAGCGGCGGTCCGCAAGTGCAGGCGGCCATGGGGCGCGTCGTCAAGTTCACGCGGCCGATCAACTATCTGGGCCTGCCGACCCTCACCCTGCCGATACCGCGGGCGGGCGGCTTGCCGAATGGCATCCAGCTCGTCGGCCGGCCCTACGCCGAGGCGACCCTCCTCGCCGTCGGGAAAGCCTACCAGCGCGAGGTGCCGCCGGAAATTGCGCGGCCGCTCTAGTGCCCTGATCGCGAAGCTCCGCTCTACGTCATGCCGGAGTTTCGCGTCTGCCCTCGGGCTTGTCCCGAGGGTCAGCGAATATCCCGATCCAGTGGCCGCGGTCACAGATCTGGGTGTTTTGGACACTGGCTCTCGGGCGACCGCCCTCGGCGGCATGACAGGTTCCTGTTGCCGGCCAATTCGGGCAGATCGGAGATTGCTCTAGCCCGCGCGTTCACGAAAGTGCTCGAGCACCCAGACCCGCACTGCGCTCGAGAGTCCGCTGCCGCCGCGCGACTGATCCACGCGCGCAATGAGCTTGGCGATGGAGACGCGCTCGGCGAGGGCCGCGGCCTTCAGTGCGTCCCAGAACTCGGTCTCGAGCGAAATCGACGTACGGTGGCCGGCAATGGTGAAGGAGCGCTTGAGTGGACGACCCATCAAAGCCCCGTCTCACTCCTCGCGATCGGAGGCCCGGTCCTCGCGCATGAGCCCATCGAGGCGGCGTGCTTCCAGGGAGCGTTCGGCGGCATTCTTGCTGCGCTCGTTCTTGGGAATGCCGAAGCGCATGCGCTTCTCGTTGGCGCGGCGCTCGCGCGCGGCAGCCTGCTTCTCCTTGCGGTAGCGGCTCAGATTGATGACGCTTCCCATCACGCCTCCGGTCCGATCATCTTCCTTGGATCGACGATCCTGTCGAACTCCTCCGCTGACACGTAGCCGCCACCCACGGCCTCCTGTCGCAGGGTGGTGCCGTTCTTGTGCGCGGTCTTAGCGATTTTGGCCGCGTTGTCATAGCCGATTTTCGGCGCCAGCGCGGTGACTAGCATCAGCGAGCGGTCGAGCGCGGCACGGATGTTGTCCTCGCGCGCCTCGATGCCGACGACGCAATTATCGGTGAAGCTTACGGCTGCATCGGCCATCAGCTGCACGGACTGCAGGAAGTTGTAGGCCATCACGGGATTGTAGACGTTGAGCTCGAAGTGGCCCTGGCTGCCGGCGAAAGTGACGGCGGCGTTGTTGCCGAAAATCTGCACGCAGACCTGCGTCAGCGCCTCGCACTGGGTTGGGTTCACCTTGCCCGGCATGATGGAGGAGCCGGGCTCGTTCTCCGGCAACGACAGCTCGCCGAGCCCCGAGCGCGGCCCGCTGCCGAGCAGGCGAATGTCGTTGGCGATCTTGAACAGCGACCCCGCAACCGTGTTGATGGCGCCGTGGCTCATCACCATGGCGTCGTGGGCGGCCAGCGCCTCGAACTTGTTGGGCGCGCTGGTGAAGGGCAGCTTCGTCAGCTCGGCGATACGCTGGGCCACCTTTTCGGCAAAACCCTTGGGGGCGTTGAGGCCGGTGCCGACCGCGGTGCCGCCCTGGGCGAGTTGCATGAGATCGGGCATCGTCGATTCGATGCGCTTGATGCCGTTCGCCACCTGGACGGCGTACCCGGAGAACTCCTGGCCGAGCGTCAGCGGGGTGGCGTCCTGCGTGTGCGTGCGGCCGATCTTGATGATGTCGGCCCACGCCTCAGCCTTGGCATCCAGGGCCTTGTGCAGGTGGCGGAGCGCGGGCAGCAACTTGTGGTGGATTTCCTCCGCGCACGCCACATGCATCGCCGTCGGGTAGGTGTCGTTCGACGACTGGCTCATGTTGACGTGGTCATTGGGGTGCACCGGCTTCTTGGACCCCAGCACGCCGCCCAGCACCTCGATCGCCCGGTTCGAGATGACCTCGTTGGCGTTCATGTTCGATTGCGTGCCGGACCCCGTCTGCCAGACGGCCAGTGGAAAGTGCTCGTCGAGCCTGCCGTCGATCACCTCTTGCGCGGCGTCGGCGACGGCCTTGCCGATCTTGGGATCGAGCCTGCCGAGCTCCACGTTCACATCCGCGGCAGCGCGCTTGACGATGCCGAGCGCCCGCACGATCGCCTTGGGCTGCTTCTCCCAGCCGATCTTGAAGTTGCCGAGCGAGCGCTGGGCCTGCGCGCCCCAATACTTGTCGCCCGCGACCTCGATCGCTCCGAATGTATCGGTCTCGGCACGAGCCTTGGCAGAGGCCGAAGGCTTGAGTCCCGTCGTCATGGATGCCCGTCCCCAGCCCCCGAAAACCTGAGAGCGTGCGCTCGCCCCAGCGTACCTGTCGCCGCGGCCCCGATGCCCTGTCGCTACTCGTGTCGCAACAATGGCCCCATCGCACAGTTTCCCGCAAAAGCCTAGCAAAGCTCGCCAGGATCACTGAATGAACTCTTGGTAAGGTCCACTTCCGGCCACACCTGCAGCACATGCACCCGGCGCCCGCGACGGACGGGCAGCTAGGCAACCAGCAGGAACACCGCGCCGATCAAGACGGCGGCCATCGCCAGCGTCAGAGGGATGATGAGGATCTGCAGCCACGCTTCCCCGCCCGCCAGTGGCCCTGTGGCAGTATCCACACGCGAGCCGAGGAAGGCGTCGAGCGATTCGGGCTTGTCGGTCGAACGCGCCGCCGCCGTTCGCCGCACGAGGATCGGCAAGGCGAACAGGACGACCGTCAGCACCGACGCGAATGCCAGCGTCAAATCGGCGTCACTCCCTCCGCCAAAGGTCAGCCAGGCCACCACCACGACCGCCGCAAACGCGCCCACGACCGAACGATAGACGGCCTTGGGAAATTCTGCGCCAGGCACGTGAGCGTAGTCGGAACGCAGGTCTGTTTCGGGGACGTGGTGCGCGATGTTGCGGCCGCTGCTGTGCATGGCGGTGCCTCGCTGTGTTTCACAACCACCCACGACGTAAGCGGCAGCGTCCCAGCGGCCAAGCCACGCTCACATTAATTCCACGCGTCCGGAGCGCACGTCTGCGTGAGACCGGCAACGTCCAGGCTTGGCCCACCGGTCTCATACGGTCGGGCAACCAACAGTCGGCGTGGATGCCGTCTCCACGGCCATGACGACCCGCGAAAGATCAATCGTCCGGATTCGATATCACGCGTAGCGCTCTCCCCAGGCGTAGAGGGCCTTCAGCACCGGCGCGAGCGCCCTGCCCTTGTCGGTCAGGAAGTACTCGTAGCGCGGGGGATGCTGCTCGTAGAGCCGCGTGGCGACGACACCGTGCGCCTCCAGCAGCTTGAGCCGCGCCGACAGGGTATTCGGCGCGACGCCTGGGAGGCCCTGCTCCAGTTGCTGGAAGCGCTGTGGACCCCTGCGGTTGAGGTCGCGAAGGATCAGCAGCGACCACCTCTCGCCGACCACGTCGAGCGCGCGCGCCACTGGACAGCGCTGACCGTATCCTACCGCCATCACGCGAATGTAACCGCTTCGCCTCTGCTCAGCAAGTCGCTATATATTGACAAGTCACTATTTCCGCGCTAGCTACCGAGCTGGCGATAGGACGGGGATTGAACGGCATGGACCAGACCACCGTGCGCGAGACAGAAGCGAGCCTCCCCCCCAATCCGCTGCTCATCGCGCCGATCCTTCCGACGCTCCTGCGCCTCACGTTGCCGAATCTGGCGGCCATGCTGGTCACCGCGCTGGTAGCGATCGCCGAGACGATCTACGTCGGCATCCTCGGCACGACGCAGCTTGCGGCCATCGCCCTCGTCTTCCCGATGCTCATGCTGATGCAGATGTTGTCGGCGGGCGCCATGGGGGGCGGGGTGTCGTCGGCGATCAGCCGGGCTGTCGGCGCCGGGGATCACGCGCGCGCCGAGGCACTGGCGCTGCACGCGGTCGTCATCGGCACCGTGGCGGGACTGATCTTCTCGCTGGTGTTCGCCACCTTCGCGCCTGCGATCTTCTCAGCGCTGGGAGGGCGCGGCGTCGTGCTCGATCAGGCGGTCGCCTATGCCGGCGTCGCCCTGACGGCGGCGGTGCTGATCTGGCTGCTCAACACGCTTGCATCGGTGGTGCGGGGCACCGGCAACATGCGTGTGCCGTCGGCGACTCTGCTGCTGGCGGCGGCCCTGCAGATCCTGCTCGGCGGCACCCTGGGACTCGGCATCGGCCCGTTGCCGCGCCTCGGCCTCCCTGGCGTCGCCGCGGGTCAGGCGATCGGGTTCGGCCTCGGCACGGCGTTCCTGCTGTGGTTTCTTGTGAGCGGCCGCGCCCGCGTGCGTCTGAGGCTCGGAGGCATACCGCTGCGACGGGAAATGTTCTTCGACATCCTGAAGGTCGGCGCTGTCGCGTCGTTCTCGCCGCTGCAGACCGTGCTCACGGTGCTCATTCTGACCAGCCTCGTGGCCCGTTTCGGCACCGAGGTGCTTGCCGGCTACGGCATCGGCGCACGGCTGGAGTTTCTGCTGGTGCCGATCGTGTTCGCCGTGGGCGTTGCCAGCGTGCCCATGGTCGGCATGGCGATTGGGGCGGGCAACGTCGCGCGGGCGCGCCGGGTGGCATGGACGGCGGCCGCAACCGCAACTGCAACGCTGGGTTGCCTCGGGCTGGCCGTGGCGATATTCCCCGGCCTCTGGTCGGCGCTCTTCACCTCGGACGCGGGCGTTCATGCGTCCGCCGGCCTGTATCTGCGCTTCGCCGGCCCGGCATTCGCCTTCGTCGGGCTTGGGCTGGCGCTCTACTTCGCCTCGCAGGGCTCTGGCAAGGTGCTTGGGCCCGTCCTGGCGGCGACCGTGCGGCTGGCGGTGATCGCGGTCGGCGGCTGGCTACTGGTTGCGACCGCTGCGCCGGTGTGGACGCTCTTCGTCTTGGTCGCGCTCTCGATGGTAGCCTACGGCCTGGCCACCGCGGCCGCCGTCTATGTCACGTCGTGGGGCACGGACAAGCCGCGCCGAGCCGCCTGTGCGCCATTCGACCCTGACGCCCTCGTCATGCCTGCCAAGCGGAGCGCAGTGCGGCACCGACCCGCAACGACCGACCGGAGCTTCAGCGAATGGAGTCCGCTGCCGCGCTGCGCGCTCGCGGGAACGACGGGCAGCTCAATAGAACAGGCTGGAGACGCTTTCCTCGCGCGCGGTGCGGGCGATGGCTTCCGCCATCAGCGGCGCGATCGACAGCACGCGGACGTTGCCTGCGGACCTGACGCCATCCGTTGCCTGGATGGTATCGGTGATCACGAGCGTCTTGAGACGCGAGCCTGTGATCTTGGCGATGGCCCCGCCCGAAAGCACGCCGTGGGTGATGTAGGCCATCACCTCGGTGGCGCCCTGCTCGAGCAGCGCGTTGGCGGCATTCACCAGCGTGCCGCCGGAGTCGACAATGTCGTCGATCAGGATGCAGCGCTTGCCCTTGACGTCGCCGATGACGTTCATCACCTCGGATTCGCCCGCCCGCTCGCGGCGTTTGTCGCAGATGGCGATCGGCACGTTGATGCGCTTGGCGAGGCCGCGGGCACGCACCACGCCGCCCACGTCCGGCGACACCACAACGAGGTTGGAGGTGCCGTAGCGCTCCTGGATATCGCGCACCATCACGGGGGCGGCGAACAGGTTGTCGGTTGGAATGTCGAAGAAGCCCTGGATCTGCCCGGCATGCAGATCGACCGTCATCACCCGGTCGACGCCGGCGCGCTCTATCAGGTTGGCAACGAGCTTGGCCGAGATGGGCGTGCGCGGGCCCGGCCGGCGATCCTGACGGGCATAGCCGAAGTAGGGCATGACGGCGGTGATGCGCCGGGCCATCGAGCGCTTCAGCGCATCGACCAGGATCAACAGCTCCATCAGGTTGTCGTTGGCGGGGAACGAGGTCGACTGCAGGACATAGACGTCCTCGCCGCGCATGTTCTCCTGCACCTCGACGAACACCTCCATGTCGGCGAAGCGCCGCACCACACTCTTGGCCAGAGGAACCTTGAGAATACCGGCGATGGCTTCTGCGAGGGGGCGGTTGCTGTTGCCGGCGACAAGCCTCATTTCGAGCGGGGCGGCCCGTTTGCGGCTCGAATCTCGCGTATCGAAGGGCATCGACCGCACTCCGTTCACATCTGCCGGCCTTCTAGCAAGCGGCATCACGGCTTGTAAACGGGTGCAGCCAACTCCTGCACCGACAATAAAATCAAGCCGGCCCCCGGTAGGGCAGACCGGCTGACAGCGTCGGCCGTGGCTGGGCTAACCGCCGGCCTTGGCGCCCGGCAGCAGCTTGACGATGCCCTGGGCTGCGGCGCTCGCCGCCTGCTCCGCGGTCTGGTCCCAGGCACCGTTGAGCGAACCTTCGGGAATCTCGTTCTTCTGCGAAACGGTACCGAGCTTCTTGCCCTTGGGGTCCTTCACCAGCCACTCGATGCTGATCGGCTGCTTGCCGTCTTTTGCGGCGCCGAGGCTCACCGTGCCCTCGACCCGGTAGGCCGCCGGGCTCGACTTGTCGGTGACGGACACGCCCTTGCCAGCAAGCTCGCGCTGGATAGCGGCCGTCAGCGACGTGCTGCCGTCGCCCGGAGCTCCGGTCACGCGCGGCACGACCGCCGTCACCGAGCCGCTGCCGAGGCCGCCGGCGGCCGGCGCAGGCTGCGCGGCCGCTACCGGTTGCGGCAGCGACGCCGTGCGGGTGGTCTCCGGGGCTCGTGCAACCGACGGCTGCGCGCCGACGCTCGACGGCTGCCCCGGTGATGCCACCGCCGCCTGACCGCCGTGGCTTGGCAGCCAGGAGACGAAGGAGTTGGCGGCCTTGCCGGCAATCGCCTGGGCGACCTGCGGCGTCAGGGCCGACCAGGGGTCCTTGGCGTTGCCGCCGGAGAGAACCTCCTCGCCCGTGATGCGGTTGACGCGCTTGCCGCTCGGATCGGTGACATCCCAGATGTAGGAGATCTTGGTGCCAGATTTGTCCTTGGCGGCGACGACGTAGCCGCGCAGCGTGTAGTCGGCGCGCTCCTCCTTGCCCGACACCACATTGACGCGCTTGCTCTGCACGGAGCTCGTGAATTCCTGCTGGATCTGTTTGCCGACCGCATCTGGCGCGCCGATGATGGGCGATATGGCAATCTTGGCCAGCGGCGGCTGCGGCGCCGGCGGCGGAATAGCAGCCGTCTCCGGGGCCGGTGTGCTGCTGGAGCCGCCGAACAGCGAGCCGCC
>Ga0111538_10009756_pt1 | contig 12789 bp, 9 predicted proteins | sample SoiMethybrSBSTD1_FD_79669 | JGI IMG/M metagenome (GOLD analysis project Ga0111538, IMG submission 79669) | Bulk soil microbial communities from a Populus tree surrounding site in Tennessee, USA - Soil MetaG P. TD hybrid SBSTD1 (version 2)... | ecosystem: Environmental > Terrestrial > Soil > Tree...
CGATCCTCGTCGGTCTGCGGCGGCTTGCGCCCCTCGGCCTCGACGATGGCCATGAACCGGTTGTCGGAGGTGAACACCATGACTCCCGTCGGATTCTTGCCGTACATCGGCCTGGCCTCGCTCCCGTCCTGGAACTCGTTCCAGAACGAAACCAGCTTCCATGTCCCGACCACCCTGCGCGAGTCGTCGGCCCAGGCGTGCGTCGCCGCGATGACGAGCCCGCACAACACCATCCCCCTTCCCATGGTCACCCCTCCTTGTCGTGGCCACGCCCGCCCGGGCGTTGGCGCGCGTCGGCGCGCAGGAGCACAATCGCCCGGTCGCCCGACCGAAGTCCCGAAACCGGACGAAATTTCCGGTAAAGGCGTACCCGGGCTCGACTGACGCGAGTGTCGATGCACCAAACCGAGCGAGAACTGCGCATCGGCCACGGGCGGTTCGATCCCGTTGGGGGAGAGCTTTCGCTCGATGGCCGCACCGTCCGGCTGCGTCCCCGCACCGCCGCCTTCCTCGCGCACCTGGCGACCCACGCCGGACGCGTCATCGGCAAGGACGAGTTGATGCAGGCGATCTGGCCCGACACGATCGTCACCGAAGACTCGCTCGTGCAGTGCGTCAAGGAAATCCGCCGCGCGCTCGGCCGGAGCGGGCGCGACTGGATCCGGACCGTGCCGCGGCAAGGCTACGCGTTGGTCGCCGACACGGCAGGGGCGCCCGCACGGGATCCGCGGGCCGACGAATCGGCGCGGGCGCGCCGCCGCCGATGGCAAGCCGCCGCGTTCGTGGTGACGCTGGCGCTTGGTGCCCTCGCCGCGCATCTGCTGCCTTCGGATCGCGCCGGCGCGCCATCCGCGCAGGGACTCTCGATCGTGGTGCTGCCGGTCGCGAACCTGACGCGCGACCCCGGGCGCGAGGACGAAGCCGACGAGCTGACGGAGCGGATCGCCACCGCGCTCGCGCGCATGTCGGGCGTCATGGTCATCGCGCCCGGCACCGCCTTCACGCTCAAGGGAAAGCCCATCGACGTCCGCCGCCTCGGTCCGGAATTGGGCGTGCGCTATGCGCTCGAAGGTTCGCTGCGCCGCCAGGACACGGGGTTGCTCCTGACGCTGCGCCTGGTGAGCGCCGCGGACGCGGCGCAGCTCTGGAGCGATGAGTTCGCGGCCGATGCGGACCAGGTTTCCATGCTTCGCGAGGATGTCGTGGCCCGTGTGGCGAGCACGCTGGGGCTGCGCCTCATCAGCGCCGAGGGTCGACGCTTGCGGCACGAAGCCCCTGGCAACCCGGACGCCGCCCAGCTGCTGGCAATGGCACGCGCGGCATTGCGGTGGTCCGGGCAAGGGACCGATGGCGTGACCCGGGCCCGCCAGCTGCTCGAGGAGGCGGTCCTTCGTGAAGGCAGCTCGGGAGAGGCCTGGGCCCTGCTTTCGTGGACCTACCTTGATGAAGTCAGGTTCCGGGGCACCGGCGAACGCGACATTCCGCGCGCCGCCCAGGCGGCGCAACGCGCCCTGGCCCTCGCGCCCGAGAGTGCGGAGGCGCACGGCGCCCAGGCGCGGGTGCTGTACAACCAGGGACGCATCGCGCCGGCCCTGGTCGAGTTCGAGAAGGCGATCGAGCTCAATCCGAACGATCCGCTCTGGCACGCGCACAGCGGGGCGGCCCTGATCATGCTCGGCAGGCCCGGCGCGGCCCTCGCGGCAATCGACCAGGCCCGGCGACTGAGCCCGCGCGACCCCCAGCTACCCCAGTGGGAGATGTACCGCGGCGTCGCCAACCTGCACATCGGCAGGGACGATGACGCGATCGAACACCTCCTGCGATCCGTCGGAGGCAATCCGAGCAGCGCCTTCAGCCACCTTTTCCTGGCGAGCGCGCTCGGCAACGCCAGGCGCATCGACGAGGCGCGTGCACACGTCGCTCAGCTCCAGGCATTGCACCCCGGCTTCACCCTGACGCAGTTTCGCGCACGCGAACCTTCGGACGCGGAGCCTTTTCGCCTCCAGCGACAGCGCGTCTACGAAGGCCTGCGCCTGGCGGGGATGCCCGAATGAAGAATCGGGCTTGATCGCTTTAGTCGTAGCGCATTGACCTTCTGGAGTTTACATAATACGAATTATGCGTCTCAAGGATAGGCAAGCACGACCTGCATTCGCCGCACGTTGGCCCCCGGGAACCGGTTCAGCGCCTTGACCGTCTCGAGGAATCGGCGAGCCTGGGCTTCGTCGGCTCCGGCATACACGGCCAGGAATCCCCATTTCGGATCCACGTTCGTGTACGTGATGTGCTCCTCGACGGCGTCCTCGCAATCGAAGCGGCTGAAGAACACCTTGTTCGACGGGAACAGCGCCTGCACCTGTCGCCGCTCGTCTTCCTTCAGGGTGCAGCGCGGCGCGGTCTTGAGGATGACCGCATAGAACGGCACCGAGCGGTATTCCGCGCGCGCCACGCCATCCTTCGGCGTGGCGAACGGGAGCTCATGCGGCTTGAAGGCCGCGGGCGGCCGCGCGGGATCGGGAAAGATCGCTCCCTCGGCCGGAGTGGCGACGCGGTGGATGGAGATGCATCGGCTGGGTTCGAAGTACTTGCGCGCGCCGTCGCCGGCCACGTGCCCGCGGACGATGAACGACGCACCCGGCTCCCGTGCCAATCCCTCCAGGCGGGCGGCCGTTGCCGCCTCGAGAAACATGAGCAGCACCAGCGGGCGACGCTCGCCCTGGGCAGAACGAACCACGAAACCGTCGCCGCGTGCGACCTCGTCGAGGATCGTTCCGGTGAGCTCTCCCGGGACCGCTTTCGGGTTCGGTGGCGCGGCAACGCGATCGGCTGCCGGCGGCACGACCCAGACGAGGCCGGGACGGATCGGGAGCTCGATGTTCCTGAGTGCAGTGGCGCCAGGCTGCAACGGATCGAGCTCCGCCAGCCGGTCGAGGTAGGCCTCGCGGCGGCAGGCATTGTCCGCGCAACGATCGCGACGCTGCAGCCACTCGCGTTGACCGGATTGCAGGCAGCTCGCGCCCTCCTTCACCGCATCGCGTGCGGCGGCGAAGTAGCGGCCCATGTATTCGTCGAGCTCGGAGAGCTTCGCATCGCCGCAGATCGCTCGCTCGGTGGGAGTCGTTGCGCGGGCGCAATCGAAGCTCGCGGCGCCGATGTCGCCGCAGAGGAGCGCGACGACGGTAAGTGCAGCCAGCGTGGATTGCCGGAGCAAGCCCAAGCCGCGCATGCGCCTATTCCGGAGGCGGGCGCAGCTTGTATCCGGTGACCAGCTCCAGCGTGCGCGCCGGCGATTCGCGGCAAGTGCCCTTCTCTTCGCTGGCGCCGACCTTGGCCATCGCCTTCTTGTTCCTCAGGTCGAGCAGCAGCTGGCGGCTGGAGCATTTGCCCTGCGCAGGCTTGGTCACGATCGCATCGCCCGACCAGATCGCGACGTCGTAGGTCGTCTGGCTCGACTCGAGCAACCCCTGGCCGCTCACGAACACGACCTTGGCGTCGGATTCGATGCAATCCATCCTGGCCTTGCGGCACTCGATGGAGGTCGTGAGGAGCTGGACCGGCGTGCCGCGATCGTTGATCCAGGTGCCGCGCGTGTTCACGACCGGCGCATCGCTCTCGGTGGTCACCTCGAACTGGTAGCTCGGCAGGCTCACGGGCGCCTGGCGCAACGAGGTGAGCTCGCGATAGGTCAGGGCCGCGAATCCGGCGAGCACGAGGATCGTGCCCGCCTCGGCAATCCTGACGGCGCGGTGCAGGTTGGCCATAAGGGGCCCACCTTACCCGCAAGCCGGCCGCGAAGTCTAGGCGCTCGACTCCAGGATCGCCTCGATCTCCGAGGGGTCGACGGGTTTCACCAGGTGCCGGTCGAACCCGGCCGCGCGCGCCTGCGCCCGGTCGCCCTCCTGCCCCCATCCCGTCACGGCCACCAGCATGCAGTGGGCGGTGGCGGACTCGTCGCGCATGCGGCGCGCGACATCGTATCCGTGCACCTTGGGCATGCCGATGTCGAGGAATGCGACCTCGGGCCTGAACTCGCGGGCCGCCTCGAGCGCCTCGGCGCCGTCGTAGGCGATGCGCACCTCGTGGCCGCGCGAGGTCAGCAGCTGTCCGAGGCTGTTCACGAAGTCGGCGTTGTCGTCGGCGAGCAGCACGCGCTTTCCGGGCGTCTCGTTCGCGCCGCGGCCCGCCGGACCGGTCGTGTCCTCGAGGCGCGTATACGAGGCCGGCAGGCGCACGGTGAAGGTACTCCCCTGCCCCTTGCCCGGGCTCGACACCTCGATCGTGCCCTGGTGCAGCTCGACCAGCGTGCGCGAGAGCGTGAGGCCCACGCCCAGGCCCGCCTGTGCGCGGTCGAGCGAGCGGTCGACCTGCATGAACATGTCGAAGATCAGCGGGATCGAGTCGGCCGCAAGCCCGATGCCGTTGTCGCTCACCGAGACCACGATCTCCTTGCCCTCGCGCCCCGCCGCGAGCTCGATGCGCCCGCCAGGCTCGGTGTACTTCGCGGCGTTGTTGAGCAGGTTGGAGAACACCTGGGCGAGCCGCGTCGTATCGCCGTCCACGGGCAAAGGCTCGCGCGGCAGCCGCACGTCGAGCGCGTGGCGGCGCGAGTCGATGAAGGGCCGTGCCGTCTCCACGGCGTCGCGCAGCGCCGAGCGCAGGTCGAAGACGACCTTGCGCACCGCGAGCTTGCCTGTGGTGATGCGCGAGACGTCGATCAGGTCGTCGACCAGGCGCACCAGCTGCCCCACCTGGCGCTGCATCATCTCGCGCGCCTTCTCGGCCTTGACCGGGTCGTTGCCCGCCAGGCGCAGGATCTCGAGGGCGTTGCGGATGGGGGCCAGCGGGTTGCGCAGCTCGTGCGCGAGCGTCGCGAGGAACTCGTCCTTGCGCTGGTCGGCGGAGCGCAGCGCCTCCGCGCGGCGGCCGATTTCCGCGAGCATCGCGTTGAACGCGTCGACCAGCTCGCCGATCTCGTCGTCCGTGGTCCGGTGCACCCGCAGCGAGTAGTCGCGCTTCTCCATCACCTGGTGCGAGACGCTCGCGACTTCGAGGATGGGCGCGGTCACCGCGGCCTGCAGCCACCCGGACAGGAAAGCGGCTACCGCGAGCGAGGCGACCATCACCAGCAGCAGGATGGCGAGGTAGTCCTTCAGGTGGTCCCAGGGGTCGTACACGCCGAGGATGTACACGGTGCCCACGCGCTCGTTGTTCTCGGCGACCGATTTGTAGACCTCCATGCGTCCGTCGGCGATGGCGTAACCTTCCCCGGCCGCGGAAACCGGGAACGCGGGCGCTGTCACCCGGGGTCGCGTGTAGGTCGCGAAAAGCCGTCCCTCGCGCGTGTAGAGCGCCGCGGCAAGCACGCGCGGCCGGGCCTGCATCACCGACAAGTCCTTCTCGGCCGTGCGCGGGTCGTTGAACGAGAGCGCCGGGGCGGCGGCCCGTCCCAGCACCTCGGCCTGGGTCAGCAGGTCGGAGCTGAACTGGCGCTCGTACGCGCGCAAGTCGTAGAACATGAGCGCGCCCGCGGCGAGGCCCAGGGAGAGCACGGTGATGGCGAGCACCAGCGCCGTCACCTTGCGCCGCAGCGACCGCTCGACGAAGGCCGGCAGGTTGAGTCGCAGCCTCACGGCGCCCCCTTGGGAAGCACGCGGCGGGCGACCGCGAGCATGCGCGAGCTGATCCGGTGGCCGCTGCGCTCCGCGGCCTCGAGCGAGACCTCGAAGGAGACGCGGCTCTCGGCCACCAGGAAATTGATCGCCGCGCCCGAGTCGAGGCTCGTCTCGGTGACGGTGAGGACGCCCTGCTGCTGTGCCGCCCGGATCGCCGCGCGCGGATCGGGGACACGCCGGCCGACGAAGAGCATCTGCACGCCGGCCAGCGGTTCGCCTTCGCGCACCGTGCGCACGACCGCGGGGCGGCCGGCGATGGCCCGCCCGGGGAGGATGCGCGCCAACTCGGCGGCCACGTCCTCGCCCGCGAGTGTGGCGATGACGAACGGGGCGTCGGGCTGCGGCGGCACCGGCCATTCCACGTAGCCGGCGAACTTGTAGAGGAACGCGGCCTTCACCGCGGGCTCGCTCGACTGCTGGGCGCCGGCGATCGCGGCGGCGAGCCCCAGGGCAAGCGCCAGCCAGGCCCGCGCGAGTTTCGCGGCGCTCACGGGTTCCAGCGCAGGTTCAAAAGCCAGGCGCGCTCCGACAGGCCCCGGTTCTGCCACTCGTAATGCTCGCGATCGAATGCGTTGCGCACGGTGAGCGCGAGCTCGACGTTCCTCGCGGCGCGCCAGGCGAGGCGCGCATCGACGGCGGTGTAGGCCGGCACGTCGACCTGCAGCTTGCCCACGTGGCGCACCGCGACGTCGACGTCGAGCTGCCGGGTCGGGCTCCAATTCGAGCGCAGCTGGGCGGTGCGCTCGGGATCGTTGCCGAGCAGCGCGAGCCCGCCAAAGTCCGCGCGCCCCGGGATCACGTTGCGCTCGATGTCCTGCACCACGAATCCGCCGACGAGCCGCCACGCGGGGGAGATGCGCCACGATCCCCACGCCTCGATGCCGCTCACCTTCCCTTCGATGTCGTTGCGGAACGTGGGCCGCCCGTCGGTGATGCCCACGCTGCGCAGGTTGGGATAGTCGTGGTGGAAGAGCGTCGCGGAGAACGAAAGCGTCTCGGACTGCTGCGTGCGGTAACCCAGCTCGGCGACGTTCGCGATCTCGGCGTCGAACACGTCGTTGCCGACCAGCAGGAACGGCGGCTGGCCCGGGAAATACACCTCGCGATCGATGCGCGACGGCGCGCGCACCGCGCGCGAGAGCGAGCCCCAGAGGACCGAGTCCGGCGACACCGTCCACGCCAGCCGTGCCGTCGGCAGCCACTCGGTTCCGGTGTAGGGGTTGCGCTCGGCCTTGATGCCCAGCGTGACCGCGAGCGCGGGCGAGAGCTGGATCGCATCCTGCACGAACACGTTGCCCCAGCCAAGCGTGCGATCGGCCGGCAGGAACGCCTGGGCGGGACTGTTGACCACGCGGTCGCGCGAGTGGCGGTAGCCGCCGCCCCAGACGAGACGGTGGCCCGCGAGCGGCGAGAACGCGTGGTTCAGCTCGAGGTCGAGGGTGTCCAGTGTCTCCTCGAACGTGTCGAGGTGCATGCGCTCGGTGCGGTCGTAGTACGCCAGCAGCTCGAGGCTCGAGCCGCCGCCCAGCTGCTGCTCGAGCCGCCCGATGACACTCGCGCCGGAGAATTCCCGCACCGGGCCGCCGTCGATCTCTCCGCGATGGACGTCGGCCCGCAGCATCACGTGTCGCGCGGCGGTGTCCCAGTCGAAGCGAGCGCCGACGGTCGCGGTCCTGCCGTCGTCGCCGATATCTCCCCCGCTCGTCGTGCGGAAACCGTCGCGGTCGGTGTACTTTGCGTAGACGCGGTAGTAACCGGAGCCGATCGGGCCGCCGTGGCGCGCCTCGGCGACACGCTCGCTATTGCCTGCGCCGGCAGTGAGCACCGGGCCCTGGGTCTCGCCCGCCGGCTTGGTGATGATGCTGATGACGCCGTTCACGGCGTTGGCGCCCCAGAGCGTGGCGCCGGGCCCGCTGATGACCTCGATGCGGTCGATGTGCTCGAGCACGCGGTCCTGCGCTTCCCAGAAGACGCCCGAGAAGAGCGGCGTGTACACCGCGCGCCCGTCCACCATCACCAGCATCTTGTTGGCGAGGATGTTGGAGAAGCCCCGCGCGCTTACGACGTACTGGAAGGCATCGGCGCGCGCCACGTAGAGGTTCGGCGCCAGGCGCAGCACCTCGGGAATGGAGGTCGCGCCGGAACGGCGGATGTCGTCCTGCGTGATGACGTAGATCGAGGCCGGGACCGCGGTCAGGAGCTCCTCGCGGCGCGAGGCCGAGGTGACCGTGATGCGCGTGAGCTGCTCGAGGCTAAGGTCGGCGAGCTCTGCATAGTGCTGAGGCGCAGGCTGCGCCCACGCAGTCGAGGCGGCGAGCGCGACCGCGAGGCAAACGGCGCGGGAGAGGGTTGGACTATTCATTGTTGGCCCGGCGGTCCATCCTAGATTGCCGATCCGGATCAATGATGTAAGCCGGGTCCTACATCGGTCCCTTTCGTTTCCAGAAGAGGCGCCCATGAAGCCGGTACTGCGCGCGCTGGTGGCCGCGGGACTCGCGACGGCGATGGTCGAGGCGGGTTGCGGGCCGCCGCCGGACGAGGTCACGCGCCGCGCCACGATGCTCGACGAGATCCGCGCGACGTACCGCTCCGCCAGCACCGGCCAGCCCGACGCAACCGTGATGGAGGCGATGGGCCGGACGCGTCGTCACGAGTTCGTGCCGCCCGAGCTCGCCTCGGCGGCGTACGACAACCGGCCGCTGCCGATCGGCTCGGGCCAGACGATCTCGCAGCCCTACATCGTGGCCCTCATGACGGATCTCGCGCGCGTTCGCAAGGGCGACCGCGTGCTCGAGGTCGGCACCGGCTCGGGCTACCAGGCCGCGATCCTCGCCGAGATGGGCGCGACCGTGCACACCATCGAGATCGTGGCGGCGCTTGCGGACACCGCCCGCGAGCGGCTCGCGCGCCTCGGCTATCGCGACGTCCACGTGGTCACCGGCGACGGGTACGAAGGCATCCCGGCGCATGCGCCCTACGATGCGATCCTCGTCACCGCGGGCGCCGGCCACGTGCCGCCCGCGCTGGTGAAGCAGCTCAAGCCGGGCGGGCGGATGGTGATCCCCGTCGGCGACCCGCTCGGCTACCAGGAGCTCACGGTGGTCGAGAAGGCGGCCGACGGGACGGCGAAGGCCCGCCAGGTGATTCCGGTGAGGTTCGTGCCGCTCACGCGCTGAAGGCTCCCGGGTTCAGCCACCACCCTGCTTCTTCGCCTCTTCCGCGCCGCGACGCTTCATCTCGGCGGGTGTCAGGTCCTCCTTGTGGGTGGCGAGGTGCCAGACGTGGCCGAACGGATCCTCGAGCGAGCCGGTGCGATCGCCGTAGAACTTGTCCTCGAGGGCGCGCAGCACCGTCGCGCCGTGGAGGATCGCGCGCGTGAACATCGCGTCGACGTCCTTCACGTAGAGGTGCATGTTCACCGAGGACCCGGTGCCGCCTTTCGGCGCGCGGAAGTTCATCTCGGGGAATTCGTCGGCGAGCATGAAGGCCGAGTCGCCGATGACGAGCTCCGCGTGCCCGATCTTGCCGCCGGGGGCGTCCATGCGCAGGCGCTCCGTCGCGCCGAACGCGCGCTTGTAGAAGTCGATCGCGGCGCTGGCGCCGTCGATGCACAGGTACGCGGTGAGCGAGTGGTAGCCGGGGGGGATGGGCTTGACGACCTTCTTCTTCGGAGCCGCCTTCTTCGGGGCAACCTTCTTCGGAGCTGCACGCTTCACGGATGCCTTCTTCGCGGGTTTCCTCTTTGCGACCATGGGCCCTCCTTTCGGGTCAGTGGAAGTCATGGCTGGTGGTGGCCAGCCGGCCAAGCATCGGAGTCAGGTCCTCGAGCCGTTTCGCCAGCACGTGCACCACCCTGCCCTCGCGCTGCACTTCGCCCTGCACCGCGAGCAGGCGCGAGGCGAGCAGCTCGCGGCGCTGGCGGTCGGCAAGGTCGTTCCAGACGATCATGTTCACGTAGCCCGTCTCGTCCTCGAGCGTCACGAAGATTACGCCGCTCGCCGTGGCAGGGCGTTGACGGCACGTGACGATGCCGGCGGCGCGGATGAACTGGCCGTGCCGCGCGGCCGAGACCTCTTCCGCCGTTCGGATGCGGCGCTTCGTGAGCCGTTCCCGCAGCAGCGCGAGCGGGTGGCGCCTGAGGGTCAGTCCCACCGTCTGGTAGTCGGCCACGATCTCCTCGCCCTCGGTGGGCGCTGCCAGCCCAGGCGCGGCCACCGGGCTCGCCGGAAGGCCGAGGCGGGTCGGCTCGTCCACGGCCAGGGTCTCCCAAAGGGCCTCGCGCCGGTGGCCGACGAGGCGCGCCAGGGCGTCGGCCGCGGCCAGGCTGCTCAGGTCGTGGCGGTCCAGGGCGGCACGGCGGGCGAGGTCTTCCGTTGATTTAAAAACCTTTGTATTTCTGGCTTCTATGAGTCTTTTCGCAGAATCTACTTTAAGTCCTTTGACCAGCGAGAGGCCGAGGCGCAGGGCTGGTTGATTCCCTCCCGAGCCCTCCCCCAAGGAGGAGGGAAAACGCTCGAGAGTGCTGTCCACCTCGCTCACCATCACGTCCACCGGCCGCACCTCGACCCCGTGGCGCTGGGCATCCTGGACGATGGCTGAGGTCGAGTAGAAGCCCAGCGGCTGGCTGTTCAGCAGCGCGCAGGCGAAGGCGGCGGGCTCGTGGCACTTGAGCCAGGAGGACACGTAGACCAGCAGCGCGAAGCTGGCGGCATGCGACTCCGGGAAGCCGTATTCGCCGAAGCCCAGGATCTGCTGGAAGATCTGCTCGGCGAACGCGCGCGCATAGCCGCGCTCGAGCATCCCGTCGATCAGCTTGTCGCGGAAGGGCTCCAGGCCCCCTCGCCGCTTCCACGCCGCCATCGCGCGGCGCAGCTGGTCGGCCTCTCCGCCCGTGAAGCCCGCGGCGACCACCGCGAGCTGCATCACCTGCTCCTGGAAGATCGAGACCCCGAGCGTGCGCTCGAGGACCTTCTTCACGTCCTCGCTCGCGTAGGTGACCGGCTCCTTGCCCTCGCGCCGTCGCAGGTACGGGTGCACCATGCCGCCGGTGATGGGGCCGGGGCGAACGATCGCAACCTCGATCACGAGGTCGTAGAAGCAGGTGGGTTTCAGGCGCGGCAGCATCGACATCTGCGCGCGCGACTCGATCTGGAAGACGCCGATGGTGTCGGCGCGCTGGATCATCTCGTAGACCTTCGGATCCTCCGGCGGGATGTCCTCCATGCGCTTGTCGACGAGGTCGAGGGCCCGGCGAATGCAGGAGAGCATCCCCAGGCCCAGCACGTCGACCTTGAGCAGGCCCATGGCGTCGAGGTCGTCCTTGTCCCACTGGATCACGGTGCGCTCGGGCATCGACGCGTTCTCGACCGGTACCAGGCGCGAGAGCCGGCGGTTGTCGATCACGAACCCGCCCGGATGCTGCGAGAGGTGCCGCGGGAAGCCCACCAGCTCCTGGGTGAGCTCGATCACGTCGCGGATCACGCGGTTGGCGGGGTCGAAGCCGCCCTCGACGAGGCGCTGCTCGAGGTCCCGGCGGCTGTCCCACCACGACATCGACTTGGAGAGCAGGTCGACCTGGTCGAGCGAGAGGCCGAGCGCCTTGCCCACGTCGCGCAGGGCGCTCCTGGGCTGGTAGGTGATGACCACGGCGGCGATGGCGGCACGCTCGCGGCCGTACTTGCCATAGATGTACTGGATCACCTCCTCGCGCCGCTGGTGCTCGAAGTCCACGTCGATGTCGGGCGGCTCGTTCCGCTCCTTCGAGATGAAGCGCTCGAACAGCACCGACATGCGGCCCGGGTCCACCTCGGTGATTCGCAGGCAGTAGCAGACCGACGAGTTGGCCGCCGAGCCGCGGCCCTGGCAGAGGATCTTCTGGCTGCGGGCGTAGCGCACCACGTCGTGCACGGTGAGGAAGAAGGGCTCGTACCTCAGCTCCTCGATGAGCTTCAGCTCGTGCTCGACGGTGCGCACCACCTCCTCCGGGGCGCCCTTCGGGTAGCGCTCCGCCATGCCGGCGTAGGTGAGGGCCCGCAGGTGAGTGGTGGGCGTCTCGCCCGGCGGGACCAGCTCGTCGGGATACTCGTAGCGGATCTCGTCGAGCGAGAAGGTGCAGCGGCTGGCCACGTCGAGCGTGGCGGCGAGCAGTCGCGCCGGGTAGATCGCGGCGATGCGACCGATCGAGCGCAGGTGCCGCTCGCTGTTGGGCTGGAGCCGCTTGCCCGCCTCGGCAAGCGTGCACTTGTGGCGCACGGCGGTCATCACGTCCTGGAGCTTCTTGCGCCTGCGCTCGTGCATGTGGACATCGCCCGCCGCGACGCAGGGCAACCCCACTTCGCGCCCGAGCGCCTCCAATCGGGCGATGCGGGCGGAGTCGTCCGGGCCGCGATGCAGCTCGACGGCAACGAAGGCGTTGCCGGGGAAGCGGGAGGCGAGCCACCTCCCCTCCTCCACATGCCCGGGAACCCATAAAGCGGCCAAGCCCTCTACCTGCTCCGGAAAATCCTCGCGCGCCAGGCGGTATTCGCCCTTCGGCGCAGCCCGCCGCGCTCTCGTGATCAGCCCGCAGAGCGTCTCATAGCCGCGGATGTCCTTCGCCAGCAGCACGAGCTTCATGCCCTCGGCGAGCGTGATCTCGGAGCCCACGATGAGCCTCAACTTTGTCTTCTTCGCCGCAACGTGCGCACGCACCACGCCGGCCACCGAGCATTCGTCGGTGACGGCGAGCGCCGAGTAGCCGAGCTCGACGGCGCGGTGCACGAGCTCCTCGGGGTTCGAGGCGCCGCGCAGGAACGTGTAGTTGGTGAGGCAATGCAGCTCGGCATAGTTCGGGACCATGGGCTATCCTTCCCCGCCATGTACCGTGCGAGCCCCTTCTTCTTCGCAGCCCTGCTGCTCGCGGCGATCCCCGCCTTCTGGCCGTCGTACCTCGCCCCGAAGAAATACGAGACCGACTGGCACGTTCACCTGCACGGCATCGCGATGCTCCTGTGGATGCTGATGCTGATCGTGCAGTCCACGCTCGCAGGCCGCCGCTCGTTCGAGGCGCACCGGGCGATCGGCAAGACCTCCTTCGTGCTGGTCCCGGTGATCCTGGCTTCCACCCTGCTGCTCGCGC
>Ga0111538_10009757_pt1 | contig 12789 bp, 8 predicted proteins | sample SoiMethybrSBSTD1_FD_79669 | JGI IMG/M metagenome (GOLD analysis project Ga0111538, IMG submission 79669) | Bulk soil microbial communities from a Populus tree surrounding site in Tennessee, USA - Soil MetaG P. TD hybrid SBSTD1 (version 2)... | ecosystem: Environmental > Terrestrial > Soil > Tree...
CGTGCAGCCAGGCGTCGCGGCCCGCCGGTAGCTCGTGCTGCACGCGCTCGGCGCCGTCGAGCAGGCCCGCGAAGAGCCGCACGTCCTGGCCGATCGTCAGCGAGCCGTCGGCGCCGTCCGGCGAGACGACGAGGCGCAGGCGGCCGCGGCGCTCGCTCTCGGAGAAGGCCTTCTGCTCGTAGCGCGGCTTCGTCGAGGGAAGGGCGGGCAGGATCCACATCTGCAGGAAGTGCAGCGGGTCCTTGCGCGAGGCGTTGTACTCGCTGTGCAGCACGCCCGTGCCGGCCGACATGAGCTGGACCTCGCCCGGGTGCATCTGCGAGCCGTTGCCCATGCTGTCCTCGTGCTCGAGCGCGCCCTCGAGCACGTACGACACGATCTCCATGTCACGGTGCCCGTGACGCGGGAAGCCCTCGCCCGCCGCGACGCGGTCCTGGTTCAGGACGCGCAGGTCGCGGAAGCCCATGAAGTCGGCGTCGTGATAGTCGGCGAAACTGAACGTGTGGTACGTGTCGAGCCAGCCGTGGTTCGCGTGCCCGCGTTCGCTCGAGCGTCGGATGCGGATCATGGTCGTCCTCTCTCGGAATGCCGCGAGGCTACTGCGCGCCGGTGTGGCGCGCGAATCGCGCGTCGGGGCGGGCTTGTAGGACAGGCCGTTCGCCGGGACAGTGTCCCCGTGGATCCCTGCTCGAAGGTCGAGCGCGCCCGAAGCGGCGAGCGCGCCGCGCGCGAGGCGTTGTTCGAGCGCCACGCCGACCGGCTGCGGCTGTACGTCGAGTTCCGCCTCGGCCGGGCGCTCGCGCGGCGCGTCGAGGTCGAGGACGTGGTCCAGGAGACCTTCCTGCGCGCCTGGCGCGACCTCGAGCGCGCGACGCTCTCCGGTGACAACGCGTTCTTCGGATGGATCGCGACGATCGCGCGCCACGTGATCACGGACGTCGCTCGGGCCGCACGCGCCCGCGGTCCGTCGCGCGAGCTCGGGCCGCTGGAGCGCGGCGACTGGAGCCACGCGGGCCAGCTGGATCCGGAGGATCCCGGATCGGGCCCCGTCACCCGCGCCGTGCGGAACGAGCTGGGAGAGCACCTGAGGAACGCCTTCCTGGCGCTGTCTCCGCAGCATCGCCGCGTGATCGCCCTGCGCCAGTTCGAGCAGCGGAGCGCACGGGACGCCGCTCCGCGGCTCGGCTGCAGCGAGATGGCCGTGCACGCCCTCTTCCGCCGGGCGCTGGACGCCTGGGCGCGCGAGCTCGAACGCGCGGGCGGCTGATCCCGGGCCGGGCCGAGTTTTTCGCGGAGCGCGCGTCGAATCGGAACGCGTCGTACGCTCCGTGGGGCCGCATGGAAACTCAGGACCCGTCGCTCGACCTCGTGGACCGGCTCGTGGCCGAGTACGCCGATCGCCTCGCGCGCGACGAGGATCCGCGCTGCGCCGAGCTCCTGGCGCAGGCGCCGGCGGAGCTGCGCGCGGAGCTCGAACGCTGCTTCCGGATGCTCGACGGTCCTGGCGCACCGGGGGGACCGGGGGCGATGGCGAGCGGGTACGAGCTCGGCGGCTACCGGCTGGACCGCGAGCTCGGCCGCGGCGGGATGGCCGTGGTGTACGAGGCGGAGGAGCTCAGCCTGCGGCGGCGCGTGGCGCTGAAGGTGCTGCGCAATCACCTGACCCTCGACGAGCGTCAGCTCGAGCGCTTCCAGCGCGAGGCGCGCGCCGCCGCGAAGCTGCGCCACGACCACGTCGTCCGCATCCATGCCGTCGGCCAGGCGAACGGCCACGCGTACATCGCGTTCGAGCTCGTGCCGGGGCCGACACTGGCGCGCGTGATCGCGGCGCTGGCCGCGCGCGCGACGCGGCCCACGGCCGAGGACCTCGCGCGCGAGACCGGGCAGCGCGACCTCGCCGCGGCGGGGAGTTACTCGGCGGCCTGCGTGCGCTTCCTGCGCGGGGTCTTCGAGGCCATCGCCTTCGCCCATCGCCAGGGCGTGGTGCACCGCGACCTGAAGCCGTCGAACGTGCTGATCGACGCGAGCGGGCGACCCGTGGTCGCGGACTTCGGGCTCGCCAAGGACATGGGCGAGGCCTCGCTCTCGATCACCGGCGAGACCATCGGCACGCCGCACTACATGGCGCCCGAGCAGGCCGCCGCGCTGTCGAGCCGCGTCGATGCGCGCACCGACGTCCACGCGCTGGGCGTCCTGCTCTACGAGCTGCTCGTGTTGAAGCGGCCGTTCGAGGGACGGACGTTCCACGAGGTGGTGCAGCACATCGTCGGGACGGCGCCGCGTTCGCCGTCCGAGCTCGCTCCTGACGTGCCTCCGGCGCTGGGCGACGTCGTGCTCAAGGCGATGGCGAAGGATCCCGCGGCACGCTACGCGAGCGTGGCCGAGCTCGCCGACGACCTCGAGCGCGCGCTGAGCGGCGCGCAGGTGCGAGCGCAGTCCTCGACCGGGCTCGCAGCGCTGATGGGCGGCTACTTCTGGGCCGGCATGCGCGGCGCGCCTTTCGAGTACCGCTCGCGGCGAGCGCTCTTCGGCTGGCCCTGGATCCACGTCGTCGCGAACGTGCGTGATCCGGTCACGCGGCTCCCGAAGTGCGCGCGCGGCGTGATCGCGGCGGGCGACGTGGCCGTGGGGTTCTACGCGGTCGGCAAGTCCGCGCTCGGCGTGATCGCTCTGGGATTCATCGCCGTCGGGCCGGTCGCGATCGGAGTCCTGGCGCTGGGCTGGAGGGCCATCGGCGCCTCGGCCGTCGGCTGGATTGCGCGGGGCGTGTTCGCGATCGGGCACAGCGACCACGCACTCCTCCAGGCAGAGCCATCCGAGCCCGGGAGCCCGCCCGACATCGCCAGGCGATTGATGCACCACCCGCTCAGCGCGTCGCTTGCGGCGATCTTGGTCTCGGTGACGATGGGCTACGGCATATTCGCGCGCATATGGCCCGCCGATGCCGCGCGCCCGTTCCTGCGGCGCGTCACATGCTTCTGGATGCCGCTCTGCTACCTCACGCCCTTCGCGCTCGACCTAGCCGGGCTGACGCTGCCCTTCATGGGCAGCGTTCTGCTGAACAGCATCATCACGTTCTTGTTCGCAGCGTTCGTCAGGCGCCGGCTCGGCAGCCCGCACCTCGCGTGACGAGGCTCACGCGTCACTCGCCGTACCACTCCGCGTTCTCGCGGGCGACGCGCTCGATCTCCTCGCGGGAGTGCAGCTCACCCTTGCCCGCACCCGGACAGTCGCGCTGGACCTCGCCCTCCCACACGGCGCGCTTCAGGTTCTCCTTCCAGAACGGCCAGGTCGCGCACTGCTTCGGCCGCACCGGGTAGATCGAGCAGGTGTTGTCGGCCTTCAGGAACGCGCACGCCGGCTGGTCCATCCGCAGCACCACCCAGTCGCCGTCCGTGGTGCAGTAGTTTTTCAGGAACTCGCCGCGCGGGAGCTCGAGGTAGCCGGCGATCGCACCCACGTCCTCCGGCGTCAGGTACACGTAGGAATATCCGCCCCGGTTGCGGCAGCAGTTTCCGCAGCGCGTGCAGCTGAAACGTAACCCGTTGGCGTACCAGGATTTGGAAGACATGGTCCGGACTTGGGTCGGGGCCTGTGCGTAGCCGAACAGTCGCCCGGGTCTACTTGCACGAGGATGTGCGGAATCACTCGGGGCCTTCCGCCGTCACGGTGGATCCCGCCTGGATTGTCGCTGTTCCTGGAGGTGCTGTGAAGCTGGTCGTCGTCGAGGAGGGTGCGCGAACCGCGCTGGACTTCTCCAAGCCCGAGGTCCGCATCGGGCGCGCCATCGACAACGACATCCGCCTGGCGGGGGCGCACGCCTCGCGCCACCATTGCAAGATCGAGAGCCGCGGCGCGGAGACGTGGCTCCAGGACCTCGGCTCGGCCAACGGCGTGCAGGTCAACGGCGTGCGCGTCGAGGCCAAGGCCCTGCGCGAGGGTGACGTGCTCACCATCGGCGGTGCGCGCCTGTACGTCGAGCGACTCGCGGCAGGCGAAGACCCCGGTCGAACGCAGCGCATCACCACGACCGGCGCCGACCCGAAGAAGGTCGACGCGCCGCCCTTCCCCGATCTGGGGGCCTCCGGCTTCGAGACCCACGGCGGCGACGAGACACGCGAGCGCGAGCGCCTGCGCACCTTTGCCGAGATCACGCGCGCGATGCTGGAGGAGACCGAGCTCGGAGCGCTCCTGCGGCGCATCGTCGACTCGGCGCTGGCGCTCGTGGGCGGTGAGCGCGGCTTCGTGCTCCTGGCGGGCAAGGCCGGGCCCGGCGAGGAGGTCAAGGACCCGCGCGAGATGCGCGTGCGCGTCGCGCGCAGCTTCGACCGCTCCGACATCCCCGTCCCGGCCACGCGCATCTCGAACGGGATCGCGCGGCGCGTGCTCGAGAACGGCCGCCCGCTGCTCTCGGTCGACGCCGGCCGCGACGAGCGCTTCTCGGGCATGGCCAGCGTCGAGGAGCTGCGCCTGCGCTCGGTGCTGTGCTTCCCGATCGTGCTCGACGGCCGGAACGAGGGCGTGCTGTACGTGGACAACCGCATGCAGCGCGGCGCGTTCCGCGAGGACGACCTCGAGCTCGCCGAGCTCTTCGCCAGCCAGGCGGCGATGGCGCTGAAGAACGCGCGTCTCGTCGGGGAGCTGCGCGAGCGCAACCAGCGCCTGCTGCAGTCCAGCGAGCAGATCCAGAGCCTCAATGAACAGCTGGGCCGCAAGGTGCGCGACCGCGACAGCGAGCTGGCGGTCGTGCGCGCCGAGCTCGGGCGCGAGCGCGGGCGCTACGACTACGGCTCGATCGTCGGTGCCTCGGACGAGATGAAGCGCGTCTTCGCGGAGCTCGACCGCACGATCCCCACCGAGCTGCCCGTGCTCATCCAGGGCGAGAGCGGCACGGGCAAGGAGCTCATCGCGCGCGCGATCCACTTCAATGGCCCGCGGCACGAGAAACCGTTCGTGGTCGAGAACTGCGCCGCCCTGCCCGACGCGCTGCTCGAGTCCGAGCTGTTCGGGCACACGCGCGGAGCGTTCACGGGAGCCGACCGCTCCAAGAAGGGGCTGCTCGAGCAGGCCCACGGCGGGACGCTCTTCCTCGACGAGATCGGGGACATGAGCACGGAGATGCAGAAGAAGCTGCTGCGCGTCCTTCAAGAGGGCGAGGTGCGTCCGCTCGGCTCCAACCAGGTCGTGCAGGTCGACGTGCGCCTGCTCGCGGCCAGCCACCAGGACCTGGAACAGCTCGTCAAGGAAGGACGCTTCCGCGAGGACCTCTACTACCGCGTGAACGTGCTCACGATGCGCCTGCCGCCGCTGCGCGCGCGGCGCGAGGACATCCCGCTCCTCGCCGGTGCGCTCCTGACGCGCGCAGCCCGCGAGGCCAACCGCGTCGCGCCGCACCTGTCGCACGAGGTCCTGGCCGCGCTGGCGGCCCACGACTGGCCGGGCAACGTGCGCGAGCTCGAGAACGAGATGCGCCGCGTGCTCCTGATCGCCGAGGGCTCCGTGAACCTCGAGCACCTGTCGCCGAACATCGTGGACCGCACCCGCCGGGCGGACGGCGCGCCGACGGTCCCGGGCCCGCTCGTGGTGGGGGACCTGCGCTCCGCGGTCGAGACCTTCGAGCGCACGGCCATCGACGAGGCCCTGCGCCGCGCCGGTGGCAACAAGAGCCGGGCGGCAAAGGAGCTCGGCATCAGCCGCTTCGCGCTGCAGCGCAAGCTCGAGAAGTACGGTCTGGCCGGCGGTACGGGGAGCGGGCCCGACGAGGCCGGCGAGCCAGAAGCCGAGGCCGGCGTCCCGGAGGAGAACCCGGTCGAGGCGCGCGAGGAGCCGTGAGGACCTCGGGAGATTCCTGGCCGCCGCGTCCCTTCGGGTCGATAGCACACTAGGGACAACCACCGAGAAACGTTCGATGGCCTCCGAGTCGAAAGGTCGCCGCGAGGATCCGCCGCCCGAGGTACCGGGCTACGAGGTCCTCGCGCCCATCGGCCGGGGGGCGAGCGGCGTGGTCTACCGCGCGCGCTCGAAGGCCGTCGACCGCGAGGTGGCGATCAAGGTCCTGCACGCGCACCTCTCGCACGAGTCGCGCCTCGTGCGGCGGCTGCAGCGCGAGGCGCGCACGACCGCGCGCCTGGCGCATCCGCACATCGTCTCGGCCGTCGACATGGGCGAGGTCGAGGGGCGCTGGTGGTACGCGATGGAGTTCGTGGACGGGCCGTCGCTGGCCCAGCGGCTCAAGGCCGAGGGCCGCATCCGCGAGCGCGAGGCCCTGCGGCTCTTCATCCCCGTGTGCGAGGCGCTCGAGCACCTGTGGGAGCACGGCGTCGTGCACCGCGACATCAAGCCGGCGAACATCCTCATCGACCGCGCGGGCGGCGCACGGCTCGCCGACCTCGGGCTCGCCTTCGCTGAGGACGACCCGTCGATCACGGGCACCGGCGGCACGCTCGGTACGCCGCACTACATCAGCCCCGAGCAGGCCGTCGACCCGCGCAAGGCGGACGTGCGCAGCGACATCTGGTCCTACGGCGCCACGCTGTTCCACGCGGTCTGCGGCCGGCCGCCGTTCGCGGGCGACAGCGCGGCCGAGGTGCTCTCGGCCGTGCTCTACGCGCGCGTGCCCGACCCCGAGGAGCTCGAGCCGCAGCTCTCGCGCCGACTCGCGCTCGTGCTGCGCAAGTGCCTCACGCGCGCTCCGGCGCGGCGCTACCAGGATCCGCACGAGCTCCTGCTCGACCTCGAACGCGTGCGCGAGCGGCGTCCGCCGCTCGTGCGGAAGCGTGCGCTCGATCCCGTGGCGCGCAACCGCGCGCCGCTGCGCCGCGCGGGCCTCGTGGGCGGCGCGCTCGCGGGCATCGGTCTCACGGCGGCGATCTTCTTCCTGCCCACGTTCCTGCGCGGCTCGCCGCACGCCTCGGCGGCGGATCCGGCCGCTGGCGCGCCCTTCGGGCCGCTCGAGGAGCTGTTCACGCGCCGCGAGGAGGGCGGGATCACGCCGGCGGAGCTCCTGGCCGAGCTCACGGGCCTCGAGCCGCGCGTCCCCGGCAGCCAGCGCGCGCGCTTCGAGGACCTGGCGCGCACGCTCGACGCCGACCTGCGCGGCGCCGCGCGCGTCGAGCAGCGCGAGGTCGAGTCGCGGCTCGACGGCTTCATCGCCTCGGGCGATCTCGAGTCGGCCTGGCGCCTCGTGCCGTCCGAGCTCGACGCGCGCTTCCTGCGCCGAACGGGCTACGACATCGAGGGGCTCGCGCGCGCCGGGGTGAACCTCGGCCCGTGGCGCGATCGGCTGGGGCTCGAGCTCGAGAGCGCGACGGAGACCGCGCTGTCGGAGCTCGAAGCGGCTCTCCAGGACTGGCGCAACGCGCGCCGCAGCGAGGTCGAGGCGCGGCTCGTGCTGCAGGACTGGGAGAGCGCGCTCGCGGCGCTGACCGTGCCCGCGACGAACGTCCTGCTGGCCGAAGCCGGGTTCAACGTGCGTCTGCCGGAGGCCTCGCTGCGCGGCCTGCTCGACGAGCTGTCCTTCGAGTTCCGGCTGCGCGCCGAGCGCCTGCGCGACGACTGGCAGGAGCTGGACCGCGACCTGCGCTCGTGGGTCCTGAAGCGTCGCGGGACGCTCGAGCGCGCGCTGGGCGAGACGGTGCCGCGCATCCCCGCGGCGGACATGCTGCGCGCCGACTTCGAGCGCGAGCTCTTCGACCGCGGCCTGGCGCTCGAGGAGATGCCGAACGGGGTCTCGCACCTGGCGCTCGAGGAGCTCGAGACGAGCGCCGCGGCGTTGCTCGAGCTCGAGGAGCACCTGCTCGAGGCCGATGCGCGCGCGGACTTCGACGAGGTGCAAGGGCTGGCCGATGACGCGCTGCGACGCCGCGCCTACGAGAACGCGCGCGTCCTGTGGGAAGAGGCCCGTGCGCGGCTGATCGGCGCCGAGCGCTTCCCCGACTCCGCCTGGCGCCTCGAGCTCGTGCGCCGGACCGACGTGCGCCGCACGGAATGCGTGCTGCTCGAGAATTTCCTGGCGCGCGTCTCCGAGCGGGTCTGGAAGCTCGATGGCCAGCAGGTCCAGCTGCAGTGGCGCTCGATCACCTATCCGAGCGCGCGCATCCAGGCCGGCTCCGACGTCCTGCACCAGGGCTTCCGCGCCGAGGGCGTCGCCGGGACGATCGAGCTCGCGCTGCTCCCGCCGCCGCAGATCGAGGCCTTCGCGGGTTACGGACCGGAGGCGGACCTGGCGCCGATCGAGCGGCTGACGCTGGCGCTGTTCCACTTCCACGACGGCCGTCCGCACCTCGCGCAGCGCGTGCTCTTCTCGGGCGACCTCCCCACGTCTGCGCCCGAGAGCTTCATCGGCCCCGACCTCGCCGACCGCATCGCCAGCGCCCTCGAGCGCGCGGAGCTGCGCTCGGACGAGCGCGAGTCCGAGGCGCGGCGCCTCTACGAGAGCGTCGTCGACGCCGACTTCACGGCGCACAACCCCAAGATCGCGCAGCAGCGTCTCGCGCGGCTCCTCGACGAGTTCACCGACGTACCCTTCATCCGGCAGCAGCGCCAGGAGCTGCTCAAGCTCCGCGCCGGCCTCGAGCCGGACCGCGAGCAGCGCGGCGAGCCCGAGTTCCGCAAGCTCTTCGATCCGGACGTGCTCGAGCTCTCGCCGCTCGGACGCGTGACGCTGCGCTACGACTTCTCGAAGGGCCGCACCGGTGCCTGGGACCTCGGCGACTGGATCTACGACGGCCTCGGACTCGCGCTCGGGCCACGGCGCGTGAACGGCTGGGACGAGCTCGCCGCCGAGCGCGGTCTGGAGCTCGCGCTGCGCGAGCCGTTCGTGACCGACTCGGTGGACATCACGCTGCGCCTCGAGGCGCTGGCCGGCGAGCAGCCCGCGCGGCTCCTGTGGCTCACGGCCGTCGGCTTCCAGGTCGCGCTCAGCGCGCCCGAGCTGCCCGGGACGCGTCCGGGCCCGCGCTTCCTGGTGGGGACGGACGACGGCCCCGCGTTCCTGCAGCGCGTGCTCGCGAACGAGGGCCAGCGCGCCGAGGCGGTGCTCGTGCCCGGCGGCCCGCAGCGCGAGCTGCGCTTCAAGGCCGCGCGCCGCGCCGGGCGCTACGAGCTGTACCTCGACGGCGTCCTGCTCCAGGAGAGCTCGGGCCTGCGCGCGCCGCCGCCCGATGCGCGCTCCCTCGTCTTCCGCTCGTGGGGTACGGTGCGCATCCTCTCGATCTCGGTCGACGGAACGCGCTGACGCGGAAAGCGCACCTCGCGCTCCGGGAATCGAGGGAGGAGCGCGCGCGGTCTTCGCCGTTCTCGTGCGCGGCGCGATCTGGCATCCTCTGCGCCGCCATGAAACCTCCTCCCGCCGGCACCATGCTGCGACAGCCGTCCCGAGTATCCGCGATGGCCGAAGGGCTCACGGGCTCGGAGATCCTCGCGATCGCCGCCGAGATCCGTGCGCTCAAGGCCGGTGGCGCGCAGATCTGCAACCTGACGGTGGGGGACTTCGACCCCGCGCAGTTCCCCGTGCCCGAGAAGCTGCGGCGCGAGGTCGTGGCCGCGCTCGAAGCCGGTCAGACCAACTATCCGCCGTCCGAGGGCCTGCCCGAGCTGCGCTCCGCCGTGTGCCGGCTGTACCGGCGCGACCTCGACCTCGCCTACGAGCCGTCGAACGTGCTCGTCGCGGGTGGAGCGCGTCCGCTCCTCTACGTGACCTACCGCACGCTGCTCGATCCGGGCGAGCGCGTCGTGTATCCCGCGCCGAGCTGGAACAACAACCACTACGCGCACATGGCGGGGGCGGAGGGCGTCCCCGTGCCCTGCTCGGCCGATGCGCGCTTCCTGCCGACGGCGGAAGTGCTGGCGCGCCACCTGCGCAAGGCGCGGCTCCTGCTCCTCAACTCGCCGCTGAATCCCACGGGCACGGCCTTCGAGCCCGAGGTGCTGGCCGAGATCGCGCGCGCGGTCCTGGCCGAGAACGAGGCGCGCCGCGCACGTGGCGAGCGCGCGCTGTTCCTGCTCTACGACCAGGTGTACTGGAAGCTGTGCTTCCCGCCCGCGCGGCACGTGACGCCGACCGCGCTCGTCCCCGCGCTGGAGCCGTTCACCATCTACGTCGACGCGATCAGCAAGGCCTTCGCGGCGACGGGCCTGCGCGTGGGCTGGGCCGCGGGTCCGGCGGACGTGATCGAGCGCATGTCGGCGGTGCTGGGTCACGTGGGAGGCTGGGCCCCGCGCGCCGAGCAGCTCGGGACCGCGCGCTTCCTCGACGATCCCGACCAGTGCCAGCGCTACCTCGAGCGTTTCCAGGCCGCGGTCGCGACGCGCCTCCAGCGTCTGTTCAGCGGCTTCGAGGCCCTGCGCGCGCGTGGCCATCCGATCGAGGCCATCCCGCCGATGGGCGCGATCTACCTCTCGGTGCGCATCGACCTCACCGGACGGCGTACGAGCGCGGGCGAAGTGCTGCGCACGAGCGAGGACGTGCGGCGCTACCTCCTGCGCGAGGCGGCGCTCGCCATCGTCCCGTTCCGCGCCTTCGGCGTCGACACCGACGAGGGCTGGTTCCGCCTGAGCGTGGGAGCGGTGACGCTCGACGAGATCGAGGCCGCGCTGCCGCGCCTCGAGCGCGCCGTCGCGGCGCTCTCGTGACGGAGCGCGAGATCCTGCTCAGGCTCTTCAGCGCGCGTACTGCAGCGCGATCTCGCGCACCCGTTCGCGGCGGGAGTCCTCGATCAAGTCGGCGATCACGGTGAGCGTGGCCTCGACGTCGTCGCGCGGCGCCCCGAGTCGGACGGCGCCCCGCGCGTGGGCAGCGAGCTGCCGCTCGCTGCCGAGCACGGCCAGCGCTGCCACGGCGCACAGCTCGCGGCGATCTGCGGCGAGACCGCCGCGTGCGAGACCACGCGCATAGGCGTGCTCCGCCACCCAGCGCTCGAGCAGCGGGTGGAAGCTGCGCAGTGCCGCGCGCACCTCGGCGGACTGATCACCGTAGATCGCATCGAAGAGGGCGCGACCCGCCGCGGGATCGGCCGCGTCCTCGAGCTCCGCCTCTTCCGGCACGCCGAGTCCGCCGTGCGCCGCGAGCACGCCGCAGGCTTCGACGACGCGCGGGAAACCCGCGAAGAGGTGCGTCTGCAGCACGACCTCGCGCCACGTGCGGTCGGGCTCTCCGGGTGGCGCCGAGCGCCGCAGCGTCGCGAGGACGTCCGCGCGGCCGAGCGCGATCGCCGCGGAGAGGCGCACGAGCCGCTCTTCCTTCGCGATGAGGCTCATCCCGTGCTCGTGGCGATTCGCTGGTGGAGCCGCAGGGGATGCCCGGGCGCCATGCCCGGCACCGGCGCCACGCCGTGCGGGATGATCAGGACGACCGTCGAGCCCATCTCGAAGCGCCCGAGCTCGGCGCCGCGGGGCAAGGCGCGCGGCGTTGCGGGGCTCGTTCCCGGTTCCACGCCGACGATGCGGATGCGGCCGACGTTCAGCGCTCCCACCATCACCAGCGCGTAGGGCCCCGAGGGACCCTGGAGGTCCATCGCGACGCGCTCGTTGGTGGCGAGCACGCGCTCCTCGCGCGCGAGCACGGCGGGCGCGACCGAGCGCCGACCGCCGGCGATCCAGCGCACCGCGTGCAGCATCGACTCGGCCGGGACGTGCACGCGATGGTAGTCCCGCGGCGCCAGGTAGATCGTCCAGGCCCACGCGCCGTCGAGCGCCGCGTGCGGCGCGCCGAGGAGCTCGTCCGCGCGGTACGAGCGACCCTTCGCCTGCAGGAGGCTCCCGCGCTCGATCCGGTCGAGCGACTGCAGCGTGCCGTCGCACGGCGAGCCCCACGCGCGCGCGTCGGGATCGAGCGGGCGCAGCCCGGGCTTCAGCCGCCGGACGAAGAACGCGCCCAGGCTCGCATACGCCTCGGGGTCCAGCTCGGCCTCGTCGATGCGAGCGCCCGTCGCGCGGCTGTAGAGCCCGTAGGCGGCGCGCCGCAGGGGCCGAGGCACGCGCCGGTCCGCCAGCCACCCGACCAGGGCCGAGGAGCTACGCCGCAGGTCGGGCATCGAGGACGACGGCGGGGCCGGGCATGCGGCCGGCTATCCTAGTCGCGCCGCCGCTCGCGTTCCGCGGGCTCGCTCGCGTTGACACCTCGCGGGCTGGCGGCGTACAAGGTCGCCCCTTTTTCTCCAGCGAGCACGGAATCGGCATCCCCATGGGCAACGCGGGCACAGCGGGCACCGTCGTCATCCTCGCCGCCGGTGCGGGCACGCGCTTCCGTTCGCCCCTGCCCAAGGTGTGCCAGCCGCTGTGCGGCCGGCCGATGATCGGCTGGGTGCTCGACGAGGCGCGCTCGCTGGAACCCGAGCGCATCGTCGTCGTCGTCGGGCACGGGGCCGAGGAGGTGGAGAAGCGCGTCGTGGCCGACGGCCGCGACGAGCGCGTGCGCTTCGTGCTGCAGGCCGAGCGCAAGGGCACCGGGCACGCGCTGCTCCAGGCGCTGCCGCACCTCGCCGCGGGCGATCCGGTCGTGGTGCTCTACGGGGACATGCCGCTCCTGACGCCGGCGAACCTCCAGGCGCTCGTCGCCGCCGCGGGGCGGGCGCGGGCGGCGATGCTGACGGCCGAGGTCGAGAAGCCGCGCGGCTTCGGGCGCGTCCTGCGCGACCGCGGCGAGTTCGCGGGCGTGATCGAGGAGAAGGACGCGCGGCCCGAGCAGCTCGCGCTGCGCGAGGTGAACCTGGGCGTGTACGCCTTCGCGCGCGCCGACCTCGAGCGCTTCCTGCCGCGCCTCACGAACGACAACGCGCAGCACGAGTACTA
>Ga0111538_10009761_pt1 | contig 12788 bp, 10 predicted proteins | sample SoiMethybrSBSTD1_FD_79669 | JGI IMG/M metagenome (GOLD analysis project Ga0111538, IMG submission 79669) | Bulk soil microbial communities from a Populus tree surrounding site in Tennessee, USA - Soil MetaG P. TD hybrid SBSTD1 (version 2)... | ecosystem: Environmental > Terrestrial > Soil >...
CGAGACCAAGAAACTCTCCTTCCTCTTCGGCCTCTTCAAATACGAATCCTCCTCCGAAGGCAAACACTGCCGCGTCCTTTTTATTCCCGTCAAGTGAGCTCGTACACGCGCCGCAACTTCATCAGACGAACTGCGGCCGCCACGGGGACGCTTGGGTTCGCCATCGGTTGCCGGCGTTTGCAGGTCACCGACCGAAATGACCTCAGTCGTGGCGCTACTGATCGGTTGCGCTCTCAACTCAAAGGGCGCCTGATTCTCCCCGCCGATCCCTCCTATGAAAGCGCGCGACGAGTCTTTTACTGGAACGCAGCAACCGAGCGCAGACCGCGTGTCATCGTCCAATGCGCGCGCGAGGACGATGCGTTGCGGGCCGTCGAGTTTGCACGGGTTCACGAATTGGAAGTGGCCGCGCGCGCAGGGGGGCACAGTCACCTGGGATGGGGATGTTCGAACGGCCTCGTCATTGATCTCTCCGGAATGAAGCGCATTGAGATCGATCCGTCGCGCCGAACGGCCCGGGCCGAAGGTGGCGTGTTGAGCGGCGAGGTCGCGCGGGCGGCCGGTCGGTATGGGCTCGCGCCCGTGCTCGGACAATGTCCCGGAGTCGGTGCAAGCGGTCTAATCCTTGGCGGTGGACTCGGCTGGCTCTCCGGACTGCATGGCGCTTCGTGCGACAATTTGCTTTCCGCTCGAGTGGTCGCGGCGGACGGACGTGTGCTTACCACTGACTCCGAACATAATCCCGACCTTTTCTGGGCGTTGCGCGGCGCCGGCGCGAATTTCGGCGTAACAACATCCTTCGAGTGCCGTCTTCATCCAATCGGCCTCGTCACGGGAGGTGATATTCATTACTCGGTCCGCGATGCGCGAGTGGTGTTGAAGTTTTTTCGCGAATTGATGGATGAGGCGCCGGATGCCTTCCAGGCAACGCTGAATCTCACTCCCGGCGAACGCGGCGTTTTCGTGAGCCTCTGCCACGCCGGCACCGAGAGTGAAGCTGAACGCACGTTGCGATCCTTGCGAGCCATAGCGCCTCCGACGAAAGAATTCCTCAAGCGCCAGGAGTTCGCAGACCTTGCCGAAAGACCCGCAGCCACGAATCCTGCGAACACGCCTCCACCAGCCTTTCGCGGAATACAAACGGTTTATCGCGACCGGCTGTCGGACGATCTGATCGACATTATCGTGGACCGATTGGGGCGCGCTGCCCCGGAGGTGGTCATGGGAATCAGTCATTATATGCATGGCCAGGTTTGCCGGCTCGCGCCCACCGCGACAGCTTTTCCCCTGCGAGAAACCGGCGGGCTGAATGTCCGGCTCGCCTACACATGGAACGATCCCGCGACCGGCCAGCGTCTCACGCAATGGGCGAACGAGTCCTTACGGCTGCTCCGTCCGACCGCGGAGGAACGGATCTACGCGAATTTTCAGACCTACGAAGCGAAAACGGGCGCCGCCGCCGTTTACTCAATGAACTTTGCCCGGCTCGCAGCCATCAAATCCAAATACGACGCGCAAAATCTCTTTCGCCGAAACTCGAATATCCCGCCAACGCGGAAGGCGCAATTGCCGGAAATGATCCGGTAAACACCCCATTTTGCCGCTGCGCCGGATTCACCAAAGTGCTGCCGAAACTAAGAAAGGAAATTGTAAATATGGAATTGAAAATTAAACAGCGTTTATTGGGCGCCGCAATGATCGCGGCATTGGCTGCTGGAATCGCGAGTTGCGCGAAGGATCCGTACCGCAGTTCCGGCCGGGTGATGGATGATCGCAGCACCACGGGCAGGGTGAAAAGCGCGTTGAACAAGAATCCCGTTTACAAGTTCCCCAGCGTCGAGGTCACCACCTATAACGGCGTGGTCCAGTTGAGCGGGTTCGTGCATCGTGACGAGCAAAAGGCTGTCGCGGCGGACCTGGCGCACGGCATCGAGGGCGTGCGGGACGTGATCAACAACATTTCCATCGCGCCGCAGGACCCGATTTACGGGGGGACGGTGGATCCCAAGACGGGCGTGCACGGCAGCGGGCGAAACGCGTCCACGAACCAGACCTATCGCAGCACAACCACCACACAATAGCTGCGAGTTGACCGAATTACCGTAGGAGACGTCCGACGTCTCCTACGGGTCCGCCTCCTCACGTCGGCGGCCACGAGCATTTTGGGCCCGGTGCGGGGGCAGGCGCATCGATTATGTCAAAGAGCAGTTTTTAGATCTTTTTAGGTCCTCGTAACTCCTCCTGGCTCCTCGCAGGTCGGAAAGGCAACAGCGGACCGCAATAGCAGAACGGCAAAACCGGACGGGGACGTCCGGTTCGTCTACGGAAGTGCCTGATTATCAAGGATCGGTTTCTGACCCCCCGGGGTGTTTCGTCCGGTTTTGTTCGTTCGCCGCGAAACGCCAAGGCAAGCTCGCGATGGTCCCGGCGAGACCAAACGGTTATGTAGTGAAAAATTTTCAGGCGTTAATAGGCGTTAATAGACGTTAATAGGTGTTAACAGGCGTTAGGAGAGTCGGTTCACAGTTCGGGGTTCGGCGTTCACGGTCCGCCGATTGCGGCCAAAGGTTTAAAGCGCATGACATAAGCCGAGTCATACCGATGATAGGAATAGTGTATATGGTGACGCTGTCAAATAAAAAAGCGGACTTCAAAATCTTGGGAAAGGCATCCTCGCGCCGAGGAACTGATGCAGGATGTCGCCCAAGAGCAGCTTGTCAATCACCAGGTGTCCGTTGTCGCTATTGGTCATGATGACTACGCCGGATTTTCTTTGGACCGACGCTACGGCAAAAGCTGCAAACCCCGGATTACCTCCGCTGTGCATGATGAAATCGCCGTTCTCCGTGTGTCGTATCTGCCAGCCCAGCGCTTGAGAAATGGACTCGTTGATTTTTGCCTGCGGCTGGAGCATTTCGGCAAGGCTGCCCTTACCGAGTCGAAAGGCATCGCTTGCTTTTGGCTTGATGACTTCGATGAGAAACTTCGCGTAGTCCGTCGGCGTCGTGTGCAGGCCGCCTGCGGCGCCGTACCTCGCGGCGGTTGTTGCCCTTGTTTTCCTTTTGGCGGATGGCTTTCCCTCAGCGTCATGCGGTGTCGCATAGTTTCGAAGGGTGTCATTCCAGACATAAACACTGGCACGCATCCCAAACGGCTCGAAGAGATTCGCTCGCATGTACTGATCGAAGTCTGTCGCGAAGACTTCCAGGCCTGCCTCGTACCGACTGCTCACCTCCCGGTCCACATGACCTGTCAAATGTGTCACCACCGATTGGAGATAATAGTAACCCTCACCGGAATAGGAAAATCTTTCACCGGGAGTGAAACGAATTTGCAAAGGTTTGTCCTTTGAGCGCCAGTTTTGAAAGCCGGTGGTATGGGAAAGGACATGGCGGGCGGTAATGAGATCCAGCCGCGGATCGCCCTCCAGAAAGCGCTCGGTGGTGTATTTGGTCAGGGGCGTATCGAGATTCATGACGCCTTTTTCACACAGTTTCATGACCGCATAGGCAAACACTGTCTTGCTCACCGACGCCGCTTCGAACAAGGTGTCGTTATCAACCGCTTCCCTGGAGGCGTTGTCTTTGACGCCAAAGACTCCGCGCCAAAACAATTTCGCGTCTTTAATGATCGCGATGGAAAGCCCGGGGACTTTGGCTTCGTCCATCTGCTTTGCTATCTCCTTTTCCAGGTCAGCCAGCGTCGATCGCGAGTCGGACCTAGCCCGATGCGAACATGCTGTCAGAGGGAAAAGAGAAAAGCAGATCGCGGCCCGGCTGCTCCGCGCCATAAATCTTCTTCGTTGCATACGATCCACGTCAGGAGAATCGCTCATACGTGCCGTGCCGCTGAACCTGTTTCTGAGCGTCGCATTTGATTTAACTTATCTTCCGCGCAATCCACCACCAGAACCAAATCGTCCCGGCGGCGCCACACACCGCTGCCCCGATGAAATTGGCCTGCGGACTGATGCTCCAGAGCCCGGCACCCAGCAGGGAACCGGTGGTGACCACGCAATCGCGGATCAGGTAGTACGCGCCGTACGTGCGCGCACGGATTTCCGGCGAGGCTTCGCCGATAATCATCGCCTTGCGGGCCGGCTCGCCGAATTCCTTCAGACCGCGAATGACGAACGCAAACGCCAGCCAGCCAAAGCTTTTCGCCCACAGCATCGATAACGGGAACATCGTGAAGAAGATGAATGTGGCAAGCACGAACGGCACGCGTCCATACTTGTCCGCCAGGTGGCCGATTGGGATATAGCAAACCATGGCCGTGATCATCTCGATCGCCATGAGATACCCGAATTGCTGCGCGCTGACGCCGACGTGATTCATCGCCCAGAGGATCGCGAACGCGTATGGCATGCGTTCGCAAAAACGGATCAGGATATCGCTCACCAACAATTCGCGCAGCGTCGGTGAAAACGATTTCACCACAGTGAAGAACGAGACCTGACGGTCGGGCCTCATCGGCGCCTGAGGTTCTGCGATGAACCATTGCAGCACCGCCGTGATGACCCCAAGCCAGATGCAGCCCAGCAGCGCGTAATGAATGCCGCGCACCCAGCCGTATTGCGTCACCAACCAACCACCGATGAGCGGTCCGAGCATCATAGGCACGCGCCGGACCATCGATTGCACGCCAATGCCCATTGTGTGCCGGTGCGATTCCAGACTCGTCGCCACGACTGAGAAGGTCGCTGGCAATGACAACGTGCTCCACGCGAGGAATAGGAACGCCCCGAGCAATACTGCGAGCCAGTGCTGCCAGAGGATCACGGCGGCATACCCTGCCATCGACAACGCGGTGAACAGAAGTAGCGAGCGCCGTTGTCCCCAATGATCTGTCATCCAGCCGCCGGGATAGGCATACACCGCTCCGAGAAACACTTGCAGCGCGTCAAACAACCCGATGATCAATATCCCCGCTCCAAGGACCTGCAGATATTTGGGTGCGAAATTGATCCAGAGCCGCTCGCCCGTCCCGATCAACACCAGCGCAGCCAGGAGCAGTGCGGTGTTCCGTCGCAGGCCGAGGAATTGAAGCACCTGGCCTGTATAACCGCCCGTGATCATTTAACCTTCGGTATTATTACTTGCAGATCGCTCGCCCCACCAGTTGTACAAGACTGGAAGGAGAACGAGGGTAAGCAACGTCGAGCTCAGGATTCCGCCAATAACAACCGTGGCGAGCGGCTTCTGAACTTCCGCACCCAGGCCTGTTGAAATTGCCATTGGGAGGAATCCGACGCTGGCAACAAATGCGGTCATGAGCACAGGACGCAGGCGCGTGAGCGATCCTTCGATCACTGAATCGCGAAGCGATTTCCCCTCCTGCCGGAGTTGGTTGAAGTAAGCGACCAGGACGAGTCCGTTGAGAACGGCAACGCCGCTCAACGCAATGAAGCCGACAGCGGCAGTAATACTAAATGGCATTCCGCGGAGCCACAACGCCGCGACGCCGCCGGTTACCGCCAGGGGAATTCCCGAGTAAACGACCAACGCCTGTTGCACGCTACCCAGCGCGACAAATATCAGGACAAAAATCAAAGCGAGGGCAGTCGGTACGACAATGGCAAGGCGTGCCCTGGCCTTTTGCAGATTTTCAAACTGTCCGCCGAACTCCACGATGTAGTTTTCCGGCAGCTTGACCTGCTCGCGAATACGGCGTTCGGCAGCGCGCACGTACCCTTCGATATCGCGGGTGTTGAGATTGACCATCAGGGCGGCGCGTCGATGCCCATCATCGCGGAGAATCGGTTCGACGGTTTTGACCGTTTCAAATTCCACCAGTTTGCCAAGGGGAACGAGGCCGCTGCCGCCCGCCCGCACAGGAAGCTTTTTGATTTCGTCGTCGCGGGTTCGCAATTCTTCGGGCATGCGTACGACAATTTCATGCCGCTTATTGCCCTGGGCCAGAATACCGACCTCCTGACCGGCGAGGGCGGCGGTCACGGCCTTGTTCACTTCGCCAGCCTGCAGGCCGTAGCACTGCAGGGCGTGGCGGTTAACGTTGATCTGCAATTGAGGCGTGCGCCCCTCAGTTTCAAACTCAACCTCGGCTGCGCCCGGCGTTTTTTCGAGAATGCCTTTAATTTGTTCGGCCAGCTTTTCCAGCACGTCGTAGTCGTTGCCGAAAATCTTCACGGCGAGCTGCGCTTTCGTACCTTCGAGCATTTCGTTGAAGCGCATTTCGATCGGCTGCGCGAAAAGAATGTTGTAGTCGGGATTGATCTGCTTGAGGACGGCGTCGATTTGCTGCCGGAGTTCGGCTTTGTTTCGCGGGCGGCCGGGAGTTTTCGGCCAGTCTTTGGCGTCCTTATAGAAAATATAAACGTCGCTCTCGTTAGGCGGCATTGGGTCGGAAGCGATCTGGCTGGTGCCGATGCGGGTAAAAATGCGGGTGATTTCAGGGAAGTCCTTAAACAGGCGGTTTTCAACCTCGATATCGGTGCGCAACGACTCTTCGAGACTCATCCCCACAGGCTTGTAGAGCATGGAAGTGATCGAGCCTTCGTCGAGGGTGGGCACAAATTCTGCGCCCAGTCTGGTGAACAGCCAGATGGATGCGGCAAAAAGCGCAACCGCAGCAATGAGAACCACCCAGCGCAACCGCAGTGCGGTCTTAAGGACAGGCTCATACAACCTTTTCATGAGCCGTATGAAAGGGTTATCCCCCGCACGAATGTTCCCCCGCAAAAGGAACGAACACAGAACCGGCATCAACGTGAGCGCCAGCACCAAAGCGCCGCCGAGCGCGAGCATCACCGTCAGGGCCATAGGATGGAACATCTTCCCTTCGATGCCCGTGAGCGCAAGGACCGGGACATAAACGACTGTGATGATCACCACGCCAAAAAACATGGGATTGCTTACTTGCTTCGACGCGGCCAGCACCGTCTGGGCGCGCTCACGCGACGTCAGGGCGCGTCCGAGGTGAAGCTGCTTTTGGCCAAGCTGGCGGACGATGTTTTCCACGATGACGACCGCGCCATCCATGATGAGGCCAAAGTCGATCGCGCCCAGGCTCATGAGATTTCCCGAAATGCCAAAACGCTCCATCCCAATCAGCGCAAAAAGAAATGAAAGCGGAATTGCGAACGCGATGATAAGCGCCGCGCGCCAGTTGCCGAGGGCGAGAAGCAAAAAGACAACCACCAGAATTGCGCCTTCAAACAGGTTGGTTTTCACCGTGCGGATGGTGCGATCGATCAGTTGGGAGCGATCGTACTGAATCTGGATTTCAACGCCTTGTGGCAGCTTGGTCTGAATCTCGGCGATACGCGCCTTGACCCGCTCAGCGACCTCGCGGCTGTTTTGCCCCGCGAGCATCATGGTAGTTCCGATGACTGCTTCACGCCCGTCGAGGGTGGCTGCGCCGGTGCGGAATTTTGTGCCGATTTTTACATCGGCAACGTCCTTGAGCAGGATCGGTTTGACCCCGGCGCCGAACTTGAGCGGAAGCTCGCCAATTTCCTGGGCGTTGTTCACGCGGCTTACGGCGCGGATGGTAAGTTGCTGCGCGCCGCGGCTGATGATTCCGCCGCCGGCATTCTCGACGTTCTGCGCGACCTGCTCTGCGAGCTCGGCAAAAGTCATGCCCACCGCTGCGAGAGCCTCTGGCTTCGGCTGGACCACAAACTGCCGTTTGTACCCGCCGCTTTCATTGATTTCCGCGATTCCCGGAACGGTGCGCAGCAGTGGTTTGATGGTGTATTCCTGGATTTCACTGAGCTCGAGTAACTGTTCCAATTCGGTCGCAGGCTTGTTGGTCGCGTCGGCGCGGTATTGCACGTTGTAGTAAAAGATTTCCCCGAGACCTGTGCTGATGGGGGCGAGTTTGGGCGACGTGCCGGGCGGCAGACGATCCAGCACGCCTTGCAAACGTTCCGCGACAAGCTGCCGCGCCCGATAGATGTCCGTGTCATCTTTGAAATTCAGCGTCACCTGCGACAGACCGAACTTTGTCAGGGAGCGCATTTCCTCCATGCCGGGCATCCCCGCCATCTCCAGCTCAATCGGTTGGGTGACCAGCTTCTCTGATTCTTCTGCCGCAAGCGCCGGAACTTCGGTATTGATCTGGACCTGGACGCCGGTGATGTCCGGGACGGCGTCAATTGGCAAGTGAAGCGCCGACCATAGCCCTGCAGCGACGAGCAGCATGGCCCCGAATAATACAATCGCCCGTCGCCGAATCGAGAACTCCAGGATATGGCCGATCATAAGTCAGAGCTTTACCGCCGCCTTAGTGAGGACGAGAATCATCAGGCCGTACGCCGCCAACATTCCCAGGACGCTCAAGCCCAACGCCGGATAAAAGGGAACGTGGCGTTTCAAAAGCAGGGGCAGAATCAAAAACAGGATAAGCGACGGCAGCACCAGCCAGAATATGCTGATCGAAAGCCCTGCTACCCTCGCAGAATCGTGCGTCTCGCGGTAAAGCCAGATCATCGCCAGCAAAGAAACCAATGGCAGCGACGCCAGCAGCCCACCTAAGAGCGAACTGCGTTTGGAAATTTCCGAAACTGCCGAAATAATCAGAGCCGAAACAATCACCTTAAGAATGGGATAGATCATACTGTTCTGCCTCATCAGTTGCTGCCAGCGCGCTTAATAGGACTCCGCGCATCGACCATCAGTCGAATTCCCGGCGCAAAATAAATTCTCTTCATCGCAAAAATTCTCGCAGGCAAATGGCCTGTGGTTCAAAAAAGGAAAAACTAGCGCCTCAGGCGCCCGAAAACGGAAGAGGCTAAGCGATGGGAGGACCGCGAGGTTGAAGCGGATCGGGCGGCGACTCGCCCGGTGGACGCTCGCGCTCGAAAATGCGCTGTGTCCAGGTGAAAATCACCGGCGCGCGCAGAACGAAATTCTCAGCTGCAATCAGCAGCACCGGCGCGTGAAACACATCCGCGCCCTTTGCCACCACGTCCAGCCAATGCTCGCTCGCGTCATGTGGCGTGTGCGCGCCGTCATCGTGATCGTGATCGTGATCCTGGTCCGCCCCGGCCGCCTGCGAATGCCCCTCGCCATGAAAGTGCATCTCCGTCGCCAGATGCACTGATATGAAATTCAGATAAAACGCGGCGAGCGCCACCGCACCCCAGCGGCTCGTGCCCTTTAGCAACTGCGCCCACCTGAACTCGCGTTTCATCGCCTGCATTGAACTCGCCTATTCATCGGCTGTCAATCAGGGAGGCTCGGCCTGAGCACGCCCGTGTCGCCTCGTACGGTATCTATGGTTTTGCGCAACAGAGTAACGACCGATGATGACAACGTTGTCATGATTTGAATTCCCTTATGCCTTGGCGCATCTTGCTTCCTATGACTAAGGCTATTCTCTGGGGTCAGTCATTCTCCCTGGTGTTAACGCTTGTAATCACGGCTGCTGATTTCACGCTCGATACCAATCGCATCGAACAGATCACCGGCCTGAAAGGAACTTTGAGCGCCGCTGAAGGCGTGTTCAAGGTCACGGCACCGCGCACTGACCTGCCCATCACCGTGGACGGTTGGAAGATGCCGCCGTTCATGGGGTTGACCACCTGGGCTGGCTTTATCCAGGGTAAAAAGGCTGAAGCCATGGTTGCGGGCGACGTTGTCCTGTTCGAAGACGAAGTGAACCCGGTGATGAGCGCGCTGTTCGAAAATGGCGTCGCTGTGACTGCGCTGCACAATCATTTTTTCTTCGATGACCCCAAGGTGTATTTCATGCACATCGGCGGCGAAGGGTCGCTCGATCAGCTCGCGAAAGGCATCAAGGCCGCGTTGGCCAAACAAAAGGAAATCCGCGCGGCGCAGCCTCAGCCCGCACGCGCTTTCGGCAAAGCTTTCGCGCCGGGGCAAAACAAAATCAGCGGCGCCCGCATCGACGAGATGCTCGGCACGAAAGGCCAAGCCAACAATGGTATGTTCAAAGTCGTGATCGGCCGGGAGGTAAAAATGCCGTGCGGTTGCGCAATGACCAAAGAAATGGGCGTGAACACCTGGGCCGCGTTCGCAGGAACTGATGATGACGCGGCAGTCGATGGCGATTTCGCTGTGCTTGAGGATGAGTTGCAGCCGGTCCTGAAAAGCCTTCGCGGAGCGAACATCAACATCGTCGCGATTCACCATCATATGACCCATGAAGAGCCGCGCACACTATTTCTGCACTATTGGGGCAAAGGCACCGCAGAATCGCTCGCTCGCGGCCTTAAAAGGACTCTCGACGCGCAGAACAAAGTCCAGCAAACGGCTGCGGCAAAATGAAAATGATCGCCTGTGCGACGGCTTGCCTGTTTGGCGTCACGCTGTTGGCCCAACAGCCGCCTCTTGCCCTGGCGCATACTATCCCGCTCCCCGGCATCAAAGGACGCTTCGATCATTTTGCGATCGATGTCAAAGGCGGTCGCCTCTTTGTCGCGGCGCTCGGCAACAACACCCTCGAAATTATCGATGTTGCAAACGCCAAACGCCTTCACACCATCACCGGCCTGCACAAACCCACGGGCGTTCTTTATCTCACGGACGCAAACCAAATCGGCGTGGCCAATGGCGATGACGGCACATTCCGCGTTTACAACGGCCAGGATTACAAGCCGGTTGCCGTCGTGAAATCGCTGGATGACGCTGATAATGTCCGGTTCGACGTGAAAACGGATCACGTTTACGTTGGATATGGGGATGGGGCGCTCGCGGTGATTGACCGAACGAACTGGAAAACACTGGCGAGCATCAAGTTGCCTGCGCATCCCGAATCCTTCCAACTCGAACGCGAGGGCAACCGCATTTTCATCAACCTTCCAGACACCAAGCAAGTTGCCGTGGTGGACCGCACCAAACAAACCGTCTCAACGCATTGGCCCATGGAAAAGTTTCAGGCCAACTTCCCGATGGCCCTCGATGAAGCGAACCATCGTTTGTTCGTTGGCTGCCGCAAACCGGCTCGGCTGATTGTCTTCGATACCGTTACGGGAAAATCGGTTGCCGATCTTGCGATCGCGGGAGATACCGACGACCTGTTCTACGATCCTAAAGCGAAGTCCACCTATATCTCTTGCGGCGAAGGGTTCATTGATGTTGTTGCCCAATCGAGTCACGACAAATACGAACGCGTTCACCGGATGCCAACGCGCCCCGGTGCCCGGACATCCTTCTTCTGCGCGGAGCGTAGTGAGTTCTATCTGGTGGTGCCCGAACGCGGCTCCGACTCTGCTGAACTCCGCATTTACTCCGTCGCGGCCAAATGAGAAGGCTCCGCGTTCTGTTGGGGTCTCTTGGTCTACTCCCCCTGTCTACCTTCGCTCCGCCGCCGTTGGTCACCGGGGATGTTCCGACGGCTGACTATCAGCGCTTCGAGCTGTACACTGGCTTCCGTTATCAGGAGAGTGAATCCGGCATGCGATCTCGCCAACTGCCGTTTACGGAATTCGTCTATGGGCTCACCGAACGGCAGGAATTGACCTTCGAAACCGCATACGTCAGCGAAAACCACGAAGACGGTTTCAGCGATATCGTTCTGGGCACTAAATTTCAATTCGTCATCGAGAACACCAATCGCCCCGGCATCGCCGGCTCTTTCGAGCTGAAACTTCCAACCGCCAGCGAGCGCAAAGGCCTCGGTGACGGCGAGTTCGACTATGACCTTCGCCTGCGGGCACAAAAAACCTTCGGCTGGTTCACCGCGATTGCGAACGCGGGCTATACGTTTCTCACCGACCCGGAATTTGGTGGCGTCGAAACCACCAAAGACAACGTGTGGTTTCTGTCCTTCGCACAGGAATATGAGGTCGCCGAGAACACCAGGGTGCTTTCCGAGATCTATTGGGTCACCCGCGAAGAACCCGGCGAACCCAACCGCCTCGCTGCCAACGTAGGATTCAAACAAAAGCTCTTCAAAGACTTCACCGTCCACGGCTCGATTGGCAAGAGCCTGCGCGAGGGCAATCGCGGGGGTCCGGATATCCGTGCGTACCTGGGCTTCAAATATGAGTTCGACGCGCCATGGAAAAAGTAAACACTCTTGGACACTTTTGAAATAGTTCGAACGGGAACCCGTATTGATAAGTGTGAGATCATATCATTATGTGTCGATGCGCTGTCGTTATTGGAGGGGTCCGATTCCGATGTGAACATGCTGTGAGTGGGAGAAGAGAAAAGCAGATCGCGGCGCGGCTGCCTTGCGTTAAAAACCTTCTTCGTGGCAGTGATTTGTCAGGCGCCGTCATCGTTTGTTCGATTTAAACTCCGCATGAAACCACAATCCGATTGCGAGGCCAACCGCAGCAAGCGGAATACTGATCAGTGGCCAGAACAACGGCCCGCCCGTGTCCCCCAGCGCTGCGGCGATCAGAAATAAAATCGCCGGCAACACGCAACCACCTACTGCCGCTCCAACAAGGGCATAAAAGCAGCCGGAGCGTTTTCTGGGCTCCTTCTCCGGCGTCCGATTTTGTTGCAACGACTGCACGGGACGACCCCTAACGCCCCAGGCTCAGCGCCTCGTTAGGCCATGTTCCTGACTCGTTTGCGGAATACTCGCTGCGTCTTGGTGTGTTGAAACGATAGACTCTCATAAAACTTGTGCGCCTCGGCGCGCTCTTCGCGGCATCGGACTGACAACTCCGAAGCTCCGCGCTCGACGGCCCAATCCTCAACTGCCTGGACCAATCGGCGCCCCAAGCCGTGCCGCCGCCATCGCGTATCAACCACCAGACCGCCGATCTCCACTCTGTAATCGGACTCCAGAAGCTGAAAGAGAAAACCATGAATCCAACCTGCTAATTCTCCTGTTGAACCCTCGGC
>Ga0111538_10009762_pt1 | contig 12787 bp, 12 predicted proteins | sample SoiMethybrSBSTD1_FD_79669 | JGI IMG/M metagenome (GOLD analysis project Ga0111538, IMG submission 79669) | Bulk soil microbial communities from a Populus tree surrounding site in Tennessee, USA - Soil MetaG P. TD hybrid SBSTD1 (version 2)... | ecosystem: Environmental > Terrestrial > Soil >...
ACACCGCCGCCTCCATGTCGCCCGGTGCCCCGTTGGCCACCAGCAGGCGGGCCGCCGCCCGGATCGCCTCGCGCGGGTCGTTGATGTCGCCCTCGCCGTAGGCGGCCCACGTCGACGGCAGGAACTGCATCGGGCCCTGGGCGCCCGCCGTCGACGCCCCGCGGATGCGCCCCATGCCGGTCTCGACCAGGTTGATCGCGGCCAGGTAGGTCCAGGGCACCCCGAACTCGGCCTCGGCCTCGTGGTACCAGGCCAGCAGGTCGCCGGCAGCCGCCGGCGCCGCGAGGCGCCACGCCGGCATCTCGGTCGACGGCTCGCCGGTGAGGGCCCGCAGGTCGCGCCGCGCCGCGGCGTGGGTCTCGGCCGCCGGGCGCAGCTCGGGCGGCAACGCGGCCAGCACGGCGGCGTCCCAGTCGGGGTGGTCGCCGAGCTGGCGGTAGGCCACCTGCTGCTCCAGCCCGGCGGCGGCCAGGTCGGGGGTCCCGACGGCGGCCCGGCGGATGGTCGCCTCGGCCTGGGCGATCTGTGCCGCCAGCGCCGCGGGATCGCCCGCCGGTGCCGGCGGGCGCAGCGCGTCCGGGTCGAACGGCGCGGTCGTGGGCGGCGCCGTGGTCGGCGGCGCCTCCGTCGCGGGGGCGGCCTCGGTCGTGGTGGTCGTGGGCCCGTCGCCGCGGCGGTCGTCGGCGGCGTCGTCCGATCCGCCACAGGCCGCGGCCACCAGGACCGCCCCCAGCAGGATCCCCGAGATCAGCCGTCGGCGCACGGTCGACCAGGGTAGGCACGCCCTCGGTGGCGGCCCCAGGCCGACACCCGGGTCAGGAGGTGGGCGACGTCTCGCCCGTGTCGAGGTCGGACCAGTCCTCGGGGTTGTCCTCGACGAAGTGCTGCACGATCTCGCCGTCGACGCCGTCGACGAGCACCAGGCCCCGCTTCTGCGGAGGGTTCTCCGCCGAGTAGAGCAGGATGCGCCACGTGGGTCGGCTCAGCAGGCCGCGCCAGCCCATCTGCGCGGAGGCGTGGCCGACCGGGAAGCCCACGGCCCGACTGGCGGCGACGAGGGCGTCCTGCTCGTCGACGTCGAGGTTCCAGCCCGCCACGATCGAGTACACCCCGACGGCGGCCAGGATGGCGGCGGCGAGCAGCAGGCCCCCGTTCACGTACGGCGAGTCGTCGACCAGCAGCCACGCCGCCACGCACACGAAGGCGGTGGCGAGGTAGAGGTAGCCGGGGATGCGCCGCCGGTTGTTGTTCGGGAACAGGTACGGACCGACGTAGCCGGCGGCGTCGAGGTCCTCGGGCAGCTCGTCGACGTGCTCGGCGTCGCTCACCTCGGCGTCGCGGGCCTCGTCGGCGTCGCCCGCCTCGGCGTCGACGTCGTCGGGGTCGCCCGCGTCGGCGTTGCCGGCGGCGGCATCGAGCCCGGCGGAGCGGCCCGCCGCGTCCTCGGCGGCCGAGCGCGGGCCGTCGGCGCCGCCGGTGGCGGCCGCGCCGTCGGTGGTGGAGGGGTCGTCGTCGACGGGGTCGGCGTCGGTGGTGCGGTCGTCCGCCATGGCGCCTGCGACGGTAGCGACCCCGGCTCGGGGCGCGGAAACCGCGTGGTCGCCGGCGGGCCGCCGGGTGCGGCTCACGCGGGGTCGACCGGCCACGCGGCGCGGAGCCGCGTCCACGAGTCGCCGAGCGACTCGGGGAGCACCCGGGTCTCGGCCACCGACGTCATGAAGTTCGAGTCGGCGTTCCAGCGCGGGAGCACGTGCACGTGCAGGTGCGACGGGATGCCCGCCCCTGCGGCCTCGCCGAGGTTGAGCCCGACGTTGACCCCCTGGGGCCCGTACGCCGCCTTGACGGCCACCACCGCGGCGCGCACGGCCGCCCACAGCTCGGCGCTCTCGTCGTCGGCCAGGTGCTCGAGGTCGGGCACCTCGCGGTACGGCATGAGCAGCAGGTGGCCGCTCGTGTAGGGGAAGGCGTTGAGGATCGCGAAGACCGTCGACCCCCGCCAGACGATGTGCGTCTCGTCGTCGGGCAGGCCCGAGTCGAGGATGCGCCGGAAGATCGACCCCTCCCCCGCCAGCGCGCCGTTGCCGGCCGCGGCCACGTACGTCGACCGCCACCCCGCCCACATGCGGTCCATGGCGCGCGGCCGCTCCACGTCCTCTCCCCCGGCCGGGGGCACGGCGTCGACCATCAGGCGTGCGTGGCGGTCTCGGTGTGCAGCCGCTCGATGAAGTCGGCCACGGGCACGTCGCGCTCGACCTTGCCGCCCCGGGGGTTGTCGCCGACCGTGTCGTTGGCGACGTCGTCGTCGCCCACCACCACGACGTGCGGGACCTTCTCCAGCTTCGCCTTGCGGATGCGGGCGCCCAGCGGCTCGTCCGCGCCGACCACGTCGACGCGGAAGCCCTCGGCCTTGAGGCGCGCCCCGAGGGCGGACGCATGGTCCTCGTGGTCGGACCGCACCGGCAGCACCTGCACCTGCACCGGCGCCAGCCAGGTGGGCAGGGCGCCGGCCGTGTGCTCGAGCAGCACGCCGAAGAAGCGGTCGAACGAGCCGAAGAGGGCCCGGTGGATCATCTGGGGCCGGTGCCGCTGGTTGTCGGCGCCCACGTACTCGATGTCGAACCGGCCCGGCTCCTGGAAGTCGACCTGCAACGTCGACAGCTGCCACCGCCGGCCGATGGCGTCGCGGACGTGGACGTCGATCTTGGGGGCGTAGAAGGCGCCCTCGCCCTCGGCCACCACGTAGGGGATGTCGGCGGCCTCGACGGCCACCTTGAGCGCGGCCTCGGCCTCGTCCCACTCCGCGATCTCGCCGACGAAGTCGTCGGGCCGCGTGGCGAGCTCGGCCTCGAACTCGTCGAACCCGAAGTCGCGCAGCAGCTTCAACACGAAGTGCAGCAGGCTGGTCAGCTCGCCGGCGAGCTGCTCGGGGGCGCAGAAGATGTGCGAGTCGTCCTGGGTGAAGCCCCGCGCCCGCAGCAGACCGTGGACCACGCCCGACTTCTCGTAGCGGTACACCGTGCCGAACTCGAACAGCCGCAGCGGCAGCTCGCGGTACGACCGCTGCCGCGACGCGTAGATGAGCACGTGCATGGGGCAGTTCATCGGCTTGGGGTAGTACTCGTGCCCCTCGTCGAGCTCCATCGGGGGGTACATGCCGTCCTTGTACCAACCGAGGTGACCGCTCTTCTCGAACAGGTCGCCCTTGGCGATGTGGGGCGTGTAGACGAACTCGTAGCCCGCCTTCTCGTGCTCGGACCGGCTGTAGTCCTCCATGAGCTTGCGCACCATGCCGCCCTTGGGGTGGTACAGCGGCAGGCCGCTGCCGACCTCGGGCGGAAAGTGGAACAGGTCGAGCTCGGCCCCGAGCTTGCGGTGGTCGCGCTTGGCGGCCTCCTCGAGCTGGTGGAGGTGCGCCTCGAGGGCCTTGCGGCTGTCCCACGCCGTGCCGTAGATGCGCTGGAGCTGGGGGTTGCGCTCGTCGCCCCGCCAGTAGGCGCCGGCGACGCGCAGCAGCTTGAAGTGGCCCAGGTGGCGGCTCGTGTCCTCGACGTGGGGCCCGCGGCACAGGTCGATGAAGCCGGGCCGCCCGGCGAACGGCGGGTGGTCCTTGGGCTTGTGCGGCGGGTTCTCGTAGGTGCGGACCTCGCCCCGGTCGCTGGTGCCCGACATCGGGTCGGTCGACGCGTTGTCGATGATCTCGAGCTTGAACCGGTGGCCGTCGAAGATCGCCCGGGCCTGGTCGGCCGGGATCTCGTCGCGGACGAAGGGCTGGTGCTCGTCGATGATCTCGCGCATGCGGGCGTCGATGCGGTCGAGGTCGTCGGGGGTGAACGTGCCCCCGTCGGCGAGCGCGAAGTCGTAGTAGAAGCCGTCGTCGACCGGCGGGCCGATGCCGAAGGTGGCGTCGGGGAACAGGTCGAGCACCGCCTGGGCGAGCACGTGGGCCGTCGAGTGCCGGATCGTGTACAGGCCCCGGTCGCTGTCGGCCGTGACGATGGCCACGCGGTCGCCGTCGTGCAGCTCGGTCGAGAGGTCGCGCTCGTCGCCGTTGATCTCGGCGATGACCGCGGCCTTGGCGAGCCGGGACCCGATGCCCTGCGCCAGGCCGAGCGCGGTGGTGCCCTGCTCCACGGACCTCGTGGAACCATCGGGCAGGGTGATCGCGATCTCGGCCATGGATGCCGAGGTTACCGACCGGCGCGGACGGTCCCCGAACGCGTTGCCGGCCGCCGCCGGCGGTGGCGGACCCGGCCGCTACGACGCCGTGGCCTGCGACAGGTCGGGCTCGTGCGCCGCGCCCGACCCGTTGCCGTGCGGCAGGACGATCGCCGTCGGCTGGGAGGGCATGGCGTCGTGCGTGCGGGTGGCGTACTCGTCGACGTACTCCTGCCGCGACAGCGCCCGGATCTCGAACATCAGCTCGTCGGTGAGCTGGCGCAGCACGAGGCGGCGATCGGCGCGATCGGCGTAGTGCCCGACCTCGATCGGCCGTCCGATGCGGATCTCGCACGGGTGGAACGGGCGGGGGGCGCTGGCCCCCGGCGGCTGGATGTCGCGGGTGCCGATGATGCCCACCGGCACGAGCGGCGCCCCGGTGCGCAGGGCCAGGCGGGCCGGGCCGGTGTGCCCCTTGCGCAGCTTGCCGTCGCGGCTGCGGGTGCCCTCGGGGTAGATGCCGAAGAGCTCGCCGCGCTCGAGCACGCCGGCGGCGGCGTCGAGCGCGCGGGCGCTGGCGTCGCCCCCCGTGCGGTCGATCGGGATCATGCCGAGGGCGGGGAACAGGTGCTTGGTCTTCCAGTCGTCGAGGTACTCGGCCTTGCCGACGAACGTGATGCGCCGGGGCAGCACCGACGGCAGGAGGAACGAGTCGATGACCGAGGTGTGGTTGGGGCAGATGATCGCCGGGCCCGACGTCGGCAGGTTCTCGACCCCCCGCAGGTGGGTGCGCCAGCCCGTGCGGAAGATGGGCGTGAGGATGGCGCGGGCGACCGGGAAGAGCTTGCCGTACTGGCGCTCGTCGGGTCCCCCGTCAGGCATGGCGCCGATGCTACGCCTGCGGGCCGCGGCGTGACGGCGCGCGCGATGTCAACGCCCGTGGTGTGATTCCCGCCACGCAGGGCACCGGCTCGCCCTCGCGGCGGCGGGAGGGTCCACCCCAGGTGGAACGGGCGCGATCAGGCCGTGCGGGTGAGGTCGACGCCGAGCAGCGCGGCGGCGGCGGTCACGTCGGCGCCCCCGGCCGCAGCCTCGTCGATGGCCGCGATCGCCCCTGGCGCGTCGAGGTCGTCGTCCAGGGCGACGCGGACGGCGCCGAGCGCGGCGTCGCGCCGCCCGCCCACCGTCGCCAGCCAGCGCTCGAGCCTGGTGGCGGCCTGCGGCATGACGTCGTCGGTCCAGTCCCACGGCCGGCGGTAGTGGTGCGCCAGCACCCCGAGCCGGATGGCCCGGGTGTCCCACGCCTTGCGCAGGTCGGACACGAACACGAGGTTGCCCAGCGACTTCGACATCTTCTCGCCGTCCATCCGCACCATCGCCTGGTGCATCCAGTGGCGCACGAAGGGCTCGCCCGTCGCCGCCTCGGACTGCGCGGCCTCGCACTCGTGGTGCGGGAAGATCAGGTCGCCGCCCCCGCCGTGCAGGTCGATCGTCGTGCCGAGCTCGCGCATGGCGAGGGCCGAGCACTCGATGTGCCAGCCCGGGCGCCCGGGCCCCCACAACGACTCCCACGACGGCTCGTCGGGAGCCGACGGCTGCCAGAGCACGAAGTCGAGCGGGTCGTGCTTGTGGGGGTCGTCGACGTTGCCGCCCCGCTCGGCGGCCAGGGCGAGCATCTCGTCGCGCCCCAGGTGGCTGACCTGGCCGAACCGCTCGAAGCGCGACACGTCGAAGTAGACGCCGCCCCCCGCCTGGTAGGCGTAGCCCCTGTCGAGCACCATCCCGATGAACCCTCGGATGTCGGCGATGGCCGACGTCGCCCGGGGCTCGCTCCACGCCGGGAGCATGTCGAGGGCACGCATGTCGTCGTCGAAGCGGGCGGTCTCGGCCGCCGCGAGGTCGAGGTAGTGGACCCCGAGCTCGCGCGCCTTGCGCAGGATGTCGTCGTCGACGTCGGTGACGTTGCGCACGCACCGGGTGTCGTGGCCGCGGTCGCGCAGGCGGCGCTGGAGGACGTCGTAGGTGAGGTAGACCGCGGCGTGGCCGATGTGGGTGGAGTCGTACGGCGTGATGCCGCACGTGTACATCGTGACGACCGGGCCGGGGGTGAACGCGACGACCTCACCGCGTGCCGTGTCGTGGAGCCGCATCGGCTCGCCGGCACGGAGGTCGTCGGTCGTCACGCGGTCGGCTCTGCGGCGCTCTTCCCGCCGCCGGCGCCGTTGCCCTTGCCGATGCCGCCCTTGACGGCCTGCCGGGGCGCCGGCTGCGTCGTGTCGGTGGGCGACTCGGGGATGCCGGTGAGCTTGACGGCGACCCGTGTCTTGTAGTGCATGTTGAGCTGCAGCAGCACGGCCGTGAACGACTCGATCGGCGTGGCCATGGCCAGCTCGCCGGCGTTGAGCGGCCGCATGTTGGGGATCTTGGCCACGATCTCGCTCGTCGTCTCGACGGCGGAGGTGTGGTCGGAGCAGATCAGCACGTCGCTCTCGATCGGCTCGCTGAGGTCGCCGAGCTCCTTCGCGGGCACGTGGTGGAGGGCGGCGGCGACGAGGCACTGCGGCACCGCCGCCTGCACGCTGGCGGCGACCGACCCCCGGGGCGGGACGAGGGGTTGGAACTCCTTGCCCAGCTTGGTCAAGGCGTTGGCCATCGAGATGACGATCTTGCCCCGCAGCTTGTCCTCGACCGACACCGCGGTCTGCGTGGCCCCGTCCCACGGGGTGGCGATCACGACCACGTCGGTGTCGGCCGCGGCGGCGTTGTCGCCGGCGCCGATGGTGAGCCGGCGGTCGGGCCACTGCTCGAGCAGCGTGTCGACGACCTCCATCGCCCGGTACTTGGACCGGGAGCCCACCACGACGTCGAAACCGACCGATGCCAGGCGGGCGGCGAGTGCCTTGCCCGCTGGACCTGTTCCCCCGAGGATGCCGATGCGCACGCCGACACCGTAGTGGGGGGCGACCAGCGCCGGTCCAACCGCGGGCGCCCTCCCCTACCGGCGGTAACCCGGTGGTGCGGCTCGTGCCGCCCGGGGGCGGCGGAGAGCGGTCGTCGGGCACGCGGGGCCCGTCGACGTCGGGTGATCGGGCCGCCGGTGCACCCGATCGGTGCACCGGCGGCCCCCCACCCGGCCGGCATGCGCGGCGTTCCCCAGGGATCGCGTGCGGTCGCCCCGCCCCTCAGCAGGCGGCGGTGACGAGCGGGTAGGAGTTCTCGGCCGAGCCCCCGCCGGGCTGGTACTCGAAGTGCAGGTGCGGAGTGCCGGCGGCGTTGCCCGAGTCGCCGACGTAGCCGATGACGGTGCCCGCCTCGACCCAGCCGGCGCCCTCGTTCTCGTACCCGGAGAGGTGGGCCCCGTAGTAGGTGTCGCCGTCGTCGCCGTGGACGTACCACGACATGCCGCCCAGGCTGCTGCTGCGGTGCTCGACGGTGCCGCTCACCGGGGCGACGGTCGGTGTCCCGTAGTCGGCCATCATGTCGGTGCCCTGGTGGCCCCGGCCGCCCGAGCGGCTGGCGCCCCACGTGTCGGTGAACTCGACCGGCCCGGCCACGGGGCAGACGATGGCGCCGCCGGCACGGATCTCGACCTCGGGCGCCGGCTCCGGTTCGGGCTCGGGCGCCGGAGGAGCCGTCGTCGTGGTCTCGGGCGGCGGGGGCACCGTCGTCGGGGGCGGCGGCGGGGCCGTCGTGGTCGTCGTCGGATCGGGCGAGCGCACGTCGCGTCGCACGGCGATGGGTTGGGCGGACACCTCGATCTCGTTCGTCGCAGCGTCCGCGCCGCCGTCGTGGGTCGACCCCGTGGTGGCCGCGACCACGAGCAGACCGCCGGTCAGCAGCGTCGGGAACAGCAGTTGCTTGCGCATGGGGCGGGGACCTTAACGACACCGTGACGAAGATTGCGATTCGATGACATAAGCAACTACTGCGTAAAGCTACCGACGGGTAGCCACGGCGCGGGGTCGCCCGCGGCCTACCGTCGCCGCCGTGGTCGACGACCCCGGGTCCCCCGCACTGCGCCTCACCAGCGTCGACGTGGTGCGGCCGCCGGCGACGATCCTCTCAGGGGTCGACTGGGCCGTCACCGCCGGCGAGCGCTGGGTGGTGCTCGGTCCGAACGGCTCGGGGAAGACCACGTTGCTGCGCCTGGCGTCGCTCTACCTCCACCCCTCGCGCGGCACGGTCGACGTCCTCGGCCACCGCCTCGGGACCGTGGACGTCCGCCGGCTCCGCACGCGCATCGGGCTCGTCAGCCCCGCCTTCGCCGACCTGCTGCGCACCGACGTCACCGTCGTGGACGCCGTCATGGCCGCCCGGGAGGCCGCCCTCGAGACCTGGTGGCACGCGTACGGCCCCGGCGACCGGGCCCACGCCCTCGAGCTGCTCGCCCGCACCGGGGCCGAGGCCCTCGCCGACCGGACCTTCGGCACCCTGTCGTCGGGCGAGCGCCAGCGGGTGCTGCTCGCGCGGTCGCTGTGGGGCGACCCCGGCCTCGTGCTCCTCGACGAGCCCACCGCCGGGCTCGACCTGGGCGCCCGCGAGGACCTCGTGACCCGCCTCGCCCACCTCGCCGACGACCCCACCACCCCGCCCACCGTGCTGGTCACGCACCACGTGGAGGAGATCCCGCGCGGGTTCACGCACGCGCTGCTGCTGCGGGGCGGGAGGATCCTGGCCGCGGGCCCGATCGACGACGTGCTCACGGCCGACGCGCTGTCCGAGGCGTTCGGCGTGGCGCTGCGCCTCGACAGCCGGGACGGGCGGTTCGCGGCGCGGGCCCGCGGCTGATCGCTCCGTGCCCGCCGGGGCGCGGGAGGGCGCCCGGCGCGGTCAGTGCGGCACGGTCAGCCCGCGTCCGGCGCGACCAGCGCCAGCAGGCGGGGGCGCGAGTTGGCGATCTCGTCGGCCAGCAGGCGCTCGACGAGCGGGCCGACCAGGCTGCCGCCGTAGTGCATGTGCATGCGGAGGCGGCTGCCCCCGGGCACGGCGTCCACCTCGGCGGACAGCACCCAGGGCGAGTGCCGGCGCCCGTCGTGCTCGACCCGCTCGAAGCGCACCCGCGCCGGCTCGAGCACGGTGCGGACCATGCGCAGCCGCTTCGACCGGGCGAGGGGGCCGACACGGCCCCGCAGGTCGACCGACCAGGCCGGACCGGGATCTCCCGGCCGCCCCTCCACCGCCTCGGCCCGGGGCACGATGTCGAGCCACCGCGGGTAGCGGCCCAGGTCCTCGACCCAGGCGAACAGCTCGGTGGGTGGGCAGGGAGCCTCGAGGTCGGCCGTGACGTCCACGTGCGGATCGTGGCACCCGTCCCGGCAGCGCGCCCAACCGCCCCGCCCGAGGGAGAGGGGGCGTCAGCCCGACGGGAGGGTTGCGCCGGGTCCGGTGGCGGGGCCGGGCAACCCGGGCGCCACCGCCACGAGGACCCCCGACCGCACCCGCACGGTGGCGATCGCGTCGACCCACATGTTGCTGACCCCCCGGGTCGTGCCGGGGGCGAGGTCCTCGTCGTCGAGGGGGTACCGGAGCCCGGCGGTGCGCACGCCCCGCACCGGGCCGTGCACCGGCACGAGCGAGAGCAGATCGCCCGGCCGGCCCGGCAGCGCGACCTCGTCACGCACCACCCAGAGGCGGGCCGGTCCGACGAACGCCTCGGTCGGGACCGGTGCTCGCCCCGGGGCCGAGATCGCCAGCACGACCGCCAGGGCGTGGTCGAAGCGGTCGCCGGCGCCGGTGACGACCACGAGGCGGGCCGGGGCGCCGGCCGTCGCCAGGTCGAGCGCGAGCTCGAGGTCGGTGGCGTCCTTGGCGACGGGGTGGCGCTCGATCGTGACGCCCGCCCGCTCGGCGGCCGCGAGCACGTCCGCGTCGACCGAATCCATGTCCCCGACGACGTGCCCGACCGCCAGCCCGAGGGCGCGGGCGTGCTCGAGGCCCGAGTCGGCGGCGACCACCAGCGGATCGGCGCCCAGGTCGCCGAGATCGTGGCGGCCGATCGCCGGGGGCCCGCCCCCGCCGACGACCACGGCCACCCGGGCGGGCGGCACCGCCCCCGCGGGGGCGGGAGGCGTCACGGCGAGCGCCGCTGCCCGGTCACCCGCCGCCGGGGCGCGGCCGATGCCCCGGGGGAGGGCGACGCCGCTGCCGACGCGACCGGGTCGCCCGTCGCGTCGGGCGCGTCGGTCGTCTCGGTCGTCGACGGGTCGGCCGCGTCGGTCGTCGACGGGTCGGGCGCCTCGCTCGTCGAGGCGTCGGGCGCGTCGTGGCCGGTGCGCCGGCCCGCGGCGACCAGCACGTCGAGGCTGCGCGACCACAGCTGGTTGATGCCGCCGAGGGTGAACTCGGTCAGCAGGTCGATGAACGCCTCGCGGTCCCACGAGTCGTCGGTCGCCCGGCGGATCGCCAGGCCCTCGGCCATGCGGAAGAAGATCAGCGCCATGACCTCGGCCGACTCGCCGATGTCGATGCCCAGCTCCTCCCACCGGGACCGGGTGAACTCGGTGACCTCGTGGAGCACGCGCCGCCGCATCTCGGCCGGGCCCGCGGTGGGGCGGTCGACCGTGCCCTGCTCGGCGTTCAGCAGCACCCGGACCGCGTCGGGCTCCTGCTCGAACAGGTCGAACACGGCCGCGAAGTTGTGGCGCACGAACTCCTCGAGCGAGAACTCCTCGGACTCGGTGAAGCTCGCCGACAGGTGCGCGACCACGCGGTCGGAGGCCTCGTCGACCACGACCTCGAACAGGTCGTCCTTGCCGCCGAACAGCTCGTACACCGTGGGCCGGGGGGTTCCGGACCCGCGGGCCACCGCCTCGATCGTGGCGCCGTGGTAGCCCTGCTGGGCGAACACGGCCAGCGCGGCGTCGAGCACCTGCCGCCGCTGCTGCTCGAGCGGCTGGGCGCGCGGTCGACCCGGACCTCGTTTCGCCTTCTGCGCAGGCGGTTCGGTTCGAGCCGCGATGTCGCTCATCAGGAAAGCCCCCGCAATTTCCTTCGCCGACGTCGGCAACCCTAGCCCCTGTCACCCGGGCCCGCGGGCCCAGGTGAACGGCGTCGTTCGTGGTCGGTCGGTGCCGCCGGCGGGGCTACGGTCGTGAGCCGTGCGCCGCGAGCTGTTCGACGACGACCACGATCTGTTCCGCGACAGCGTCCGACGGTTCATCGCCGCCGAGCTGTCGCCGCACAACGACGAGTGGGAGCGGGCCGGGCTGGTCGACCGCTCGCTCTTCACCGGAGCCGGGAAGCACGGCTTCCTGGGCATGGCCGTGCCCGAGGAGTACGGCGGGGGCGGCGTCGACGACTTCCGCTACAACCTCGTCATCGCCGAGGAGGTGCAGCAGGGCGGCATCAACGCCGCCGGCCTCGGGTGGACGCTGCACAACGACATCTGCCTGCCGTACTTCCTGTCGCTGTGCGACGACGAGCAGAAGCAGCGGTGGCTCCCGGGCATCTGCTCGGGCGAGCTGATCACCGCCATCGCCATGACCGAGCCCGGCATCGGCTCGGACCTGGCGTCGATGTCCACGACCGCCCGCCGCGACGGCGACGACTACGTGGTCGACGGCTCGAAGACGTTCATCACGAACGGCATCAACGCCGACCTCGTCATCACCGCGGTCAAGACCGACCCCACCCAGCGGCACCGCGGCATGTCCCTCGTGGTGGTCGAGCGGGGCACCGCCGGCTTCGAGCGGGGCCGGAACCTCGACAAGGTCGGCATGCACGCGCAGGACACCGCGGAGCTGTTCTTCACCGACGCCCGCGTCCCGGTCGCCAACCGGCTCGGCGACGAGGGCGAGGGGTTCCGCTACCTCGTGACCAACCTGCCGCAGGAGCGCTTGTCGATCGCGGCCACCGGCGTGGCCGCGGCGCGGGCGGCGTTCGACGCCACCCTCGCCTACGTCACCGAGCGGCAGGCGTTCGGCCAGCCGATCGGCTCGTTCCAGAACAGCCGGTTCCGCATGGCCGAGATGGCCACCGAGATCGAGATCGCCCAGACGTTCGTCGACCGCTGCGTCCTCGCCCTCAACGCCGGCGAGCTGACGGCCGAGGAGGCGTCGATGGCCAAGTGGTGGTGCACCGAGCTGCAGGGGCGGGTGGCCGACACCTGCGTGCAGCTGCACGGGGGCTACGGCTACATGACCGAGTACCCGGTGGCCCGGGCGTTCGCCGACGCCCGCATCACCCGCATCTACGGCGGCACGACCGAGATCATGAAGGAGATCATCGGCCGCTCCCTGGGCCTCTAGCCCGAGGGCGGCGGACCGCCCCGGCCGCCCCGGTCGACGGCATGCCCGAGGCGATGGGTTCCACGACCACACGCCCGAGGCCATGGGTTCCACATGCGGAACCCACACCTCATCCTCCGGCGCACGGAACCCACCGCCTCATGCCGCGGCGCTCAACCGGCGCAGGTGCGCCCCCGCCGACCGGATGCCCCGACGGTCCCGGGCGACCGGATGCCCGAGGCCATGGGTTCCACGACCACACGCCCGAGGCCATGGGTTCCACATGCGGAACCCACGCCTCATCCTCCGTAGCGCGGAACCCACCGCCTCACGCCGCGGCGCTGAACAGGGGCAGGCGCACCGCGCGGGCTGCGGCGACGTCGGCGCACACCCGACCCGGGTCGTGG
>Ga0111538_10009764_pt1 | contig 12786 bp, 9 predicted proteins | sample SoiMethybrSBSTD1_FD_79669 | JGI IMG/M metagenome (GOLD analysis project Ga0111538, IMG submission 79669) | Bulk soil microbial communities from a Populus tree surrounding site in Tennessee, USA - Soil MetaG P. TD hybrid SBSTD1 (version 2)... | ecosystem: Environmental > Terrestrial > Soil > Tree...
CCGAAATCCTTGAACATGTTCTCGAAGGCCGGGATCACGAACGTCAGCAGCACGGTCATGACGCCGACCGCGATCACGACCACGATCGAGGGATAAACCAGCGCGCCGCGCACCTGGCGCACGAGCTTCTGGCGCTTCTCCAGGTACACGCTCAGCCGATTCATGATCGTGTCGAGGATGCCGCCCACCTCACCGGCGTGGATCAGGTTCACGAACAGCTCGTCGAACACCTTGGGGTGGCGCCGCAGCGCGTCGCTGAAGGATGCACCCTGCTCGACCGCGTTTTTCACGTCGCGCAGCACGGCGCCAAAGGTCTTGTTGGTCTGCTGCCCGCCGAGGATTTCGAGGCACTGCACCAGCGGCAGACCGGCGTCGATCATGGTCGCGAACAAGCGCGTGAAGGTGACGAGGTCCTTGGTGCTGACACCGCTTCCGAACGACAGCGCGAGCAGCGCGAGCTTCTTTTTGACCTTGACCGGACTGAGCTGCTGCTGGCGAAGCCGATTGTTGACGGCCTCCTCGTCGGCCGCCTCCATGACGCCCTTGCGCAGCTCGCCGGTGCGAGCGCGCGCTTCCCATGCGAATTCGGCCATCAGCTAGGTTCCAGTTCCAGTGCTACTGCTGTCGGAGGCCCACGCCGCAGAGCAGGGCGGCGGGCGCGGAGTCTCAGCTCCAAGGATACCGGCCCTCGGGCTCGGGGGTCAAAACGTCGGCACCAAGACGCCCACCAAAGGCCCTACGGCCAAGCCGAGAGACGGGTTAGAAGCGCGCATGCGCTTTCCCAGCGACGAACGCACCCCCGAGCTGGGCGATATCGCGCGCGAGCTCGTGGTCGCGGCGGGTGCTGCGCCGGGAGCGGCAGTGGCGCTCGGGGTGCGGGGAACGGCGGGCTTTCGGGTGGGCGTCGGGACTGCGGGCGCCCGCAGCGCGGCCGACCGCCGTCCGCTCGACCCGGGGGCGATCTTCGATCTCGCCTCGGTGACCAAGCCGTTCGTCGCGACCACGGCCGCGCGGCTCGCCGAGCGAAACGAGCTCGCGCTCGACGTCCCGCTCGCCGACCTGCTCGACGAAGCGAGGCAAAGCCCGAGCGCCGAGGCCACGCTAGAGCTCTTATTTTCGCATCGCGCCGGCCTCGATGCCCATCGATCGCTATTCGCGCCGCTTCGAGCAAGGCGACCGTTCGACCGGCGCTCGGCGTTGCTCGAGGCCGCGCGCGCCCGGCGCAGCGACTGCACGGGCCCGATCCCTGCGTCGGGCTTCGCGCCGCTCTACAGCGACCTCGGCTACCTGCTGGCGGGAGCGGCGCTCGAGCGCGCACTGGGCTGCCCGCTCGAGCGGCTGATCGAGCGCGAGGTCCTTACGCCGCTCGCGCTCGACATCCATGCGGCGCGGGGCTGGTTCGAGCGCGACCCGGATTTCGCGCGGCGCGCCGTGCCGACCGAAGACGTGTCTTGGCGCGGCGGCCGGCTGCTCGCGACGGTGCACGACGAGAACAGCTGGGCGCTCGCGGGTCACGGCGTTGCTGGAGCGGCCGGACTGTTCGGCACAGTGGGCGCGGTCGCGCGCTTCGGCTGCGCGGTGCTCGACGCCCTCGCCGGCCGCGCCGACGCCTGGCTCTCCGCCGCCAGCGCTCGGTGGCTGGTGGCAGAGAGACCGGGCGGGACGTTGCGCAGCGGATTCGACGGCAAAGCCAGCGTCGGCTCGAGTGCCGGCGAACGTTGCGGACCTCGCACGTTCGGTCATCTCGGGTTCACCGGAACCAGCTTGTGGTGCGACCCCGACGCCGGCGTGGTGCTCGTGCTACTGACGAACCGCGTCAACCCATCGCGAGACAAGCTCGAAATCCGCGCGGTGCGACCCCAGGTCAACGACGCGATGATGGCGCTCGCGGGGCGCTGGCGCGGCGACGCGACGGGCTCGTGAGAGCAAAAATCGCGCCATCCGCGGCCTCTTGCGCTGCCCCCCGTTGGCAGGAGGATCGATTCGCGGCAGGATAACTAAGTTCGATGTGGAAGCTATCCATCGAGGACGAACAGGGAAATCGGACGGTCGTAAACCTCGTTCGCGAGGAGTATTCGATTGGCCGCGCCGAGGACAACACGGTTCGCCTCACGGAGCGCAACATCTCGCGTCATCACGCGAAGCTCGCCAAGAACGGCACGGGATGGAATCTGTTCGACCTGAACAGCTATAACGGCTGCTTCATCAACGGCGCCCGGGTCAGCGAGTCGCAACGCATCGAGAACGGTGACCTCGTTCAGCTCGGCGACTACCGGCTCGAGGTGTCGGCCGAGGGCACGGCCGCCAGCGCCGGAGTTGGGCCCAAGGCGGCGACGGTCCCTAGCGTGCCTCGGGGCCAGTCCCTGCCGAGCCAGCCCGATCGGCTGGTGATGGTCGTTGGGCCGGCCCCCGGCAGCGAGTACGCCCTGCTCGGCGAGCGCCAGGTCATCGGGCGCGGCGAGGAATGCGATATCGCGATCAACCACTCGTCGGTCAGCCGGGTCCACGCCGAGATTCACGCGCTGGGCGGCGGGCGCTACGAGATCATCGACCGCGAGAGCGCCAACGGCGTCCGCATCAACGGCGCCGAGCTCAAGCGCAGTCTGATCGACGCTCGCGACGCGATCGAGCTCGGCGATGTCGTTCTGAAATTCATCCCCGCCGGACAGATCTATCGTGCTGGTGCGGACGAGAGCCAGCGCATCCCTTCGCTGCGACCGGTCGCGGAGCAGTTCACGCCGGCGCCGGGCATGGAGGTGGTAACGCCGCGCGGATCGCTGGGATCAGGGATCAAGATCTTCGCCGCGCTGCTCGGCGTGGGCCTGCTCGTCGCGCTCGGAATGCTGACGCTCGGCGCAACCGGCCGTTCCGAGCCGCCGGCGGCCGTGCCGGAACAGCCGCCGCCCGACAACGCGGCCCGCGCCCTGGCCGAGGCCAAGGCCCTGCTCGACAAGAACCGGATCGAATCCGCCCACGAAAAGGCGCACACGATTCCCGAGGACAGCAACGCCCGCCAGTCGCCCGAGTTTCGCGAGGTCGAAGCGCGCTGGGCGGATCTGTTGTTTACGCGGGCGGGAGAAACCGAGGATCTGGCGAAGAAGCGCGAGCTGCTCGACCAGATCGCCAAAGCCACCACCGTGGACTCGGTACGCCGCAAGCGCGCCGCCAACGAGCTGTCCGAGCTCGCCGCGGCGGACAGCGAAAAGGTCGACATCACCGAGCTGCCGAGCGCGCCACACGCCAAGGCGGTGCCCCAGGCGGCCGAAGAGGCGACGCCGAAGCCGGCGCCCAAGGAACAGAGGGAACCCAGGGAGCCCAAGGAGCCGTCCACTACCAAGGCCGCGCTGCCGGGCGGGTTGATCCGTAAGAACCCGTACGAGCAGGACTCACCGAGCCGTTCCGCATCGCCCGCGCCGCGAGCCAACGTTCAGGAAGACGCGATGAGCGGAGACCGCGCGAAGCTTGCACGGGCCAAGGCCGCACTCCAGCAGAAGGCAGCGAGCGGCCGCGCCACCGATCAAGAGCTCAAGATGCTGCGCGCGCTCTGCCGTCAGCTCGGCGATTCTTCGTGCAGCAACTGACGCCGCCGCTCCGAACCAGAGCAGAATCGCCACTGGTTTCTCGGCCGGTGCTCGCGGTGCTTACCATGCTGGGACTTGCTGCCTTGACGCAGCTGGTGCCCGCGCTGGAACGGCTGCGGCTGTTCGGCGATCCCCCGCCTCCCGCTGCGACCGCGCCCGCACAAGCCAGCGCGACGCTCGCGGTCGGCGAGGCGATGATCGAGACCGAAACGCGGACGCGCCCGGAGCTGGCGCAGCCCGAACACGCCGTCTTGCCGGTCGCCGGAAGGCGCGGTCCGATCGCCGGAAGCGACTCGAACGACGGCGTCGAGATCGATCTCGACTTCACGCACCCACCGGTGGCGATCACCGATCCGAGCGGCAAGGCACTCGACGGTTTTTACACGGCGCTCGAACGCACGCGCCAGAAGCGTCCGGGTGCGGTCACGCGGGTGCTCCACTTCGGCGACTCGATCGTGACCAGCGACTACGTTTCCGGCACGCTGCGCCGCAAGTTCCAGGACCAGTTCGGCGACGCCGGGCACGGGTTTTCGCTGATCGCGAACGCGTGGCCCGCGTATTTCCACAACGACGTGTATCGCTTCGCGTCGAGCGGTTGGCTGGTCAGCCGCGTGGTCGGACCGCTCACGCCCGACGGGCTCTACGGCCTCGGAGGCGTGTCGTTCCGCGCTCCGCCTGGGGCGCGCGCTCGCTTCGGCACGGCCAAGTCCGGGCGCCACGGCCGGGCCGTCTCGCGCTTCACGGTGCTTTATCTGGAACAGCCGGGCGGCGGGCAGATGGCGCTCAACGTCGACGGACAGCCCAACTCGACGATCGCCACCGATGCGCCGGTGGTGCGCGTGGCGCGCCGCCAAGTCGATGTCCCGGACGGCGAGCACGAACTCGAGATCGTCACGCAGAAGGGCATGACACGCGCGTTCGGCGTGATCATGGAGCGCTCGGGGCCCGGCGTCGTGCTCGACGCGATCGGGATTCAGGGCGCCCGCATCCGCTTCCTCGACAAGCAGGACGACCGGCACTTTGCCGAAGAGCTCGCCGCTCGCAAACCGGATCTCGTGATCTACCAGTTCGGAGCCAACGAGAGCGGAGACAACTTCGCGTATCCGATGGCCGAGTATCGGCGCACGATGATCGACGTGCTCCGGCAGGGCAGAAACGCGCTGCCGGACGCCGGTTGCCTGGTGCTCACCGCGATGGACCGCGCGGAGAAGCGCGGAACGTCACTCACCAGCATGTCCGTGATCCCGGCGCTCGTAAAAGAGCAGAAGGTCGCCGCCGCCGAGGTCGGCTGCGCCCTGTTCGACATCTACGGCGCGATGGGCGGAGCCGGCTCGATGCCGACCTGGGTGCGGCGCGGCCTCGGCCAGGCCGATCTCACGCACCCGAGCGGCGTCGGCTCCGAGGTGCTCGCAAACTGGATCTATCGCGCGTTGATTCTCGGCTACGACGACTACCGGAAGAAGCAGCGCTGATCAGCGAGTGGTGCGGGTCAGATTTGAATCGAGATCAGAAGCGCCTTACGGGACCTCCGAGCGGAGTGAGCCAGTTCGCTGCCTTGTGAAATCCGAGCCCGTGTAACCCGCGAGCTACCTCGCTCGCCAGGATCAAACACGCCTCGTCAATCTCGGCCATCACGCGCTGCGCCGCGCTGGAAAGCTCCTGCGACAAGGTCAGGTGCTGATTCGCATACATCGCGTCACCTCCAAGGTTCAAAGCTCGAACCAAGAAAACCATCGTTTTGAATTTATCAACGCGGTGAAGCTTGCCGCGGCGTGCCGGTGTCCGCGTGGCGTGATGCGACTGGACTCCGTGGCGATCTCGCTCTCCGAAGCATCGCCATCCGGCGCGGTCCGGCCGGCTGCTGCTGTTTTCCTGATATCTTCCTGAGATCCGTGGATCGGCAGCGCAGGCAAACTCCCCTCGGAACCTCACGGGGAGAAACGATCAATGAAGCGATTTGTCCATGGCTTGTGTTGCGCGATGAGCTTGTCGGTGGCCGCCTGCGGCTCCGGCAACGACGATGATGCGGGACCCGAAGCGCCGGGCCCCACGACCACGCCTCACCAAGAACAAGGACCCGTCGTGAATGGCACGCTCCTGGCGCGCGTGGATGTCACGAAAAATCACCGACTGGAGTTTTACGCCTTCGCACACGGCCAGGCCGGCGTGTTCGAAACGGGCCCGGTCGACGAGGGCAAGCCTCTCCTCGCAGCCATCAGCGGACCGACGACGCTCGCCGAGATCTATCGGATGGTTCTTGGTGCCTCGGCCGAGGTGCCGAAAGCCCTGTTGGAAGCGGACGCGACGGCAAAAGCCGCGGAGATCGCCATGCCGCTCGACGTCGAGCCTAGAACGCCGATCGCGCAGGAAACCCCGATCGCTCAGGATGAGATGGTGCCGAAAGCCTGCGCGCCCGACGTCTACAACGACAACTATGGTGCAGAGTGGTTCTTCGTGAACCTGTGCAACGCAGGGAATTTCCGGCTGTGTGACGACAACTGGCCCGCGGTCCGCTTCCTCAGCGTGAGCTCGAATTTCCTGAACTGGAGAATCATGGCGGCTGATTTCGTGCTCGGAGCCCGGATGCACGGCGGGCACTACGCGGCGCTCGTGGGTCGCAAACCGGCGTTTGTTCCCGACTTCGACTTTCCCGTGTTTGCCAGAAACTACGGTGAGTTCGTGTACACGGGGAGCGGGCGCCGCGACGTCTTCGGCGCGGCGAACGCGGACTGCCCGCGCATCCACTGGGCCATCGGCTCGAGCTCGCCGCTGCCGCAGCCGCTCAGGTTTTGACGCGGCTCGGCCTACTCTTCACGGCGCTCTCACTGCTCGCGTGTAGCGAGGGTACCACCCGGGACCGTACTCCTTGTTCGGGTACCGCGGCGCAGGCGATCTACTACGGCCAGGACTCCCCGGAGGCGCTCGATGCCTCGACGGCCGAGCTCCTGGCAGTGGGCGGGCTCGAGGATTCGACCGGCACGACGCTGTGCTCGGCGACGCTAATCGCACCCGGCTGGGTTCTCACCGCCCGCCACTGTGCTTCCCTCGGCGATCTCTGGTTTCGAACCGAGTTCGCGGGCGTGCGGGTCCGAGCCTTCGCCGCCCGACACCACGATCACCCGGAGCGCGACATCGCGCTGCTCGAGCTTTCGATTGAGCCTGATCAGCCGCTCGATCGCTTGCGCCCGATCGAGCCTTGGAACGCCGCGGTGGATGCCACTTGGGTGGGCAGACGAGTCACCCTGGCCGGCCTTGGTGCGACCGAGCACGGGACTCGGGGCGATCGGCGCTTCGTCGAAGAACCCATCACCCAGGTCACGGACGACTACATCGAGGTGAACGGAGCGGGCCGGAATGGAGCTTGCGGTGGCGACTCCGGGGGACCGCTGCTCTTCCGCGATCCCACCTCCGAGCAAATCCGAACGCTCGGCGTGCTCAGCGTCGGAGACTCCTCGTGTCTGGGGAGAGATCGCTACGTACGAAGCGATGCGAACACCACCTGGATCGGCGAGGTGCTCGCCGCGGCTCCGAGCCGCGCTCCCTGTCACTGACCCCAGCCGATCAGCGCGTGGTGCTGGCCGAGTACGATTCGAGCAACGCGCGCGCTAGCGCCTCGCCGAGCTTCGTGTAGCCGGCCGGCGTCAGGTGCACGCGATCGAAACCGGCGAGCGGCGGTTTCTCTTTCGCCCAGCGCGTGTAGCTGCCGTCGCCGCCCATCACGGCGCGCAGGCTGAAAAACCCACAGGTGAGCTCGCCCGCGACGCGCCGCTGCTCGACCTCGATCGCCGCGATGCGCGGGTGCGATCCACCATCGGGATCGCCCGCGTCCGGCGGGCCTACTACCAGGCAATCCGCGCCAGGCGCAGCATGCCGTAACCGCTCGATCAGCCGGCGCAGCGGCTCGACCGCCTTGTCTGCGGAGCGCGTGTCGAAAGCCTCGTTGGTTCCGTAGGCGAGCACGAACAGCTCGGGCGCGCGCGCCGCGACTTCGGCGGCAAAGCTCGGTTCGTCCCAGCCGAGCGGCGTCGTCGCGCGCGCTCCGTTGATCCCGAGCGTATCGATCACCAGCCCCGGCTCGCTGCTCTCGAGGATCACGCCGAACAACTGTGGCGATCCGTAGCCCCCGCTGATTTCCAGCGCGTCCGTGGGCGACGCTTCGCGCTCGATCCGCGCGAGCTGCCCCGGCTTGAGCGGCTTCGGCGCGGTCTTGGCGTTCACTTCGATCGGCGCTCCGCTGCCGATCCGGAACCGGAAGCTCGCGCCGGGTGGCAAGCGGTAGATGAGCTCCCAGCGTGCGCGGCCGCGGATCGCGCGGGGGTTGGGCGTCAAGAGCAGCTTGGCCTCCCAGGCTTCCGGAACCGCGCGCACGCCGCCGAGACCGAATACGCCGTCGCCCTGACGCTGTCCGAGCGCGGGCGAGCTCGGCTCGATGCGAAGGCTACCGATCGCCTCGCTTTTGACCAGACCATGGCGATACGGCTTCACGCCGAGCAGCAGATGGCCGGGGCCACCGCTCGGAAAGCGCTTCAGCCCGTCGCGCACGGCTTGTCCGAGAAAATCAGCGGCGCTGTGCGAATCGCCGTACCAGACGGTGCGCACGTGGCGGTTTCGGCGTCCGAGCTCGAGCTCACGCAGCGCCGCGTAGAAATGCGGCGCCGGAATCGCAACCGCGCCCTTCGCCGTGGCGGTGCTCGCGGGCGGAACGCTGGCCGCGGGCGCGCTTGCCGTCGCGCCCACCCACGCACGGCCGACCGGATCGGGCGCTGCCGGCGCCGGGGCTCGCTCGCCGGTCGGGGCGCCGAGATCGCCGGCTCGCCCCAGCTCCGCGCTGCCCGAACAGGTCAGAATGACCAAAAGACTCAGCCCCGCCCCGAACGCCGAAACCGCGCGCTCCCCGTCAAACGAGCGGATCTTCAACTTCGGCTTCCTCGGTCCGCACGCGTTGCTGCTGGACGCGGCGTTTCACGTAGGCGACGAGCTCGTCAACGTAGGATTCGAACGGCGGGCAGACGATCCCGCTGCCGCGCAGAGCCTCCTCGGTGTTGCGCGTGTCGTAACGAACCTGGGTCGCTATTTGCTCGAGGAACGCGCGCGGGCTGCGCGCCAGCGTGTGCAGCCCCGGTGCCCTGAGCAGCGCGCGTGTCAGATTGGTGGGAATGAACCCGCTCGGAAGCCGCTTGCCGCCGGCGCGTGCGACCAGCTCGAACACCCGGCGCACCGTGAGCGGCCGCGAGTCCGCGATGTGGAACGTGCGCCCCGCGCTGGTGTCGAGCAGGCCGATGCGGTGGGCAGCGCGTACCACGTAGTCGATCGGAACCAGGTGCATCGGCGCGTCGCCGCGAGTCGGCAGCGGCACCGGCAGCTCCTGCGGTGAGCTGACCAGGAGCAAGATCAGCATGTACGGCCCGTCGAAACGATCGACCTCGCCCGTGCGCGAATGACCGACGATCTGCGTCGGCCTCAGCACCGCGATCGGCAGCTCTTTCATGCACGATCGCAGCAGGCGCTCGGCGCGCGCCAGCGTTTCCTCCACCGGCGAGCGGAACGACTGCCCGGCATTCAGCTCGGTCTCGAGCACGAGGCCGGTGCGGTTGCCGCTGACCATCGCGCTCGAGTGGATCACCATCATCTTGAGCTTCTGGGCGACCCGGCCGAACTCGATGATTTCCCGGGTCGCGCCGAGGTTCATGCGCTCGGCGAGGCGGCGTTCCGCGCCGGCGTACGTCGCCTGCGCGACGTGGTGGATACGCGTCACTTCCCCGGCCAGCCGCTTGTATTCCTTGCCGCTCAGCCCGAGATCCATCGACCCTGCGTCGCCTTCGATCGGCACCACGCGCGCCCGCGCAGCTTTCGGCAGCCGTGCCACGGCTTCCTCGGCCTCACGCGCGGCGTCGACGCGAATCAAGACGTACAGTAGCGAGCGCGAGCCCTCCGTCGCCAACTGCTCGACCATCGCTTCCGCCCGAAAGTTCGGAAAGCCGGTGACCAGATAGACGTCGTCGTAGCCTTTGCGCATCGCGGGGCGGCCAATCCTACCTGCTACAGTAGTTTTCGCCCACCGCCCGCAACCACTCGCCGCTGCCGCTGTACTGCGTGATGTCGCAAAATTGCGCAGGCCCGCCGAGCGCCGCCTGCAGGCAGTAATACCCGTTCACCAAACCGTGGCACGGCGCTCCCTGATCGAAAGCCGTTTGCCGGCAGGTATTTGCCTGGTCCGCGGGACACCGTGCACACGCCGTGTTCGAGCAATCGACGGTACAGGTGACATCGTGATTGCACTGCTGGGTCAGAAACGGAGCGACGCAACGCACGTACGCATCCTGGCCGGTGAACTGCAGCATGCAGTCGTAACAGCGCGCGTTCGACGCGAACAGCCGCTGGAAGAACTGCGCGCACGCCGTGCTCGTGCCGCTGGATGCGCAAGCCATGGCCAGCGCGTCGAGCTCGGCGCTGCTGCAGCTCGCGGCTGAGAACGGCGGCGTGGTCGCCGCTCCCGGGTTGCACCCCGGGTACGCGGCGGGACACGTGGAGCCGCCGCTGCACACGCGGTTCTGACAGGTCTGCCCCTTCGACGCGCAGTTGTCGCAGAGCGCGCCGTACTGGCCGCACATCGCCGCCCCGGCTCCGTTGCGACACTCACCGTTCGCAGTGCAGCAGCCCGCGCAGTTATCGGGGCCGCAGTGCGGTCCGCTGTAGCAGAAACCTTGCGCCGCACAGGCCTGGCCGCTCGCGCCGCAGTTCTGGCAGCGCTGGCCCGAAGCGCCGCAGGAGCTGTCGGTGCGCCCGCTGCGGCACGTGCCATCGGCATCACAGCAGCCGGTCGGACAGGTCACCGAGCTGCAGGTCGGAAAGAACGCACAGTAGTTGCCGGGCTGGGTGCAGACACGGCCGCTCTGTGTGCAGTTGGAGCAGGCCGTGCCGTCCGCGCCGCAGCCATCGTCGCTGGTTCCACCGCGGCAGCGCCCGCGGCTGTCGCAGCAGCCGCCGCAGTTGGCCGGTCCGCACACTGGCGGCGGCCCCTGGCAAACCCCGTTCGTGCAACCCTGACCGCTTCCCGCGCAATCGGCGCATGCCGCGCCCTTGACGCCGCAGGCATCGCTTTCGGTGCCGCGCCGACATGCGCCCGAGGCATCGCAGCAACCGTTGCAATTGCCGGGGCCGCAGGGCGGCGGCATACCCTGACAAGTTCCGTTCATGCACGCGAAGCCGAGCTCGCTGCAATCGCTGCAGTTTGCGCCATCGCGGCCGCACTGATTGATCGCGTCGCCGTTCGCGCACGTGCCCGAAGCATCGCAACAGCCGGAGCAAGTTTCGGGACCGCAGCCGCCCGTACCCGCCGTTCCGCCCGTTCCACTCGTTCCGCCGGTGCCCGACGCGCCGTCGGCGCCACCGCGACCTGCACTGCCGCCGCGGCCTGCGCTGCCGCCGCGGCCCGCGCTGCCGGCGGTCCCGCCGGTGCCTCCGCGACCGGCGCTGCCGCCGAGTGGGCTCGCGTCGGGCCCCGTCGAGTCTGGATCGTCGAGATCCGAGCGGCCGAGGCACCCCGGCACGCTCGAGCTCACCGGTACCGCGGCGCTCGCTGCGAGCGCCACCAGGAACGCGCGCCTAACCAAGCTCGTCAGCCGAAGCATTCGTCCCAGCCTCCGTAGTCTCAAGCTTATGACACTATCAGCTTTCGCCGCGATCGCCCGCCGCTCCGCCGCTACGGCTCGAAAGCCCCTCGCGCGGCCGCGTCGACTACGGCCTTGGCGACGCTGATTCGCAACACCGCGCCCCGGTTGGCTTGACGGCCGAGCGTCAGCAGCACCGGGGCCGAGCGATCGAGGTTTGGGGCCGCGTCCACGAACACCAGCGGCCTGAGCACGGCCGCGAATGAGGCGGTTCCGGCGCGCTTTACGGCGGCGTAGAGCTCTGGATCGGCGGCGAGCGTTTGGCCGGCCGGCTTGACCAGCTGAAGGAGCGCGGGCGCGGCGTTGCGTGCGACCGCGGCGTAAACAAGGGGCCCCTCGACGCGCCACAGGAGCTCGAACGCCTGTGGCTCGAGTTGAACCGCCTGGCCTCCGAGATCGACGCGCGCCGGTTTCAGCGACAACGCCGCTCGCTCGACCTTGCCATCCAGGCCGGGAACGCTCACGCTCGAAGTGCGCACCGCGAGCGCGCCGACGAACTGCCGCAACGGCTCGGCGAAGGCGGGCAGCTTGGGCAGCTTGAGCAACGACTTCATGCCGAGATCGAACGCCGCGGCATCGCCAGCCGCGCCGCGCATCATCGCCGCGAACGCGCCGTTCTGGTCGAGCACGCCGTAAGCGGCGAAGTCCCCACGGCCTCGCGCCAGGTCCGCGAACGTCTGCTCGAGCAAGGCCCTGTCACTCGCGGTGATGCGTTCGCCGAACAGCGCTTGTAGCCGCTCGCGCAGGTTCTTGGCCGACGTGTCGCGCTGCGCGCGCGTCGAGCGCGTCAAGACGCCGAACGCCGTGGCTCTCGGCAATTCCAGCAGCGGCCCGAGATCCGCGCCCTCGAGCTCTCGCACCAGCTCGGCAGCGGGCCCGTCCGCCTCCGGCGCGAGCTCGGCCCGGAGCTCGAGCTGTGCCTCCTGCGGGTCGACGATCAGCTTCAGCTCGCGCGCGCCTTCGAGCACGGCGCCCGCGGCGTCGACCGCTGCGTCGACACCCGAAAGCGCCGCCAGCGGATCCCCGAAGTCGGGAGCGCGCCCGCCGTGGCGTTCGCGATTGCTGCGATCGGCCGCTTTCAACTCGGCCGCCCGCGCGCGCCACGCTTCGCGCAAAAGCTTCACGATCGCACCTTTGAGCGCGGGCTGCCGCGCGGAAAGCACCAGCGGCTCCGCAACTTGCGGTCGCCCCGGCAGGGTACGGGCGACGAACGGACCGGCGGCGACCAGCGGCGAAGGGCTCGGCGCCACCAGCAGATAGTTCCCGACGATCCCGAGCGCCGTGGTGTCCTCGCTCTTGCGAGCTTTGGGCTCGAGCAGCAACACGCCGCTCGTTGCATCGAGACGGGCGGCGTGGCTTGCATCGGCGCCGTTCGTCAGAGCCGCCGCGAGCTCGCGCCCGCTCTTCACGTGCAGGCCGAACACCCAGGCCGGCTCCGTGCCGCTCGCGATCACCGCGCCGACCGCGGGCACGTCGGAATCGATGGATCCGGCCGCGGTGTGCGACAAATCGAGCAGCGTTGCCACGAGCATCGG
>Ga0111538_10009766_pt1 | contig 12783 bp, 8 predicted proteins | sample SoiMethybrSBSTD1_FD_79669 | JGI IMG/M metagenome (GOLD analysis project Ga0111538, IMG submission 79669) | Bulk soil microbial communities from a Populus tree surrounding site in Tennessee, USA - Soil MetaG P. TD hybrid SBSTD1 (version 2)... | ecosystem: Environmental > Terrestrial > Soil > Tree...
AAACTCGTGGATCAGATAGCCGTGCGCCGCGTGCACTTCGATCACGTCGAATCCTGCGGCCAGCGCCCGGCCGGCTGCCTGACGAAACGCAGCGACGACGCCTGCGATCTCCTCCACCGACAAACTTCTCGGCACGGGGTATCCCGCCGAGAACGGCTGATCGGTCGGACCGACGGGCTGCCATCCACCTGACGACGGTGGGATGGCGCGACCGCCCTCCCAGGGCGGCGCGGTGCTGCCCTTGCGACCCGCGTGAGCGAGCTGCATCCCGGCGAGCGTGCGCTGCGTGTGAATGAAGTCGACAATCCGGGCCAGACCCTCCACGTGATCGTCGCGATACACACCGAGGTCACGCGGGCTGATGCGACCGTCCGCGGTGACGGCGGACGCTTCGGTGAACACCAGCGCCGGCCCTCCCGCGGCGCGCGAGCCGAGGTGGACGAAATGCCAGTCGTTGGAGAACCCGTCGACGCTCGAGTATTGACACATCGGCGAGACGAGAATCCGGTTGGCGAGCGTCAGCGTGCGGAGCGCGAACGGTTCGTAGAGGTGCGGCATCGCGACCGATTGTCTCTCGAAACGCGAGGCGTCGCCTTCCGCATGGCGGACACCATCAGGAAGTCGAAAAACAGCAGGTCGAGGCGTGCAGCCAGCAGGAGGCCTCGCGGTCGTGCACGTCGCGCCGCAGCCGCTTGACCGCCTGCCAGGCCGCGGGTCCGCCCATCATCGCCTTCCCGAGGTCGGCGTTGAGTCGGTCGTCGCGAAGTCCAATCGCGGAGTAAACGGCGACCATCGTCATCACGCGCGCTCCGATCGTGTCGTCCGTCCGCGTCAGCAGGAACACCAGCCCCTTCCCCAGTGTCGATCCCATCGCCGGCATCGGTGAGGTGATCGGCAGAAGCATGCGTCCGCCGGGAGCCAGCGCGTCGAGCCAGCCGTCCAGCGGGTGCGTCACCCCTGCGTTGACGACGATGGCGTCGAATGTCTCGCCGGCCACGCGCGACGAGTCGCCGCACCGCAGGTCCACCCACGGGAGCGCCGCCAGGTTGCGGGCGGCGGCGGTGGCCAGCGCCGCGTCGATTTCGAAGCCGACGACGCGTCCTGAAGGCCCGACGGCCTGCGCGATGATCGCGGTGTAGTACCCGAGACCGGCGCCGACGTGGAGCACGCGCGCGCCGGGAGCGAGATCCAGCGCATCGAGCCACACCGCGAGTGTGCCAGGCTGGCCGTTGAACAGCTGGCGCGCCGGATCGATCGCGACAGCGATGTTGTGGTAGACGCGGCCTGGATCCGCGTCCGGCGTCTCGCGAAGACCGAGACCGGCCCCGCCGAACGACGTGGCGGCTGTCATGTAGGGATTCTCCGAAAGCACCATCCACGGTCCCGGTCCCAGGAATTGCTCGCGCGGCACGATCGCGAACGCGTTCACGAGCTGCGGCGATCGCAGCCTGCACACGGCTTCGAGCTCCTCGGCAAAGAACTGACGGCGCAAGTCGAGCGGAGTCATTTCTTGCTTCTCTTCCGGGGCGTCTTGCGCGGGATCGCGATGCCCATCGCCTCGAACGCGCGCTCGGGCGTCGTGCCGCGGATGAACTCCGCAATCTCAGGTCCGAGCGCGAGCACGGTCGGCGGGGCCGCCCACAAATACTGGTGCTTGCCGTTGGCGCGCGGAATCAGGCGGATTTCGCCGGCCTCGTTCAGGCGCTTCAGGACGGTGTGGATGACGGCGAGGTCGCTCGAGTAAATCGACAGGTCGACGCCGATCGCGAGCAGGCGCCCGCGCACCTCCATCGGCGACATCGGCACGCCGCCGCGCAGCGCCAGCCGCACGGCGTCCGTGAGCCCCATCGGCACCGTCGGCGTCAGGCCGATCAGCTTCGACAGCGTGCCAATCGTCTGGGCAAGCTGCGCCAGGCGCTTGTCGATCTCGCGGCGCTGCTCGCCGAGCGACTCGTATTCCTTGATGGCGGAGGACAGGGCGGTCCGGTAGTCTTCAGACGTCACGGCACGATCTTATACATAATGTATAAGACAGTGTCAACTACTCGATCTCGAACGCCGCCCGCCTCGAGATATGGACACCTGCCGCGCGATCGGTGGCGGTCACGTGCAGCGCATAGCTGCCGGCCGGCATGCCCTCGCAATTGAGCTCGCCGAAGTACGGAAGGCGCGCCGGGTTTTCCACGGCAACCGGCTTCAGCGGAAACGCCGGCGTCGCGACCACGCGCTGACGACCGCGGAACACCTCGATCTTCAGCACGACGTCCGGCGGCCGCTTACCGGACCGCCGTGCGTTGTAGACGTATGTGAGGAAGCGCAGGCGCGGCGGCTCGCGATCGACGACCAGGCTGCTCATCGAGAACGGCCCGCTCCCCGGATTCGGAATCTCTATCCAGTCCATCGCGCTGCCCGCCTTGCCAGTGGTGGCATCGCGCGCGGACACCCGCACCTGATACAGGCCGGGCTTCACCTGGAACTGGTGCGTGAGCGTGGCGCGATGGCCCGTTGCCGTCACCTGCTCCTTCAGGCTCGACACACCCTCACCGCGGTCGTTGAAAACGGCAGCGGCGACGTCGACAACAGACTCTCCCGTGAGTTGCGCTGACACCTTGATAACCGGTCCGAGCTTTGGGAGATCGAAAAAGTCGAGCGCTAGCGACGTCGGAAGCGCGCTCACCGGAAATGGCGAGCGAAGGGCCGCCAGTAGATCGGCCTCGACCAGCGCCACTCCCGAGAGTGTAGCGATCGGTGGCGATGGCTCGCGACGATCGCGGGTCGACGCCCGACGAGCCTCGGGAACGTTGTTGAAAAGGCCACGCGGAACACGCACCCGCAACTCCGGCCTGCCCTTGACGCTGACGGCGACGCGGTGGAATCGACGGTTCGGCGGCGCCGCTTCGGGCGTCCATGCCAGCACGTAGTAGGTCGCAGTCTCCTTCAGCACCCGCGGAATCGCATCGACCAACCCGTTCGTATTGGCAATCGCGCGTCCGCCGGTCTCCGACGCGATTCTGTAAAGCGGATCCTGGGAGGCCGACAATTCGTCGGCTTCAGCCCGAGCGACGCTTCTCGTATCGTCGATCACACCGGGCCGGCTCGCGTCGTAACTGGGCTGGGTGGCCAGCCCCCTCGCGTCCATCGTGTAGATAACGGCGTTCGACCGCGCCGCCATGTCGCCGACACGCCGCATCCAGTTCGTCATGTCGGAGTCGGCCGGATCCATCACAAACCCGTCGGACAGAAAGAACACGAGGTGGCGCCCTGGGAGCTCCGCCTTCGAGGCGATGAATCGCTCGAGCGCGATCAGCGTGTCGCGCGCCACCGCCGCCGACTGCTGCACGATCGCGCGCGCCCGCCCGGCCACGTAGAGCTCAGCCTCCGCACGCTTCATCAACGGGTTCTGCCGCAGCGTCTCTTTGACGTAAAACTCGAACAGATCGCGGTCGGATCCCCGTTCGATGATCTGCGCCTGGTTCGGCGCCATGCGTGGCATTTCGGTGTCGACGACCATTCGTGGTCGAACCTTCAGCCGTGCCGCGGCGGAGCGCAGCATGGTGGCGCTGCCAGTCGCCTGTTCCAGGAATCCGAGCTGGCCGCTCGCCGACCCGATGGCAGCCACGTCGTGCGGCCCCAGCTGATGGTCGACGTAGCTCGCGAGCACGCGTCGGGCGCGCTCGAGGCTGTCGCCTGCGATATGAAAGTCGTCAACGAAGAACAGCACCGCGCGTCCTCCCTGCAGCAGGGGTGATGCCGCTTCCGCTGGCTCGCCGCGCGCCGCCGCCAGCTGCGCCTGCTCGGTCGCCGAGCCCGCCCGGATGCGGTCGAAGAAGGCAATCGGCTGCGGCTTGCCGTCGACGAGGAGCTCGAATTGTTCGCGGCGGAGGTCGTCGACAAACGCGCCACGTGCGTCGAAGACCAGCACATCGCTCTTCACCAGCTGCGTGGTGACGCGGAACACGGCCTCCTGATTCGAGATCGGCGTGGCGGAAGGCGGTGGCTGTTGTGCGGCAGGTGTTGAAAACAGCGCGATCAAGAACGTCGCAGCGACTGCGCGTGCATCGAGCCGCCGGATGCCGTCGAGCGAGTGCGACACTAGGGCGATCCAGGTGCCGACAGCCTAGCACACACGTCCGGAGAGATGGCGTCGACCTGACCGCTAGCGTTGAAACGCGTATGACAGCTTGACGAAGAACTGGCGATCCAGCTTTTCGAGACGGTCGGCGTCCGACACCTCCCGGTTGTCGCCGTAGCCGATGAACATCACCGACTGCCAATTCAGCTTGTAGGCGAGCAGCGCCGACCCACCGAGCGACGCGCTGGACGGCGACACGCTGTCGATGTACAGCGACGGCTCGCGGGTCGTCGAGACGTACTGCACGATGCCGCGCGCGAACAGCCTGGACGTGAAGGTGTAGGTCCCCTTCACGCGGGACACGCGCGCCGTGAACAACCGCGCCCCGGACCTCCCCGCGGCGTCGACGTCGAGGCTCCGCTGATTCTGAATCAGCGCGAACGCGAGGTGCTCGGTGGGGTTCAGCGTCGCGCTCAAGTTGAACGTCGTGCCGGTTCCTGGGCGGGAGTTGTCAAAGTCGATCTCCTGTCCGAGGTTGCCGTCGGCGGATACCTGGGTGATCAAGCGGGACGGACTGAACTGCACGAAGTAGCCGAGCTGGCGGCGGCGAATCGTCCGGCTGCCGGCGCGGATGTCGTCGTCGATCAATCGGAACTGCATGAACCCGTTCCATCGGGTATCCATCCCGAATCCGGGCGTGAGGTTGCGGCTGATCAGCGCGCCCGAGCGATCCGTCTGGCGATCGAAGTTGATGAAGGTGCGCAGGCGCGTCAGAAAGCCGGTCGGCCAGAACCTCAAGCCCCCCGAGCCGAAGGTCTCGCGATAGCCGACCTGCGGCACGAAGCCGTTGTCGGCGCGAAACCCGTCGCTGAAATCCTTGTACTGCCCGAACCAGTCGAATCGTCGTCGCGTGTGGCTCCACTGCAGCAGCGACGCGTGCCCGCTCAGCGCCTGCCCGTTCCATTCGTCGGACAGATCGGGGCGCCGCGGCGTTCGCGAATGACTCACCAGGAACTGGCCGCTGACCGAGTCGCCGCCAGCCGGCCGCCATTCGAAGTCCGGACCGGCGACCCGGTTGTGGCCATTGCCGTCGTGATTCTCACGCTCCGTGGCGACGGCGCCGACAAACGAGAGGCCGAGCTCGCGCTTGACGCGGCCGACGACCACCGTGGCGCCGAACTCCTGCGAGGCCACCGAGGACCCGTTGGCCCCCGGGATCGTGACGCTGCCGCCGCCGGCGTCTTCCGCGACCAGTGTCGTGTAGCGGAAACCGCCGGATTTTCCGGTCAGCCGTCCTCCCGCGTGCGGCGCCGTGATGGTGCGGGTGTAGAGCGCTTGAATCGGCGTCTGAAAGAGGTCGACGCCTTCGAGAAAGAACGGCCGCTTCTCTGGAAAGAACAGCGCGAACCGTTCGTTGGCGGAAATCTGCGCCGTGTCCGACTCCACCTGCGAGAAGTCGGGCTTTACCGTGAGATCGAGTGCGTTGTCGGCATTCGGCGTCCATTTCACGTCCAGTCCGATGTGCGGTTTGACCGGATCGTTGACCGGCCGCGCGCCGAGCACATCGCCCTCGGGATGCGCGGCCTCGCTGGCGCTGACGTACGGCGCGGCGACGATATGTCCACCGGCCGGCAGGCGCTCGAGACCGACGAGCGTGTTGGATCGGCAGATGAAACAGTTGCTGTCGCGCGGCAGTTGTGCGGAGAAGAACTGGAACCGGCGGTCGCGCGGGTAGTTGCGATACAGGAGAACGCCCCACGTCTGCTGCTCGGCCGACCGGTAGCGAAGCGACGAGAACGGAATCCGGATCTCGAGCGTCCACCCGTGCTCCGTGATCGCTGTCGCCGATTCCCAGAAGAAGTCCGGCGACGAGTCCTCGCCGGACGAATCGTCGGTGATGGCGTCGTACTGGATGTTGTGAGGGGTCACGACGAAAAACGCCGCCGTTCGCCCGGTGTTGCCGGCGTCGATGATGATGCCGCCGTAATCGTTGAAGCCGTTGCCAATGTTGTCGCGATCGGCGTACGGCGCCCGCATCTGTTGCGGGTTGGGATCCTCGAACTCGAAAGCGGCATAAAAAAACTGATCGTCGTAGGTCAGATAGCCGACGTTCCTGACCTTTGGTTCGCTGTTGTCCCCGGGATTGGTTTCGTACCATTTGTCGATGCGGGTCGCCGAGCGCCAGGCCTCGTCCGACAGCGATCCGTCGATGGTGATGTGCCCGGTGGCGCGGGTAATGCGAATGGTCTCGCCGGATAACGCGGTCTGACCGCGGGCGGCCGCCGGCCATTGGAAGACGACACCCAAGCTGAGCAGACACACGACGACCGGGCGCGAGGGCATCGCAGGCTTAGACGCTCCGGGGTTCCACTCGGCTCACGTCACGGAAACCACACGGCCCGTCAGTCATCGCGTCGTCCTGCTGTAGTACCCTAGCCTTCCTGCGCTGCTTCAGGTGCACGTCGGTCTCCGAGCCTCGACACGGCCTTCCGAGCGCCCTCTCATCGAGCCTGTGACGCGACGAGAAAGGCATCCCGTCCGTGAAAGCTGCTCCGATCGTTCTCGTGCTGCTACTGGCGACCCCGGTCGCAGCTCAGCCTCGCATTGACATCCAAAGCCAGCTGGCGCCCGCCGCGACGCCGTTCCTCGGCGGGGTGCCCACGGGGACGGCCACGCGTGAGGTCGTCACGATTACCGTCTTCGACGCGATCGTGCGCGCGCTTCAGCACAACCTCGGCGTCCTCCTGGCCGAAGATGGCGTCGGCCGCGCGCGCGGTGTCCGCTGGAAGATGCTCAGCGAGCTGCTGCCGAACGTGAATGGCCACATCTCCGAAACGCGGCAGAAGATCAACCTGCAGGCGTTCGGCTTCGGGTCGGTCGGCGGGCCGTCGTTCCCCGGCGTCCCCAATATCGTCGGCCCGTTCAACGTCTTCGACGCCCGTGTGTCGGTGTCGCAATCGGTGGTCGATTTTGCCGCCTTGAACGACGCGCGCGCCGAGACGCACCACTTCGAAGCCGCCCGGCTGATGTCGCAGAACGCGCGCGATTTCGTGATCAACGTCGCCGGCACGCTGTACGTCCACGCGCTCGGCTCGCGCGCGCGTGCCGAATCGGCCCGTGCCCAACAGCAGACCGCGCAGGCGCTCTACGAGCAGGCGCTGGATTTGAAGCAGAGCGGTCTGGTGGCCGGAATCGAGGTGCTGCGCGCGGAAGTGCAGCTGAGTACCGAGATCCAGCGCGCCACCGTCACCGCGAACGAATTCGAGAAGGCGAAATTGCAGCTCGCGCGCGCCATCGGCTTGCCGCTCGGTCAGGATTTCGCGCTCGACGCCAATCTCCCGGGGCTGCCGCTATCCGACCTGACGATCGACAGCGCCATCGAACAGGCCTATCGGACGCGTCCCGATTACCAGGCCGCCCTCGAGCGAGTGCGCGCCGCCGAGGCCACGCGCCGCGCCGCCGCCAGCAGTCTGCTGCCCTCCCTGCGGGTGAACGCGGACTACGGCGACATCGGCCTCTCGGCCGGCGACGCGCAAGTCACCTACGCCGTGAGCGGCGTCGTCAGCATTCCGATCTTTCAGGGTGGGCGCGCCCGCGGGAAGCTGCTCGAAGCGGACGCGGATCTCCGGCAGCGCCGCGCCGAGGCCGAAGACCTGAAGGCATCGATCTACTACGAGGTCCGGACCGCGTTCCTCGATCTCGAAGCCACGGCGCAGCAATTGAAAACTGCGACGCGCGCCCGCGACCTCGCCGCTCAGCAACTGATCCAGGCGCGCGACCGGTTCGCCGCCGGCGTCGCGAGCAACATCGAGGTGGTCCAGGCGCAGGAAGCCGTCGCCATCGCCAACGAGCAGTTCATTTCGGCGCAGTACGGCTACGACCTCGCCAAGGGTGGGCTGCTGAAGGGCATCGGCGCAGGCGAGGCAATGCTCCGCCAGCTGATGAGAGGTGTGCGATGAGGTCGCGCATCCGCATCATCGCCGCCGTGCTGGTCGTGGCGGCCATTGGCGTCGGCGCGTGGTTCTGGCTGACTGCCGGCCGCGAGTCGACCGACGATGCGCAGGTGGATGCGCCGGTCACACAGGTCGCGGCGCGCGTCGGCGGCACCATCACGAAGGTGGCCGTCAACGACAACCAGCGGGTCGAGGTCAACGCCGTGCTCGTGGAGCTCGATCGCCGTGACTACGAAGTCGCCGTGGACAAAGCGCGCGCCGAGCTCGCTGACGCCGAGGCGACCGCCATCGCGGCACGCAGCAACGTCCCGATCACGTCGACGACCGCCGCGAGCAACGTCACCACCGCCCGCGGCAGCATCGCCCAGGCCCAGGGCGGCATCGCGGGCGCCGAGCGGGAGCTGGATGGCGCCCGCGCCCGGCTGGTCACTGCGCAGGCGCGCGTGCGCGAGGCAGAGGCCACCGCGGCCAAAGCGGCGCGCGATGTCGAGCGTCTGCGGGGCCTGCTCGCGAAAGACGAAGTCTCGCAGCAGCAATTCGACTCGCTGGTGGCGGCTGCCGACGCGCAGAAAGCGGGGCTCGATTCCGCGCGGTCTCAGGTTGCCGAAGCGGAAGCCGGCATTCGTGTCGCCGAGAGCAAGGTCATTCAGGCACGAGCGGGCGCCGAGCAGGCGCATGCTGAGTTGAGGACGGCGGAAACCGCTCCGCAGCAGGTCAGCATGACCAAGGCGCGAGCGGCGGCGGCCGACGCCCGGGTCCAGCAGGCGCGCGCCACTCTCGCCCAGGCCGAGCTGAACCTGCAGTACGCGACCATCAAAGCGCCGGCGCGCGGTGTCATCTCGAAGAAAAGCCTCAACCCTGGCCAGGTCGTGCAACCGGGCCAGCCACTGCTGGCGCTCGTGCAGCTGGACGACGTGTGGGTGACCGCTAACTTCAAGGAAACGCAGTTGAAGGACGTGCGCCCCGGCCAGCGCGCCACGTTCAAGGTCGACGCGCTGGGCGGCCGTTCGTTCAACGGTAAGGTCGACAGCATCGCCGGCGCCACCGGCGCACGATTCAGTCTGCTCCCACCGGAGAACGCGACCGGGAACTTCGTGAAGATCGTTCAGCGAGTGCCGGTGAAGATCGTGCTCGATTCCGGGCAGGACCCGGAGCACCTGCTGCGGCCCGGGTTGTCAGTGACGCCGACGGTGTATACGAAGTAGGGACTCGGGTGAACGAAACACGCAACATCAACCCGTGGCTGATTGCCGTCTCGGTGATGTTCGCCACCTTCATGGAGGTGCTGGACACCACCGTCGTGAACGTGTCGCTGCCTCACATCGCCGGCAGCCTCTCGGCGTCGATCGACGAAGCGACCTGGGCGCTGACCTCGTACCTCGTGGCCAACGCGATCATCCTGCCGATGACCGGGTGGCTGGCGAGCACGTTCGGTCGCAAGCGCCTGCTGATGCTCTCGGTCGTCGGCTTCACGGCTGCGTCGTTCCTGTGCGGCCTCGCGCCGACACTCGGCACGCTGATCGTCTTCCGGATTCTTCAGGGCGCGACGGGTGGCGCGCTGCAGCCGCTGTCACAGGCCGTGCTGCTGGAGGCGTTCACGCCGCAAGATCGCGGGAAGGCCATGGGTTTCTGGGCGCTCGGCATCGTCGTCGCGCCCATTCTGGGTCCGGTGCTCGGCGGATGGCTGACGGACAACTACAGCTGGCGCTGGGTCTTCTACATCAACATCCCAGTCGGCATCGCCTCGATCGTGATGACGAAGCTCTACATCTTCGATCCGCCGTATCTCCGCACCGAGTCGCGGAGGGTGGACTACTGGGGGATGGGGATGCTGGCGGTCGGCATCGGCGCGCTGCAGATCGTGCTCGACAAGGGCCAGCAGGAAGACTGGTTCGAATCGACTTTCATCACGGCGCTCGCCGTCATCAGCGTCGTCACGCTGGTGGCGCTCATCGTCCACGAGTTGACGACTGACGAGCCGATCGTCGACCTGCGCGTCTTCAAGGCGCGCAGCTATGCGGTCGGCGTCTTTCTGATGACGGTCGTGGGGTTCGTCCTCTACGGCAGCATGGTGCTGCTGCCGGTGATGCTGCAGACGCTGCTCGCGTATCCGCCGCTCCAGGCCGGCATCGCCATGGCGCCCCGCGGCATGGGCGCTTTCGTCATGATGCCGATTACGGGCCTGATGACCGGACGGTTCGATCCGAGGAAGCTCCTTTCCGTCGGCCTGATGATCGGCGGCGCCTCGCTGCTGTGGCTGTCGGCCCTGAATCTGCAGGCGGGCTACTGGGACATCTTCTGGCCGCAACTGATTCAAGGTGTCGGCATGTCGCTGTTGTTCGTGCCGCTCACGACTGTCTCGATGGATCCCATCCCGCGCGAGCGGATGGGTAACGCGACGAGCCTGTTCAACCTGATGCGGAATATCGGCGGCAGCGTCGGCATTGCCGTCACGGGCACGATGCTCTCCCGCCACAGTCAGTCGACCACCGCGATGCTTGGCGCCAACGTCACGCCCTACAATCCCGCTGCGCAGACGATGCTTGCGCAGATGAAAAGCGCGTTCATCGCGGCAGGCGCCGACGCTGTCACCGCCACGAATCGCGCCTACGCCGCCCTGTTCGGCGTCGTCCAGCGTCAGGCGACGATGATGTCGTTCGTCAGCATCTTTCAGCTGCTGGGCGTCATGTTCTTTGCGCTGGTTCCACTCGTGCTGTTGATGAAGCGACCGAAGGGGGGCGGCCACGTCGAAGCGGCGCACTGACGCTCATCCGGCTTTGCGATGCTCGATGGCCCGGTGTTCGGCGACCGTATCGTCGGCCAGCGCGTCACGCAGCCAGATCTGTTCAATCGCTGGATAGACCGCGGCAACCGGCAGCGCAATCAGCGCGCCGATCACTCCGGCGAGCGCAGCGCCGATCGCGAACGCCAGAATCACCGCGAGATTGGAAAGCTTGAGCCGGTCGCCATACGCCCACGGCGCGATGACGTAGTTCTCCACGAAGTGATACCCGCAATACAGAGCCAGGACAGCGACCGCGGTGCCCGGAGACACGGAGAGCGCCATGATCACCGCGAAGATGCTCGAGACGATGAATCCCACCACCGGCACAAAATCGAACAGGCCGGCGATCAGCGCAAGCAGAAGCGCACCCGGCACGTGGAGCAGCGACAGGGCAACGCCCACTACCAGCGCGGCGAAGATTGACGTGATGACGTTGCCGGCGACGTACGCGAAGATGACCCGTTCCCCCACGCGGAGCGTTTCCTCGACCTTGCCGCGCTGCGCCCGAGGCACGAACGCCATCAGCCAGTCTCGCGTGCGCCGGCCTTCAATCAGCAGATACAGCATCAGGATAAATGCCAGCAGCGCGACGATGATGGCCGACAAGGCCGATTGTCCAAGTTCAAGCGCGTAGGGTGCGATCTGGGACTGAATGTCGACGGCGCCGGCCCCGCCTGCGGCTTCGCGCACCCATCCCGGCAACCGCTCGAGCGTGTCCCGCTCGAACTGGCGGATGTGTTCCGACGCCAAGCTGGCCTCGCTCGAGAGCGACGCCCAGCTGGCGGCCAGGAATCCTCCCACGACGGCGACCAGGACGAATCCGACCACGGTGGCGGCCGCCGCGCGCGGCAGCCTGTGCCGCTCGAGCCAGTTGACGATCGGGTTCAACGTGACCGCGAGCAGCACCGCGACGATGATGACGAGGCCGAGCTCGATGAGCTTCAGCCACATCCACACGAGCGCCACCGCGGCGATGACTTTCAGCAGCGACCGCCAGGGAATGACGAGCTCTGTTCTCTTGAACGACTCAGCCACTGCCTCTGCCGATAGCACGGACTGTGCCTGCGAATGGCTGAGTTCCAGCCCAGCCAATCGCCCGCTTGAAGGGAGTTAGACTGGGCTATGAGCTCTGAAGTGGGAAGTCCGAAGGTTGAAGCGAGACACGTGAGGCCCTCCCGATCGCGTCGCTTGAGACTTCAGACCTGCCTGCTCCTGCTGGTCGCGCCTGCCGTCATCTGCACCTCGGCCTTTGCGCAGCCGCAGGACGTCGCGCGCCCATCGTTCTCAGAATGGCTCGCCGGCGTCCGCACCGACGCGCTGGCGCGCGGCATCCGGCCCGAGATCGTCGACGAAGCCCTCGCGGGCGTCGAGGAACCGCTCCCCGTGGTCCTCGAGCGGGATCGGTCCCAGGCGGAAACGGTGCTGTCCCTCGAGACCTATCTGGCCCGTGCGCTGGCACCGAAAACCATCCGCGCCGGGCGTGAGATCGTCAAGCGACATCGGGCCCTGCTGAACGAGGTCAGCGAACGTTATGGCGTGCCGCCACGGATCATCGCCGGCATCTGGGGGATGGAATCGAGCTTCGGCCGCTTCACCGGCACGCGGCCGGTTGTCGCCGCGCTGGCCACGCTCGCGTGGGATCCGCGCCGCTCGACGTTTTTCCGCGGCGAATTACTCGACGCGCTCGAGATCGTCAATCGCGGCGACATCGAACTGGCCCGGCTGCGCGGCTCGTGGGCGGGCGCGATGGGCCAGCCCCAGTTCATGCCGTCGAGCTACCTGAAGTTCGCCGAGGACTGGGATGGCGACGGGCGCCGCGATGTCTGGTCGGACGAAGCCGACATCTTCGCGTCGATCGCCAACTATCTCAAAGGGAACGGCTGGCGTGCTGACGAAACCTGGGGACGCGAGGTCGCCGTCGGCCGTGAGGCCGCGCGCCGGATTGCCGGCGGTGTGGCGCGGCGCACCGGCGG
>Ga0111538_10009768_pt1 | contig 12782 bp, 10 predicted proteins | sample SoiMethybrSBSTD1_FD_79669 | JGI IMG/M metagenome (GOLD analysis project Ga0111538, IMG submission 79669) | Bulk soil microbial communities from a Populus tree surrounding site in Tennessee, USA - Soil MetaG P. TD hybrid SBSTD1 (version 2)... | ecosystem: Environmental > Terrestrial > Soil >...
ACCCCGGCGCGGAAGCGGTCGTCGCGGCGTGGGCAGCGCGCAACGGATGCGGCACGACTCCCGAACCTCCCAAGCCGCTGGATTTCGAGCCGGAATTGAACGGCGACGAGACTCTCGTGACCCGCTACCCGGGATGCAAGCGCGACACCGAGCTGTGGCGAGTCAAAGGCGGAGGCCATCTATTGGCGCTGAAGTGGCCGGCGCTCGAGCAGGTCCTCGCGTTCCTCGAACGCCAGCACACCAACTAGCTACAGGTCTTCACCTCGGTGTAACCGGGCAACATGAAGAAGCAGACGCCCTTTCGCCCGAGGGGGTCGCCCTTGCCTTCGTTGATGCACTTGAAGTCGGGATTTTTGCACTGGCTCGTGCAGTCGCAGAGCTGAAGGCAGTGCGCCGCATCCCCGGTGCCCGGTGCCGTGACGGCGGGACTGACGAGCGAGCAACCCGCGGCGGCGGGCGGTGTCGTGCCGCCGCAGGCGTTGGGAGAGCGCAGAGTGCACCGGTCGACGCAGACCGACGCGGTCTGACCCGTGTCATCGGCGAAATTCGCGCACTCGCCGCGGCAAGGACCCGAAGCGCACGGCTCACCGGTCGAACCCCCCGGAATCGCCGCTCTAGCGCAGAATCCGGTTTGCGGATTGCAGTACGAGCCCGCACCGCAATCGACATCGCCATTGCACCACGGCACGCAGATGCCGGATCCCGACGCGGATGCCGTAGTGGGAGCGCACGCCAGCTCGGGCCGACCGTGGCACTTGTCGGGCGGGAAGTCCGCCGTCGCAGAACCGAAAGCACAGCGCTCGACACAGAACCCCGCACTCGATGCATCAACCTTGTGGCATTCGCCGCCACGGTCGGCGCAATCGGCGCTCGTCGTGCAGGAGCGCGAACAGATTCCTTGCGGAACTTGCTCGGAGCTCCCGGTGACTAAAATCTGTTTCACGCAGGAGAGCTGACGGCATTGGGAGTCTGCCGTACAGCGTGCGCCGAGCTCGCTCGTTCCGACGCTGCCCGCGGTGCCCGCGGTACCGGCGCTGCCCGCGCTTCCGCCGCCATCTACCGCACCATCGCTGTCCACCGTCCCGCCGCTGCCCAGCGTGCCGCTACTCGCCCCGGCACCGGCCGAGCCAACCGTGCCGCCGGAGGCATCGCCGCCGGCAGCACCAGTGCCAGCGGTCGAGCCGCCTGCCATGCCACTCGAGCCGCTGGAGCCAGCCGTTCCGGAAGCACCGCCCGTCCCGACGAATTGTCGCGAGCTCGTCGAGGAACAGCCGTCCGCCGCTCCGGTGCAGACGATCGCCAGCCAGAACAACCCACGTCGGATCCGTTTGCGCACCTGCGTCATCCCCAGTACGGATGCTCAACGGCCGTCGATGTGAACGAAATCGCACAACTCCGGCTCCCCGGGGGCCGAAGAGCCGGGTATGCGCTGCCGCTTTGCCCTGCTCTTGTTGCTGTGCCTGCCCGCGTGCGGCGGCTACCGCGACGCCATGAACGCTTTCGACGAGGGTCGCTACCCCGACGCGGTCGGCGACTTCCGCCGCGCCGAGGCCGACTTTTCAGGCTGGTCCGAGCCGAAACGCGCAAACTACGCGCTTTACCGCGGGCTCTGTCACCTCGCGGTCGGCGACGCGCGCGAGACCGATCGCTGGCTCAGCTACGCGAAGGAGCTCGCGGATCGCCGCCCCGAGCTCTTCAGCTACGCGGAGCGCGGCCGCTTGCTCGCCGCTTGGCGAACGATCGGCCGCATGCCGGGTGAACGTCGTTAGCCTACTGAATGTTCGTGACGTAGCCCGAAGTTCCGCTCGCGGGCTTCTGCAGCAAGAGCGACTTCCAGCGCGTATCCCCCTCGAGGAATACCTTTTGGAAGGCCACGGCGTACATCCCGGAGACGCCGCCGCCCCCGTCCCTCGGACCGAACCAACTCGAGAGGTGATCTCCGCCGGTAATGGTGATCATCATCTTGGGCGTATCATTGGGAATTTGCGTGTACGACCCATTGGCCAGGTTGCACGCCGCGACGACGTCGCCGGTCGCGCAGAACAGCAGCGTCGGCACCTTGATGCCCGCGCCCACCGGTCCCCACGGCGCGAGACCGACGGACGACTTCATCGTCGGCGCGTTGGTCGAAGCGATCGTGGTGCCGCCACCGCCCATCGAATAGCCGGACGTTCCGAAGCGATCGCTGAGCTTGCCCTCGAGCTTGCTTCCGGACTTGGTGTTCTCTTGTTTCAATGCGTTGATCGAGGCCACGAGCTTCGTGGCGCGCACGTCGGGCAGGTCGGCGCCCGTGGTCGTGGTGATCACCGTGACGAGGCCGTACGAGGCGTAGAACGGTCCCCAGCCGGCCATCTCGGGACCCGTGTTCAAAAAGCCGCCGCAAAGCGCGATACCCGCGAAAGGAGGTTCCGCGTCGGTCGGGTAGTAAACCGTGCCGGTCGAGATCGTGAAGGTCGCGGTCTTGAACGGGCCGTTCTTGTAGCTCAGGTTCGAAGGCGGATCGCCGTGGCACAGACAGTTGCCGTCGGGACAACAGTTCCCGCCGCCGCTGCTCCCGCCGACGCCACCTACGCCCGCCGTACCACCCGCTCCATCGCCGGAGCTGCCGCCCGCGCCATCGCCGGAGCTGCCGCCCGCGCCGTCGCCGGAGCTGCCGCCCGCGCCGTCGCCGGAGCTGCCGCCCGCGCCGTCGCCGGAGCTGCCGCCCGCGCCATCGCCGGAGCTGCCGCCCACCCCCAAGCTGCCGCCGGAACCACCGCCGACGCCGCCGAAGCCCGCGTCACCCGCAGCGCCAGAAACACCTGCACCTGCGGCTCCACCGTTGTTCACGCCGGTGGGAACTTGATTTTCCTCATCCGTACTGGCGGCGCACGCTCCGGTCAGCGCCAAAACGAACAGTGCCGTGAAGCCCTTTTGCGACAGTGTCATTCGCTATCTCCCGCTGGCTAACGCACGTTGCACATGCGTCGATGAGAGAAGCGTTATCACAAGAAACACGCACGCTAGTGGTGTCGCTCGTCAATGGCGGTACAAGGAAATACTCCGGCGCGGGCAGGAAGTGCGCGCATCATGTCCGCGGTAGTTTTCCCGTCGCAGCGCAGCACTCGTGGCATCGAGACGCCGACGCTCGATAGCTACTGGATGTTCGTGACGTAGCCCGAAGTTCCGCTCGCGGGCTTCGTCAGCAAGAGCGACTTCCAGCGCGTATCCCCTTCGAGGAATACTTTTTGGAAAGCCACGGCGTACATCCCGGAGATGCCACCGCCACCGTCCCTCGGACCGAACCAACTCGAGAGGTGGTCGCCGCCGGTGATCGTGATCATCATCTTCGGCGTCGTATTGGGAATTTGAGTGTACGACCCGTTGGCCAAGTTGCACGCTGCGACGACGTCGCCGGTCGCGCAGAACAGCAGCGTCGGCACCTTGATGCCGGCACCCACCGGTCCCCACGGCGCGAGACCGACAGACGACTTCATCGTCGGCGCGTTGGTCGAAGCGATCGTGGTGCCGCCGCCGCCCATCGAGTAGCCAGAGGTTCCAAAGCGATCGCTGAGCTTGCCATTCAGCGGACTACCGCTCCTCGTGTTCTCTCCTTTCAGCGCGTTGACCGACGCAACCAGCTTCGCGCCGCGCACGTCGGGCAGATCCGCGCCCGTCGTCGTGGTGATGACCACGACGATGCCCCATGAGGCGTAGAACGGTCCCCATCCCGCCATCTCGGGCCCCGTATTGAGGAAGCCCGCGCACAGCGAAAGACCTGCAAGAGGTGGTGTCGCGTCAGTCGGGTAGTAAACCGTTCCCGTCGAGATCGCGAAGCTCGCGGACCTGAACGGCCCGTTCTTGTAGCTCAGGTTCGAAGGTGGATCGCCGTGGCACAGACAGTTGCCATCGGGACAGCAGGTGCCGCCGCCCTGCCCACCCGTGCCGCCTTGGCCACCCGTGGCGCCGACGCCGCCCGTGCCGCCGCCGCCCGTGCCGCCGCTGCCGTCGGTCCCGCCAGGGCCGACACCACCGACACCACCGACACCACCAACGCTTCCGCCGGAACCGTCCGAGCCACCCATCCCGTCGGTCCCGCCGAGTCCACCGCCACTGCCGCCAAGGCCGCCGCCGCCGCCGCTCCCCACCTGACCGCCCGCACCATCGGGGCCGGAGCCACCGTTGGAACCGCCAACGCCGAACGATCCGCCAAAGCCGGACGAGCCGCCGAAGCCGGCCCCGGCGCTGCCGACCGCCCCGGCACTTCCGGCCGGCCCCTCGGTCCCTGCACCGCCGCCGTTTGAGCGGTAGTCTCGGGGGGTTTGCTGGCTGTCATCGCCGGAAGTGGCGCAAGCAGCGGTCAGGGCCAGCGAGGCCAGCGACACGATCCCCAGATTCGCAAGTGTCTTTTGCATTCCCCGAGTCCTTAGAGAGAGAGGCATTGCCTGGCGTTGAACGAAGAGCGGGCGCACACGTCCCTACACCCCGAAGCGCTATCATAGAGATCGGGCGCTCTAGTGCCCCAGCCCGCCGTTGGCGTTACAAGGAACTACTCCGGCGTCCCGAGGAATTGGGAACCGAAGTAGCGCGGCATGCTCGCGGTAGTTTTCTTACCGCATCATAGCGGCCCGATCTTCAAACGAAGCGGTTGAAAAGTCAGACGAGCGGTTAGCACGCTCAACGCGTTCCGACGATACGATCGATCTCGACGGTTTCGTCCCACGCGCTCTCGTGCCCCTCGTAGTGAACGAGGAACTTGTCGGGAGCCACCACGCCTACGATCGACGCGGGATAGATCGAGCCGCGCCACAACACCTTCACGCGATCGCCGACCTTGAACGTCGCGACCGTCGTCGCCGAGCCCGAGCTCGCCGGCGTGATGCCCGCCGCGCGCGCGACTTTCTCCGGCGGTGGCGGGGGCGTCACTGGAGCATTGACCCGACCCTTGATGCGATCGAGCGTCACGTCTTCGTCCCAGCGCGAATCGTAGCCGTCGTAGTGCACGCGAAAGCGGCTCTCGCCTTTCTTTTCGATCAGATACGCGGGATAGCTCTTGCCGTCCCAGTCGACCAAGACGTATTCGCCGACGCGATAGGGCTCGTTGCAAGCCGCGATCAGCAGGGCGGCCGCGCAGGCGCCGAGCGCGATTTTCAAGCGCGCTCCTCGGCGGGCGCGGGCCGGGAGTCTCTGGCCTGTGCCATGCGCCAGCCCGCCCGCGCCAGCGCGGGTTCCCCGGTTCTGAACCATTCGGCGACGCGAGCCCGCGTCGCGCGATACCCGTACTCGAGAATCTTGCGCCGGGCCGCAAAGCTCGCCGGGTTGTGCATGAACAAGATCCCGTCGGTCGGCTCGGGCTCGATCAAGAGAATGTCCGCTTGGCCCGAGGCCGTCACGCGTGCGCACGTCTCGCGCATCAGTTTGTGAATGCCGATCCGGATCGCCTGGTTGGTCACCCACATCATGCCCTTGTCGCGCACGCTGGTGCGCGGGCCGTGCCCGGTCGGGACACTGCCCGCGTGGACCGGCACCATCGGATTTACGGCGATGATCAGGTTCGCGCCCGCCTTCACGGCCACGTCGAAGTGGGCGACTTGCGCGGCCCCGGCGTCGATGTAGTGGCGATCCCAGATCCTGACCGGCGAAAAAAACGGCGGCACCGCCATCGAAGCGATGCAGGCTCGGCTCACGGGCACCTGATCGAAGCCTTTGGCCCCGAACTCGACCTGTTCACCGGTGTCGAGATCGTGAGCGAGGATGAAGAGCTCGCGCGGCATCATCGCGAAGTTGTTGGGCACGCCGCGCCGCACGAAGAAGTCTTCGAGAAAGCGCTCGTAGGCGTCGAGCGAAAACAGCCCGGCCGGCAGCGAATCGAACAGGCGATCGAGCTCCTCCCAGAGCTGCGCCGGGGTCGGCGCCGGCCCGCGCGACAGGAGGCTCGCGGTGCCGTGGCGCAGCGCGCTCGCCGCGGAAACGATCGTCCGCCGCCACTCGGCAAAGTCCATCCTGAAGATGTGTTTGCGTTCGAGCGGGAAGTAGACGTCCGCTGGATCGAGGAACGCCCGGTAGCTACGCTCCACGGGCCGGCCGCCCGCCAAGGTCGCCGCGACCGTCGCACCGCTCGAGGTGCCGACGTAGAGATCGAGCTCGTGGGCGTGGACGCCCTCGATTCCGTCCTCGAGTGCCGCCAGAGCTCCGATCTGGAACATCGCGCCGGTGGCGCCGCCGCCCGGCAGGCACAACGCGATCTTGGGCTTACGGTTCATCGGCATCCTCCGCGCGCGCGGCCTCGGCCTCCGGACTCTTCCGCGCCACGTACTGTACCAAAAACAGCAGCAGCGCCGTCCCGATCCAGCCGGCGATCAGCACCGGCCAGGGCAAGATCAGCGGCCGCGTCACGCTCGCCACGCCGGTCAGATACGCCGCAACCGTGGCACCGTTGAACGCCACGTGCAGGGCAACGCACGCGAACAGCGATCCGCTGGCCGCCCGCAGGTAGCCGAGCACCAAACCGACCGGCAGCAGCGGCGCCCAGAGCTTCGGGTTCGGGTGCGCGACGATCACGAAGGCGATTGCGGTGACCAGCGCCGCGCCCGAGGCCGAGTAGTTGCGGCGCAGACCCACGAAGAGCGCGCCGCGAAAAAACAGCTCTTCGACCAGCGGCCCGACGCAGGCAACGCAAACGATCAACACCACGGCCCTGAGCACGTCGTCTGCCCGCAACAGGGTCGCGCGGTACGCGAGCTCCGCGTCGGACTCGGGGAGCCAGCGCGCCGACAGCTGACGCAGCGACTCTGCGGGGAGCTGCAGCAAGAGCCCGAGCGCAGCGCCGAACACCGGCATCGCGGGATGGCTGGGACGCAGCCCGAGCGCGCTCCGCGACTGTTCTTCCGGCGCATGGAGCCTGAGCACGCCGAACAGCACCAGCAGATAGACCGCGGCCTCGACGGCGGTCAGGCTGACGATGTCGTTGATCGCGCCGGGGCGGAGCTGCTTGAGCAACCCCATCCCGAACATCAGAAGCAGTGTTGCACCGAGCGCCCAGCCGAGCGCCGCGGGATAGCTCAGCTTCACCCGCTACCGTCCGCGGAGGTGCGGCAGCACGCCGCGTTTGGTGACGGTGTCGGCGGCGCTGTTGTCGAGCGTTTGCGGGTGATCGAGCGTGTAGTGAAGCCCGCGGCTCTCGCGGCGGCTCGCCGCGGAAGCGATGATCAGCTCCGACACGGTCTGGATGTTGCGGAGCTCGAGCAGATCGCGCGTCACCAGGTGCTTCCAGTAATACTCGCGGATCTCTTCCTCGAGCAGGGCGACACGGCGCGCCGCGCGGCGGAGACGCGCGCTGGTGCGGACGATGCCGACGTAGTTCCACATCAAGCGCCGGATCTCGTCCCAGTTGTGGGAGACCACGACGGCTTCGTCGCTCGGAACCGCCGACCCGGTCTGCCACTCCGGAATGTCGGGCGGCGGCGTGCCGCGCAATTCCGTGATCAGCGTCGCGAGCTTGTCCGCCGCGCGCCGGCCGAAGACCAGCCCCTCGAGCAGCGAGTTCGAGGCCAGCCGGTTCGCGCCGTGAAAACCGGTGCACGCGGTTTCGCCGATCACCCACAGGCCCGGCAAGGTCGAGCGCCCGTGCAGGTCGCTGGTGACGCCGCCGCACATGTAGTGCGCCGCCGGCACGACCGGGATCGGCTCGCTGGCGATGTCGATGCCGTAGCGCTGGCACTGCGCGTAGATGTTCGGGAAACGCGAGCGCAGGTAATCCGCGGGCTGATGCGAGATGTCGAGCAACACGTACTCGGAGCCGGTTTTCTTCATCTCGTAGTCGATGGCACGCGCCACCACGTCACGCGGCGCGAGATCGCCCATCTCGTGATGCCGCTTCATGAACGGGTCGAGCGTGTCCGGCAGCCGCAGCACCGCACCCTCGCCACGCAAGGCTTCGCTGATCAAAAAATTCTTGGCGCGGGGGTTGAACAGGCACGTCGGATGGAACTGGTAAAATTCCATGTTCGCGATCTCGGCGCCCGCGCGATAAGCCATCGCCACGCCGTCGCCGGTCGCCACGTCCGGGTTCGACGTGTAGAGATAGACCTTGCCCGCGCCACCCGTGGCCAGCACCGTGGCGCGCGCTGCGATCATCTCGACCTTGCCCTGCTTCTCGTCGAGCACGTACGCGCCGACGCACTGGTCGGGTCCGCCGAACTTGCTCATCGTGATCAGGTCGACACCCATGTGCCAGTCGAGCACGCGGATGTTCGGATTCTTGCGCACGGTCTCGAGCAGCACGCGCTCGATCGCTTCGCCGGTGATGTCGCCCGCGTGCGCGACCCGGCGCGCCGTGTGTCCGCCCTCGCGCCCCAGGTCGAGCTCGCCGTTCGGATCGCGCGAGAACTCGACGCCGAGATCGGTCAACCAGCGCACGTCGTCCGGCCCCTCGCGAACGCAGAGCTCGGCGACCACCTCGTGACAGAGCCCGGCGCCGGCGACGAGCGTGTCGCTCACGTGGCGCTCGAAGGTGTCGTCGTCCCCGAGCACGGCGGCGACCCCGCCCTGCGCCCAGCTCGTGGCCGCGTCGTCATCCGCCCGCTTGGTAACGATGACGACCTCCCCGTGGCGCGAGGCGCGAAGCGCGAACGTCAGCCCCGCGATACCGCTGCCGAGAACCAGAAAATCCGTGAACAATCGCATCCGGGCGTTGGCCCGACTTTACTGCACCAGCCGGCCTGGTGCGTTCCAGTTGGGGCCCGGGCCCCAACCGACAAACGAGACAACGGCTTTTTCACCCATGGAGCCAGCCGCGAAGCGCCGCCAGGGTCACCCGCTCCATTGACGTCTTGCCCCAAAAGCAGTAGCTGTCCCCCCGCCCGGATGCGCTTTTGGCCCTCGGGCCGGTGACCACCTCCCGTTCGGAGCTCGAGCGGTCGCAGGGCGCATCGCAGCCGGGACCCGTTCCGAAACGGACCCCGTCCAAAAGGAGTCGTCTGTCGTGAAGATTCTCGTGCCACTCAAGCGGGTCGCCGACCCAGCCAACCACAACAAGGTCAAAATCCCGGCAGCGGGTGACAAGGTCGAAACCACCGGCCTCGAGTGGCAAATCAATCCGTTCGACCTCTACGCCCTGGAAGCCGCGCTGCGCCTGACGGAAGACGGCAAGAACCCGAAGGCCCGGCTCGGTGAAGTGGTGGTCGTGACCCTCGGGCCGAAGGATACCGAGACCAACCTGCGCTCCGCGCTCGCCACCGGTGCCGACCGCGCCATCCGCGTGGAAGCCACCGACGAGGAGCTCGACGGCCGTCTGGTTGCGATCGCGCTCAAAAAGCTGGTCGAAGAAGAGAAGCCCGACGTGGTCCTGATGGGCAAGCAGGTCGTGGACTCCGAAAGCAACTTCGTCGGCCAAGCTCTGGCCGAGCTGCTCGATTGGCCGATGGCGACCTTCGCCGCCACCATCAAGGAAGAAGCCGGCGCGTTGCTGGTCGGGCGCGAGGTCGACGGCGGGGTGATGACCGCGCGGCTGAAGCTGCCGGCGCTGGTCACGGTCGATCTGCGCATCGTTTCGCCGGACAGCGTCTACTCGCTGAAAACGGCGGCGGGCTTCCGCTACCCGTACGACGAAGTGAGGTTCGCCGCCCTGCCCGCGATCATGCAGGCGAAGAAGAAGCCGCTCGCGGTGAAGGCGCTGAAAGACGTCGTCGGGGACGCCAAGCTCACCAACCGCTACGTCAAATTCGGCGCGCCGCCCGCCCGCAAGGCCGGGATCAAGGTCAAGGACGTGCAGGAGCTGGTGCAGAAGCTCGGCACCGAAGCCAAAGTCATCTGAGGGGACAGGGAGAAACAGCCATGGCCGATGTTCTCGTCGTTGCCGAGCTCACCGAAGACGGCAAAGTCCGCAAAACCACCCACTCCGCGATCACGATGGCCAAGCAAGCGCTGCCGGCCCTCGGCGGGTCGTTCTCGATCCTCGTGCTGGGCGCCAACGCCAAGAGCGCCGCGTCGGAGCTCACGGGCTTCGGCGCCGCCAAGGTGATCGCCTGCGAAGATCCTTCGCTCAAGAACTACGTCGCCGAGCACTACGCCCCGACCGTCGCCGCCGTCGGCAAGGGCTACGGCCTGGTCTGCGCCACCGCGTCGAGCTTCGGCAAGGACCTGATGCCGCGCGTGGCCGCGAAGCTCGATGCCTCGTACGCCGGCGACTGCGGCGGCGTCAGCGTCGAGGGCAACAAGCTCGTGTTCAAGCGCCCAATGTACGCGGGCAACGCCTACGGCTACAGCACCGTGGAAACGCCGATCATCGTCGCTACGGCGCGCCAGAGCGAGTTCGAGCCGGCCGCGCCGAGCGGCGGGTCCTCGCCGGTCGAGACGGTCGCCAAGACCCCCCCCGGCCAGGCAGCGGGCCGCATCGAGTTCGTCTCCCTCGCCGCGGTGAAGAGCGAGCGCCCCGAGCTGACCGAGGCGTCGATCGTCGTCTCTGGCGGCCGCGCCATCAAGGAGCGCTTCTTCGAGATCATGGAGCCGCTCGCCGACGCCCTCGGCGCCGCGATCGGCGCCAGCCGCGCCGCCTGTGACGCGGGCTACGCACCGGGCGACTTTCAGGTCGGCCAGACCGGCAAGATCGTCGCCCCGAGCCTCTACATCGCCGTCGGCATCTCCGGCGCGATCCAGCACATCGCCGGGATGAAGGGCTCGAAGACGATCGTGGCCGTCAACAAGGACCCCGAGGCCCCGATCTTTCAGCTCGCCGACTACGGCCTGGTCGCCGATCTGTTTCAGGCCGTGCCGGCCCTGGCCCAGGAGATCAAAACCTACAAAGCCAGCAAGCACTGAGCACGTTTGCCGAGGCCGCAAAGTGCGGGGCGGTTGGGGCCGGGGCCCCAGCCGACAACGAGACACGGCACCCCGCCTTGACAGGTCCCCGGCCGAGGCTTCATGCTGCCGCGCCCGCCCGGCATCTAACCCGGCGGGAGTCTCGGGGCGTAGCGCAGTTTGGTAGCGCGCACGGTTCGGGTCCGTGAGGTCGGCAGTTCGAATCTGCCCGCCCCGACCGAGACTGAGACCGAGGGGGAGTGCGCCTGGAGCACCGCTGAATTTGGCTCATCTTCGGCGTTGACGGGCGCTTCACGAGGCTTATTTTGCGGCGCGCCCCGGCCTTGCGACCGGGCACGAGAACTCGAGAAAGGACTCCGGAGGTTTTAAATGGCTGCGAAGGCGATTCTTTACGACGCGAAGGCACAATCGAAGATTCTGCGTGGGGTCGATGCCCTGGCCGACGCGGTAAAAGTCACCCTCGGGCCCAAGGGCCGCAACGTCGTGATCGAAAAGAGCTGGGGCGCCCCCAAGGTGACCAAGGACGGCGTCACGGTCGCCAAGGAGATCGAGCTCGCCGACAAGTTCGAGGACATGGGCGCCAAGATGGTGCGCGAGGTGGCGTCGAAGACCTCGGATCTCGCGGGCGACGGGACCACCACCGCGACCGTGCTCGCGCAAGCGATCTGCCGCGAAGGCATGAAGCTCGTCGCGTCCGGCCACGGGCCGATGCAGCTCAAGCGCGGGATCGACAAGGCGGTCAGTGCCGCGATCGAGGAGCTCAAACGCATCAGCAAGCCCGTCCAGAGTCCCAAGGAAATCCAGCAGATCGGCACGATCAGCGCCAACGGCGACGAGGCGATCGGCAAGATGCTTTCGGAAGCGATGGAGAAGGTCGGAAAGGACGGCGTCATCACCGTCGAAGAAGCGAAGGGCATGGAAACCTCGCTCGACATCGTCGAGGGCATGCAGTTCGACCGCGGCTATGTTTCGCCCTACTTCGTCACCGATCCGGAAAAGATGACGTGCGTCCTCGAGGACCCGTTCATCCTGCTCAGTGACAAGAAGATCTCGAACATGCACGACCTCGTGCCCGTGCTCGAGCAGGTGGCACGCGCGCAGAAGCCGATCGTGATCGTCGCCGAGGACATCGACGGCGAAGCGCTCGCCACGCTGGTCGTGAACAAGCTCCGCGGCACCCTGCACTCGGCCGCGGTCAAGGCTCCCGGCTACGGCGATCGCCGCAAGGAGATGTTGAAGGACATGGCGATTCTGACCGGCGGTCAGGTGATCAGCGACGAGCTCGGGATCAAAATCGAGCAGCTGACCCTGGCGGAGCTCGGCCGCGCCAAGCGCGTCGACATCGACAAGGACAACACGACGATCGTCGACGGCGCCGGCGCTCACGAGGCGATCAAGGGCCGTGTCGATCTGATCCGAAAGCAGATCGCGGAAACCACCAGCGATTACGACCGCGAGAAGCTGGAGGAGCGCCTGGCCAAGCTTTCCGGCGGCGTCGCCGTGATCAAGGTCGGCGCGGCCAGCGAAGTGGAGCTGAAAGAGCGAAAGGACCGGGTCGACGACGCCATGCACGCGACCCGCGCCGCTTCCCAGGAAGGCATCGTTCCTGGCGGCGGCGTGGCCCTCTTGCGCTGTCAGAGCGTGATCGCCAAGCTCGATCTGAAAGACGATCTCGCGGCGGGCGCGCGCTTGCTCTCCCGCGCGCTCGAGCAGCCGCTGCGGATGATCGCGCAGAACGCGGGCCTGGACGGCTCGGTCGTCGTCGACAAGGTGCGGTCGGGCACGGGCAGCTTCGGCTTCGACGCCGCCGCCGAAACTTACGGTGACCTGATCGCTGCCGGTGTGATCGACCCGACGAAGGTCGTACGCACGGCGCTCGAAAACGCAGCTTCGGTTGCCGGTCTGTTTCTCACCACGGAAGCCCTCCGCGCTGAAAAGCCCAAGCCCGCGAAGAAGGCCGCAGCCGGAGCTGGTGCCGGTATGGG
>Ga0111538_10009769_pt1 | contig 12781 bp, 13 predicted proteins | sample SoiMethybrSBSTD1_FD_79669 | JGI IMG/M metagenome (GOLD analysis project Ga0111538, IMG submission 79669) | Bulk soil microbial communities from a Populus tree surrounding site in Tennessee, USA - Soil MetaG P. TD hybrid SBSTD1 (version 2)... | ecosystem: Environmental > Terrestrial > Soil >...
AACGCCAAGAAGTACATCGAGGACGGCCACCACGGCGGCAAGGGCTCCGAGCCCCACATGGCCGCGGTCATCGGCGACACCGTCGGCGACCCGTTCAAGGACACCGCGGGCCCGGCGCTCAACCCGCTCATCAAGGTGATGAACCTGGTCTCGCTGCTGATCCTGCCGGCCATCATCGCCATGTCGAACGTCGAGGTGCACCGGGACGAGGGCCGGTTCCTCACCACGATCTCGACGACGCCCACCGGCGGCGCGTACGTGATCGCGGCGGTGGCCCTGGTGGTGCTGCTGGGGGCCATCCTGTTCTCCAAGCGGGAGAGCGCGGGCATCGCCGGTGGCTCCGGCGACGGCGACACCGCGGCCACGGCCAACGGCCAGGGGCCGGCCGCCGAGGTGGCTGAGCCCGCCGCCGCCGTCAGCTCCGACTGACCCGGCCGCGACGCGCTAAACATTTTGTCAAGGGGTCGGCCATCACCACGGTGGCCGACCCTTCGGGCAACCAGGGGGAGGGGTCAGGATGAGCAACAGGTTCGGTCGGCGTCGGTTCCTCGGGGGCGGAGCGGCCGCCGCCGGAGGTGCGTTGGTGGCGGGGATGACCGGAGGCCCGTTCGCCGGGCTGCTGGCCGGGCCCCTGCCCGCCGCCGCGGCACCACCGCTCGGTCCCATCCCCGACCTGCGCGACGGCACCGTGCGGCTGTGGCTGCCCGACGGCTTCCAGTACCGGTCGTTCCACGACACCGAGCAGACCGTCGTCCTGGACGACGGCACCGTGCTCCCCGGCCGCCACGACGGCATGGCGTGCTTCAAGCCCAAGCGCGGCAACCTCACGCTGATCCGCAACCATGAGATCAACAACCCGGTCCCGGCCTTCGGTGACGCCGGCGCCGCCTACGACCGGATGGCCGGCGGCGGCACCACCACCACCGAGGTCACGCCGTTCGGCGAGGTCATCTCCTCGTTCGTCAGCCTCAACGGCACGCAGATGAACTGCTCGGGCGGGGCCATGCCCTGGGACGCCTGGGTGAGCTGCGAGGAGACCATCAACGGTCCCGACGTGGGCCCCGACTTCACCGGCGTGTCCAACGTGCCGCTGACCCAGCGCCACGGGTTCATCTTCGAGGTGCCCGTCGGTGGCCAGTCCTCCCGCGAGCCGATCACCGCCGCCGGGCGCTTCGCCCACGAGGCGGTGGCCTTCGATCCCGCCCACGGCGACCTCTACCTCACCGAGGACAACTTCGGCTTCCCCTCGGGCTTCTACCGCTACACGCCGCCGCGCCACCCGATGCGCGAGGGCCGGCTCCTCGACGGTGGCCGCCTGCAGATGCTGGCGGTGCGGGGCAGGCCCCAGGCCGACCTGGCCGCGGCCCAGCCCGAAGGCGCCAGCTACGACGTCACCTGGGTCGACATCGACGACCCCGCGCCCACCTTCCCGTTCACCCCGGGGCAGCCGGCCTCGACCACCAACAACCAGGCCCTGACCTACGTGGGCGACCAGGGCCGGGCCCAGGGCGCCGCGTGGTTCTCGCGGCTGGAAGGCGCCACCCACGATCGGGACACCATCTACTTCTGCTCCACCCAGGGCGGCGGCCCCGCCGAGCCCGGCCCCAGCGACCCCGTGCAGGGCTTCGGCAACGGCACCGGCCAGGTGTGGGCGTACAAGATCGGCGCCAAGAAGCTGCGGCTCGTCTACCAGTCGCCGGACGCCGCGACCCTGGACTTCCCCGACAACATCACCGTGAGCCGCCGGGGCACGCTCGTGCTGTGCGAGGACAATGTGAACGACAACTTCGTACGGGCGCTGACGCCCCGCGGGGAGCTGTCTGACATCGCGCTGAACCGGCTGATCTCCAGCACCGGGGCGAACCGCTTCAACGACGAGTTCGCCGGGGCCACGTTCAGCCCCGACGGCCACACCCTGTTCGTCAACATCCAGGCCAGCCGGGGCATGACCTTCGCCATCTGGGGGCCGTGGCAATCCATCGGGGTGTGACGAAACCGGAGTGAACACCGTCGGGCGCCGACGACGGATCGGCGGGCGGAACGCGTACGCTGCAGACACCCTGGGCGAGTCGCCGGCAGGCTGACGCGGCCCGAGGCGCATCCCCTGCCACGAGGAGCGACCGCATGAGACCGACCGACGCGGGCGCGACGCCCACCGCGCTGTGGTGGGCCGGGCTCGCCTCGCTCGGCGCCGGTGCCATCCATGCCACGGCCGTGGGCCTGCACAGCGAGCACCGCCAGGCCGCGGTCGCCTTCGCGCTGTTGGCCGCGTTCCAACTGGGGTGGGGCGCCCTCGCCCTGCTGCGGGCGCCCCGGGCTGTGATCGCGCTCGGCGCGGTGGGAAACGCGGTGGCCGTGGGCGGCTGGGTGCTGGCCAAGACGTCGGGCATCGGCTTCATCGACGGCCTGGAGACAGCCGAGAGCGCGCAGTTCGCCGACACCACCGCGGCCGTGCTGGCGGCGGTGGCGGTCCTGGCGGCGCTGGCCTACCTGCTGGCGCCGGGCCGGCTGCGGCTGCCGGCACTCACCGGCGTGGTCCCGGCCGCGGCAGCCACCGGCGTGCTGGTGGTGGCGGCCATGGCGGCGGCTTCCGGCCATACCCACTCCGAAGACGGCCACGACCACGTCACGACGTCGGCGGCCAGCGCCGACGACCCGGCCCACGATCCCGCCCACGACCACGGTGGCGAGGAGGGCGCGGCCGGGACCGAGCACGGGGACCACACCGCCGCGCCGGTCGGAGCCGTTCCCTACGACGGCACCCTCCCGGTGGACCTGAGCGGGGTGCCGGGCGTGACGGCCGAGCAGCAGGCCGAGGCCGAGGCCCTCGTGACCGCCAACATCCAGCAGCTCCCCCACTTCGCCGACCCGCAGGTGGCGATCGACGCCGGCTACCGCCCGATCGGCGACGCGGTCACGGGCACCGAGCACCTGGTCAACTGGAGCCTGCTCAACGACGGCCGCAACCTCGACGCCGCCTACCCCGAGGCGCTGGTCTACAAGGTGGGCTCGGGCAACAGCCGCACGCTCGAGGCCGCCATGTACGTGCTCGAGCCGCCGGCCACGCTCGACACCGTGCCCCCGGTGGGTGGCGCGCTGGTCCAGTACCACGTGCACAACGACCTGTGCTGGACCGGCCCCGACGGTGCGTACCAGGTCATCCCGGCCGCTCCCCTGCCGGCGCCGTGCCCCGCGGGCATGGAGCGCCGGCTGCTGGAGCCGATGCTGCACGTGTGGATCGTCGGCAACGAGTGCGGGCCGTTCGCTGCGCTCGAGGGCATCGGCGGCGGTCAGGTGAGGCCGGGCGAAGCGGTCATGTGCGACCACGTGCACGGGTCCGTCGGCGCCCTCTGACCGTTACAAAACGATCACAACCCGCCGTACCGGCAACCAGACCGGGCCCGAACGCGTCCCATCTGCATGGACACAGGGCAGGAATCCCCCACAGGCCTTGTCTGGGCCGCGCTCGCCTCGATCGGGGCGGGCATCATCCATGCTGCGGCGGTCGGCGTGCACGGCGAGCACCGCCAGGCTGCCATCGCTTTCGCCGCGCTGGCGCTGTTCCAAGTCGGCTAGGGCGCGCTGGCGCTGGTCCGGTCGTGGCCGTGGATCACCTGGCTCGGCGTGGCGGGCAACAGCCTCGCCGTGGGCGGCTGGTTGGTGGCCAAGACCACCGGCATCAGCTTCATAGACGGCCTGGAGACGGCCGAGGGCCCCGCGTTCGCCGACACGATGGCGGCCCTCCTGGCCCTGATCGCCGTGGCCGGCGCGCTCACGGCGGCGGTCGCCCCCGAGCTGCTGCGGATGCCGTCGATCTCGTCGGTCCCGGTGGCCGCGGTGACCGCCGCGCTCGTGATGACGGCCACGGTGGCGGCCGGCGGCCACCACCACGGCGGCGAGGGGCACGAGCACGAGACCGCCACCATCGGCGACCACGACGACGACCACGAGCACACCTCGGGCGACGACCACGACTCGGACGAGCACGGCGACGACCACGAGCACACCGACACCACCGATCCCGACCACGAGCACCGCGACACCACCGATCCCGACCACGAGCACACCGGCACGACCGTCGGCGATCCCGACGACGACCACGACCACGGCGGGAACAACAGCCGCCGCAACAGTGGCGGGCACACCGACGACCACGACCACCCGCCGAGCACCGACCCGGGCGAGCCGCCGCACGACCATCCGCCGAGCACCGATCCGGGCCAGCCGCCGCACGATCACGCCCCCGGCCCGACGCCGGTCATCCCGCGGCGCTACGACGCCCGGCTCCCCGTCGACCTGAGCGGCTTCCCCGGGGTCAGCGCCGAGCAGCAGGCCCGGGCCGAGGCGCTGGTGACGAGCACCCTGGTGCAGCTCCCGGCGCACTACGCCACCACGGATGCGGCCTACGCCGCCGGCTACCGCTCGATCGGCGACGCCTTCACCGGCTGGGAGCACTACATCAAGTGGTCCCTGACCAACGACGGCCACGAGCTCGACGCCAACTACCCGGAGTCGCTCGTCTACCAGGTCATGCCGACCGGGGAGAAGCGGCTGGCCGCGGCCATGTACCTGCTGGAGCCGCCCCGCACCCTCGACCAGGTGCCGGACCTCGGCGGACCCATGACCCAGTTCCACGAGCACAACGACCTGTGCTGGTACCCGCGAGGCGACGCCTGGCAGGTCACCCTGGTGGGCGCCCCGCCCATCCCGTGCCCCACGGGCGCCGTGCGCAAGGAAGTCGTGCCCATGATCCACGTGTGGGTCATCCCCAGCGAGTGCGGCCCGTTCGCTGCCCTCGAGGGCGCCTCCGGCGGCCAGGTCCGGCCGGGCGAGCCCGTGCTCTGCGATCACGTGCACGGTTCGCACTGACCCGACAATCGCCCACAGGGCGGGACGGGTGGGTCGCCCTCCTAGGCTCCCGGTATGACCCTCCCGTCCCGCTCTCTCGGGCGCACCGGCCCGTCCGTCTCCGCCCAGGGCCTCGGCTGCATGGGCATGAGCTTCGCCTACGGCACCCCCGACGCCGCGGAGGCCGAGGCCACGCTGGCCCGGGCCCTCGACCTCGGGATCACGTTCTTCGACACCGCCGACGTCTACGGCATGGGCCACAACGAGCAGCTGGTGGGCAAGGCCCTCGCCTCCCGCCGTGACGAGGTCGTCCTCGCCACCAAGTTCGGCATCCACGACGACCCCACCGCGCCCCGGGGCCGCCGCGGGGTGCGGGGCGACGCCGAGTATGTCCGCCAAGCGTGCGACGCCTCGCTCGGGCGGCTCGGCGTCGACCACATCGACCTCTACTACCAGCACCGCCCGGACATCCGGGTCCCCATCGAGGAGACCGTCGACGCCATGGCCGAGCTGGTCCGGGCGGGCAAGGTCCGCCATCTGGGCCTGTCCGAAGCGTCGGCCGACACCGTCCGCCGGGCCGCGGCCGTCCATCCCATCGCCGCCCTGCAGAGCGAGTGGTCGCTGTTCTCGCGTGACATCGAGGCCGAGATCGTGCCCGCCTGCCGCGAGGCGGGCATCGCCCTGGTCCCCTACAGCCCGCTGGGCCGGGGCATGCTGACCGGCACCGTGGCCAGCCTCGACGAGCTGGAGGACAACGACTTCCGCAGGACCGTGCCGCGGTTCCAGGGCGACAACCTCGACCGCAACCTGGAGCTGGTCACGGTGGTCCGGGACGTGGCCGCGGCCCGCGGCGCCACTCCCGGCCAGGTCGCGCTGGCCTGGCTGGCGGCCCAGGGAGACGACGTCGTGCCCATCCCCGGCACCAAGCGGCGCAAGTACCTGGAGGAGAACGTCGGCGCCCTCGACGTCGAGCTCACCGCCGACGACATGGCGCGCCTCGGCGACCTGACCGCGGCCGGCGCCCGGTCCGCCGCGGCCAACTGGACCAACCTGGATACTCCCCCCGCCGGCTGAAACTCCTTCCCCTAGCGTGAGGGCGTGGACTCCCCCTCCCCCGCGCCCTCCGCCCGCACCGCGGTTCGCCGCCAGCCGGACCGGGGCCACTACGACCGCGAGCAGGTCCACGCCGTGCTGGACGAGGGCCTGGTGGCCCACGTGGGCCTGGTGACCGACCACGGGCCCGTCGTCATCCCCATGCTCTACGGGCGCGCCGGCAGCCGGCTGCTGCTACACGGGTCGACCGCCAGCCGGCTCATGCGGGGCGGGGCCAAGGGACTCGACCTGTGCGTCACCGTGACGCTGGTGGACGGGCTGGTGCTGGCCCGTTCGGCCTTCCACCACTCGATGAACTACCGCTCGGTGGTGGTGTTCGGCCGGGCCACGCCCGTCACCGATCTGGACGAGCGCCGCGCCGCCCTCGACCTGCTGGTCGACCACATCGTGCCCGGCCGCGGCCCCGATGTCCGCCCGCCCAGCGAGAAGGAGCTGCGGGCCACGCTCGTCCTGGCCCTGCCCCTGGACGAGAGCTCGGTGAAGATGCGCACCGGGCCGCCCATCGACGAGGAGGAGGACCTCGACCGGCCCACCTGGGCCGGCGTCGTGCCCCTCGCCACCGTGCCCGGCGCCCCGCTGCCCGCCCCCGACCTACGGGGTGATGCCGAGGTCCCGGCGTACGCGGCGCGCTACCGCCGCCCCGGCCTCAGGCCTGAGTGAGAGCCCGCCCGCCGTCCCCCGGCAGGCGGCGGGCGGACGCTCACGGAAGGCCCCAGCCTGCCATCCTCCGACCGGCGAATCACTACGAACGTGTGCTCGCCACGTCGCACACGAGGCCGCGGTCGAGGCACATCTCCACCTCGGTGCGCAGCTTGTCCGGGTCCCAGGCGTTGACGAAGTCGGCGTGGGCGGTCAGCACCGGGCCCGAGGCCATGGTCAGGTCGTGGCCGCCGCCGGTCACGGGGTAGCTGATGGCCAGCAGCAGCTGGGGCACGGGCACAGGATGGCTCTCCGGGCAGGCTCCGTCCCGGCTGCGCGCCATGTGGGCCGTGTGGTCGGGGCTGTCGACCCGCTCGCCGTCCCAGCAGTCGGGGAAGCTGACGGCGAGGCGCAGGGGCCGCCCGGCGGGACAGTCGGGCGGGGTCTCGGCCCGCACCGATCCGGTCCCACACGACCAGGCCACCACGTCGAGCGACTGCGGGGAGCCGGCGTGGGGATCGCCGCCCAGCATCATCAGCCCGAACGGGTAGGGCTCGACGGTGGCGGGGTCGATGCCCACGCCCGGCCGGTAGTAGGCGACGGCCTTGGTGGGCGTGACCATCGCCCCGTGGTCGAGCAGCGCCGGGGCCCAGTAGGCGGCCCGGTCCAGCTGCTGGTCGCAGGTGGTGCTGCCCCGGGCCAGGTCGCGGGCGGTCGAGGTGGACGTGGTGCCGGTGTTGCCGAAGAACGTGTGCAGGTGCGATGCCCCGGTGTGCCCGGGATGCACGATGGGGTCGTCGGCCGCGGCGTGGCTGAACCCGCACTCGACCACGAACTGCGGCACCCGCCCCTGGGGCCCCGCCCCCGTGGGCGACCGCGCCGCGGCGGCCTCGGGAGCCGGGCCCGCGGGTGCTGGCGAAGGCGCGTCCCCACACCCGGCCAGCAAGCCGAGCGCGGCGACCGCCGCCGCCAGCCGGCGGATCACGAGGGGCGGTCCGGGAGCGTGATGGCGTCGAGGTCGACCCGGGCCGGCACGTCGGTGGCCGGCCGCGGCGGGGCCGAGTCCGCGTCGGGCATGTTGGGCTGCTCGCCGGGCTCAGGCGAGGTCTTGTAGTCGCCCGACGGTGGCTGCACCGCGGTCATCAGCCCCACCAGGTCGAGCGCCCCCGCCGTCCAATCGCCGCCGCTGCCCTGGCCCTCGCACGGAGCCAGCGCCTCCAGGTCGAGGGGTGCGGTGGTGGCGTAGGTGTTGCCCGAGAAGCAGTTGCCCAGCCCGGACACGTCGTCGACCGAACCGAGCGCCAGGTCCGCGAGCCGCGAGTTCTCGACGACGTTGTCGATCACCTTGTTGCCTCGGGGGTCCCAGATCACGAGATCGGGGATGTCGGCCGGGTCGGCCGGGGCGTCGTTCACCGTCTCGGAGCAGGGCCGGGTGTCCTCCTCGGGCGGGGGCGGGACGTCGCTGGCGTCCTCCTCCGGGAAGGGGACCAAGCCGATGCCGGTGCGGTCGTGGTCGAACACGAGGTTGCGTTCGATGTCGTTGCCGGTGCCGCCCGCGGGCAGGATGCCATTGCCCATCGCCAGCAGGGCGACGTCGATGGCGGGCGTGTCGGGCTGGTTGTTGGAGTACACGACGTTGCCGACGATGGTGGTCTCCCGCCCCGGGTAGCACAGCTCGTAGCTGCCGGAGTTGGGGACGATGCCGGCGCGGTTGAAGCGGAACGTCGAGTTGACGATGGTGAGGTTGCCGCCTGAGTTGGTGCCCGAGTAGCCGAGGCCGTTGTACTCGGAGATCACGCCGTCGATGACCGCGTCGCAGGGGTAGCACTGGCCGATGTAGAAGCCGGCGTCGGGGCTGCCCGAGGCGTAGCTCTGCTCGATCTGGCCCTTGGTCGAGTCGTACGCGTACACCCCGTAGTCGCCGTTGCGGTAGGCGGTGAGGTACGAGCCGCGGTAGCCCTCGACGCCGGTCCAGAAGAAGCCGTTCTTGGTGTAGTTGCGGGCCGTCATGTTCTCGAGGGCCACGCCGTCGGCCCCGGTGACCCGGATGCCGTTGTCCATGGTGAAGCCGCCGTCGAGGATCACCTCGTTGCGGTCGAGGCCGCGGATGGTCAGCTGGTCGGTCTCGACGCTGACGGCCTCCTGGTAGGTGCCCGAGGCCACCAGCACCAGGTCGCCCGGCTCGGCCGCGTCCACCGCCGCCTGGATGGTGTCGTAGTCCTCGGGCACGTTGAGCGTCTTCGCGTCCGATCCGTCGGCGGCAGGTGCCGCCCCGTCGCTGTCCTCGTCGTCGCCCCCGCAGGCGGCGGTGAGCACCAGCGCCCCGGCGAGCACGACGCCGAGCAGCCGTCGAGCGTTGGTCATGGCCATCCCCCAGTCGATCGTCAGATCAGTCGGACACGACGACGGCACCGACCATGCCTTCGTCGGTGGTGCCGTGGATCGAGCAGTAGTAGCGGTACACGCCGGGCTCGTCGAAGGTGGTCGAGTAGACGTCGCCCGGGGCGAAGCCGTCAGGCTGCACGCCCCAGGCGTCGCCCGAGACCGGCAGCACGTCGTGGTCGTTGCGGCCCTTGTTCTCCCACACGACCTTCGTGCCCGGCTTCACCTGGATGTCAGCCACCCGGAAGGTGTTGTCGAGCGCGCTGACCTGCACCTCGGACCCGTCCATCACGACGACGTCGGCGAGCCCGTCGCCGTTGTCGTCGGCGGGACCCCCACTGGTGAGCCCGCCACTGTCCCCGTTGCCGCCACCACACGCCGCGGCGAACAGTAGGCCGGCGAGGAGGAGAGCGAGGCGGGGGCGCATCGCACAGAGCGTAGTCACAACCTTATGGTGTAAGGCAAAGCGGCGATCAATAGAGGAGCAGCCCGATGGCGGCGGCCAGACCGATGACCAGCACCACCCCCCGGAACACCGGGACGGGCATGCGGGCCGCGGATCTCGCTCCGAGATAGCCGCCCCCGAGCGCGGCCAGCGCCATGACCCCGGCGGCGGCCCACTCCACCGGCGCGGCCACCGCGAACACCACCACCGCGATGCTGTTGACCAGCAGCGCCAGCACGGTTCGTATGGCGTTCAGATCGTTCATGCGCCCGACCATCGTGATCCCCAGCACCGCCAGCAGCAGCACCCCCAGCCCCGCCCCGAAGTAGGCGCCGTACACCGACGCCGCGAACACGCCGAGGTCGCGCAGCACGCGGTGGCTCCGCCCGGACAGCCCGCCCGCCGCCACCCGCCGCGCCAGCCAGGGCTGGGCCGCGAACAGGGCGCAGGCGGCCAGCACCAGCCAGGGCGCCAAGGCGTCGAAGGCGCCTTGGGACGTGAGCAGCAGCAACAGCGAGCCCACCACCGCGCCCACGAACGCCACCGCCGCCAGGGGCGGCAGCCGGTGACGCTGGGTCTCCAGGTTGCGCCGGAAGCCCGCGGCCCCACCCAGGTAGCCGGTCCAGATGCCCACGGTGGAGGTGACGTTGGCCGTCAGGCTGGGCAGCCCGACCACCAGCAACGCCGGGAACGACAGCATCGACCCGCCGCCCGCCACCCCGTTGACCATCCCGGCCCCGAAGCCGGCGATCGCCAGGAACGCGAGCTCGGCGGCGGTCATAGCCGGGCGTGTCTACACCACTTCCAGGATGGAGGGGCGCTCGTTTCCGCCATGGACCGCCAGCGCCGCGCCGGTCACGAAGGCGGCCAGGGGCGAGGACAGGAACAGGCAGGCGCCGGCCACGTCGTCCGGCGTGCCGAACCGCCCCATGGGCACGGTCGCGGCCATGCGCGCCTGGGTGGCCTCGTCGCCGTAGGTCGCCTCCATGTCGTCGGTGGCCATCAGCCCGGCGATCACCGCGTTGACCCGCACGGCGGGCGCCCACTCCACCGCCAGGGTCTGGGTCAGGTTGAGCAGGCCGGCCTTGGCCGCCCCGTAGGCCGCGCTGCGGGGCGACGGCCGGATCCCCGACACGCTGGCGATGTTGACGATCGACCCGCCGCCGTCCTGCTCGGCCATCACCCGATAGGCGGCCTGGGACACCACGAGCGGGGCGATCAGGTTGAGGGCGATGACCCGCTCGCTGAAACGCGGCGACGCCGTGGCCGAGTCGACCCAGGGACCGCCGCCCGCGTTGTTCACCACCACGTCGAGGCGGCCGTGGCGCGCGACGACCGTGTCGACGAGCGCGGTGACCTGGTCGGCGTCGCGCACGTCGCAGGCCACGAAGTCGATGCCGTCGCCGGGATCGTCCGGCGGGGTGCGGGCGCAGACCACGGCGGTGGCGCCGGCCTCGGCGTAGCGGCGGGCGATGGTGCGGCCGATGCCCTTGGTGCCGCCCGTGACGAGCACGACCCGGCCCCGGTAGTCGAGTGGGTTGTCCATGCTGCCTCCCGCGACCTACCTTGCCACAGCGACCTGACAGAGCGTCAGAAACGCAGGGGGGACCGGCATGCCGATCACCAGCGACATCGATGCCAGCGGCATCGCCGAGATCGTGGTCGACCACCCGCCGGTCAACGCCCTGCCGGTGCGCCTCTGGTTCGAGCTGGCCTCGACCCTGCGGGTGGTCGGCGCCGACCCGCAGACCCGGGTGGTGGTGCTGCGGGCCGAGGGGCGAGGGTTCAACGCCGGCGTCGACATCAAGGAGATGCAGGCCACGCCCGGGTTCGACGCCCTGCTGGGGGCCAACCGGGGCTGCTACGAGGCGTTCGCCGCGGTCTACGAGTGCCCGGTGCCGGTGATCGCCGCGGTGCACGGGTTCTGCCTCGGCGGCGGGATAGGGCTCGTCGGCAACGCCGACATCATCGTCGCCTCCGATGACGCCACCTTCGGGCTGCCCGAGGTGGACCGGGGCGCGCTGGGGGCCGCGACGCACCTGTCCCGGCTGGTGCCGCAGCACAAGATGCGGGCCATGGTGTATACGTCGGCCACCGCCACCGCGGCCGAGCTGCACGCCTTCGGGTCGGTGCTGCGGGTGGTTCCGCGGGAGTCGTTGCGGGACGAGGCCCGATCGCTGGCGGCCGACATCGCGGCCAAGTCGCCGGCGGTGATCCGGGCGGCCAAGGAGTCGCTCAACGGCATCGACCTGTGGGACGTGAAGCGCAGCTACCGCTACGAGCAGGGCTTCACCTTCGAGCTCAACCTGTCGGGCGTGGCGGACGCGCACCGGGACGCCTTCGTGGAGGGCCAGGAGCGGGACAGCGAGGCATGACGGCGGACAAGACCATGACGGCCGAGGAGGTCGTGGCGCGGCTGCGGTCGGGCATGACCATCGCCATCGGCGGTTGGGCCAGCCGGCGCAAGCCGATGGCGCTCGTGCGGGCGATCCTGCGCAGCGACCTGCGGGACCTGACCGTCGTGACCCACGGCGGCCCCGACCTCGGCCTGCTGTGCGCGGCGGGCAAGGTGCGGCGGGCGGTGTACGCCTTCGTCTCGCTCGACTCGATCCCGCTGGAGCCGCACTTCCGGGCCGCCCGCCAGTCCGGTGCCATCGAGGACGAGCCCTACGACGAGGGCCTGTTCCACCTGGGATTGCAGGCCGCGGCGTGGCGGGTCCCATTCCTGCCGAGCCGGGTGGGGCTGGGGTCGGACCTGCTGCGGGACAACCCGCGCCTGACGACGTTCCCCTCGCCCGTCGGGTCGCCGGAGCCGCTGGTGGCCGTGCCCGCGTTCACGCTGGACGCCGCGCTGTGCCACCTCAACCGGGCAGACCGGCGGGGCAACGCCGTGTACCTCGGGCCCGACCTCTACTGGGACGACCTCATGCTCCAGGCGGCCCCCAGCGGCGGCCGGTTCATCTCCTGCGAGCGGCTGGTGGACACCGCCGAGCTGGCGGCCGAGGGCTGCCTGCACCAGCTCCGGATCAGCCGAATGATGGTGGACGGAGTGGTGGAGGCCCCGGGCGGCGCCCATTTCACCCTGTGCGAGCCCGACTATCCCCGGGACGAGGAGGTTCAGCGGGCCTACGCCCTGTCGGCCCGCTCGCCGGAAGCGTGGGAGTCGTTCCGCGCCGCGTGGGTCGACCTCCCCGAGGACGAGTACCAGCGGAAGGTGCGGTCGTGACGGCCGTGGAGGTGACCCGCGCCGAGGTGTGCGTGGTGGCGGTGGCCGAGTGCTTCCGCGGCGACGGCGAGATCCTGGCGAACCCCATCGGCACCATCCCCATGATCGGCGGCCGGCTGGCCCGCGCC
>Ga0111538_10009770_pt1 | contig 12781 bp, 14 predicted proteins | sample SoiMethybrSBSTD1_FD_79669 | JGI IMG/M metagenome (GOLD analysis project Ga0111538, IMG submission 79669) | Bulk soil microbial communities from a Populus tree surrounding site in Tennessee, USA - Soil MetaG P. TD hybrid SBSTD1 (version 2)... | ecosystem: Environmental > Terrestrial > Soil >...
AGTCGGAGGCGTCGTTGTGGTGCATGTACGTCGAGGCCTGGGCATCTATCCGGAGGCCGCGGAAATTGGTGTCCATGATGAAGTTGACGACACCGGCGACCGCGTCCGCGCCGTAGACCGACGAGGCGCCGCCGGTCAGGACGTCGACGCGCTTGACCAGCGCCGAGGGAACGAAGTTGATGTCCGAGACCGGCTGCCGCGGATCACCCGGCTGCAGGCGCCGGCCGTTGATCAGCACCAACGTGCGGGTCGTGCCGAGGCCGCGCAGGTTGACCGTGGCGGTACCGGTCGAGCCGTTCGAGATGTTCGATCCCTGAGCCGCGAACGATTGCGGCAGGGAGTTGATGATGTCCTCGGTGCGGGTCGTGCCCTGAAGCTTGATGTCCTGGCTGGAAAGCACCGTGACGGGGCTGGCCGAAGTCAGGTTCGGCTGCGGAATGCGCGTGCCGGTGATGACGATGTCGCCCGCGTTGCGGACGGTTTCACCTTGTGCATTGGTCGACGGCGGGGTCGTGGCCTCGACCGGAGCCGTGGTTTCCGGCGGCGCGGTATCGGCGGGATTGGCCGGAGGGGCCGGATCCTGCGCGAACGCGGGCGAAGCGGCCATGCCGGCACCAACCAGGAGGGTGGTCGCAAGCAGGCGCTGACGGAAATCGAGCTTCATAAAATATTTCCCCTTCACTAGCCGCATCAGGTGCACGGCTGACGTGGATCGGCAAACGCAACTTTGCCGAACTGCATCCTGTGATAAGTGAAGGCAGGAGAGGCTGGCAACGGCTGGAGCCCCCGCCCGGGAAAGTTGTCGCCGCGCTGTATCAATTTTGCAACAGCGACCGCTTGTGCTTTTCATGCTGCTGCGCGTAGGTTTCGACCATCGTCCAAGAGGCTTTCGACCATGCGGAATTTTCTCATCATTTCAGTAACTTTTGCTCTGCTGGCAGCAACCGGTGCGGATGCCCGCAAACCGGTCGCAACCGGCACTCCGGCAAACGTCCAGAAGCTGCTCGGCTGCCGCTCGATCGCGGATTCGGCGCAGCGCCTCGCCTGCTACGATCGCGAGGCGGCGGGCGTGAGTCAGGCGATCGCGAGCCGCGACCTGGTGATGATCGACCGGGCGCGGGCGACCCAGGCGAAACGGTCGCTGTTCGGCTTCTCGATTCCCGACTTCGGCGGCCTGTTCGGGGGCGGCGACGATGACGTGAAGGAGATTTCGAGCACGGTCACGGCCTTCGCGCGCAATCCTTTCGGCGGGTGGACGATTCGCCTCGCGGACGGATCGGAGTGGACCCAGACTGATGATGCGATGCTCGGCTTGCCGCCGGAGCGCGGTCAGAAGGTCGTGGTTCGCCGCGGCTCGTTCGGCGCTTTCTTCCTGAGGCTCAACGGCCAGCCCGGCTTCAAGGTGAAACGGGTCGGCTAGGAGCCCTTCGCCGGCGCAGCTCGTTCGGCCTTCAAGCTGGCCTCGGCGTCGACATAAGGCTCCTGTCGCACGACGCTCCAATATCTGAGTTCATGTAGCGGGATGCGCGCGCCGGTCACCGCGCAGACGACATGGTCACCGTCCGATAGCAAGCGGAAGGTTCCCGCCAGGTAATGGATGCGGGCGGCCTTGCCGTTTCCGCTCATCAGCATCGACACTACTCCTCCGGTCCGTCGAACAACCCCGGCTGCGGCGCGACATAGGGACGGCGGGGCTTGCGCTCAACCGCCGCGGGCGTGACCGGCGCGCCGCCCACCGACGCATCGACCTCGCCATCAGCGAAGCGCAGCCGGAGTTCGCGCGCTGCGGTCGCTGCGGTCGCTTGGGTGAGCGTCGTCCCCTGGCGGTCGGTCACCCGCGCATAGCCGCGGCTCAGCGGCCGGTCGGGATGCGAGAGCTCGGCGACTTTCCATAGCGCCGTGAGCTGCTCCGCCAATCGGGCGATGCGCTGGTCGATCAGCTCGCGGCGCAACCGCCCGGCGACCAGGTTCATGTCGGCGCGCGCGTGCCCCGCCCGCGCGGCCAGCGAGCGCGGCAGCCGCTCGCCCAGCTCGTCGAGGCGCTGCGCGGCAGGAGCGAACAGCGCTTCGGGTCGCGGCCAGCGGGAGGCGATCAGCTCGAGCCGCTCGCGCGCCCGTTCGGCGCGGCGGGAGAGGCATTGCTGGGCCCGATGGCCGAGCTCGGCGAGTTGGGCATAGAGCTCGGAACGGACCGGGACCGCCAGCTCGGCGGCGGCGGTCGGAGTTGGTGCCCTCAGGTCGGCGGCATGGTCGATGAGGGTGGTGTCGGTTTCGTGCCCGACCGCCGAGATCAGCGGGATCGGCGATTCAGCCGCGGCGCGGACCACCGCTTCCTCGTTGAACGCCCACAGGTCCTCGATCGCGCCGCCGCCCCTGGCGACGATCAGCAGTTCCGGCCGCGGCTCGATCGACGGAAAAGCCCTGATCGCCGCCGCGATCTTGTCAGCCGCCCCCTCGCCCTGCACCGGCACCGGCCACAGGATCACATGGGTCGGGCAGCGGTCCTCGAGCCGGTGGAGGATGTCGCGGATCACCGCTCCGGTTGGCGACGTGATCACCCCGATCACGCGCGGGAGAAACGGCAGCTTGCGCTTGCGCTCAGGATCGAACAGCCCTTCGGCCGCGAGCGCCTTGCGGCGCTTTTCGAGCAGCGCCAACAGCGCGCCTTCGCCCGCCAGCTCCAGGCGCTCGACCACGATCTGATACTTCGAGCGGCCTGGGTAGATGGTGAGCTTGCCGGCGGCGATGACCTCGGCCCCGTCCTCGGGACGGAAGGCGAGCGCGGCGGCGTTGGTGCGCCAGATCACCGCATCGATGCAGGCATTCTCGTCTTTCAAAGTGAAATAGCAATGGCCCGACGCGTGGCGCTTGAAGCCCGAAATTTCGCCGCGCACGCGGACTTCGCCGAAAGCCGTCTCGATCGTCCGCTTTAGTGCGCCTGACAGCTCGCTGACGCTGAGTGCCGGCGAATTGTCGCCGGCAGCGACGTTCGCTAACAGGCCGGGGCGCGCATCGTCAGGGAGATCCATGAATATCTTGCTCTTGGGTTCGGGCGGACGCGAGGATGCGCTCGCTTGGCGCCTTAGGCAATCGCCGAGCTGCGGCGAACTGATCGCGGCACCCGGCAATCCCGGCATCGCGCGCTGGGCGGATTGCGTGGCGCTCGATCCGTGCAACGGGGGCGCGGTCGTCGAGCTGGCCCAATCTCGGGCGATCGACCTGGTCGTGATCGGGCCCGAAGCCCCGCTGGTCGCCGGTGTCGCCGACGCAATCCGCGCGGCTGGGATCGCCGCATTCGGTCCGAGCGCGGCCGCCGCCCAACTGGAGGGCTCGAAAGGTTTCACCAAGGATCTGTGCCGCGCGAACGGCATCCCGACCGCCGACTATGTTCGCGCCGACGGCCAGGCCGGCGCGCTGGCGGCGCTCGAGCGCTTTGGCCTGCCGGTCGTCGTGAAGGCTGATGGTCTCGCCGCGGGCAAGGGCGTCACGGTGGCGACCAGCCGGGACGAGGCCGAGGCCGCCATCGCGGACGCCGGCGACACGCCATTGGTGATCGAGGAATTCCTGGCCGGAGAGGAGGCCAGCCTGTTCGCGCTGGTCGACGGCGAGACGGCAGTCGCACTGGCCTCGGCGCAGGACCACAAGCGCGTCGGTGAAGGCGATACCGGGCCGAACACCGGCGGAATGGGCGCCTACGCCCCCGCCCCCATCCTCACGCCCGATCTGGAAGCGCGCGTCATGGACGAGATCGTCCGCCCGACGGCGAAGGCGCTGGCCGAAGCGGGAATCCCGTTCAGCGGCGTGCTTTATGCGGGCCTGATGCTGACCGCCGACGGACCCAGGCTGATCGAATATAACGTCCGCTTCGGCGATCCCGAATGCGAGGCGATCATGCCGCTGATCGAAGGCGATTTCGCCGAATTGCTGCATGCCGTCGCTACGGGGAGACTAGGTGGCATCGATCCGCCGCGGCTCAGCTCGAAGCATGCGATGACCGTGGTGGTCGCGGCGCGCGGCTACCCCGGGACACCGGCGAGCGGCGGCGCGATCCGGGCGATCGAGGCGGCCGAGCTGGTCGAGGGCGTGACCGTGTTCCACGCCGGGACCGCGCGCGATGAGTCCGGCCTCATCGCGAAGGGCGGCCGGGTCCTCGCCGTGACGGCAGTTGCCGACACCTTCGCCAACGCCCGGGCGCGCGCCTACCGGGCGGTCGACCAGATCGATTTCGCCGACGGCTTCCACCGCCGCGACATCGGCTGGCGCGAGCTCGCGCGGGAAACGGCATGAATACCTTCTGGACCTATTTCTGGCCGATCTTCGGCGCGGGTTTCCTGATCGGCGTGACCAGCGGACTGATCGGGCTCCGGTCCCGGATCGTGCGGCCCAAGGACCGCGTCGCCGGCGACAAGCTGGTTATTACTCCGAGCCCCAGGCGCCGTCGGCAAGTCGCGCTCCTCACCGGTTTCGCGGCCGTGCTGGCGTCCGCCGCGCTGTGGCATGGACCGCTTGGCGCGGCCGACCGGTTGGCGACGACGATCGAACGCCAGGCGCGCGAGGCGCTCAATTATTACGAGGTGCCCAAAGTGACCGCCCATCTCCACCGCGGCCCGCTTAGCCGGGAGTTGATCTTCGCCGGCCCGGCCGACGACTTTCAAAGGGGCGAGCTCGTTCGCTTGTTTGGACAACTTCCCGGAGTCCACAGAGCCAGCTGGTCGGATCGAAGCCGCTGGCTTCCGCTGATCGCTGAAGGAATCCTCGCCGCAATTGCCGGCTTCCTCCCCGGCCTGCTGGTCGCCTATGTCTTCGAGCGACGGCGTCGGTACAACGCGCAGTGGACATGGTGATCTAAATGGAATTGATCCGCGATTACTGGCTGTTGATCCTGATCGTGGTGCTGGCGGCGCTGGTCGTCGGTTACCTGCTGCTCCGGCCGCGCCAGCGGGTGCGACTGACCGACAGTGCGCCGCTAAGGCCCCACATGATGCGCCCGCCAGAGGATCGCGGCCTCGCCGGCGAGGCCGGGGTCGTGACCGCTGAATTCGTTCATTCGCCGCACCACCGCCGGGCCGAAGGGAGCCGCGAACCGGCCGACGATGATTATTGCCGGATGAAGGGGGTCGGCCCGAAGTTCGCCGAGGCGCTGCATCGGCTCGGCTTTCATCGCTTCGACCAGCTCGCTCAGCTGACGCCGACCGAGATCGAGCGTCTCGACGGCCAGCTCGGCGCGTTCAGCGGCCGGCTCATCCGCGACCGGGTGGTCGAGCAGGCGGACTATCTCGCCCGCAACGACACCGACGGTTACGAGCAGGTGTTCGGCAAGCTCTAGGCGCGTCTCAAGCGAAAAGTCAGCGAAAAGTCAGCGAATCGTCAGGACTCGCCCCGTGCTCCCGCGACACCCTCGTGCGCGGGAGGACTGACCAATGCCACAGATCAACAAGAAAGATTTCGCGACGAGCGGATACGGGGCCGACATCTTCGTGGTTTCGCAGCCGGGCGCGAAGTTCACCAACCAAGGCAATCTCACGACGAGCGGCGATTTCGCCAGCCCGATCAAAGCAATCGCCGATGGCGTGACCATCACCAACCGGGGCAACCTGACGACCAGCGGGGACGGTTCGTATGGCATCTTCGCCGGCGATCTGCTGGGATCGCACTACGATCACGTGACGATCGTCAACTACGGTGCAATCACCACGAGCGGCGACTTTTTGGATGACGGGATCAACTTCGCCTTTGGCGCCGACGGCATAGAGCAAAACGGCAACAACGGCACCGTCATCAACTACGGCTCGATCACCACTATCGGCCCCGACTCCGCTGGAATCGGCCACATCGGCGCCAATTCCGAGATCACCAATTACGGCCAGATAAATGCCACCGGGATCGGCATCGTAAGCGATACGATCGACGGCACGGAAACGGGCAACACGATCACCAACTATGGGCAAATCCACACGACCGGCGACGGCTCGCATGGGATTTGGCTATTCAGCGAGAGTAATATCGTCAGGAATTACGGGACGATCCAGGCAGACGGCTTCAACGGCTTCGGCATCTCCATGGAGGCTGGCGGGAACCACGCCGAGAATTACGGGACGATCCTGGTCACCGGCGAGATAGCTCGAGGCGTGCTTCTATTGGGGGAGAACGTCTCGTTCGACAATCACGGCCTGGTGCGCGCGACGGGCGACGGCAGCATCGGCGTGCGCTTTTCCAGCGAGAATCCGGCCGGGAGCGATGGCGGAGTTTTCACCAACTACGGAACTGTCGAGGGCGCCGGCCGCGCCGTCAGCGGAGTCGATTCCAATGATCACGTCGCCAATTACGGCATCCTCGCCGGAACCGTATCGCTCGGCGCGGGAGATGATTCATACCTCGCCGGCCACGGCAGCAGCCTGACTGGCGAATTGATCCTCGGCGACGGCAACGACCTCGTCACCCTCGACCGCGGCTTCGGCTCGCTCACCGTCGCCGACTTCATGACCGGAGCGGGAAGCGACGACCTGTTCGACGTAAGCGCCTTCGGCTTTCATTCGCTCGACGACCTGCTCGCTCATGCTTTGCAGGACGGCACCAACGTGCTGCTGAGCCTGAGCGGGCACGACCAGCTGCTGCTCGAAGGCGTCAGCCTCGGCTCGCTCGCCGCGGACGACTTCGTGTTCGGCACGGGCCATGGCTTTGCCACCGGCCATGGCTTCGACGCCTCGATCCTGCATTCGGGAATGGAGGCGCTGGCCGTTCACATGGACGCCGCGCCAGCCGTTTAGCCGGATCCGTTGTCCTCGCTGTCGATGCGGTTTAGCTTTTTCCCGCCGCGCGGGGTGCGGCGGGAGATGGTCGATATGCGTTCATCGGTCGAGGCGGGGGATCGCCGGATCGATCTGGCGCGGGTCGAGGACTTCGGCCTTGGTTGCGCGCGCATTCGGCCATCGTTGCTGGAAATCGGCGCCGGTGACCGGACCGAGGTCGTAGAACCGCGCGTGATGCAAATGCTGGTCGCGCTGCATCGCGCGAACGGAGCTCCGGTTTCGCGCGAGGATCTGATTGCCGATTGCTGGGGCGGGCTGGCGGTCAGCGACGACGCGATCACCCAATGCGTGTCCAAGCTGCGGCGGTCGCTGGCGGCGGTGCCTGGCGTCCAGGTCGCGAGCGTCCCTCGCGTTGGTTATCGACTGGCGCGCGAAGAAACCGGCGAGGCCGTGGATGGACCAGCGCAAAGTCCGATGTTGCGGGCGGCGACCGTCGCCGCGATCCTGGCCGCAATATCCGTGCTCAGCTTCGATTCCGCTTCCGTAGCGCGAGCCGACGGCGGCGCCGGCGAAGCGGCGAGGGGCGAAGCCGCGACTCCGCAAAGCCTTGAGGCCGACCGGCTGCACGCTGCCGCCGTGCGCATTTTCCGCGAGCGGTCGCGGCCCGGCTACGTCGAGGCCGAGAAGCTGCTCCGCCGCGCCGTCGCGCTGGATCCCACCCATGCGCCGAGCTGGGCGCGCCTGTCGATGGTCGTTTATGCGCCCTGGTGGTGGGCCAGCGAAGACGATCCTGAGGCGCGCGCGCGCCTCAGATCGGAGGCAATCGGTTATGCCCGCCGCGCCCTTTCGCTCGGTCCCAACCTTGCCGAAGGTCACCAGGCGATGGGCTTCGTCCTGTGGGACGAAAAAGGCCTCGCCTCGCTCGAACGGGCGGCCGCGCTCAGCCCGAACGACGGGGAAATCCGGCAACAGCTCGCGGACCTGCTCGAGGAAAGGCTGGAGCTGCGCCGGGCGCTGGTGGAATCGCTCAAGGCGGTGGAGCTGGAGCCGACCACGCCGCGAGGATACGAAACGGCCGCGCACCTGCTCGACAGGCTCGGGCGGCGCGCCGAGGCCGACGCGATGATCGATCGACTGGAACGGGTGACCCAGCGCGCTGGCGAGGCACGAAACAACCGGTTCGGACTGAGATTCGCCACGGGCCAGCTCGCCGAGGCAGCGGGGCTGTGCGCGCAATCGCTCGACCTTGGCGACGAAAACCGCTGGTGGGCGCAATCGTGCCTCCTCGATGTCGCCACCGCGCTGCACGACCGCGAGTTGCGTGCGCGGCTCCTGCATCTCCAGCCCAAGCTGTCCGACACCATCGCCTACGAGAGCGCGGCTTACGCAATTCGCCTGGCGCGCACCCGGCCGAGCGATTGGTGGGCGGATTTCTTCGTCGGCGGGCTCGCGCGCCAGCTGGTCGCCACCGGCAACGAGAGCCTGCTCCTGTCGATCTACGACGACCGCTTTCGCGACAGCGATGAATTCTGGAGCCTCGAGGGCGACCGGGCCGACATGCTTGCGCCCACGTTGATCCTGGCGCTGCGCCGGTCCGGGCGAACCGGTGAAGCCACGGAGCTGCGCCGCCGCTTCGCGCGAGACGTCGAGAAGATGGCGCAAGAGGGAGACCAATATCTGCGGCTGCCGGTCTGGCGCGCGCAGCTCGCGGCGCTGGACGGAGATCCCGGCGAGGCCGCTCGCTGGCTCACCATGTCGGTCGACTCCGGATGGAAGGGTCACGCGCCCTACCGTCTCGCATTCGAGCCCGATCGCGACCCGGTCTTCGCGCTGGTGAAGGACGACCCGCGGATGCAGCGAGCGATCGCCCATTACCGCGCCGCAGTCGCCGCCGAGGCCGGCAGGCTGAAGAGGCTGAACCTGCTCGCCCGGCCGTGGGCGCAGACGGGCGTGGCCCGTCCGGCGGCCTAGGCGCTCTCCTCGGCGTGTTTTTGCTCGGGCGGCTTGCGCTTCGGGCGCGCGGCGATGAGCTTGTCGATCTTGCGGCCGTCCATGTCGACGACTTCGAATGACCAGCCGTCGTGGCGGAATTTTTCGCCCGTTACCGGCAAGTGCTTAAGCACCGACAGCGCGAAGCCGGCGACAGTCGAATAATCGCGGTCCGCGGGCAAGCGGATGCCGAGCCGGTCGGCGAGCAAGTCGGCGCTGGCCGATCCCGACACCAACCAGCTGCCGTCCTCACGCTCGACCAAAGGCGGCTCCTCGCCTTGCTCGACATCATGGGCGAAGGTCCCGGCGAGAGCGGCGAGGATGCTTCCCGGCGTAACGATCCCGTCGAGATGGCCGTATTCGTCCTGGACGAGCGCGAGCGGGACGTCCGCGCTGCGCAGCACGGCGAGCGCATCCATGGCGTCCATCAGGTCGGGAATGACGGGCGGCTTGTGGCAAAGTTGCTTAAGCTCGAGGGGCCGGCCTTCGAGCGCCGCGGCGAGCACGTCCCGGGTCTGGATCACGCCGACGATATTCTCGATCGAGCCGCCGGCGACCGGGATCCGGCTGTGCGGGGTCGCCAGCAGCGCCGCCCGAACCTCGTCAGGCGTCGCGTTTACGTCGATCCAGTCGATCTCGGTCCGCGGAGTCATCACCTCTCGCACCGGCCGGTCGGCGAGGCGCACAATACCCGAGATCATCGCCCGCTCGTCTTCCTCGAGCACGCCCGCGCTTTGCGCTTCGGCAACGACAAGATGCAGCTCCTCGGCGGTAACGTGGTTGCGCGACTCTCGGCTGAGACCGAGGATCGTGAAGATCAGCGCGCTCGACCGGTCAAGCAACCAGACGAAGGGGGCGGTGATCTTCGCCAGCCACCGCATCGGCCGTGACATCGCCACCGCGATCGGTTCCGGCGAAATCAGGGCGATTTGCTTGGGAACGATCTCGCCAATGACGAGCGAGACGTAGGTCGTCAGCACGATCACCACGCCGAAGCCGATCGTATGCGCCGTCTCCGGATCGATCCCCAGCAGCTGCAGCCGCTGCGCTGTGGGTTCGCCGAGGCTTGCTCCCGAAAAAGCGCTGGCGAAGATCGCGATCAGCGTGATCCCGGTCTGCACGGTCGACAGGAACCGGCCAGGGTCGGCGGAGAGGTCCAGCGCGCATTGCGCGCCCCGGCTCCCCGACCGCGCCATTGCCTTCAACCGCGCTTCGCGCGACGAGACGATTGCCAGCTCGCTCATCGCCAGCACGCCGTTCACCGCGATGAGGGCGAGGATGAGGAGGACGTCGAGCCAGGGGATTGGGAGCAAATGGTCGCTCATGGGCGAAGAAACGCAACTCTAGCGTTCATTCACGGCTTTCCACAAGCGCCCGCTCGATTTCGCGCGCGGAACCGCTATGCCTCACGCCGGTTTCATCGGCTTGCCAGGGGCCAACCGGGGAGTTCTGATTGATGCGTCACCTTTGCCCATTGTTCGCGTCCGGCCTGGTCATCGCGCTGCTCTCGGGCTGCGCGAATCCCTTTGCGTCGGCGCCGCCGCCGATGGTTCGGCCCGCGGCCTTCACCGCGCTGGGCCTGAGCGCAGCCTACCTCAACGGCGACGTGATCGGCGGCCGAACGTCACGCGCGGCGAAGATGCGCGCGGCGAAAATCCGCCCACTGAATCCGGCCATGGCGCCGAGCTACATGTATCGCGCCGAGCAAGAGCTCAGGAACCAGACCGCCGGCATGGGGATCGACGTGCTCCGCCTGGGCGACGGCATTCTCATCCGCGTGCCGGCGACGCTGACCTTCGATCCGGGGAGCGCGGTGATCAAGCCGCAGATCGCGGGCACGCTGACCGAGCTCGCGCGGACGCTCAAGGTCTTTAACCAGACCTATGTCGACGTGATCGCCCACACCGACACGTCGGGAACGCCGCAGGTCAACCTGGCGCTGTCGCAGAAGCGCGCGACGGCTGCCGCCGCCTTCCTGTCGGGCCATGGGGTGGCGAAGGCCCGGGTCGCCTCGCGGGGCCTCGGCGAAGCGGTGCCGCTCTACAATCCCGACACGACCGCCGACCAGCAGGCGGCCAATCGCCGGGTCGAGATCCGCCTCGTTCCCTATCGCGGCTAGATCGCGGCTGGGCGGCCTAGCGGCGCTCGGCGAAGAAGGTCTTCAGCTGCGCCGCGGCCTCCCCCTCGCCGATTCCGCCGAGCACGTCGGGGCGATGATGGCAGGTCGGCAAAGCGAAGATGCGCGCGCCGTGGACCACTCCGCCACCCTTGGGATCCTCCGCTGCGAAACGCAGCGCGCCGATCCGGGCGATCGAGGCCGCCGCGGCACACATCGCGCAAGGTTCGAGCGTGACCCACAAGGTGCATTGGTCGAGCCGCTCGGACCCGAGCTTCGCGGCGGCCGCGCGGATCGCGACGATTTCCGCATGCGCCGTCGGATCGGCCGACCCGCGCATCGCGTTTCGCGCCTCGGCGATAATCTCGTCGCCGCAGGTGACGACCGCGCCGACCGGCACCTCGCCGTCTGCGGCCGCCTCGGCGGCGAGGTCGAGCGCCCGGCGCATTGGACGTGGAAGCGGGAAGGCCATCGGCGCGCCGGGTAGCGGAGCCCGACCGCCCTGTCAGCTACATGGCGTTGACGCTGTTCGCGGTCGCGGCCTGGTTGCCGGGTGGGAGGACCCTGACGTCGGGGACTTTGCCCGTCGCATTTCGCGTGCCGACCTGGACCGAACCGGTCTCGATATCGAACGCCGGCGCCTGCCCGCCCTTGGCCTGGATGCCATTGCCGGTCGCGGAGACCTCGGGCGCTTTGGCGCCGCGGACCTGGTTGATGTCGACATAACCGGTGGCGACCCCGACAATCAGGACGAGGACGATGACGATCAGGATGAGGATGATGGCCCGCATGCAGCTGTAACGCGGTTGGCCCGACTGGGTTGCCATGCGTTGACGAAGAAGCGCCCAGCCGCTAACGGGCGGCCCTTTCCGGGCGCAGCCACGCGCTCGATCAAAATCAGGATACAAGACCATGTCGCGGGTATGCGAGCTGACCGGCAAGGGCCGGCAGGTGGGCAACAATGTTTCCCACGCCAACAACAAGACCAAGCGCACGTTCCTGCCCAATTTGCAGAACGTGACCCTGATCTCGGACGCGCTCGGCGAGAGCGTCAAGCTGCGCGTGTCGACCCACGGCCTGCGCTCGGTCGAGCATGTCGGCGGCCTCGACAACTGGCTGCTCAAAACCAGCGACGACAGACTGTCGCCCAAGGTCCGCAAATTGAAGCGCGCGATCGCCAGGAAGCAGGCCGAAGCCCCCGCTTCCTGACCAACCCTAACCGGCTGAAGTCCAACGCATTTTCCTGAACACCGGCTGCATCCGGCGTTCAGCCTCCATTGCCCGCGAATCGGGCATAACCCTCGTCATTCGACGGGGTTTCCCCCTTTTCCCTGTCGTGTCTGGCAACAGACGAGTTCCCTCGCGTCGCGTAACGAGGGGGGCCCGGTGCGCGAGAGTGCATCGGGCCCAATTTTTTTGGGCTCCCATATCCATCCCTCGTCCGGCAAATTGCGCGTCGGCCCTGCGCGCGAATGTTCCCGAATGTTCGCAGTGACGGCGGGTGGAAGTTGCCAAAGTTGCGCCCTCAACGCGCGCGCGTACGCGCGAGGCCCGGCAAAGCGCGCCGGGCCGGCAGGATTCGCCGAAGGGGAAGTTGACCAACTTGACCATGGCACGCGCGAGTCAGCGGACGGGGATGCGGCCGGCGGCGATGTGGGCGAGCCAGTCGTCCGTGCCGTCGAGTTCGTCGTCCTCGCGATGCTGCACGGCCTCGGCGGCGGGCTCCGCGTCGCGCGGCCGCCGCTGGGCCCTGCGTTCCGTCTCTCGATCCGGAGGGAAATGTTGCATGCGTGGCTCCTGCTCAAAGGAGCAGCCCATCTATCGCATCCGGGCGCCTGTAGGACAGCGGAATCTTAACGAGTGGGGCGCGCGCGAATTGGTGCACTCTCACCGGAATTCTTGTCACCGGAATTCCTGTCACCGGAAT
>Ga0111538_10009772_pt1 | contig 12779 bp, 13 predicted proteins | sample SoiMethybrSBSTD1_FD_79669 | JGI IMG/M metagenome (GOLD analysis project Ga0111538, IMG submission 79669) | Bulk soil microbial communities from a Populus tree surrounding site in Tennessee, USA - Soil MetaG P. TD hybrid SBSTD1 (version 2)... | ecosystem: Environmental > Terrestrial > Soil >...
CAGCAGGTCCGTGGAGGCCGGTGCCCCCGTCACGACCGCGGGTGAGAAGAAATGGCCGGCGCCCTGCGGTGCCGAGCCTCCGGTCACGAGCGATGCGCCCGCGGCGACTGCCTGCTCGACCTGGCCCAGGACCTTCTCGCGCTGGCGGGACGACACCATCGGGCCGATGTCCGTACGCGGGTCGAGCGGATCGCCGAGCACGAGCGATTCGGTGTAATCGACGAACTCCCGCACATAGTCCTCGTAGACGTCGCGCATCACGTAGAACCGCTCCGCCGACGTGCAGACCTGACCTGCGTTCAGGTACGCGGCCCACGCGCCGCCCTTCGCGGCCACACCGAGGCCGTCCGCGACGTCCGAGCAGACGATGAACGGGTCCTTGCCGCCCATCTCGAGGTTCACGCGCGCGACGCGCTGCGCGCACGCGACCGCCACCCGCTTGCCGGTCTCGACCGATCCCGTGAACGCGACGCAGTCCACGCGCTCATCGGTCGTGATCGCCTCGCCGACGTCACCTCCGCCGGCGAGGAGGTTGACGACCCCGGCCGGAAGATGGTCGAAGCAGCCGGCGAGCATCAGCGTCGAAAGTGGAGTGAGCTCGGACGGCTTGCAGACGGTCGTGTTGCCGGCCGCGAGCGCGGGCGCGAGCTTCCACGCCAGCAGGAGCAGCGGATAGTTCCACGGCACGATGCAGCCGACCACGCCCACCGGCTCCTTCAGGACCAGTGCCAGCTGCGTCGCCTCGATCGACGGGATGACGCGTCCCGCGCTGTTGCGCCCCAGCTCGGCGTAGTAGTCGAATGCGGCGGCGGTCCATCCGACCTCGTCGGAATTCTCGATCAGCGGCTTGCCGCCTTCGAGCGTCATCACACGCGCGAGCTCGTCGGTCCGGGCACGCAGGCGCGCAGCAACCTCGTGCAGCATCTCGCCGCGCTCGATCGCGGGAGTCCGCGCCCACCCGCGCGCTGCATCGGCAGCGGCCGCGATGGCGGCGTCGACCTGCTCGGCGGACGGCAGCGGCACCGCCGCGAGCATCTCCTCGGTGAAGGGGTTCTCGACCTCGAGTGTCGCGCCGTCCCCCGAGACCTGCCGCCCGCCGATGAGCAGCCGCGTCTCGAGCTCAGCCACGCTCGACCCTGTCCCTGATCGCGACCTCGCCCTTCAGCACTCGGTGCACCGGGCACTTCGCGGCGATCGTCCGCAACTGCTCGACCTCCTCGTCGGAGAGCCCGGCCGGCAGCCTCAGGGTCACGTCGAACCCCGAGACGCCCTTGGGGTGGATGGAGTAGTCCACGTCGACGACGAGCTCGCCGACGTCGAGGTCCTTGCGATCGGCGTACATCTCGATCGTGATCGCGGTGCAAGCCGCGAGGCTCATCGCGAGCAGCGCGGTGGGGCGGGGGCCCGTGTCGGCACCGCCGTGCTCGGTGGGCTCGTCGGAGATGACCGTGTGGTGCTCGAACGTGACGGTGTGCGCGAGGCCTTTGCGCCGCCGGGCGCTGACCTTCACTTCGCGCCCGCGGACGAACGACCGCGGCCCTCGAACAGCTCCGGCTCGGGCACGTCCGTGAAGCGCGCCATCGCGAACAGCAGGTCCGAGGCCCGGTTCACGTACTTCAGGACGATCGAGTCGCCGAGGTCCTCGGCCTCCGCGAGCGCGACGATGCGCCGCTCCGCCCGCCGCAGCACCGCGCGCGCCACGTCGAGCTGGGCCGAGAGGTGGGTGCCGCCCGGGATCACGAACTTCGGAGGGAGGTCCACCTCGGCCATGTACCCGTCGATCGCCTCCTCGAGCCAGGTGACCATCGAGTCCTCGAGACGGCTGACGCCCGCCTCCAATCGAGCGCGCGCCTCGGGCGCCGTGGCCAGCTCCGCGCCCGCGACGAACAGGTCGTCCTGGAGGTGCAGGATGTCGCCGCGTACCCGCTTGTTCGTGGCCAGGGCGCGGGCCACGCCGAGCGCCGAGGCGGTCTCGTCGAGCGAACCGTAGGCGTCCGTGCGCGCATCGTTCTTCGCGACGCGGCCGCCGTACCAGAGCGAGGTGGTCCCGTCGTCGCCCTTGCGCGTGTAGATCTTCATCGGCGTCCGTAAAGTACCGTGCGGCGAGCGGGATGAGATTCGGGATCTTCTACGAGCACCAGATGCCCCGGCCATGGGCCGAGGACTCGGAGGAGAAGCTGCTCACGAACGCGCTCGAGCAGGTGCAGATCGCGGATCGCGTCGGCATCGACTACGTCTGGGAGGTGGAGCACCACTTCCTCGAGGAGTACTCGCATTCGAGCGCGCCCGAGGTCTTCCTGGCGGCGGCGAGCCAGCGGACCGAGCGCATCAGGCTCGGTCACGGCATCGTCCAGATCCCGCCGCCGTTCAATCACCCGGCCCGCGTCGCGGAGCGCATCGCGACACTCGACCTGATCTCGGGTGGGCGGGTGGACTTCGGCACCGGCGAGTCGAGCTCGCAGGCGGAGCTGGGCGCGTTCGGCGTCGACCGCGAGGCGAAGCGTCCTCAGTGGGAGGAGGCGCTCGACGCCATCACGCGCATGTTCGTCGAGGACCCGTTCCAGGGCTACGAGGGCCGCTACATCGCGATGCCGCCGCGCTCCGTGGTGCCGAAGCCGAAGCAGAAGCCGCACCCGCCGCTGTGGGTCGCGTGCTCACGGCGCGAGACGATCCTGCTCGCGGCGCGGCACGGCATCGGCGCGCTGACGTTCGCGTTCATCGAGCCGGAGCAGGCGAAGGAGTGGGTTGACGAGTACTACGGGCTGATCGAGTCGGAGGAATGCGTGCCGGCCGGCTTCGACGTGAACCCGAACCTCGCCGTCGTGCTGCCGATGATGCTCCACACGGACGAGGCGACCGCGATCGAGCGCGGGATCGACGGCGCCCACTTCTTCGGGTACTCGCTCGCCCACTACTACGTGTTCGGCGATCACGTCCCGGGCGTCACGAACGTGTGGGAGGAGTTCCAGGCGAAGCGCGCCGACTACGGCTTTGCGCGCGAGATCATCAACGCCGACGAGGGGCCGCTGGGCGTGAAGATCCTGCAGCAGGGGCTCGGCTCTCTGCGCGGTGCCATCGGGACGCCGGAACAGGTGATCGACCTGACCCAGCGCTACGAGGCGGCGGGCGTCGACCAGGTCATCTTCGTGCAGCAGGCCGGTCCCAACAAGCACGAGCACGTGTGCGAGTCGCTCGAGCTGTTCGGGGCCGAGGTGCTGCCCGCCTTCGTCGACGGCCGTGAGGAGCGCGAGGCGGCAAAACGTGAGCGGCTGGCGCCGGCGGTCGAGCGGGCCCTCGCACGGCGCAAGCCGGCGCGCCCCGCGGACCCGAGCTATGTGATCACGCCGAGCGGCGAGCCGCGCCCTGCGCAGGTGATTGCCGCCGCCCGCCGGGCGGGGACGAACGGTGCCACCAACGGCCGCTGGCTGCGCAACAGGCTGCAGCGGGCGGGCGAGTCCGCGTTCGCCGCCTTCGTGCGCGGCCGCAGCGACGCACAGCTCGAGCGCACCGTGGGGTCGGGCAGGGGGCTGCGGATCGTCTTCAAGGCAATGGAGAAGGCGTTCGTGCCCGAGAAGGCGAACGGGTTCTCGGGCGAGTTCCAGTACGAGCTCACCGGCCCCAACGGCGACCGCGAATGGGTCGTGCGGATCGAGGACGGGCAGCACGCGATGGTCGCTCCCGGGCGGGCGCAGGATCCGATCGTGACATTCAGGACCTCGGTGCCGACGTTCGCCCGTATGGCGTCGGGCGAGATCCATCCCGCGAAGGCGATGCTCGAAGGGCAGCTCGAGATCCACGGCGACTTCGAGACGGCCGCGCGCCTCGGCGAGATGTTCGGCCAGGACTCGCTGATCTAGAGCGGATTGAAGAGGAGCCCCGAGAGCAGCTTCGGGTAGAAGTACGTCGACTTCGGCGGCATCGTCTCACCCGCCTCGGCGACCGCCTGGACCTGCTCGATCGGTGTCGGGCGCAGGAGGAACGCGAGCTCGTAGTCGCCGCTGCCGAGCAGCTCGCGCGCCTGGTCGAGGTCGCGGGCATAGGCGAGCCCGCGCTGGTGCGAGATGTCGTCCTCGGTCAGTCCGAGGGTGTCCTCGAGGACGAGCTTCTCCAGCACCGCCGTGTCGAGGTCGCGATAGCTCGGCGAGTGGTCGGCGAGCGCGCGCTCGACCGGCTCGGGGGACGCGAGCCGCAGTCGCAGGGAACGCCCGCCCTGGTCGAGGTAGCCGTACGTCGGCCGGCCTCCCCCGTTGGCCTGCTCCGGGACGACCTCGTCCGGCTCCACCCGCTCGACCTCGAAGTCGCGCTCGAGCTCGCCCTCCAGCCGCGCGCGGAGCTCGGGCTCGAGGCGGCCGACGACACGATGGGTCGGGAACACGGTCAGGCCCGGGTCCGACATCGAGACGAGGCACATCAGGACGTAGCGGTGATCGCCCTCGCCGCCGATCTCCTCGGCGTACGTGCGCGCGGTCTCGTAGCGGTGATGGCCGTCCGCGATCAGCAGCTCGCGGTCGGCAAGCACAGCCTGGACGCCCTCGATCGTCGCGGTGTCCGTCACGCGCCACATCCGGTGCCGGGTTCCGTCGTCGTCGGTGACCTCGCCCCATGGGTCCTGCGCGAGTGCGGGCGCGAGCGCGCTCCAGGCGCCTGACTCGGGATCGCGGTAAAGCGAGAAGATGGGAGAGAGGTTCGCGCGCGTCGTGCGCATCAGCTCGAGGCGGTCCTGCTTGGCCGCGGGGTGCGTGCGCTCATGCGGCCGGATCAGCCCGGGGCCATAGTCGGTGACACGCACCCGGGCGAAGAAGCCCCGCCGCGTGTGCTGCGTCCCGCCGGGCGCCGTGTAGGTCTGCTCCAGCACCCAGATCGCCGGCTCGGGGTCGCGCCGCAGGATGCCCTCCATCTGCCAGCTCTCCCACAGCTCGCCTGCGCGCCGGTAGGGGTCGTCGCCCACCGGCAGGTCGATCTCGACCACGTTGTGGGGACTGCGCGAAACGAGGTCCCGGCGGAGCTCGGGGTCGATCACGTCGTAGGGGGGAGCGGTGAGGCGATCGAGGCTCCCCGCCGCCGCGGTGTCGTAGTGGACCGCCCGAAGCGGCTGGATCTCGGCCATCGAGCCGGGCAAGTTACCAGGACCGATGCCGGATTCCGCGGCGTTTCGGGCGCCGCACCGTGGGTTGAGGGACCTCAGTGAAAGCTCAAGTATTGGCTTCGCTCGTGCGATGACTAACGGGTGAGCTCTGCGCCTGCGGCAGTCGGTGCGCCGCCTGTCGCCCATCCGACCGGGGAGGGCCGGTTCAAGGCCCTTGCCGCGACCCTGCTGTTCGTGGCCGGCGCCACGCTGGCACTCGTCGCGATCGCGCTGCCGCATCCCGGCGAGGTCGACGAGCGCGGCATCGTCCTGACGGCGTCCACCGCTTACCTCGTCGGGTTCCTGATCTGGCTGCGTCGCAACCGGGTCACCCCGCTCGAGCTGAAGCTCGCGAACACCTGCGGGACCGCGCTCGTCACGTGCTGCGTGCTCTTCACCGACTCGAAGCCGAGCCCGTACACGCTGCTCTACATATGGGTCGGCCTTTACGGCTTCTACTTCATCTCGCTGCGGTGGGGCGTCATCCAGACAGCGCTCATCGGCGCCTCGTACACGGCCGTGCCGCCACAGAACCTGATGGACTCCGCGCTCGTCACGGGCACGGTGCTGGTGTCGGGCATCCTCGTCGCGGTCCTGCTCGACCGTCTCACGGTTGCGCTCGACAGCGAACGCCGCTCGGCCAGCGACGTACGGTCGTCCCTCTCGCTGCTCGAGGCGACGCTCGAGTCGACGGCCGACGGGATCCTGGTGGTGGACGCTCACGGCCGCATCGTCCGCTTCAACCAGAAGTTCATCGAGATGTGGCGCATCCCCGCGCACGTGGTCGAGGGCGGGGACGACCGTGCCGCGATCGGGTACGTCCTCGAACAGCTGAAAGAGCCGGACCGGTTCCTGAAGAAGATCGAGGACCTCTACGCCGATCCGACCACGGAGAGCTACGACATCCTCGAGTTCAAGGACGGTCGGGTGTTCGAGCGCTACTCGAAGCCGCAGCAGACCGAGGCGGAGATCGTCGGCCGCGTCTGGAGCTTCCGCGACATCACCGATCGGGACCGGTTCGAGTCGGAGCTCCTGTACCTCGCGGACCACGACGTCCTCACCGGCCTCTTCAACCGGCGCCGGTTCGAGCAGGACGTCGCTCGCAGGGTGGCATACGCCGCCCGGTACGGCACCGGCGGCGTCGTGCTGATGCTCGACCTCGACGACTTCAAGGACGTGAACGACACGCTCGGCCACCGCGCCGGAGACGAGCTGATCAAGGAGGTCGCGCAGCTGCTCGCAGGCAGGCTGCGGCGCACCGACAGCGTCGCGCGGCTCGGGGGCGACGAGTTCGCGGTGCTGCTGCCCGAGGCCGACACCGAGGACGCCTGCAAAACGGCTCGCGCCCTGCTCAACGCGATCCGCACCCACAGGTCTTCCTTCTGCGGGCGTCCCGTGAGGGTCACCGCCAGCATCGGCATCGCGCTCGTCAGCGACACCGCCGGGCACGAGGAGGGCGAGGACGAGCCGCTCGGCCGCGCGGACGTCGCGATGTACGAGGCAAAGGAGTCCGGGCGCGACCGCTACGCGGTCTATGTCTCCCAGTCGCACCGCGAGAGCATGGAGGCGAAGCTCGAGATGATCGATCGCATCCGGCGCGCGCTCGAGCAGGACCTGCTCCAGATGTACTGCCAGCCGATCCTCGACCTGCGCGGCGGGCGCATCTCGCAATACGAGCTTCTGCTGCGCATGCTCGACGACGACGGCGAGGTGCTGCCGCCGAAGGCGTTCCTCGGCACCGCCGAGCGCTACGGCCTCATGAACGAGATCGATCGCTGGGTCGTGAACCAGGCGATCGGCCTCGTCGCGGACTGCGGGCGGCGGGGCCACCGCCTCCAGCTCGAGGTGAACCTCTCGGCGAAGTCACTCGGCGACCCCCACTTCCCGGGGTGGGTCGAAGAGCGTCTGGCGCAGGAGGGGATCGACGCCAGCTGCCTGATCTTCGAGATCACCGAGACGGCCGCGATCGCGAACATGGACGTGGCCAAGGCCTTCGTGAACAGGCTCACGAGCCTTGGCTGCAGGTTCGCCCTCGACGACTTCGGCGCCGGTTTCGGGTCGTTCCACTACGTGAAGTACCTGCCGATCGACTACGTGAAGATCGACGGCGACTTCGTCCGCAACCTGGTGGACAGCGGGACCGATCAGTCAGTGGTGCTGGCGATCGTGCAGCTGGCGCGCGACCTTGGGAAGAAGACCATCGCCGAGTTCGTCGGCGACGAGGCAACGGTTTCGAGGCTGCGCGAGTACGGCGTGGACTTCGCCCAGGGCTTCCACATCGGCATACCGCGGCCGGCCCAGGAAGTCTTGGCCCCGGACGTGGTGCTCGCGAGCTAGTCGCGCTGGACGAGCAGGAACCGGTTGCCGTCCATGTCCCGGAAGAAGGCCATCGGGGGGACGGGGTCCTCCATCCGCATGATGTCCTCGATGTCGACGCCCGCATCGCGCAGGCGTGCGTGCTCGGCATCGAGGTCATCGGTCGTGAACGACGTCCGCATGTCCATTCCGGGCTGCGCCTGGTCCGGCCCCATGGGCGGGATCAGCGCCAGCTTCGCCTCGGCGTTGGGCGGAGCCACTTCGAGCCAGCGGCTGCTCTCGCCGTAGGGCGTGTCGCCGCGAAGCTCGAAGCCCAGCTTGTCGGTGTAGAAGTCACGCGCCTGGTCCTGGTCGGACACCGGCACGATCACGAGGTCGAGCTGCTTGATCATCGGTCCTCCTTTGCCGCGGGTGGGAGCAGCCTAGCGCTGCGGTGGAGTCCGGATAGCCTGCCTGGACCGTGAGTCCGCCCGTCCCTGTCCGAGGGTTGTTCGAGACGCACCTCACCGTCCGCGACGTGCCGCGGTCGGTGGCCTTCTACCGCGACGTGGTCGGCTTGCCGCTCGCCCTCGACCTGCCCGAGCGCAACGCCGCCTTCATGTGGATCGGCGAGCGCGGTCGCGCGATGCTCGGGCTGTGGGGGATCGGGTCCTCGGTCGTGAGCGTGAACCTGCACGTCGCGTTCGAGGTCGCGCTCGACGACGTGCTCGCATCGCCCGCGCGCCTGCGCGCGCAGGACGTGACGCCCCTCGGGTTCTTCGGCGGTGAGACCGACCAGCCCGACGTGCTCGCCTGGATGCCCGCCGCAGCCGTCTACTTCGAGGACCCGGACGGCCACCTGCTCGAGTACCTCGCGATGCTCGCCAACGAGCCGCGGCCGGAGGCCGGCATCGTGCCGTGGTCGGAGTGGGATGCCTAGGACGGCGTCTCGACCGGCGCCACCGCCGGCACGAGGTCGAACTCGGTGCCGAGGCGCAGTTCGCTGAAGCGGCGCACCCAGTCGTCGTTGATGCCGTCGGACTGAGGTCGCATACGCGGCTCGATCCGCACGTCCGGGGGCGCCTCGAGACCGAGGCGGTCGAGGATGCTGACCGTGCTGGTGTGGGGGTCGGCGGCGAAATTCTCGTAAAGGACGAGCAGCGGCCGCACGCCGCAGTGCTCGAAGAACGCGTCCCACTCCGCCTCCTCGAACAGGATCCGGTCCAGCAGGTGCGCGATCGCGCGGTAGTGGAAGCGAAGCGGGGGGCTGCCGTCCCGTAGAGAGGGATCGAGCCGCGGATCCTCCTCGCGCCAGCTCGCCGTCTGCACCGCCTTCCACAGTGAGACCGCCTGGCGGATCTTGTTCGCGCGTACGACGCGCACGTACGTGAGGTCGGGGAAGACGGTTGGCAGCAGGTCCGCCAGCGGCACGTCACGGTAGCGCCGGATGTTGCGCAGCAGGCTCAGGAAGTCGCCGAAGTAGCCCCACATGAGCTTCGCCGAGAACACCCCGTTGGGCGTCGTGCCGGTTTCGATCGCCCACTCGAGGTAGCGGTCGTACTCCTTGCGGCTCCAGAGGCCGGACGGCACATAGGCATCGTCCTCGGCGGCGCACTCGCCGAGATGGTCGGCGATCGACGTGTCGTCGAGGCCCTTGAAGTACTCCTCGGGCCGCCTCGGCCGGCCGCTGTGCAGAAGCGCCTCGAAATACTCCTCGGGGCGCCCTGCGACGCCGGTCCTCCTCAGCGCCTGGCAGACGAGCGTGCTGCCGCTCCGCGGAGTCGCGCAGACGAGGAAGGCACGCTCGGCCATCAGGTTGCGACCATAGCAACGGCGCACCGTGAAAGCCCATCGGGGCGGCCGGATTCGAACCGGCGACCTCGTGCTCCCAAAGCACGCGCGCTACCAAGCTGCGCCACGCCCCGTGCGGCCAAGTGTAGGGCCAGGCTGGATGGAGCAGTTGCCCGGGAAGTGAGGCAACCATGCATCGCGGTTCAGGGCATCTTCGTTCCCTAGATCGCTGTCGCTTAGAAGTTCCTAATTCGAGTCTTAGGCGGCTCTGAGGGCGGCCGCCGATGCTGCTTTCGATTCGTGGAAACGGTCGAAAGGAGCGACCAGTGGATATCGAGACCATTAGACGGACAGGCGCTGCGGCGCTCGCGGGCACAGGAGTCCTGCACCTTGCGCTCGCCCCCGAATACCTCTCCGAGCAGCCGTACATCGGCGTGCTGTTCCTTCTTGGAGCCGCTGCGTCCCTATTCCTTGCATGGCGTCTGTGGCGCGCCAACGACAGCACCGCATGGGTCCTCGGCGCACTCGTGGCGAGCGGCATGGCGGCCGGCTTCGTGCTCTCCAGGACGGTTGGGCTGCCCGGATTCCACGAGGGGGAATGGGAGTCCTCCGGTCTCCTGTCCCTGCTGCTCGAGGGCGGCTTCGTCGCACTGGCATACGTCGCGCTGCGTGAGCAGGTCCGCCCGGCGGTTTCCTGACCTTCCGCGCACGAATCCCAGAACCCGCCGGGCCCGATGTTCCCCGGGCCCGGCGGCGCTTCGGCACGGGGGTGCACCGCTAGCCTGTCCACCGGAGCCCCTGTAGCTCAGAGGACAGAGCGGCTGCCTTCTAAGCAGCGGGTCGCAGGTTCGAATCCTGCCGGGGGCACTTCGCCTTCATGGCTTCGGAGGGAGAGAGCGGGCATAGGCGACGCCGCGCCGGACCCACTGCTCGAGCTGGCGCTTCGTGCGCACGCCTTCCGTGTCGACCCGCAGCCACCCCTGCATCGCACGGCCGCGCATCTCGAACGGGCGCACGCGCGGCTTCGCGGCGAGCGCGTCCGTCTCCTCTGGCTCGACTCGCACTATCAGACCGCCTTGGCCGCTCGCGCTGATGGCCATGTTGCCGCCGATCAGGAACGCGAGCCCTCCAAACATCTTCATCTCGGAGAGCCCGCGCTCCGCGGCGACCAGCTCACGAATGCGATTGGCGAGGTCTTCGTCGTACGCCATCGCAGGCATCATGACCGGCTATTCCGAGAGCTGCTGCTGAACGGCGGCAAGGTCGATCCAGGCGCTCTCCCTGCTGATCAGGCCATCGGTGAAGTCGAAGATGTGCAGGAACCGCGTGCGGACGGGCCGTCCGCGGCCGTCGAGGCCGAAGGGCCGCCCGTTCGCCGTCGCGTGCAGGATCGACTCGTCCACGACGTGGTCGTCCCCGTACCACCGCCGAACCGGCTCGAACCGGTCGATCCGAAGCTCCGCGAGCAGAGCGCGGTAGAAGCCCTCGATCTGGTCGCCGCCGTGGAGCGCCTCACCCGGGCGCCCGACGACGTCGTGCTCGGCATCGTTGGTGAACCCTTCGACGATCGCGTCGAGATCGCCTGTCTCCTCGGCCCTGTAGTGGCCGTCCACGAGCGCATCCATCTGAGCCCTCGTCATGCCTTGCCGAGTGTGTTGCTGGGTGGTCATCGAGCTCTCCTTCCGGTGGATTATCAAGTCCCTGCGATTATGACAAGGGCCTTATAAGTTGTCAAGGGCCTGATATAGTACGAGCCATGGGCGCACCCCGGGTCGGAGAGCGGTATCGCGGCGTCGAAGGGCGCAGCGGCTATCTGCTGCGCCAGGCGTGGCACGCCTTTCGCGGCGCGATGGAGGCAACGCTGCGCGCGCACGACCTGAACGGCGCGCAATACGCCGTGCTCAGCGTGCTGGCGCGGGACCCCGGCATGTCCGGCGCCGACCTTGCGCGCGCCTGCAACACGACGCCCCAGGCGATGAACGGCGTGCTTGCGACGCTCGAGCGCGCGGGGCTCGTCGAGCGGCACCCGCATCCGACGCACGGTCGCATCCTGCAGGTGAGCCTCACCCCCGAGGGTCAGCGGCGACTCGAGGCGGCCACCCCTGCCGTGCGCGAGCTCGAGGACGCAATCGAGGCCGGCCTTCCCGCAAAAGACGTGGCAGCCGTCAAGGGTTGGCTCGTCGCGTCCGCGGAGCGCTTGGAGAAGATGACGCAGCCGTGACAATCACCCGGTGAATCACGACGGTGGCAGCGTGCGCTCTCGTCCTCGTTGCCTGCGGGTCGGCTGACGATGAGCCGAACGCACCGGCAAGTCGAGGGACTTCGAGACTGCGTGCGCCGGACGGACCCGGAAGGAGCAGCGCGATCTAGCTGGGCGGGTCGTGCGAGCGGGCGCTGGAGGCCGCTCTCGGCGACAAGGCGGTCGAGCTCTTCAACGATGCGCGCGCTGGGGACGTCCGTATCGACGGCGACAGAGCCGCGGTGGACATCCTCCAGCCGGGCCAGCCCCGCCCGGTTCTGACGGTGGTGGCGGTCAGGGACGGCGGCCGCTGGCGATTGGAGGACGTGCCCGACAGCTCGGCTCCCTTGCGCCAGCACAAGTTTGATGCCGCCGAGCCGTCTTATCCAGTGTCTCGACCCGCTCGGCGAGCCGCGGCCATGCCAGCATCAGGCCGAAGCCGAGCAGGACCGCGATTCCAAGCGTGCTGGAAGCACCGAAAGCACGCACGGGGTGAGCGCCGGCAAGACGAACACGTGCAGCGATTATCGGCGCCCTGAGGCAGCCCTGCGCCGCTGCTAGATTCCTCTTGGAGCGCCCTGCGCTCCAGCGTGGTGGGCGTAGCTCAGTAGGTAGAGCTCCTGGTTGTGGTCCAGGTGGTCGCGGGTTCGAGTCCCGTCGCTCACCCCTCAAGATCTCCCGCACGGAAGGCGCACACCCGGTAGCCCGGGAGGCCGCAGCAGCTCCGTGGGTGCCCTGGACCAGCAGGCGGGTTCACCTGGCAGATGCGAACGATGAGCCGCCGCGAAAAGCCGGATTCGGACGGCCAGCCAGCAAGGCGAAGGCGCGATACCCGGCCTCTTGTACGGGAACGGAGGGAGCGGACTTAGTCCACCCGCTCACACGGCCAACATAAGCACGAACCCCATCCCGGTAAGGGCAGTTAGCCGTGCCCGCCACCAGCAAAGGACAACAGCGAATGAGCTTCAAGTCAAAGGAAAGGAGACGCCGGACGAAGATCGCGGTTGCGAAGGCGAAGCGCCAGCATCGCGACACGATGGCGACGCGGTACTACCTGACGCCGGTCAAGCATGCGTGTCGTTGCGCAGCTGTCCGAGAAGAAACCGTTCGAAAGCATCACGGCCGACGTGCGGGCTCGCATCGGGCTCGTCCGCGCGGGGGTGGCAGACGAGTGCCGGGTGATAGTTGGAAAAGTCCGGCTCAGACGGGTTCCACGCCTCGGCCATGGCTCGCACGATCTCCACGTTCTCCTGCGACATCGCCTACTCCGAGAGGCCGGCGGCTTCGAGGGCACTCTCTGGCTCGGGGAACGACTTCAGCGACAGAATG
>Ga0111538_10009773_pt1 | contig 12779 bp, 9 predicted proteins | sample SoiMethybrSBSTD1_FD_79669 | JGI IMG/M metagenome (GOLD analysis project Ga0111538, IMG submission 79669) | Bulk soil microbial communities from a Populus tree surrounding site in Tennessee, USA - Soil MetaG P. TD hybrid SBSTD1 (version 2)... | ecosystem: Environmental > Terrestrial > Soil > Tree...
CAGCGTGTAGGATGCCGTTGCGGTGTGGTTCTTGTAGCCACCCTGCGGAACGATCACGCCGGGCGCGATTCTGAAGTTCTGAGGAAGGAGCTCGTACTCGTCGACGTATTGGACCGACGCGGTGTCGCCGCTGTGAAACTCGATGCCGAACCGGCCCTCGATCGATCGATTCTCGACTCGAGATTCGGCGGCGCTCGTGTCGTAGGTATAGCCGGCTTCCCAACTGAGCTTTCGCATGTAGCGATTCCGCCGCAGCCGCGGACTGAACCTGGCGCCGGCAAGATTCCGCCTGAAGTTCTCGCGGCGCGTGTAGCCCACCGCTGGCGTGAAGCCCTCGCCGACGAGCAGATGTTCGGCGGTCAAACCGTAGCGGTCTCCGGCGTAGTCGAATCGTGCGCGATAGCTCGCCGCCACGTCGCCGGGAGCCGGACGTTCCGTCCGAGCATAGTAGCCAAGCACGGTGGTGTTCTGCGAGACGCGAATGCTGGCGTCGGCGCCGAACAACGCGCTGCCGTTGCCAGGCCCGCTCGGCTGGCGCATCGTCGCGATCGCTCCGACGTTGCTGCGCCGCAGGATGTCACGGCGCACGCGTACCGCCGTGAAGTTGGTGGCGAGCGCCCGCGCCGACTCTTCTTCCGCGGTCTCGATGTTCAACGCAGCGATGTCATAGCGGCCGGCTTTGCCGGTGACGCGGCCGCCGGCAATCACCGGTATCGTTTCTCCATTCTGCAGCCCGATCTGCCGGCTGAAGAACATCACCGGCACATCGTCGGTGTCTCCTGACCCGCGCCCGGACAGGTTCCGGCCGCCGAAGGCATAGATACCCTGGCCTTCCAGAAAGAAATCGCGCTTCTCGGGGAAGAGCAGGTTGAACCGTGTCAAGTTGATCTGTTGAACGTCCTCCTCGATCTGCGCGAAGTCGGTGTTGATGGTCACGTCGGCCGTCAGACTGCGGCTCAGACCGTATTTCAGGTCACCGCCCACATCACCGGTCTTGCGATTGTGAAACGGCGAGGGCACAGTCGTGTCGGTCGTCACCGACGACACGACGTACGGCTTCAGCTCGAGGTTGCGCGACCGCGCTGGCGTCGTCAGGCCGTGGAGCGTGGCGGCCACCTGCATCTGCGCGAGCCCGGACGGTCCGAACGACGCCGGCATGGGCGTTACGCCCGAGTATTCGTTCTTCCAGCGAATGACCCGACGGAAGTTGATCCCCCAGATCTGCGGACCGCTCTCGCGGTAGCGGAGTGACTTGAAGGGAATGGCCATCTCGGTGGACCAGCCGTCTTCGGTCCGCACCGACCGCACCTGCCAGATGGTGTTCCAGCTTTCGATGTAAACGCCGTCGGCGATCTGCTGTTCGCGAAGCGCGCCAAGCGGGTTGGTCTGGAACAGGACGCCGTTCCGCTGGTCGTAGAACGTGTCCAGGACGAGCGTGATGCTGTCGCCGCCATTGAAGATGTTCGCGCTGTCGTGGCGAAGCTCGTTGGCGACGATGCGCTCGGGATGACTGTCGCGGCAGCGCGCGGAAAAATAGAAATTCTGGTCGTCGAAGAAAATCCAGGCTTCGGTCGTCTCACTGGCCGCTTCGCCTTCCTGCGGCACCTGTTGGACGAAGCGATCGATGGCGGGCGTCGCACTGTAGATCGGCTCGTCGAGCTGACCATCGATTTCCAGAGCACGGTCGAGGCGAATCGCACGGAGCGAGACACGGCCTTGCTCATCCTGCGAAGCCACAGCGGGCGGTACAGGGCCGTCCTCGCTCTGGGCGAGAGCGGCAGAGGGGAGGAAAAGGGCAATGCCTGCGAGAACCGTCGCCCCGAAACGCAACCGGAGACTGTCAGACATCGGCGATAGTCTAGGCAGTCCCCAGTCCCAAATTCCGCGTTCCCAGGCTACGGCCTCACCCTGACGTACTTCTGCAGCCGGCGCGGTCTCGGCTCCCCGCCGTAGACGTTGCCGTCGCGGTCGACGGCGACGAACTCGGCGCCGTTACCGGCGGTCTCGCGCGGATCGCCCCACAGGTACTGGATGAAGTAGTTGACCCAACCGGTGTCGACTTCGCCGATGCGGATGCCCATCTCCCAGCCGGGGTTCTGCTCATTGTCGGACTCTGAATCAGCGACGAAGATCTGTCCTTTCTTGTCGAAGAAGATCCCGCTGGGCTTACCGAATTGGGTCCAGGTCGAAAGGTACTTGCCGTCCTGGTCGAACAACTGGATGCGGTTGTTCGAGCGATCGCCGACGAAGACCCGTCCCTTGCCGTCGATCGCGATGGTATGCAGCGTTCGGAATTCGCCGGGTCCGTAGCCGGTCTTGCCCCAGGCCTTAATGAACTTGCCGTCCTTCGAGTACTTGACCACGCGGTTATTCCCGTCGAGACCGTGCCCATCGGCGACGAAGATGTCGCCGTTCTCCGCGACTGCGACGTCACTTGGCGCATTGAGACCCGTGGTGCCGCCGCCCGGCACGCCGGGTGTGCCAAGGGTCATCAGGACCTTCCCTTCCGGACTGAACTTGACCACCTGGTGGCCGCGCTTCCCCGCCGGCGTCCGGTTGGGGGCCACGCCATCGGTCACGTACACGTTTCCGTCGCGGTCGACGTCGATGCCGTGCGGCCAGATGAACATCCCGCCGCCGAAGCTTTTGACGACCTTGCCTTGTGGATCGAACTGGAGGATTGAGTCGAGGTTCGAATCCAGGCATTCGTTGCCGAACCGATCGGGCGCCGTGGCATCGCAGCGGACGATGGCCCAGATGTGCTGGCCATCGGGGGCGACGGCCACGTCGCCAACCGCTCCCATCTGTCTGCCAGCCGGCAGCTTCGCCCATCCATCGACCGCGCGATAGGGATTGGTCTGCGACTGCGCGGCCGGTTGCGCACCTTCCCAGGCGCCGAGCCCTATTGCCAACGTCACGACAAGTCCGGTGCGACGCATCGCAGTCATGACCGCTCCTTTCGCGCGCGCGGGCGCGCTCGTTCCTCTTCGCTCAGCGCGCGGGCTCGATGATCTCGAGACCGTTCATGTACGGGCGAAGTACTGGTGGGATGACGACCGAGCCATCTCGCTGCTGGTTGTTCTCCAGGATCGCAATGAGTGTACGGCCGACGGCCAGGCCCGATCCGTTGAGTGTGTGGACGAACTCCGCCTTACCCGTGCCCCCCGGCCGGAACTTGATGCTGGCGCGCCGCGCCTGGAACGCTTCGGTGTTGGTGCAGGAGGAGATTTCCCGATACGTTTTCTGGCTCGGCAGCCAGACCTCGATGTCATAGGTCTTCGCGGACGCAAATCCCATGTCGCCCGTGCAGAGCAGCACCGTGCGGAAGGGCAGCTCGAGCCGCTTCAGCACCGTTTCGGCGTTGGCGACCAGCGTTTCAAGCTCCGCATGCGATTCCTCCGGAGTCGTCAGCTTGACGAGTTCGACCTTGTCGAATTGATGCTGTCGGATCAAGCCGCGAACGTCCTGGCCGTACGATCCGGCCTCGCTGCGAAAACAAGGCGTGTACGCCGTGTATTTGATCGGCAGCCGCCGGCCGTCGAGGATGTCGCCGCGATGCAGGTTGGTCAACGGCACTTCCGCCGTCGGGATGAGATAGAGATCCCACTCGCCGGCAATCTTGAACAGGTCGGCCTCGAACTTCGGGAGATTGCCCGTGCCGGTCAGCGCCGCCGTGTTCGCCATGAACGGCGGCTCGACTTCGAGATAGCCGTGCTCGCGCGTATGCAGATCGAGCATGAAGTTGATGAGTGCGCGGGCGAGGCGGGCGCCGGCGCCACTCAGGACCGAGAACCGCGCCGCCGCAATCCGCACCGCTCGCTCGAATTCGATGATGCCGAGCGCCGGTCCGAGATCCCAATGGGCCTGAGGCTCGAAGTCGAAGCGTCTCGGCTCGCCAAGACGACGAATCTCGGGATTGTCTTCCGCACTCCTGCCGACTGGAACGCTCGCGTGCGGCAGGTTGGGCAGCACCAGCATCGCCTGCGTCCGCTCGGCCTCGATGTCGTCGACCTGCGCGGCCAGTTCCTTGATGCTGGCCGCTCGAGCCTTGTTCGCTTCCTGGATGCTGCTCGTGTCGAGGCCTTGACGCTTGGCCTGCGCGATCTGTTCGCCTGAGCTGTTCTGCTCTCGCTTCAGGCCTTCGAGCTCGGGAATTAACCGGCGGCGTTCGGCATTGAGCGTGGTCAGGCGTTCGAGGGCCGCGTCGGGATCGATCCCGCGGTTGCGCAGTCCGGCCCGCACGGCTTCGAGTCCGTCACGTAACAGAGTGGGATCAAGCATGTGTCGCGTCCGAAACGTCCATTGTATTCGCGCCGCCGCGGAATCCTCTGCTACGATGCGATCGTGAATCAGAGCGTCCGCAAAGCCGTCTTCCCCGCCGCCGGACTGGGCACGCGGTTCCTTCCGGCCACCAAGGCCCAACCCAAAGAAATGCTGCCGCTCGTCGACAAGCCGATCATTCAATACGGCGTCGAGGAGGCAACCGGTTCCGGAGTTCCGAACATCATCCTCGTCACCGGTCGGGGCAAGAATGCTATCGAAGATCACTTCGACGTGTCGGTCGAGCTCGAGACGTTTCTCGAAGCCCGCGGCAAGCGCGAGCTCCTCGCCGAGGTCCGCAAGATCTCCGACCTGGTGAATTTCGCCTACGTCCGCCAGGGAGAACCGCTCGGCCTCGGCCACGCCGTGCTCGTGACCCGCGATCTCGTCGGCGACGAACCGTTCGCGGTCATCCTGGCCGACGATGTGATCGACGCCGAGCCGCCGGCGACGCGTCAACTCATCGACGTCTTCGAGCGTGTCGGCGGCCCGGTGCTCGCGGTCGAGCGCGTCCCACGCGAGACGATCTCCAGCTACGGCGTCATCGCCCCGGCGACCGGCGGCCACTCACTCGGCGACGGTGTGTACCAGGTGGCCGATCTCGTCGAAAAGCCCGCCGTCGAAGACGCGCCGTCCGACCTGGCAATCATCGGCCGCTATATCCTGACGCCGGACATCTTTCCCGCTCTCGCGAAAACCAAGAGCGATCGCACCGGCGAGATCCAGCTGACGAACGGCCTGCGCGAGCTGTTGAAGTCGCGACCGATTTACGCCTGCGAAGTGAAAGGCGTCCGCCACGATACCGGCAACAAGCTCGGCTTCCTCAAGGCTGTCGTCTACTTCGCCCTGCGACGGCCGGACATCGCCGATAAGTTCGCGGATTATCTGACGTCGCTCGGCGTACCCGCGGCTTCGCGACGCTAGCGTCCAGCCTGAATCCTCTAGCCAGCAGCCTTGGTCGACTCGCTGGAAGACGGACCGGATGACGGCGCCTTGTCGGTCTTCGCCGCGGCGCCTGATTCGCTCGCCGCTGGCGTCTCCTTGCTGCTCTTCGAGTCCTTGCCCGCGGTGTCGGGACTCTTGTCCGTCCCCGCACCGTCCTTCTTAGCGTAGTCGGTGACATACCAGCCGCTGCCTTTGAACTGGAAGGCCGGCGCCGATTGGAGCTTGCGAACACGGCCGCCGCACTTCGGACACGTTTCGAGCGGGGCATCGGCAAACCGCTGAATGGCCTCGAACCGGTGGCCGCACGCGTCGCACTGATACTCGTAGAGAGGCATGGTGTCCAACTACTCGAGCAGGTCTCCGGCATCGTCGGCGCCGAGCATCAGCTGCCGGTGTAGCCAGAACGGGGCTGTGCCGTTGCCCAGCAAAGTGTCATGGAACGTCCGCAGCGAAAATGACTTGCCCTGGCGCTGCCGGCAATCCTGCCGCAACTTCAGCAGCATAAGCTTGCCGATCGTGTAAACGAGATACGTCGGATCGAACGTTCCGCGCTCGGCCTCGCGCCGCGCCGTCGATTCTTCGACGTACGCTTCCTCCCTGAACATCCGCACGCCCTGCTCCACCGACATGTCCTCGGTGTGAAGCCTGATGCCGACGACCACGCGAACGAGGCGGATGAGGGCTTCCGCCAGCTGGCCTAGTTTGAAGCCGGCGTTCTGACGCTCGAACCCGGCTTCGACCATCATCTGCTCGCAGTAATGGGCCCAGCCTTCGACAAACGACGCCGGCGCAAACATGATCGACTTGCGAACCTTGGACTCGACGCGACGCAGGTGTTGGTAGTGGAGAAAGTGGCCCGGATAGACCTCGTGCACGGAGATCGACCAGAGCGTCGGGGTGTTGTAGTCGCGAAGGTATTCGTCCTGCCGGTCGGCGCTCCAGGAGGGATCGGCGTCGGTCAGGTAGTAGTAGGCCCGCGTCGGCCTGCTCTCGAAGGGTCCCGGCGTCCACATGCTGGCAAACGACCAGCGATAGAACTCAGGCGTCGGCGCGACCGTCACCGGCTCCCCTGCCGGAATCGTGACGATCGATTGTCGCTCGAGAAACGTCCGCAGCGTGTCGAGCTGCTCACGCGCCAGTGAGACGAGCTCCCCTGGTTGCGGATGTTCGTTCTTGGTCTTCGACCAGGCCTCAATCGGATCGCCGCCGTTCATCTTCCCCGCCAGCTGCCTGAACGCTTCCTGCGTCGTGTTGAGCTCGCGCAGGGCAATGGTCAGGAGCTTGTCGACCGGGATCGCGAGACCTTCTTCGAGCTTGACCTTTTGCTCGAAGCGCTCGAGACCCATACGAAACGAGGCGCGTGCTTTCGGGGCGACTTCAGTTTCGAGGTACTCGACGTAGGCGCCGACGGCCTGAGAGGCTTCGACCTGCGCGTCGGCGAGATCGCCGAGCAAATGCATGTCGTCCAGCGAGGCAAACGCGCGCGGCAGATCGTGATCGATGAACTTCAGCGCGCCGCGCATCGTTTCGATGCCGACCTTGACGAAGATTCCTGGGGGCTCCTTGATGTTGTCGCGGGCGGCCTGGATGACCCGCGGTGTCTGACGCAATTTGGACAGCACGCGCCGGGCGCGATCGGCCACAGGCGCGTGCGCGAAGAGCGCCTGGCCGGCGAGGCTCGAGGCGATGATGTCGGCGTAACACTGCGGGTTACGCTCCCAGGTCCGCACTTCCTCGAGCTCGAACATCCGCCCGCGGAGGTGAGCCGCGAGCATGCGGTGCTCGAGACGCTCGGTCTCCGTCAGACCGGAGACATCGATTTCTTCCAGCCGGCGGAGGTAGCCCGACAGCGCCCTGGTCTCGGCGTCTATCGCATGGCGGCTGAGGTCTTCAAGCAGGTCGTCGTGAACGTGGATGCCGTCGAGCGTGGCGTGCGTCGGATGCGTTTCGTGCAGGTACCCGAGCAGGTCGTCGACGAAGTGCGGAAGTGGTTCGGAAACGGGCATAGCTCCTACAGCAGGAATCGGGCACCGGGGAGTGCGCTGCCGCTGTCACGATCCGTCAATGGTACAATAAACACCCCTCAATCATGTCCGGCACGCTCTTCGTGGTCGCCACGCCAATCGGCAACCTCGAAGACATCTCCGGCCGGGCTTTGCGAGTCCTCCGCGAAGTCGCCGTCATCGCCGCCGAAGACACGCGCCGTACCGCTCAGCTGCTTGCCCGCTACGCGATTACGACGAGCACGACCAGCCTGCACGCCCACAACGAAACCAAGAAGACGCGGGCGCTCATCGAACGGTTGCGAGCCGGTGATTCGATCGCGCTCGTCTCCGACGCCGGAACGCCAACGGTTTCTGATCCGGGTGCCGTTCTTATCGCGGCAGCTATTGATGCAGACATCAGTGTCGAGCCGATTCCCGGGCCGAGCGCCCTATTGGCGCTTCTTGCGGTTTCAGGACTATCCGCGGATTCGTTCGCCTTCCTCGGATTTCCACCGACTCGGTCTAATGACCGCAATTCGTGGTTTGCTGAGCTCGGCGAGCAGAAAAAGACGGTGATATTCTACGAGGCGCCTCATCGGTTAGTTTCGACGTTGGAGCGGATTCAACGCGATTATGGTGAATGCCATATTGTGGTCGGCCGAGAGCTCACCAAGTCTCACGAAGAGATCGTCCGTGGTCCGATCGGCGAGGTGCTCTCGACCATAGGAACGCCACGTGGCGAGTATTGTCTGGCAATTAACCTATCTGGCAGGATTGCCAGCCGGCGCACACTATCGATCACAGACGGCGAGATCGCCCATGAGTTCTGGCTTACGACCAATAACGGCGGCCTTACGCGCCGCCGAGCCATTTCGGCAGTCGCCAGAAAGCTGGGATTGCCGCCGAACTCAGTGTACGAGGCAATCGAACGCAACAAGAATTCTGTCGAATGACCTCGACAATGGCGTCGGTCTGTGGGAATCCACCCCGTCTTGACCCATTCTGACCGTTCTGGTAGCGTACGGCCCCACTCGGCGCGATTCTTTCGTTCCGCGTTGGATGCGCGGGAGTTTCATGGCGAAACAGCGACCCCAGCCGCGACCGAAAGGGCAGGCGTCGGCCCTCGCTCGACCATCCGCTTCGGGCGCGTCATCGAACCCGGCGGGCGCCGGCGGCCGAACTCCGGCCACCGCCCCGCCGCGGCCGACCCAACCGGAAATAGCCGCTAAGCCGCCTCGTCGCTCGACTTACGTCGAGGCTGTCGCCGTCTACGAGCAGGGCGTCGAAGCTCTTCAGAAGCGTGACTTCGCGCGCGCCGAGCAGCTCCTCGAATCGGTCCTGGTTCGGTATCCCGAAGAGAAGGAGCTCCACGAGCGCGTTCGGCTCTACCTCAACATCTGCCGACGCCAAGCCACGCCAAAAGAGCCTCTCCCGCAAACGGTCGACGAACGCCTGTATGCGGCGACCCTCTCAATCAACGGCGGCCGTTACGACGAGGCCATCACGCACCTTCGTCTGGTGCGCGACGAAGACCCCGACAACGATTACGCCCTCTACATGCTGGCTGTCGCTCACGCCCAGCGCGGCGAGCACGCCGAGGCGCTGGCGCACCTCGAGCGCGCTATTACGCTCAATCCGGAGAATCGCGCGCTCGCTCGACGCGACCCGGATCTCGAGATGCTACGCGAGGATGAGTCGTTCCAGGCAACACTGGAAACGGCCTCGCGGCTTGCCGAACGCAAGCAGCCGCTGCGTCCGAAGACGGCCCGCTAGGCAATAGATCAACGATAATTGATGGCGTCATGACCGACGTCCACATCGTGGTCCTCGCCGCCGGCAAGGGGACGCGGATGAGGTCTGCCCGGCCGAAGGTTCTCCACCACGTGGCCGGCGCGCCGATGATCGACTATGTGCTCCGCGCGGCATCGGCGCTGTCGCCGCGCACCACGACCATGGTGGTGGGGCATCAGGCCGACGCACTGAAGGCCGCCCTGAACGGGTATCCCGGCCTGAACTACGTCGTGCAGGAACCGCAGCTCGGGACCGCACACGCGCTGTTGACCGCCGAACCCGTGCTCCAGAATGAGACCGGCACGTTGATTCTGTTGTCGGGTGACGTGCCCCTGCTCACCGCCGGCACTCTGGAGCGCTTGATCGCACGGCACGACTCGATGGCCGCCGCCGCGACCATCGTCACGGCAATCGTCAACGAGCCTTACGGTTACGGCCGCATCGTGCGGCTTGACGAGCGCGTGGAGCGCATCGTCGAAGAACGCGACGCGACGCCGGACGAGCGCTTGATTCGCGAGATCAACTCCGGCATTTACGCCTTCCGCTTGGACGGCCTGTTCGAAGCCGTCCGAGCCATCGCCCCGGAGAACGCCCAACGCGAGTACTACCTGCCCGACCTCATCGGCATCTACCGTTCGCAAGGCTGCGACGTCGAGACGGTCCGGGTGACTCACGAAGACGAGATTCGCGGCATCAACAGCCGGTCCGAACTGGCCGAGGTCAGCCGCATCGTCCGGGAGGCGAAAGCTGCAGCGCTGATGGCCGCCGGCGTGACGCTCGAGGACCCCGCTTCGACGTTCGTCGACCGAGACGTCGAAGTCGGACCCGACACCATCATTCATCCGGGCGTCTGTCTCGAGGGAAACACGGTCATCGGCCACGGTTGCGAAATTCACAGCGGCGTGCGGATACGCGACTCCCAAGTAGGGGACGACGTCGTCATCCTGGATCATTGCGTCGTCGCGCTGAGCTCTATTGGCAGCCAGGCCCACGTCGGTCCGTTTGCCCATCTGCGGCAGGACGTTGCGTTGAGCGCCGGCGTCACCATCGGAAACTTCGTCGAGATCAAGAAGTCAACGCTGGGTCCCGGCACCAAAGCCCGGCACCTCACGTATCTGGGTGATTCAGTGATCGGATCGAAGGTGAACGTCGGCGCCGGCACGATCACGTGCAACTACGACGGCACGAGAAAACAGGTGACCACCATCGAAGACGGCGCGTTCATCGGCAGCGATTCTCAGCTCATCGCGCCCGTCACGGTGGGGCGCGACGCCTATGTCGGGACCGGGACCACGGTTCGCGAGAACGTTCCGCCTGGGGCGCTGGCGGTCAGCGCCGGCAAGCAGCGCAACATCGAGGGCTGGGTCGAAGAACGCAGGAAGCGGGGCTGATCAAATGTGCGGCATCGTTGGATACATCGGCTCGAAGGATGTGGTCCCGGTACTCGTGGACGGCCTGCGACGGCTTGAGTACCGCGGCTACGACTCCGCCGGCGTCGCCGTCGTTCGGAACGGCAGGGTCGATCTGCGGCGAAGCGCGGGCAAGTTGGCGAATCTCGAGTCGATCATTGGTGCGAACCCAATCAGCGGCGATTACGGCGTCGGGCACACGCGCTGGGCGACGCACGGGCGGCCGACCGAGGAGAACGCCCACCCGCACCGGGACTGCACCGGCAAGATCGTGGTCGTTCACAACGGGATCATCGAGAACTACCTCGATCTCAAGCACGAGCTCCAGCGGCAGGGCCACACCTTCGTCACCGAAACCGACACCGAGATCGTCGCGCACCTCGTCGAACGCGAAATGCGCGACGACGGGCTGGAGAATGCCGTGCGCCGCGCGCTGATGCTCATGCGCGGGTTGTTTGCGCTCGTGCTGATCTCGGCCGACGATCCGGAAAAGATCGTCACCGTCCGCAACGGTCCGCCGATCGTTGTCGGACTGGGCGACGGCGAGTTCTTCGTGGCTTCGGATATCCCGGCAATTCTCAGCCACACCCGCGACGTCGTCTTCCTCGGTGATGAGGAGATGGCGGTCATCACGCGGGCCGGGGTTTCGTTCACTGACTTCTTCGGCCGTCCGGTGTCAAAGGCGACGCAGCGCGTCCTCTGGGACCCGATCATGGCGGAGAAAGCCGGCTACAAGCACTTCATGCTCAAGGAGATCTTCGAGCAGCCGACCGCGGCGCGCGAGACAATCCTCGGGCGTGTCTCCCAGGACTCGGGCAAGGTGTTCCTCGAGGAGATGTCGATTCCAGACGAGCGGCTGGCGGCGGTGGATCGCGTGATCATCCTGGCCTGCGGCACGTCTTGGCACGCCGGGCTCATCGGCAAGTTCATGATCGAGCAACTGGCGCGCATCCCGGTCGAAGTGGACTACGGGTCAGAGTATCGCTATCGGCACCCGATCGTCAGCCGCAAGGCGCTGGCGGTGGTCATCACACAATCGGGTGAGACGGCCGACACCCTTGCCGCCCTGCGCGAAGCCAAGCAGGACGGCGCCTGCAGCATCGCCATCTGCAACGTGGTCGGCAGCATGGCCACGCGCGAGACCGAAGGCACCATCTACACACACGCTGGGCCCGAGATCGGCGTGGCATCGACCAAGGCGTTCACCTCTCAGTTGGTGGCGCTGTATCTGTTGGCGATGCGATTAGGACAGCTGCACGGAACGTTGTCGGCCGAAGCCTCACACGCTCACGTCGACGACCTGCTGCAGCTGCCGCTGCTGCTCGAGCGCACGCTGAAGCTGGCGCCAGCGATCGAGGAGATTGCGGCCCGGTTCCACAACCGGACCGACTTTCTTTACCTGGGCCGCGGTATCAACTACCCGATCGCGCTCGAGGGCGCGCTGAAACTGAAGGAGATCTCCTACATCCACGCCGAAGGCTATCCGGCGGGGGAGATGAAGCACGGCCCCATCGCCCTCATCGATGAGGAGCTGCCGGTCGTCACGATTGCGCCGCTGGACGCCGTGTTCGAGAAAATGATCGGCAACATGCAGGAGGTCAAGGCCCGCGGTGGCTCGGTCATCGCGTTGACGACGCAGGGCGATCAGAAACTGTCATCGATTCTCGATCCGAAGCGCGATTTCATCATCGAGCTGCCGATCACGCCCGACCTGTTGTCGCCGATCGTCAGTGTCGTTCCGCTGCAGCTACTGGCATATGACATCGCCGTCCGGCGCGGCTGCGACGTCGATCAACCGCGTAACCTGGCAAAGTCCGTCACGGTCGAATAGCAACCGCAACTCGGCCGCCGGCGCAGACCGCGCGCCGGCGTGAGTCTCTCCATGCACTTCCTCGATACGCTCAACACCGAGCAGCGCGAAGCCGTCCTGCACGTAGACGGCCCGCTGCTGATCCTTGCTGGCGCCGGGTCGGGAAAGACGCGCGTCATCACCAGCCGCATCGCCTATCTCGTCGGCAACGGCGATGCCGAGCCGCGCGAGATTCTGGCGGTCACCTTCACCAACAAGGCCGCCGAAGAGATGCGGTCTCGCGTCGAAGCGCTTCTCGGGACCGACGTCAGCGGGATGTGGGTGTCGACGTTTCACTCGTTGTGCGCCCGGCTGCTGCGGCGCGAAGCCCCCGCGATCGGCCTGTCGCGTGACTTCGTCATTTACGACTCGTCGGATCAGCTCGTCGTCGTCAAGCAAGCGATGAAGGAGCTGCATATCGACGACGGTTTCATTCAGCCGCGGGCGGCGCTGTCCCGTATCAGCCACGCCCGGAATCGG
>Ga0111538_10009774_pt1 | contig 12777 bp, 13 predicted proteins | sample SoiMethybrSBSTD1_FD_79669 | JGI IMG/M metagenome (GOLD analysis project Ga0111538, IMG submission 79669) | Bulk soil microbial communities from a Populus tree surrounding site in Tennessee, USA - Soil MetaG P. TD hybrid SBSTD1 (version 2)... | ecosystem: Environmental > Terrestrial > Soil >...
CACCCTCGCGCGTCCGTGACGCAATTGCTGCTCTACTTTTTGTGGGGTTTGCGATCGGTCTCACGGCGCTCAATGCCTGGGATCAACAGCAAAACAGAACCCTAGCAATCGGCACGACATGGACCAATCCGATAACCCTAGTCAGTGCTGACGTGCCACCCGGCTGGTTTGTTTCGCAGGAAAGAAACGATCAAGGGCAACCGGTCTATACGTTCACAGCGCCATCAGAGCACTTAGTGGCGGTGTTCGGCATGGAGGAGAACCCAAACAACATTACCGTCACACAGTATTTTGGATTGCTTGTGAAGGCAGTCGCTGGCTCCATGGTCATTGGCGCGAACTTAACATCGCAAACCGTCGGGGGGCGACAGGTACTTTTGTCAGAGGGCCACCTAACACAGGAGCCCAATCGCAAGCTGCAAATTTCCCTGGTTGGCAACAGGAAACAGTTCTGGCGGTTTGTGGTAGTTGGTGGGTCCGGGCGCAAAATAGATGACAGAAAGGCGAACGAGCTAAGAGATGGGCTCTTTCGAACCGTGGAACGCTGATACGCGAGCGCAAAACGAACCCGCTGGCTTCCGAAGGCAGTCCGGTTAGCGCGTCGGGACTGGCTTCTCGCCGCGATAGTCGTAGAAGCCGCGCTGCGTCTTGCGGCCGAGCCAGCCGGCCTCGACGTACTTCACGAGCAGCGGACAGGGCCGATACTTGGAGTCGGCAAGGCCCTCGTAGAGCACCTGCATGACTGACAAACAGGTGTCGAGGCCGATGAAGTCGGCAAGCTCGAGCGGCCCCATGGGATGGTTGGCGCCCAGGCGCATGGCCTTGTCGATGGACTCGACCGTGCCGACGCCCTCATACAGCGTATAGACCGCCTCGTTGATCATCGGCAGGAGGATGCGGTTGACGATGAAGGCCGGGAAATCCTCGGAGACGGCAATGCTCTTGCCGAGGCTCTCGATAAAGCTCCTGGCCAGCCCAAACGTCTCGTCCTCGGTGGCGATGCCGCGGATCAGCTCTACCAGCTGCATCATCGGCACCGGGTTCATGAAGTGAATGCCGATGAACCGCTCGGGGCGATCGGTGACCGAGGCGAGCCGGGTGATCGAGATCGACGAGGTGTTGGTGGCGAGAATTGTGGATTTCTTCAAGCGGGGGCACAGATCGACGAAGATCTTGCGTTTGACCGCTTCGTCCTCCGTGGCAGCCTCGATGACGAGATCGGCCTCGACCACGGCCTGCACATCGCCTTCGGCACGGATACGCTTCAGCGCCGACTGCATTTCCTGGTCAGTGATGACGCCGCGGGTCACTTGGCGCGCCATGTTGCGCTCGATCGTGGCGCGCGCCTTGTCGATGGCCTCCTTCTTCACGTCGACCAGGGTCACGTTGTAGCCGCCGAGCGCCACCACGTGCGCAATGCCGTTGCCCATCTGGCCGGCGCCGATGATGCCGACGGAACTGATCGCAGACTGCGCGCCTGCCTCGCCCTTGCGACCGCGCTCCGCCTGACCCCCGGGCTTCTTGTTTTTGACGCCTGCGTCCATGACGTCCTGCTCCATTTGACAACCCCGGTTCAACGTTTCGCCGGTGCCCTGTCTACTTGCCGGCCTTCTCCAGCTCGGCCTTCAGCTCCGGCAGCACCTGGAACAGGTCCGCCACGAGGCCGAAATCGGCCACTTGAAAGATCGGCGCCTCGCCGTCCTTGTTGATGGCGACGATCACCTTGCTGTCCTTCATGCCGGCCAGATGCTGGATGGCGCCGGAAATGCCGACGGCGATGTAGAGCTCGGGCGCCACCACCTTGCCCGTCTGGCCCACCTGGTAGTCGTTGGGCATGTAGCCCGCATCGACCGCGGCGCGGCTCGCGCCCACGGCCGCGCCGAGCTTGTCCGCCACCGGCTCGATGTACTTCTTGAAGTTCTCGCCGGACTGCAGGCCGCGGCCGCCCGACACGATGATCTTGGCAGCGGTGAGCTCGGGACGGTCCGATTTCTGGATCTCGGCCTTCTCGAAACTAGAGAGGCCGACGGGCGCTGGCGCCGCGACGGCCTCGATGGGAGCCGATCCGCTGTTGCCGACCGCTTGGAAGGCGGTGGTGCGGACTGTCACCACTTTTTTCTTGTCGGCCGACTGCACGGTTTGAATGGCGTTGCCGGCGTAGATCGGACGCTCGAACGTATCGGGAGACACAACCTTGATGATGTCGGAGACCTGCATCACATCTAGCGCCGCAGCGACGCGCGGCACGATGTTCTTGCCCGAGGCCGTCGAGGCCGAGACGAGCGCGTCGTAGTTGGCCATCAGGCCGCTGGCAAGGGCGGCGACCTCCTCGGCCAGCTGGTGGCCGAGATGGGGGGCGTCGACAAGAAGCACCTTGGCGGCGCCGTCAAGCTTGGCCGCGGCCTCGGCCACGCCCTTGCAATCGGCGCCGGCCACCAGCACATGCACGTCCTGCCCGAGCGCCTTGGCCGCGCTCATCGCCTTGGCGACGGCGGGGCTCAGGGTCTTGTTGTCGTGATCGGCGAGGAGCAGGGTTGTCATGATAGTGCGCCGACCTCCTTGAGCTTGGCGACGAGCTCGGCGGCGTCGGCCACCTTGACGCCCGCCTTGCGGCCGGCAGGTTCAACCGTCTTGAGCACCTTGAGGCGCGGAGCCGTGTCGACGCCGAAGTCGCCGGGCTTCTTCACGTCGAGCGGCTTCTTCTTGGCCTTCATGATGTTGGGCAGCGAGGGGTAGCGCGGCTCGTTGAGGCGCAGGTCGGTGGTGACGACGGCCGGCAGCTTCATCTTCAAGGTCTCGAGCCCGCCGTCGACCTCGCGCGTGACGAGTGCGCTCTCGCCTTCGATGACGAGCCTGGAAGCGAACGTGGCTTGCGGCCAGCCGAGCAGCGCGGCCAGCATCTGGCCGGTCTGGTTGCAGTCATCGTCGATGGCCTGCTTGCCCAGGATGATGAACGCGGGCTTCTCGGCGTCGATCACGCCTTTGAGGAGCTTCGCCACCGACAGCGGCTCGATCGCCTGGCCATCGGGCGTCTCCACCAGGATGCCGCGGTCGGCCCCCATCGACAGCGCCGTGCGGATCGTCTCCTGCGACTTGGTCGGCCCGATGGAGACAGCGACGATCTCAGTAACCGTGCCTTTCTCCTTCAGCCGGACAGCCTCCTCGACGGCAATCTCGTCGAAGGGGTTCATTGACATCTTGACGTTGGCTAGCTCGACGCCCGACCCGTCGGACTTCACCCGGATCTTGACGTTGAAATCGACTACGCGCTTTACCGCGATCAGGACTTTCATTCCCCGAGAAGCTCCATTTGAGCCGCAGCCTCACGCCCCGGTGAGCCGCGTTGCACCGCGAGTTGCGACCTGGGCCTCCCTTCTTGGCTTCCTTCTTTTTGTCTAGTTTATGAAGGCAGGATATGGCGCTTCGCAAGTGCGAAATGCCACCGTAGGGCGCCGTCATTTGGGTGTCAATTGGGCAACCGCCGCGGCACTTTGGACAACCCTTGGGCACCGACGGCTGTGGCATCGGGGCCGCATCAAACGGGCGTGAGCCAGCGGTCGAACAAGGGCACGCCCGGGCGCCGCATGAATAATATCAGAACCGCGCCGGCAGCCATCCCGCCTACGTGTGCCCACCAGGCCACCTGATCCGGCTGGTTCAGCAACACCATGACAAGCTGGGTGACAACCCAGACACCAAGCACCCACGCCGCCGGGATTCGCAAGGGAATGAAGCGGAACGCCAGCACCCACACCAGCACGCGCGGGTGCAGAATGAGGTAGGCGGCGATCACGCCCGCGACCGCGCCGCTGGCGCCGATCAGCGGCAGCTTGGAGTCGGGCAGCATGTAGGTGTGGGTCAGGCCGGCGGCAATGCCGCAAAGGATATAGAAAACGAGGAACTTGAGGTGTCCCATCGCGTCCTCGACGTTGTCGCCGAACACCCACAGGAACAGCATGTTGGAGACGAGGTGGATGATGTCGCCGTGCAGGAACATGTAGGTCAGCAGCGTATAGCCCTCGGGCACGTCGACGCGGTCGTAGACCCCGTGTGCCGGTCCGCCGAAGATGCCGACCTGCAGCAATTCGGAGGGAACGACCGCGAAGCTCGCCGCCACCGTTTGTCCGGGCTCGATATTCTGGAGAAGGAAGACGGCGATGTTGGTGATGATCAGGCTGATCGTCACCCACTGGTAGCTGATCGACCGCAGCGGGTTGTCGTCGGAGAGCGGGATGAAGACCACGTCGTGCTACCTCGGTTTGGCCCGGGCTGGCGCAGATCGGCCGGCTAGCGGTTCTTGCCCGGCACCCACAGGACGTCGCCTTCCCCGCGCGCATTGACGTAGCGGCTCGCAACGAAGAGAAGATCAGACAGGCGGTTGATGTACTTGAGCGCGGCCGGGCTGACCGGCTCGTCCGGCAGCCCGGCAAGCTCGACCATGCAGCGCTCCGCGCGACGGCAGACGGTGCGCGACACGTGCAGCGTGGCCGCTGCCGCCGAGCCGCCCGGCAGCACGAATGACCGCAGCGGCTTCAGTTCGGCATTCATGAGGTCGATCTCGTCCTCAAGGCGCTTGACCTGCGCCTCGCTCACGCGCAGCGGCGTCGCGCCGCCGCCCTCATGCTCCGGCATTGTCAGGTCGGCGCCGAGATCGAAGAGATCGTTCTGGATCCGACCGAGCATGGCATCGACATCGGCGTGCGCCTCGCGCACGTGCAGGCGTGCCACGCCGATCGTCGCGTTGGTCTCGTCGACGGTTCCGTAGGCGGCGATGCGGGCGGAGTCCTTCGGGACGCGCCTGCCGGTGCCGAGCGCGGTGAGTCCGGCATCGCCGGTCCGGGTGTAGATCTTGTTGAGCACGACCATGTTGGGCATCCTGCTGCGCTCCGCCGCGAGCTGCAGCGTAGCGGGCGGGTGGTAAGGGTCAAGGCGGCGCCCTCTCCCCTACGGACGCAGGAAATAAACGGCAATCATGGCAATCACAATGGCAAGGAACTGCAGCCCGACACGCCAGCGCATCAGCGTCTGGCTGAGGTTCGGGCTCGATCCCCGCATCATATTCCACAGCCCCGCGAGCAGCACGAGCACTACCGCTGCCACTGCGGCAATCGAGAGATAGTGCAGGGCACTTTGCATTTACTGTTCGTCCAGTAGCGTAGGTGTGGCGCGGGGGTCGCGTTGGGGCAGTCGACAACCGGCGTCGGCGTGCAGTAACGGTGATCGCTGCAACTCATCCATGCCACAATTGCGGTGATCTCTAACAGTAAATTCGGGCATACGATCCAGGCTGGCCGGCGATTCGCCGCCCGTTGACGTCCACTTCAAGCCATCGAGGGCGGATTGGCGAAGGAGATATTGTCTGCGCTGAGGTCGGCGGTCGCTGTCGTTGCGGCGCTGCCTATGATCGCCGGGGCACCCATGCTTGCTGCGGCACAAGGCAACTTGACCCCCGATGAGGCGCGCCGGCGTCTCGAGAGCGATCGTGCCAGGCTCGAGGCGACGGAGCGGCGGTCCAAGGACCTGCAGGCCGAGCTTGACAAGATCGCCGCCGAGCGCGAGCGCATCAACGGCCGGCTGGTCGAGACTGCCAAGCTGGTGCAGCAGAGCGAAGCCCAGCTCAGCCTGATCGAATCCCGTCTCGGCGACCTCGATGCGCAGGACAAGAAGCTGCGCGAGACGTTGGAGGCGCGGCACGGGTCCATCTCCGTGCTGCTCGGCGCTATGCTGCGCATGGGCCGAAATCCACCGCCCGTCATGGTGGCGAGCCGCAAGGACATGCTTTCGGCGTTCCGAAGCGGCGCGCTTCTCACGCCGGCGCTGGACGAACTCGGCACCGAGGCCAAGACCCTGTCGGAGCAGCTCAAGGACCTCTTACGCGTCCGCACCAGCATTCGCACCGAGGGTGAGAAGCTGCGTGCGGAAACTACCCGGCTCAACGATGCGCGCCTGCGCCTTGCCGGCCTGCAGGAATCCAAGCGCCAATCCCTTGCCGAGCGTCAATCCGAGCTGGAGAAGGTGCGCCAGGCGGCAAACGACATCACCCGCAGCGTCTCGGACCTGGGCGACCTCATCCGCAAGCTCGACCGGGAAGTCGCCGAGCGCACGGGCCTTGGCTCCTACGAACAGGAAATCGCGGCTGCCGCAGCCGTAGCCGCGGCCGCCGCCCCCGCTGAGCCGGCGGCAGGTGCCGGCCAGGCACCCGTCGCGGGGGGCAGCGCCAAGGTTGCCGCGGCGTCACCCGGCTCGGGCCGCGGCGACAATCGCGCGGGCCCCGTCGTGCTGGCGCCGGCCGGCGACCGCATGGCCATGCTGACGCCCGGACGCATCAAGCCGGCGATGCCTTTTCCTGAGGCAAAGGGCCTGCTCCCGCTGCCGGCGCAGGGCAAGCGCGTGCTGGCCTTCGGCGAGAAGACCCAATACGGCAGCCAGTCCAAGGGTATCGTGCTCGAGACGCGGCAGGGCGGCCAGGTCGTCTCGCCATGCGACGGCTGGATCGTCTACGCCGGCGAATTCCGCAGCTATGGCCAGCTCTTGATCATTAATGCCGGCGGAGGCTATCATATTCTTCTTGCTGGGCTATCTCAAATCGACGCGCAACTTGGTCAGTTCGTGCTCGCCGGAGAGCCGGTTGGCGTGATGAGTGCAGGTGCGAATTCGACGCAGGCGAAGCCGCAGGAGAGCGCTCCGATCCTGTACATCGAGTTTCGCAAGGACCAGCGACCGATCGATCCCGATGCGTGGTGGTCTGACGCCTCTCGCAAGATGCAAGGATAAAGGTGCAAGCATGACGCGAAAATCGGATTACGCCTTCTGGACGTTCGTGATGTTGGCCTGTCTTGCGGGTGCCACGACGGTTCTGAACGTGAGCCGGACGTATTCCGCCACCTCCACCAACGCCGAGATCTACAAGCAACTCGATCTGTTCGGCGATGTGCTCGAGCGGGTGCGCGCCGACTACGTGGACAAGCCGGACGACTCGATGCTGATCGACTCGGCGATCAACGGCATGCTGGCCGCCCTCGATCCGCATTCGGCCTACCTGAACCCCAAGAACTACCGCGACATGCAGGTGCAGACGCGCGGCGAGTTCGGCGGCCTCGGCATCGAGGTGACGATGGAGCAGGGCTCCGGCGTGGTGAAGGTCGTCTCTCCGATCGACGACACCCCGGCGGCCAAGGCCGGCCTGCAGACCAACGATCTCATCACCCATCTCGATGGCGAGCAGATCGTCGGCCTCACTCTCGAGCAGGCGGTCGACAAGATGCGCGGCCCCGTCAACACGCCGATTACGCTCACCATCGTGCGCAAGGGCAGGGACGACCCCTTCGACGTCAAGATCGTGCGTGACGTCATCCGCATCAACGCCATCAAGGCTCGCGCCGAGGGCGACATCATCTACGTGAAGGTATCCACCTTCAACGAGCAGACGCACGCCAATCTCGTGAAGTCGGTCGACCGCCTGAAGAAGTCGATCAAGAACGTGAAGGGCTACGTCATCGACCTGCGCGGCAATCCGGGCGGCCTGCTCGACCAGGCGATCTCCGTGTCCGACGACTTCCTGGAGAAGGGCGCGATCGTGCTCACCAAGGGGCGCGGCCTCGAGGAGACCCAGCGCGCCAACGCGCGGCCGGGCGATATCGCGGACGGCAAGCAGATCATCGTGCTGATCAACGGCGGGTCGGCGTCGGCCTCCGAGATCGTTGCCGGCGCTCTGCAGGACCACAAGCGTGCCACCATCATCGGCACGCGCTCGTTCGGCAAGGGCTCGGTGCAGACGATCATTCCGCTCGGCGGTGGCGCCAGCAACGGTGCCATCCGCCTCACGACGGCACGCTACTACACGCCCTCCGGGCGCTCGATCCAGGCAAAGGGCATTGATCCCGACATCCTGGTCGAGCAGGAACTGCCGCCGGAGCTTCGGGCGCGGGCGCAGAGCCGGGCACCCAGCGAGGCGGCCCTCAGAGGCCATCTCAAGAGCGAGGCCAAGGACGGCAAGGAGGGCGGCGGCTCCTCGAGCTACGTGCCGAAGGAGCCCGAGAAGGACAACCAGCTGCAGTATGCGCTGAAGATGCTGCGCGGCGAGCCATTGCCGCCGGCGATCCCGCCGCAGGCGGCGGAGCCCCCGACGCAGCCCAAGCAATAATGCTATGACGATGCCGGCCCCTCGGGGCCGGCATCTTCCTTTGGCCCGCGATGCAAATCGAGAGCAGCGCCTACCGCCCCTGCGTCGGCATCATGGTGCTCGACCGTACCGGCCGCGTCTGGATCGGGCGTCGCCACGACGCCCCCGCGGAGCCGGAGGGCCCCGGCGCGTGGTGGCAGATGCCGCAGGGCGGCATCGACGCCAGCGAGGACCCGGCCAAGGCCGCCCTGCGCGAGCTCGAGGAGGAGACCGGCATCCGTTCGGTCGATATCATCGCCGAGAGTCCGGGCTGGTATTGCTATGATCTGCCCCTGGACCTGTGGCCGACAGCCTGGGGCGGACGCTACCGCGGCCAGAGACAGAAGTGGTTCGCTGTTCGCTTCCGCGGCGGCGACGACGAGGTCTCCCTGACGCGGCCCGGCCATCCGCCCGAGTTCGATGTCTGGCGTTGGGCCCCGATCGACGAGCTGGTCGCCCTGGTGGTGCCCTTCAAGCGCGCGGTGTACGCACAAGTGGTCGCCGAATTCGCTTGTCTTGCCCGCCCGCAGACTCCGGCCTGACCGCGCGAGTGGCAATTCCGCCTCCGGCGCGACGGATTGCCGTGACAAAATCAGCAAATCACTGAACAGTTGCCAGCATCCGGTTCGCCGCTCGGATTGGACTGCGCATGCTCGATACACGGCCGCTCGATTTGCCTTATCGTCGCTGCGTCGGGATCATGCTGATCAACCGTGCCGGTCGCGTATGGGTTGGTAGCCGGCGGCCCAAATGGGCGGGCGACGCGATCGGTCGCATCTGGCAGATGCCGCAGGGCGGCATCATGGACGGTGAGACCGAGTGGGCCGCAGCGCTACGCGAGCTCGAGGAGGAAACGAGCGTCACCAGCGCCGAGCTCCTCTCCGAGGCGAGCCGCTGGTTCACCTACGACCTTCCCGAGGAGCTTGTCGGCGTCGCGCTGAAGGGCCGATATCGTGGCCAGCGCCAGAAATGGTTCGCCATGCGCTTCACCGGCACCGACCGTGAGATCGACATTTCCGCCCGCGGCCGCAAGGCAGAGTTCGACGACTGGCGCTGGGTGGATGCGATCGAGCTCCCTGACCTCGTCGTGCCCTTCAAGCGTCAGATTTACTGCGACGTGGTGCGCGAGTTCGCGCCCTACGCGGCCTCCAGCAACTGGGCTTCGCCTGGTTGATCATCCACATACGTTTTTGAAGATATCGGACCTGCCGTGCGCGGAGGGCACAAGTTCCTGAGCTGGAATGCTCCGGTAACCTCTTGATTCACGTGCCTATTCGTTGTTGCATTGACAGTGGGACAAGGCCGAGACTAAATCTTCTATTTACGCATATTGACGACCGAGGGATACCCGCACTTATCGCGTGGCCGACGACCCATCGCGACAGTCTCCCTGCATCATCAAGGTATTCGGCGAGCAAGAGCGGAGCATGCGCGTCTGGTCCAAGGCAAAGTGGATTTTCGGCTGGCCGTCGCGGATCATTCGACTGATCGTGCGCCGAATCGACGTCCTCGTGGTGGGCTCCGCCCACATCGAGACGACCGGCGAGTTGGCGGACAACACCCTGCTGGCGCAAGGCAGTGACCACGAAGGCCGCATCGTCTACTCCGTGGGAGGCAGCGGCTACAACGTTGCGGTCAACCTGGCCGCAGCCGGCAAGAACGGTCGGGTGGCCTTGGATACCTTGCTGCCGAAAGAGTCGCGCCTGGCCGAGCTCGTCCTCAGCAAGCTGATGTCCAACGGCGTGTCGACGGACTACGTCAGGCGACTGAGCATAGAAAAGCAGGGGAGCCGGGAGTTTCTGCAGGCGGCGATGGGCGGTCGCGTGGAGCTGCGCGCAAAGCAGACCCGGCTGTACTCGGTCTCGAGAACCCTCGTGAATACGCCGGAGTATTGGACCAGGAACCGGGATCGCATCGCCGTCAACCGCGCCAAGGCCCTGGTCGTGGACACCTACCTCTTCGAGGCGGCCGCCCAGGAGGTCGTCAGGCTCGCTGTCAGCAATCGCACGCCTCTCTTCGTCCTCGCTGCAACGGATTCCACGGCTCGTCGCTTTGCCCGCAGTGTCGCGGATGGTTTTGGGCAAGCCAGCGGCGGCGTCCTCTGCATCGTCGGCGTCGCGGACGTCATAGACGCCATGACGTTCGAGATCGATCCAGACGAGGCCCGGCATGGCGAGCGGCTTCGCATGCTGCGTAGCAGGTCGGGCGATGTGGAGGCGGCAACGGCGCAAGCCACGTGCAGGCTGCTGAGGACGCGTTACCTCGCATTCGCCCATGACCGGGTTGCAACGATCGTCGCCTGGACCGGGGATCATTTCCAGATCGACATGAGGGACATGCCCGTGACGAACCAGAAGGGGGCCGGCGACGCCTTGATGGCGGCGGTGGTCGACGTGTTCCTCTCCAGTGGAGGCAAGACGGCCGGCGTGGTCGGCGCGCAGGACGTTCTCGATCTGAAGAACTCCGAGCTGACGGGCGCTCTGCGAACGGAAATCCGCCATCATACGCAACGTGCGTTCCGCTCCGAGGGGGCGACCCCGCGCTCGGTCATATCGTTCGAGGAGCCTTTCGAGTCCTGGCGTCAGGCCCTGGGCCGCCAAACCAAGTACCTGTCGATGCAGGCAGTGAATGCGGCCGGCTGGCTGGCGATCCTCATCGTGATCAACCGACTGGCTATCCTGGCCGGCCTGGACGACGTCGTGAGGCTTCCGATCAAAAAGGTCAGCGCGTTTCTCGGCGCCGCCCTGCAATGGCTAAAGACGGTGCTGGCGCTGATGTTCGGGCATTAGAGCGTTTCCGATCAGGCCGGCATCACGGAGTTCCGCCCCGGCTCGGAGGCCGGGCGGGCTGCGAAATATCCAGCCGACTCTGGAGCTGCTGCCCTCGGCCGGCATGACAAGATTTCGCGATCAGCGCGCCAGGCTACCGGGACAGCGCCCTGAGCCGGTCCACGGCGGACGCCGCCGTGAGACGGGCGGCGTCGTCGGCGGCAGACGCAAGCTCGGCCTCCGCCGCAGCAAGCTCATCGGCGATGGTGGCAGGTTCCGTCACCTCGACGTCGAAAGCGCGTTCCGCCAGCACGGTGAGGTGCTGGGCGTCGATCTCGGCGAAACCGCCCCTGACGTAGATGCGGGTGCGGCGTGCATCGGGCAGCGCTACCTCGATCACACCCGGGCGTAGTGCCGAGATGACGGGGGCATGACCGGCCAGCACAGTGAACTCGCCCTCCATGCCCGGAACGACCACTTGTTCCACGTCCTCCGACAGCGCCACGCGCTCGGGAGTGACCAACTCGAACCTGAACGTGCCTGCCATGCGCGCTGCCCCGCGGGATCGCTTACGATTTCACCTTGGCGTCGACCTCGTCCGGCGTCTGCAGCTTGCTGCCGCAGAACGGACAGAAGAACACCGGATGGTCGACCATGTTGGGGTCCTCTTCCTTCTCGGGGTCCACGAGCCCGATCGACATGTAGAGGACGCCGTCCTCGTCCTCGGCAATGAGCGGCTCGAAGTCCTCGCTCTCGAGCACGTCCTTCAGAACTTCGCAACAGCCCCCGAACCTCCCAGCGCCATCTGCCGACATGCCCTCGCTCCTTCTTGGGTTATGCCGCCTCGGCCAGCTTCTCCGCCTTGGCGACCGCCTCTTCAATGGTGCCGACCAGGTAGAACGCCTGCTCCGGCAAGTGGTCGTAGTCGCCGGCGCACAATCCCTTGAAGCCCTTGATGGTGTCCTGGATCGACACGAGCTTGCCCGGCGATCCCGTGAACACCTCGGCGACGTGGAAGGGCTGCGACAGGAAGCGCTCGATCTTGCGGGCGCGGGCCACCGTCAGCTTGTCCTCTTCCGAAAGCTCGTCCATGCCCAGGATGGCGATGATGTCCTGCAGCGACTTGTACTTCTGCAGGATCTGCTGCACCTGGCGGGCGACCTGGTAGTGCTCCTCGCCCACGACGCGCGGCTCGAGGATGCGCGAGGTCGAGTCGAGTGGGTCGACGGCTGGGTAGATGCCCTTCTCAGCGATACCGCGGGACAGCACGGTGGTAGCGTCGAGATGGGCGAAGGAGGTGGCAGGTGCTGGATCGGTCAGGTCATCGGCCGGCACATAGATCGCCTGCACGGATGTGATCGAACCCTTCTGCGTGGTGGTGATGCGCTCCTGCAGCGCGCCCATGTCGGTTGCGAGCGTCGGCTGGTAACCGACGGCGGAGGGGATGCGGCCAAGCAGCGCCGACACCTCCGAGCCCGCCTGCGTGAAGCGGAAGATGTTGTCGACGAAGAACAGCACGTCCTGGCCCTGGTCGCGGAAATGCTCGGCCACGGTCAGGCCCGACAGACCGACGCGGGCGCGTGCGCCGGGCGGCTCGTTCATCTGGCCGTAGACGAGAGCGCACTTGGAGCCTTTGGTGGACCCGCCATGCTCCTTGGGATCGAGGTTGACCTTCGATTCGATCATCTCGTGATAGAGGTCGTTGCCCTCGCGCGTGCGCTCGCCGACACCGGCAAACACGGAGTAGCCGCCGTGCGCCTTGGCGACGTTGTTGATCAGCTCCATGATCAGCACGGTCTTGCCGACGCCGGCGCCGCCGAACAGGCCGATCTTGCCGCCCTTGGCATA
>Ga0111538_10009776_pt1 | contig 12776 bp, 11 predicted proteins | sample SoiMethybrSBSTD1_FD_79669 | JGI IMG/M metagenome (GOLD analysis project Ga0111538, IMG submission 79669) | Bulk soil microbial communities from a Populus tree surrounding site in Tennessee, USA - Soil MetaG P. TD hybrid SBSTD1 (version 2)... | ecosystem: Environmental > Terrestrial > Soil >...
CCTGGGCTGCTCGGCGAACTTCACCCGCAAATGACGGCTGATCTGCTTGCGGGCTCCACCGCTGGTCCAAAAGCTCTGCGACCACCTGTCTCAACTCGCCGATGATGTCGATCCGCCACCGATGATTGCGAGTCCGACGCGCGGTCGCGCGACGGTGGGCATCGAATGGACGATAGCGCCCGTCGCTGGCTGCGTTGCGGCGCAGCTCACGCGAGACCGTCGAGGGTGCTCGACCCAGCTGCTGCGCGATCTGCCGGATGCTCCAGCCCGCGTGATGCAGATCGGCGATCTCGATCCGCTCCTCCTGCGACACGAACCTCGAGCTGATCTGACGCACCGCCAGCCGCTCCAGCGCAGCCACGAACCCGACCACCTGACCTTGCCGGTAGGTCTTGTAGCCACGGGCCAGTTGTTCCCCGTCGTGCGGGAAACACCGACCTCACGAGCAGCGGTCAGGATGCTCCACCCCCGTTCACGCAGCTCCATGAACCGCTGACGCTTGGCCGACTGCGGACGCCGCCCCGGCCCCTTCCTCACACGACGAGACGACGACAACACAACCTCCAAAATCTAGGAGGTGTTGCGATCGAGGGTAGACACCACCTTGCCGAAACCTGATCAGATTTCGGTTGCCGTTGACAGTCGGTCTTGTGATTTACTTAGTGCCGGCTCGCTCCCAGGGCTCATAGCGCATAGGTCATAGCGGACCACCACACGTCAAACTGGATCTTCCTGGGCGCCGAGCCCGGAGCCCCAATTCCAAGGTCGCAGGAATGTCGAGATGGACGCGATCACCCCTAAAGATCAGCCTTACACTCGTTGGCCGCGCCCGGCCAGGTCGGCCTGCTACGTCGCAGTCCTGATCGCGGCGATTGCCCTAACGGCGGTCATGATCAACGTGACGACGGCCGCGAGCCCTTCGCAGCCTCCGGCGGAGGCTGCAGGTCCGCCTCCTGGCAACCGGGCGGACGTGCAGAGATGGCTCAAGGCCCGTGAGAAGGCTCAAATTGAGCTCAACAACGCACTCGTTCCGGTCGTGCAAAAGAGCATGGGCAGCGCCGGCCGGACCTCTGCTCAGTGTCGCCGGCTGCATGCAGCGGTCCTCGCCCTGAAGGCGCAAGATCGAGCCCCAGTGGCGAAAATTGACGAGCTGGCCCGGGCTGGACTAAACAAGATCGAGCAGGCGGCGGCGGCCTGCCTGGCCGGTGATGCCGCCGGCGCCCAGCGAAGGGCTGCGGAGGGGCTTGCTGAACGAGCCGATGCCTCGCTGCCGCTGGATGAAGCTCTGGAAGGCGAATAGGCGACATCTCGGGGACATCTCGGGGACATCTTGCGGAACCGAATTGCCATGGCGCTGGCAGCACTGCTCTTGGCGACCGCCTCGCTCACGTTGGGTACTCCGGTCGCCCATGCCGCGACCATCACGCTGGCCCCGGTTGCGGACAGCTATGTCAGGGCCGATCAGCCGACAGTTGAACTTCGGCACGGCGACCTCCCTCAGGGTCGATGGTGACCCCGTCGGTGTGTCGTACCTGAAGTTCGATGTGCAGGGCCTCACGACGGCACCGACACGGGCCACCCTCAAGGTCGTGAGCCCTATCTCATCGACGACGCCGATCAATGCCAAGTCGGTGGCGGACACCACCTGGACAGAAACTGGCGTGACCTACAACAATGCACCAGCGGTCGGCCAGACCCGGTAGCCTCTGATACACCGTCGACGACTAACGATGTCTTATCGTTCGACGTCACGTCACTGGTTCAGGGCAACGGCCTGGTGTCGATCGCCCTGGACACTACCAGTAGCACCAGTAAGAGCCCGCCGAGCAGGAAGAATCCGACGGTGGAATACCGTCCTCAGCTAGTGGTGGACACTGGCACGACCTCGACGCCGCCGTCAACGACGACTCCGGCCGGCTCGACGGTGATCGCGCTAGGCGGTGACGTGGCCTGCGGTACGACCGAGGCGGACTACAACGGCGGAGATGGCACCGCGGACAAGTGCCGGGCCAAGTCCACCGCCAACCTCATCAACAGCATGAACCCTTCGCGGCTGTTTGCTATGGGTGACCTGCAATACAACGGCGGCAGTTTGACTGATTTCAATGGCAGTTACGCTAACAGCTGGGGCGTGAGCGCCCTCAAGAGCAGGACGAACCCGGTGGTCGGGAACCATGAATACGGGACCAGCGGTGCCGCAGGCTACTTCTCCTACTTCGGCGACGCTGCCACGCCCCGCCAGCCTGGCTGCCGGAAGGACTGCGACGGCTACTACAGCTTCAATGTGCCCGTCGGCACCAGCAGCTGGCACATCGCTGTGATCAATGGCGAGTGCACACGGATCGGCGGCGGCGTGGGCTGCGCAGTCGGTTCGCCGCAGTACAACTGGCTGAAAGCGGATCTCGAGGCCAATGCGGCCACCAGGTGCACGGCCGTCCTGACGCACAAGCCCCGATGGTCATCCAGCAGCTTCTACACCGCAGAGATCCAACCGTTAGTGGATGTGATGGACGCAAACAAGGTCGATTTGCTGCTAGCCGGCCACGCTCACATTTACGAGCGCTTCGCTCCCCAAACTGCCTCGGCTCGGCATCCAGCACCGGTATCGGCCAGATCACCGTCGGCACCGGCGGCCGGGACTCCCAAGGTTTCGGCACCGTCCTCCCCAACAGCGTCGTCCACAAGAACCACATCTTCGGGGTGCTGAAGCTAACGTTGAGCCCGATGAGTTATGGCTGGTCCTACATTCCCGATCCCACGACCCCATTCTCAGATTCCGGCAGCGGTAACTGCGTCTGAGCTGGAACCTCCTAATCAAGTAGGCGCTGAGGGTTCTGGGCCGCCTCCCGAGTGAATTGCTCCTAGCCCCGACCGACCCGGCCCGGTGAGGAGTCGATGCGGCTGGATCTCAGCTATATCCAACACCGGTCGCATCATCGACGCGACATCGCTGAAAGCGTTTCGGATGAGAACCCGCAAGTGATCTTGGTGAGATGGCCCACTCAGCCCACAGTTGTGCAGCCGGTAGCCGAATTCGCCAAGCGCGGTGATGCGCGTGCTCCTGCGAGCTGACCTCGAGTTGACCCGGCTGAGAGGCATGCCGACTCTGATCAAGATCAACAAGAGACAACCTCACTGAGTCTGCCCCGCTGACCCGACCCTTAAGTGACGGACGGGAGGTCTCGCTGACCACCACTAGGACTATCAGCCCAACATGATGGTGAAGGCCGGGTCACGTGGGTGTGCTGGCCGAGGATGCGGCCGGCGATGCGCGGGTCGCCAGCAGGAAGGTGTGAACGTCGTTGCGGGCCATGACACAGACCAGTGCCTCCTCGAGCGCCTCGGCCCAGTTGTCGTGCATCTGCTGACCGAGAAGCACCATTTCCAGGAAAATGGTGCCAGGGGTGTTAATCGCCGTAGTCAGAGCCCGACCGTCGGGCGAAACGCGGAAGAGACGGACCCGTCCACGTTTCAAGATTTCCCGCTGTAGCGATGCCGCTGGCTCAATGACAGTGAGTCCATCGATGTCGCTGACCGCCGCCGCATCATGGCGATACGGCTGCCCGTCTACGACTCCCCCACAACCCGAGATTTGCTCGACCAGCGAAGCGGCATCTACTGGGGCCTCGACGCGTTCGCCGCGCCTGTTCCAGGGCGACCCGGTTCCCACAGGAGCCAAGACAACGAGCATGACGAGCCGGAATTGCTTGACCGTCCTCAGCATCAACCAATCCCCGTCTTGGACTAGTGATGCTGAATTTCAGCGGCTGACTGCGATGCTCAATCTTGCTTGCGCCCTCATTGGCATGAGGCCTGGCGAGCTGGCAAGGCCTATCTCGCCCGTCGCAGTTAGTGCCGGCTTGCGGTGTGTGAGGTTAAAATCAGCGGGCGTATGCGCAAAAAGCGGACGACAGGCTATGACGCTGCCGAGTCGTCGACTTCGGAAAGGCCCGAGATGAGTAGCGAAGTTCGCGTACGCGTCCGAAGCCTTGCATATCGACGCATCGCTCGGCTGGCCGTCGTGAAGGCCTTACTCATCGTGATGCTGTCCTGCGTATTGCTCGCAGCCGACCGAGGGGACTCAGGGCCAACGCCTCCGTCGCTGGCTGCTGAGCCCAGGTGGCCGATTCGGGCGGCCTTCTACTATCCGTGGTTCCCCGAGGGCGAGCATTGGGCGACTCACTACACGCCCAGTCTCGGAAAGTACGACAGCAGCGACTCCCGCGTACTAGCGACACATGTGGCACAAGCGCGGTACGCCGGCCTGAACGCTTTCATCTCCTCCTACTGGGGACGGGGTACCCCGACCGCCCGTCGGCTGCCACTTCTGCTCGACGCCGCCGGTCGTCAGGGCTTCCACGTTGCCGCGTACTTCGAGCCTGAGTCCTTGCCGAACCCGCCCTCGGACTCTCTCCTCAGACAGGACTTCGACCTGCTTTACGAGCTGACCGCGCAGCCAGCCTGGTTGCGGGTGGCAGGAGAGCCAGTGCTGTTCGTCTACAACATCGGATCGGAAGCTTCCTGCCCGGCTGTGAGGCGGCTGTTGGCAGCCAATCAGGGCCGCTTCTATCTCAACCTGAAGGTCTTCCCGGGATACCGCGACTGTCCGAAGCAGCCTGATTCCTGGCACCAGTACGTGCCGGCTGACAGTTATGACCACCAGGGCACCGACTCAGCCACCGTCTCACCCGGTTTCTTCAAGTTCGATGAGGTCGTGCCGCGCCTCCGTCGGGATCCGCGGCGGTTTGAAGCGGACTTGCGTCGGCAGGTGAGCTCCGGTGCTCGCTGGCAGCTGGTTACCAGCTTCAACGAGTGGGGCGAAGGTACGGCTGTAGAGCCGAGCCAACAGTGGCAGTCCCCGTCAGGGTATGGCACATACCTCGACGCTATGCAGTCGGTGTATTCCTAGGGGCGCGATGCAGGATAGCTCTTTAATGGCATTGGGCGTTCCCGCTATCAAGGGAGTCACCGTTCGGAGCCTCTAAGAACTGCCAGGCGTACGCCTGGTCGGCAAGCTGCAGACGCAGCACGCCGTTGCGCGCGGCAATCCGGACAGCGCTGGTCGCTTCTGGATTTTGGAAGCGGTAGTGACTGGCCCCACCGGTGCCCGCTACGAACTCGGTCACGCCTTTCGGGTCGGCCTTGCCATCAATGTTCATGGGCACAAACCGCTCGTAGTCGTGGTCGTGCCCGCTGAGCACTAGGTCGGCGCGGGCTGCGGCAAGGATCCGCCAGTACGCATCGAGGTCGAGGCTATTGCCGTGGTTTCCCGAGCTGAAGCGGGGCCGGTGCCAGTACGCGAGCACGCACTTTCGCGGGTGGGCTGCTAAGTCCTGGCGCAGCCAGGTGGCCTGGGGGTCCGAGTCACCGCACCCGCCGATCTTGTCGCACTCGGAGTTCAGTGCAATCAAATGCCAGGCGCCGAGGTCATAGCTGTAGTAACCCTTGTCCGGCTCGCCAGCGCGTTCGCCGAAATAGGCGTAGTAGCCTCGTGCAGCAGGCGTGCCGTACTCATGGTTTCCCGGCACCGGGAACGTAATGTCCCGGTACGCACCCCAGCTGTCGGCGTACATAGCCTCGAAGTCGGCCAAGGAACCGCTCGGGTACTGGTTGTCACCGAGGGCGAGCACCGCATCGGGCTGGATAGTTCCTAGCAGCCTGGCGGTGTCATTCATGCCGCAGGCATTGGGCATGCCGAACTCTTCGTCATTACGCTTGCGGCTTGGCGGGCAGGCAATGTCACCGGCCGCGCCAATGACCACCGATGCCGGATCACGCGCCGGCTGGGCCCCGCTGTAAAGCGGAGTGGCGCCTGCGTCGCGGGGGCGACGGGCATAGACCACACCAGCAGCGGTGAGTGAAACCAGCACGGCCAGCACAATAACTACAGCCACGATCCGCCATGGGGACCGCCGGGCGCGGTGCCGCGGTCGGGGCGAGGCCGGGTCGCGTGGCTGCCGGACCCGGCTGTAGATCGGTACGGCAGCCGCCAGGAGGAGCAGGATCAAAAGCGCTGCTCCAACAGTCAAGATTCCACCCTTTCCCGGATCGTCAGAGTTATCGGTCATCGGGGACGTAGGGACGGAAGGCCCTCGAATGAGGCTAGTTAATTCCGTCAAGGCGCTGCTCCCGTATCGCTCACTGGGCTCCACGTGTGTGTTCTCGCTGAACTCGTTCCACGAGATCAGGCCCAGCGCATCAGGAGAGGAGGAGACGGCGGCGTTGTACTCCATCCGCAACGTCTGGCCGGCGCGTCGCTGCACCTCCTGGGCACCGCCTACTAGTCGGGCGTCGAAGCCTGGCGCGAAGGGTGCAATCCAGAGACCTCCGGATTTATGCACGGTCGACGCCATGGCGTTCAGTCGCTCTTCGTAACGGCTGTTTGTCTGTGGGTCGACCGAGGACCAGTAGTAGGCGTTGCCGTCGAAATACCGCGCTACTCGCTGGTAGCCCTCCGGACTCTTTTCAGTGGCCAGTACGAGCGCAGAATCCCGCAGTGAAGTCGTCGCACGCTCGATGTCGGACGTGGAGAACATCCACGTGCCCGACCAGATCAGCATGGGTTTGGCGAAGAGATCAAAGACAGGGTCCGACGCATAGCGCTGCTTGAAGAGGTCGAAATCGTCTGCGATTCGCTGCACCGGAAGAGGCTTCCGGGAAAAGTCGAGCCCTTGGTAGATGATGGCGAGCTTGAAGTCGGCGGCCCGGGCAACTTTCATCAGCGCCTCAAGGCGCCGGTTGTTCGTGCTGGTGCTCTTCCAGGAGACAATGAAGCCTCCGATGCCAGCCGACTTGGCTTGATCAATTTGTTTCTTCATGATCGTCGTGTCGTCGCTGGAGTACCGCCCGGCCAGCGGATAGTCGATCTTGGCGCGATTCCACGAGTTGGGGGAGAACCACTGGTAGTAGTACGCGAGGACCGGAAGGCTACCGGGCGCCTCCACTGGCTGTGCGGTTGCGGTCTGCGTCAGGCAGCAAAGCGACAACATGATGGCGACACACCAGGCCGCCAGAGACCGCTTCACCGACGTCCGGCCGCCCACGTACGTGCTGAACGAAGCCGAGTCGTGCGCAGATAAACCGAACGACCCCGCTTGCGGACCAGGTAGAGGCTCAGCATCAGAGCGGTGACCGCCGCGACCACCACCGATATGTCGAGGCGGCTCACGTGCGGGAGCTCGACGTACTGATTACGCGACAGAACTAGCGGTCGCGGGATGGACAGGCCGGACGCATCCACCCGGACTGTATAGCTCCCCTTGGCCAGACGCTCCACAGTGGCCTTGCCGTCCGAGTCCAAGGGCACTCTGACTTGATGGCCGTCCGGGTACTTCAGCCACACCGCCTGCCCCACGGGCTGACCGAAAAGCAGGTCGTGGGCGCTGAAGTGCACAGTGTGCAACTGCAGCGGTATTACCACGGTCGTCTGGCGGCTGGGTATGAACCGCTGATTATTCACCTGCACGACGTTGGATCCGTCGACATCAACGCGCTGCACCGAGTAGCTAACCTTCTTGGCGATTAACGTCCCGCCGGTCACGACTGGCCTGACGCCGACCACACTGAGCCGCCCGCTTCCGTTTCCGGTTACGGTCGCACCGTTATCACCGCGGAACTCGACTCGCGAGACACGCTCCCGGTCCACCGGATAGTGGGCCTTATCCACGAAGGAGTACTCCAGCGTGTAATTGGCCTGGTATCCCACCTTGATTCGTAGATTGCGCTTAACGGTCAAGCCGCTCAGCTCGGTCAGGTGGTCTTTGTCGTGGTTTCCGTGGTACCACCGTTTGAACGTGAGAGTCCTACCGTGATCGGCGATCTTCGGGTCGATGGCTGAAATCTTGTGCCGACTGTTGGTGCTGACCTTGACCCGCACCACTCCCTGGCTGTCCGCTCGATGAGTTCGCCCATCAATGGTGAAGCGTGCACCCTGAACCGCGGGCACTGTGACAATCTCGAGTACCCCTGTTTGCTCCGCGGCAACCCCTGTCGGCACGGCCTCTGAGACGTTCGGATAGGCAACACCTACCACTATCCAAAGTAGCGTGACGAACAGCACGCCAAGCGTCGCTCGGCGTGCCGCCGCCCAAATGGGTGGCCCAGTCGCTTGCATCTTTTGCCTACCTTTCGGCTTCAGCTTCGCCTTGGCGGCCGACGGCGGGTTCGGTTGGGGTTGCGGCGGCGGTTTGGACCTCGGTGCGCGCCATTGCCGCTCCGGTTGCGGCTGGGACCTCGGCTCCGTTTGCAAGATCGGCGTCGGCCTGAGTATCGGCGTCGATCGTTGGCGTGAGAAGGCCGCCGCAAGCCTCACAGAACGTCTCCCGAGCGGCGACCTCGCCTCCGCAGTACGGGCAGCCTTCGGCTTCGGCTGCGGTTGTGGGTTCGGCTTGGGTGTCGGCTTCGGCTGCGGTTGTGGATTCTGCTTGGGCTTCGGCCTCCTTGGTTGCAACCTCTGCATCGGCGACGATTGCGGCTTGGCCTGTTGCCGCTGCTTGCGTTTCGATTTCGGCGTTCGCCTCAGCTGCGAGCTGCCGTACGCTGACCTGTCCGCCACTCGCGTTCGGGTCCGGAGTCGCATCGCTCAGATCGACGTGCTCCCGATCGACAGCGTCTGTTGTGACGGATGCGATTGCCTGCCCCCCTGAGCTCCCCGTCGGGGCTACTTTGGTCGTCAGGTACCAGTCAGCCCAGTTATCTTGCCCGTTGGTCGCCGCCGGTCGTGGCCAACGCGGCACAGTTAGGAAGGCGGGGCCAGAGTCCGAGTCGCGTGCTGGACGCTCGGAACCGTTCCTTCGATATCCAGCAGCCGCCAAGGAAGTAGCCGGAGTTGGCGAGTACTGGCTGCCCCAGAGGAAGCGATCCAGCCGGTCGCGGATAGATTCAAGCCTCGTCCGCACAAGGACGGCCGCGCGAGCTACTGGAACTGGGACTGTAATCGGGCGCCGGCGGAAGGCGGCCAAGCTCACCATTGCGATCGCAAGGGCGGCGGCGACGCCATAAACGCTGTAGATCACCGGCGCTGGGTTGCTGGTGGACGGCGCCGCCTGCGGCGCAGGCCAGGCCCACGGCAGCAAGGCTGCCGTGCGGGGAACGGCGCTGAAGTCAAAGGCCGATGCCAGGCCCGCGGATCGTTTGTCGCGGGTGCTTAATGGCGCGAGCTTCCAGTTCGACTCAATGAAGTGAAGCATCGCGGTGTAATCGAGCAGCGTGTGGTCGACCGCACCTCGCTTGGCGTACGGGCTGACGAGCAGGGCGGGAACCCGGAAGCCGTAGCCGCGGCCGTCGACCTTCGGGGGCGGGACGTGGTCGTACCAGCCGCCCCATCCGTCGTAGGTCCACATCAACGCCGATGTCGGCCAGGCGGAGCTCCTCATCAGCTCGCTGGTGACCTTGCGTAGGGTGCGGGAGCCGGCATCAGGACTCGCTGGCGGGTTCTCGCTCGAGCTGGTGGTGACGATGTATGAGACGGCTGGAAGCGTGCCGTTGCGGAGATCGATGTAGTACTGGCTCAGGTCGGCGACACGACCGGCGAGCCGGCCGCCGTCCTGGAACCGCTTCATGTTCAGCAGCGGCACCTTGATCGACTCACTCTTGCGGCTGGCGCCTGCCCCGCCGCCGGTGGCCTGCTTGTCGAGGTTCTCGACGTAAAACCGGGCCGAAATGTCATGCTCGGCAAGCCGGTCGAAGATAGTCGGCACGGCATCGTACGTAGCGCCGTCTCGCAGCGGCGTTTGCCCTACCGGGGCGTTGCCGGCAACCCAGTAGAGGTAGGGCTCGCGCCTACCGACCTTGGTTGAGGCAAAAAACCGGTCAAACAGCACGTATTGGTTCGCAACATTCCAGTGGAATGGGATATCGCTGCCGTCGTAGTACCCCATTGCAGAGGTGCCATCTTGGCCAAGCCTGCGGTAGGCGGCGACAAAGCCATCCATGCGCCCGCCGTTGTACTGCCGGCGCTGTACTCCGGGACCTTGGCCGAGATCCTCGACGGGCGTGTCTCCGATGTGGAACGGCTGCACGCACCCCTTGGTCGAGGGACGGTTCAGGCTCACGCGCTGACACACTCCACGCGGGATGCCGTCGGCGCCCGGATACGTGCCGAAGTAGTTGTCGAAGGAATGGTTGTCCTGCATCATCCACACGACGTGCTTGATCGGAGTTGTGGTCGGGGCGTCCTCGACCGGCGTCGCTGCGGCGGGCAGAGTGGGGAGGGCAGCCAGGATCAGCGCGGCAGCCAGCAGAAATAGCTTCTTCATGGTCGTAACTCGTAAACGATGATCAGAGGCCGGGTGCTTATTGATCCGCCGTCGTCGTTGACCTGGACCGTCTCGGAATGGACGACGATGCCGTTGTACTTCGTCGCGTAACCAAGCAGCCGCTCGGAGAAGTTTGGCGAGCGGGCGGCCGAAAAGGTGTCCCAGACGATGTACTGAATGGCGCCGTTTCGCAGCTTCACATCCGCGTTGTCGACCGCTGTGTAGGACGGATTGCGGTTCAGCGGGTTGGGGCTAACCGACAACCCGTACGCCTGCCGGTGACCGTAGAAGGCTATGACATTGGCCATAGATGGTCCAACGGTCAGTAGTGTCGAGCCTTGTGGGACGTTGTTGCCGATCCAGATGCCGGCTTCCCGACCACCGGACAGCCCACCTGTGCCGGCCAGGAATGCCCGATCCCGAGACGGCTGGACCGAAAGCCAGGCGGGGACAATCAGCGTAAGAACTGCCAGGACCAATGCGCCGTTCTGCACGGTGGTACGCCAGCGCGGGATTCGCTGAGTGAGCCTTGACCAGATGTTGGCAGACGTCAAGGCACGCGCCGCCAACACGGCGACTGGCGGCGCCAGCGGCAGCAGATACTGGAAGCCTTTGATCGGCATCAGTGTGAAGAACACAATCGGGACCGCACACCAGCTCACGAGCAATCCCTCACGCCAATCCAGCTGCTTGCGCTCGAGTAGCAGGCCGAGGACTGCTAGCGCCAACACCAGGGGGCCGATCACCATAGGTACAGAGGTCAGGTAGAAGTCCATGGGATGGTTGGCGCGGCGAAAAAGCTGCCAGGCCAGGTAGTTGCCGCCGCTGCGGGTTGCGCCGGCAAGACGGAGTGTGAGCGGGAACGCGAACGCGATGACGCCCGCTACACCCAGTGCTATGGCGGCGCGTTTGATGCGGAGCTTGACCGTCTGGCTGAGCACGAAGAAGCAATAGACGCCGCCGAACAATACGACGGCCGTCTCCTTGGTGAGCATGGCCAAACCCATCAGCGCGCCAGCCACCACAACCCAGCGCGCGCCCTGGCCGTAGCAGTAGCGCACTAATGCGTACAGCGCTGCCGTGGCGAAGAAGACCATCGGAGCGTCGAGCAGCACCTGCCTGGACACTGTCACGTGGTATGGCATGACCGCCAGTAGCGTCATAGCCACGATCCCTGCGCGGCGCCCGTAGAGGAGCTTGCCGAGGTGGTAGACGACGACAAGTGTGGCCACGCCGAAGCCTGCGGCGAGAATCCGGCCTACGATGTCGGTGACCCCGAAGCGGTATGGCAGCGAGAGGAGTGCCTGGAACAGCAGCGGGTGGGCGCGGAAAATCGGGAAATATGGGAGGTACGCGTCCTGCCCGGCGATGCTTGCCGCTTGTCCTGCGTAGACTGCCTCGTCGCTATTGAAACCGAGGGCGTTGAGCCGCCAGTAGCGCAGAAAAACCCCGACAGCGAGCGCAAGCGTGAAAGCGTGGCGCCCGATCCGAGAACGCCAGAGCCTAAACCACGGAGGCACCCGAGCTCGGCTCACGGCCTCGGGTACGGTGAGGGTGGCGGAGGATTCAGCGCCGTCCGCCACGGTCAATTTCACCGACGTCATCACATCACCTCGCCCTCGGCAAGGAACCTCTCGTCCTCGTCGTCAGAAGTCGCACAGGCAGGTTCCAATACCTCAAGCGGCCATCTGGGTGGTTTCAGGCTCGCCTTGCCCTGGGGCCGGTTGCCGCCGCCACAGACTCCAACGCATTTCGGCGAGCAGCCGCAAGTAGCGGAAACCCTCACGAAACGTCCCTTTGGATGCGCCCATCGACCGCTCGACGAACACGAACGGCACTTCGCGACGAACCAGATCGGGATGGCGAACTGCGATCTCCAACAAGATCTTGAAGCCCCGCGGTGCCATGGGCTCAGTCAGCGCCTCACGGCGAAACAGGAAAAAACCGCTCATGGGGTCACGGATGCCCCGCAATCGGTGCGGGAATATCGCCTTCGCAAGCACCGTGGACGCCCAGGAGACGGCGGTGCGGACGGCACCTAGACCCTCGTTCCGACCACCCCGCACGTATCGGCTCGCAACCACCAGATCGGCATGGTACACACGGGCTGCGTCCAGCAAGCGGGGCACAACCTCCGGGGGGTGCTGGAGGTCGCCGTCCATGACGCATACCCATGGGGTGCTCGTCTGCTCGAGGCCGGCCAGCACCGCTCCCCCCAGTCCACCGCTCCGCTGTCCCACGGAGCGGTGCAGCAAGCCGATATCCAACGAACCGAACCCGCGTTTCCGTGCAGCGTGGATCACCAGCGGTGTCTCGTCCTCGCTGTCATCGACGAACAACACGACGGAGCCCAGCTCAACACTGGCCGACAGCCGCTTGAGCAGTGGCTCCACGTTCTGGGCCTCATTCCGCGTTGGCACCAAAATCGTAAGCAGCGGCACTGTGCTACCCGTCGTCACCGCACTGCCTCTTCACGTTGCAGGTCTGCAGACCTCCCATGCTCACCATTTCCGTCTGCCG
>Ga0111538_10009777_pt1 | contig 12776 bp, 15 predicted proteins | sample SoiMethybrSBSTD1_FD_79669 | JGI IMG/M metagenome (GOLD analysis project Ga0111538, IMG submission 79669) | Bulk soil microbial communities from a Populus tree surrounding site in Tennessee, USA - Soil MetaG P. TD hybrid SBSTD1 (version 2)... | ecosystem: Environmental > Terrestrial > Soil >...
CGCACCCAGGGCAGCAAGAACATCGGCGCGACGAACGCGTTTCGCGTGCTCGGTCCCAAGTGGGGCGGTCTGGTCTTCGCGCTCGACGTGGTGAAGGGGCTGATCGTGGTTCTCCTCGTGCGCCATTTCGGACCCTCGTGGGGCGCGTCGCACGATGCCGTGCTCACGGCCATGCTCGCGGCCGGCGTCGCGGCCATCCTGGGCCACGTCTTCTCGCCGTGGCTCCGCTTCAAGGGAGGGCGCGGCGTCGCGACCAGTCTCGGGGTCTTCCTCGGCATCATCCCGGTCCCCACGGCACTCGCGTTCCTCCTCTGGGTGATCCTGCTCCTCGTGTCCAAGCGCGTCTCCGTCGGATCGATCGGCGCCGCGCTCGTCTATCCGTTCCTCGTCTGGACGCTCGCCAAGGACGTGCCGCGCGGTGTCGTCACCGCCGTGACCGCGGCCGTCGCGCTCCTCGTGATCCTTCGCCACACGGCGAACATCCGCCGGCTCCTCGCGGGCACCGAGCCGCCCATCATCGGTGCGCGGCGGGAAGGCCGCTCGTGAAGATCGGCGTCATCGGCGGCGGAGGATGGGGCACGGCGCTCTCGATCGTCCTCGAGAGCCGCGGCCACCAGGTGACGCTGTGGGTCTACGAGGCGGATCTCGCGGAGCACATGCAGCGCTCGCGCGTGAACGAGCGGTTCCTGCCCGGGGTCTCGATTCCCGAGGCCGTGAGGATCACGTCGTCGTTGAGCGAGGCCGCAGCCGGCGCCGAGAGCCTCCTCTTCGTTCCGCCGTCGCACGCGCTCCGATCGACTGCGGCGCGCCTCGTCGAGGAGGCCCCGGGTTCGGTAGGGAGCGTCGAGTGGGTGACGGTCGCGACCAAGGGGATCGAGACGCGCTCGCTGAAGCGTCCGAGCGAGGTGCTCGCGGAAATCCTCCCGGCGCCGCTCCGTGACCGGATCGTGGTGCTCGCGGGACCAAGCCACGCGGAAGAAGTGGCGCGGCGCATCCCGACTCTGATCGTGGCCGCGTCGCGCGACGCCGCGCTCGCGCAGCGCACCCAGGAGGCGTTCCACACGGAATGGCTCCGGATCTACACGAACGACGACGTGGCGGGTGTCGAGATCGGGGTCGCGCTCAAGAACGTGATCGCGATCGCGGCAGGGATTGCGGACGGCCTCGGCTTTGGCGACTCCACGAAGGCGGCGCTCTTGACGCGCGGTCTCGCGGAGATGGGCCGTCTCGCGGCCAAGCTCGGCGCGCGACCGGAGACGCTCTCGGGACTCGCCGGCATGGGCGACCTCATCGCGACCGCCGGGAGCCGTCACAGCCGGAACCGCCGCTTTGGCGAAGCCGTGGGACGGGGCGCCACGGTGAAGGAAGCTCTCGCCGCGTCGCCGATGGTCGTCGAAGGCGTCGCGACCGCGGAGGCCGCGGTCGCGCTGGGACGCAGGGAAGGCGTCGAGCTCCCCATCATGGAACAGGTCCACGCCATCCTTCATGAAGGGAAGAGCGCCCGTAGCGCTCTTCGCGAGCTATTGACCCGGGACTTGAAATCGGAAGCTCCCACCATGTCCAGGAGGTGATCCCGTGAAGTCGCTTCCGGTCGGCAGGCTCTACTACTCCATCAGCGAAGTCAGCGACCTGATCGGCGTCAAACCTCACGTCCTCCGTTACTGGGAGACGCAGTTCAAAATGTTGCGTCCCAAGAAGGGACGCGGCGGCGCGCGAATGTACCGGCGCCGCGACGTCGAGACCCTCTACGAGATCAAGCAGCTCCTCTACGACCAGCGCTTCACCATCGCCGGCGCGAGGCGCCGCATCCTCGACGGAAAGCAGGAGGACGGCAAGGAGCAGATCGAGCTCCCGTTCTCCAAGCTCGACCGCGAGGAGATGATGCGCTCCTTGAAGTCGGACATGGAGAATCTGCTCACGATGCTCCGGGACGAGGCGATGGGGGCGAAGGTCGCCAAGGGGCGCGCGAAGCGCTGAGGTGCTCCTATCGGCTTGACCGGCCGCCCCTTGCCGTCAACCGGCCCCTCGTGTAGCATCGCCGAAACGCCCGGCTTTTTGACGCTTCGGTCGGGGCGTAGCGCAGCCCGGTAGCGCACCTCCTTGGGGTGGAGGTGGTCGCAGGTTCAAATCCTGTCGCCCCGACCATTTCGCTGTCCGCAGTCCTGCCGCCTCGGGGCACGCCCCGGGGCGTCGTCGTTCTCGCGCGTGGGGGACTCGTGACCGACTTCGGCTATCTGCTCGCTTCGACGACGGCGTGCTCGCTCCCGCGTCCGTGGAGCGAGGCCCTCGCGGCGGTCTGCGCGGATCTCTACACGTGGATCCATCCAAAGCGCGCCCGCGCCATCGATGGTCGCCTTCGGCGCATCTGGTCCGAGACCGGCCGCCCGGGCGCTCCCCCCAGCCCGCGCGAGACCTATCGCGCCTTCGCGCGCGCGGTCCTCGACTTCCTCGCGGCTCGTCCGGGTCGGCTGCGCGTACGTCTCGACGATGAGGCGCGTGCGATCCTCGACCAAGTGCGCGCTTCCGGTCGCCCCACGGTGATCGTGAGCGGCCACTTCGGACCGTGGGAGGTGGCCCTCCAGTGGATGGCCCGCGAAGTGGGTCCGCTGCACGCGCTCGCGCAACCGCATCGATCGCGGGCCATCGAGCGGTTCTTCGCGGCCCGGCGCGCCGCGTTCGGGGTGCGCACCTTGAGCGGAGGACGCCCCGTCTCGGCTGCGCTCCGGCGGCTACGTGCCGGGGAGTGGATCGCGGCGCTCGCGGATCGCGGCTCGCGCGCGCGCATCGCGAACCGGCGCGCGTGCGACGCTTCGTGCGTCCTCGTTCCTCTCGACCCCACCCCGCTCCTTCTCGCCCGGCGGGCGAGTGCGCAGATCCTGGCCGGCGTTGCCTGGCGCGCGCCCGACGGCGCCGTCGAGGTTCGCTTCCATCCGCCCTTCACGCTCGAGAAGGACGGCATTCGCGAAGCCGAAGCCACGCTCCAGCGCTTCTTCGACGCCCACGTCCGCGCGCATCCCACTCAGTGGTTCCACTGGGGCGGGACCGCGGGTTGAAGCTCGTCGCGGTGATTCCCGCGAAAGACGCTGCCGCGACGATCGGTACGGTGGTGCGCGCGCTTCGATCCAAGTTTTCCGACGGCGAGGTGGTGGTCGTGGACGACGGCTCGTCCGACGAGACGGGCGTCCAGGCGCGCGAGGCCGGAGCGGTTGTCGTGACGCACGAGGTGAACCAGGGGAAGGGAGCCGCGCTCCAGTCGGGCTTTGACGAAGCGCTCCGCCGCGGAGCGGACGCGGTCCTGGCGCTCGATGCCGACGGACAGCACGACGTCAACGCTGCGCCCGGCCTGATCGCGGCGCTCGCCGACGCGGAGCTCGTCATCGGATCGCGCGAGCGCGACCGGACGGGCATGCCGTGGCTAAGGCGGAAGACCAACGACGTGACCACGTGGTGGACCTCGTACCTCGCCGGCCAGCGCGTTCCCGACTCCCAGTCCGGCTACCGTGCGATCAAGGCATCCGTGCTCCGCGCGGTGCGCCCGGTGAGCCGCCGGTTCGAGTACGAATCGGAGTTTCTGGTGCGCGCGGCGCGGCAGGGGTTCCGGATCGGCCAGGCGCCGATCCCGACCCTCTACAACGCGCCCGGCTCGCACATCCATCCCGTGCGCGACACGATGCGTTTCGTCCGGCTCGTGCTCCGGCTCCTCGCGTCGCGATGATCGAGATCCTGGTCACGAACGATGACGGGATCGGCGCGGACGGGATTCGCGCGCTCGCGAAGGCGATGGAGACGCTCGGCAACGTCACCATCATGGCCCCCGACCGCGAGCAGAGCGCCACGAGTCACGCGCTCACACTCCATCGCCCGCTTCGCATCCGCAAGATCTCGGAGCGCGAGCTGAGCGTGGACGGGACGCCGACCGACGCGGTGCTCCTCGGCGTGCACGGGTTCCTCAAGGAACGCCCCGCGCTCGTGGTCTCGGGGATCAATCACGGGCCCAACATGGGGAACGACGTCCTCTATTCCGGGACCGTGGCCGCGGCGAGCGAGGGGACGTTTCTCGGCATCCCGTCGGTCGCCATCTCGCTCGCCACGTGGGGCCCCGCGGACTTCGGCCCCCCGGCGCGCGTCGCCAAGGCGCTCGTCGCCCAGCTCCTCCGTCGAGGCCTTCCTGCCAAGACCTGCCTCAACGTGAACATCCCGTCGATCCCTTTTGAGGAAATGAAGGGCGTCCGGGTCACGCGGCTGGGGAAGCGGGTCTATCGCGACGTGATCGTGGAAAAGACGGACCCGAGGGGTAAGCTCTATTACTGGATCGGCGGCGAGGAGCCCACCTGGGAGAACGACGACTCGAGCGACTTCACCGCCGTCGAGCGCGGGTACGTGTCGGTCACGCCGCTCACGTTCGAGCTGACCGACTACAAGGAGCTGGTCGACCTCGAGGCGAAGGGACTCTCCCTCGATGAATCCCCAACATCATGATCTGAGCGTCGCCCGCCGCCGCATGGTGGAGGAGCAGCTCCGGACGCGCGGCATTCACGACCTGCACGTGCTCCGGATCATGCAGGCGATGCCGCGGCATCTCTTCGTGGACGACACGCTGTCCGCCAGCGCCTACTCCGATCACGCCCTTCCGATCGGCGACGACCAGACGATCTCACAGCCCTACATGGTCGCGCTCATGACCCAGGCCCTCGACCTGACGGGAAACGAGAAAGTGCTCGAGATCGGGACCGGGTCCGGATACCAGACGGCGATCCTCGCCGAGCTGGCGGAGCGGGTCTTCACGATCGAGCGGATCCCCACGATCGCGCAGGCCGCGCGCGAGCGGCTCACCGCGCTCGGCTACTCGAACATCGTGTTTCGCACCGGGGACGGGACGCTCGGCTGGCGCGACATGGCGCCGTTCGATCGCATCCTCATCACGGCCGGCGCGCCGCATCTGCCCACGTTCCTCGAGGAGCAGCTCCGCCCGGGCGGGATCGCGGTCGTGCCGGTGGGGCAGAGCGAGAATCAGTCCCTCATCAAGGCGACCTTGACCCCGAACGGGCTCACGCGGCGCGTCCTCTGCGGCTGCACCTTCGTGCCACTGATCGGCCGCGAGGGCTGGGCGGCGGGCGAGGTTGGTTGACCCTTCCGCGCCCTCGCTGATAGAATCCCGCGCTTGGGAAGGGATTCCATCGATGCGGTTTGCGGCCGAGGATCGGGGCGTGGCTCAGCCTGGTAGAGCACCTGGTTCGGGACCAGGGGGTCGGAGGTTCAAATCCTCTCGCCCCGACCATGACCCGCCGCATCGGTTCGACCCATGAGCGCGTGCGCTTCCGGGTCCCCGTCATGACGGAGACCCAGAAAGCGCGCATCGAGGCCCGGGTGACGGGGCGGGTCCAGGGCGTCGGCTACCGCTGGTTTGTCCAGGCCGAGGCGGACCGGCTCAACCTCGGCGGGTCGGTACGGAATCTGCCGGACGGGGCGGTGGTGGTGGAGGCGGAAGGTTCGCGGTACAAGCTTCTCGAGCTTCTGTCCAGGCTTCGCCAAGGGCCCCCCGCGGCACGCGTCGAGCGTGTCGATGCCGAATGGCTCTCTCCCCACGGCCAAACCAAATTCCGAATCCTGTCCGGCTGAGTGATCCCATGACCGAGAATCCACGTCGTTTCGTATCCGAGCTCTCCGAGGCCATGCGTGCCGGCCTCGAGCGGGGCGCGCTCACGGACGACGATCTCGATCCCCTCCTTCACTCCTCCGACTTCGACGCGGGCGCGTTCGATCTCTTCCTCGCCGAGGCTCGCCGTCAGGGCATCCGTCTTCCCGAGGAAGCCAAACCGGACAATCTCGACCCAGCCGACGTCGACCACACCATTGGCAGCCTCGAGCGGCGGTACATGAAGGAAATCCAGCGCTACCCGATCCTCGCGCGCGACCAGGAGCGAAGCCTCTGGGAAGCGATGCGCCAGGGAGATGAGGGGGCGCGCCGCGCCTTGATCCTCGCCTACCTCCGACTCGTCGTCTCGATCGCGCGCGCCTATCGGAATCGCGGCGTCGAGTTCCTCGATCTCGTCGAAGAGGGGAATCTCGGTCTCATCACCGCCGTGGACCGCTTCGACGTGGATCGCGGCATCCACTTCAGCACGTACGGCACCTGGTGGATTCGCCAGGCGCTCGCGCGCGGCGTCGCAAACCAGTCCCGCACGGTGCGGATCCCGATCCACGTGCTCCAGATGATGCGTCGGTTCGTAGCCACGCAGCGCCGGCTCGAATCCGAGCTCAGGCGCAAGCCCGAGGCCGCTGAGGTCGCCCAGGAGATGGGGCTTCCCGAAGCGCGCATCTACCGGCTCGAGAGCCTCGTCCAGTCGATCCACACCCTCGACGTGGACATGACCAACGAGGCGTTCCACGGGCTGATCGAATCGGAAGCCATCGAGCAGCCGCCCAGCCTCGACGAGATCATCGAGATGCAGATCCGCGATCAGCAGCTGAACGAGATGCTGAAGCGGCTCTCGGGGCGGGAGGAGGCCATCCTCCGGCTTCGCTACGGCTTCTACGACGACCGTCCGCGCACGCTCGCGGAGACAGGCGAGCACTTCGGTCTTTCGCGCGAGCGCATCCGCCAGCTCGAGGAACGCGCGCTCCTCAAGCTTCGCCACCTCCTCGAGGCGGAGACCGGCGAGGCGCGAGCCTCGGTTCACTAGTTCCGGCGCGGCTCCGCTAACGAGACCCGGATGCGGGTGATGCGAGGCTCGAGCGCCCGCATGGCAGGTGACGTGGACGAAATGTCGCGATCCCCCTGCACCTGCGCGAAGCTTGGATCCTGATCTTTCCCAGGCGCGGGCTCCAGGTAGAGCCATGCACGCCCCTTGAGGATGCTGGACAAGGCGCCTCCTTCCCAGTCCGTCACCGCTCCGGAGTAATCCCACCCGAAGCCAGCCATGGTGAACGGGCGGCCGTTCAGCCGCTCGAGGTCGGCGAGCGTTGTTCCGAGCGTTATGCCTCGTGGAAGCGTCCAACGACTCCGGGTACCGCGCAGGATCGCGTGCATGGGGTAGCGTCGGGCGGTCGCGTTCATCCACACGATCTCGACGCGCTTCTCAGGGTCCTCCGGATAGAGAAGGGTACCGGAGACGGCCTCGCCTTCACCAAGCGACACGGTCACGTGGCGGACGTTCTGCGCGCCATAGCGCGCGCCAAGGTCGCGCTCCGAATCGGACAGGTTCAGCGCACCGAGTCGCCGCCCGGGGACGATCTCCCAGGCGGTCTTCGAGTTCTGCACGCAGCCCGGCAGGGTCCCCGCGGCCGCGATGGCCGCCGCAATGAAAACGAACGCGATCGCACGAGTGGTCAGGGCTTCCTCCTGAAAACGAGGGGGAGCGGCGCACGCTGTGCGGCCGCTCCCACCATTGATACCGGTACTCGAACCGGTCCGGGCAGCAGACGGCTCAGGAAATCGTCTTGAGGTTGGCCCATGGACCGGCATCATACCGGCGCCCTCGGACCGGAGGGTACAATGGAGTTCAGGTGTCATGAGGGAGGCGATCATGCGTGCTGCAAGGGCATGGCTTGTCGCTTGGGTCGTCGCCGGGACGTTGGTGGGCTGCGCCAGCACCGCCGGTCATCTGGCCAAGCCGGGGAAGGAAATCGAGACACACGGCCTCCTGGCCGCCGGAGCCGAATGCCCGATGCTCGAGGCGAGTGACGGGCATCGCTACGCGCTCGCGGGGAGCCTCGAGAGCTTCAAGACCGGAGACCGCGTCTGCGTACGAGGCAAGATCGCCGGCGCCTCGATCTGCATGGCCGGCGACGCCACTCTGACGATCGAGTCCATCGAAGCCGAGAGCGCCTGCCGATAGCGGCGCGATTCAACCGCGGCTCAGGGCCGCCATCACGAAAGGGGAAGGGATGCTACTCGTTCGAGAGATCATGTACTGCAAGCCCGGCAAGGTGAAGCCCATGGTCGAGAAGACCCTGGCGATGCAGAAGCTCATGAAGAAGTCGAACCAGACCATGAAGGTGATGACTGATTTCTGCGGCGAGCGCTTCTGGATGATCGTGATGGAGATCGAGACGCCGGACATGGCGACCTTCGAGAAAATGATGAGCGGGGAAGGCGAGTCCGAGGAGTCGATGAAGGAGTTCGAGGTCATCATGAAGGGCTATCACGATCTCGTGGATTACGGACGGCGGGAGATCTACAAGATCGAGGGGTAGCGCCGGGGCTGAAACGAGGAGGGGCGGTCCTGTGGGACCGCCCCCTGTTCGCTACCCGCGACGCCTCAGTGTCGTTTGAAATACTGCACCGCCCGCTCGTGTTTCTGGGCGGCTTGGCGCGTGGAAAACGTACCGAGGTTTCGCCGCCTTCCGGTCTTCGGGTTCTTCTTCATCGAGTACAGGCGGTATTGACCGCTCTTCAACTTGCGAATCATAGCTCCTCCCGTCCGGGCGCGCCCGATCGCCCGGTGCGTGCCCACTACGATTTTGACGCTCTGGGTGGCGCGGCACAAGCGGACGGTGGGTGAAATCGAACCTGCTAGACTCCTGTCGCGCCGGTGCGGGGAGTTTCGGGATCAACGGAGGCATCGATGAAGAGTTCCGGATCGACAAAGCCAGCTTCGGAGATGATCGACGAGCGCATCCAGGAGCTAGGGGACTGGCGAGGTAAGACGCTCGCGAGGGTCCGCAAGCTCATCCACGAGGCCGACTCAGAAATCGTCGAGGAGTGGAAGTGGATGGGCACCCCCGTGTTCTCCCACGACGGCATCGTCTGCACCGGGGAGACTTACAAGAGCGTCGTCAAGCTGACGTTTGCCAAGGGAGCTTCGCTGGACGACCCGTCCGGCCTCTTCAACTCCAGCCTCGAGGGAAACGTACGACGTGCCATCGATATTCGCGAAGGTGAGGCGATCGACGAGGCCGCGTTGAAGGATCTCATCCGCGCGGCGGTGACGCTCAATCTCGAGGGGAAGACCGCGGCGATGCGCAAGACGCCCACGAAGGCCGCGGCGATGCGCAAGACCTCTACAAAGGCAGCGGCGAAAGGAAAGGCGTCCACGAAGACCGCCGCGAAAGGCAAGAAGAAATCTCGGCCACGCTGATCTACCGCGGGGCAAGCGGCCGCGTGATGTCGTAACGCCGGACCTCGGAGGTGTACGTCGTGCGAAAGATCGTCGTCTACGAGTTGTTGTCGCTCGACGGGGTTGCCGAGGACCCGGATCGTTTCTTCGCCGACTGGGACGAAGCGATGGGCGCCAACCTTGCCGCTGTGATCGCGACCCAGGACGCCGTGATTCTCGGCCGCCGTAGCTACACCGAGTGGTCGCAGTTCTGGCCGAGTAGCCAGATCCAGCCATTCGCGACATTCATCAACGGTGTCGCGAAGCACATCGCGACATCGACACCCCTTGACCGAGATTGGGCCAATGCGACGGCGGTCGACGGCGGGCTGATCCCGTTCGCTCGAGATATCAAGCAGCAGAGCGGGGGCGATGTCGGTGTCCATGCAAGTATCTCGGTCGCGCAGGCGCTCCTCGCCGCTGGCGTTGCCGACGAGCTCAGGGTCGTGATAGCGCCGAGGATCGCCGGTCGAGGACGACGACTGCTTGACGGTTTGCCGCCGATTCGGCTCGAAGCGATCCGAGGCCAGATCTCACCGACCGGCTATCTGCTCGTCGACTATCGGGTCATTCGTTGAGTGCATGGAGGTGACCCGAGGAGGTTGGATCTCCTCGGGCCGTCCCTTTGCCGAGGAGGAACGACGTGAAAAGGCGCCCTCGTTGTGTGCGAGCAGGGACGACCCTGCTAGCGACCGCAATTCTTGTTTTCGGCTTGGGCGGCTGCCAGCGCAATCAAAAGGCCGCCTCATCGTCAGCCGATCAGCCCGCGGGAGATGGCGTCGGGCTCGCCCGCCGCGCCATCGAGCGTCGCGCCGTCGAGGCCATCATTTGGGGCATGCCGGCAGTCAACTTCGACCTCATGTACCAGGCGATGATCCGCGACGCGAAGGCAGGGGCGGGGAGTAACAAAGTCGTCTACTGGTCCAAACTGTCCGACTGGAAGAACCAGACCCTTACCCCTAACCCCGATGCTGTCTACTTCATGCCGTTCTTCGACACGAAAGAGGTCGGCCCGGTGGTGCTCGAGATTCCGCCTGCCGACGAGGGCGGGTCGATCACCGGATCGTTGATGGACTGCTGGCAGGCGGCGCTGGAGGATGTAGGCCCCGCAGGGGTGGACCAGGGGCGCGGTGGGAAGTGCCTCATTCTCCCGCCTGGATATACGGGTAAGGTTCCGGATGGCTACATTGCGATGCCGTCGGCCAATTTCCAGGGCTACGCGCTGCTCCGCTCGATTCTCCAGACCGGGGGCGACGCGGGTGTCGCCAAGGCTGTTGCGTACGCCAAGCGCGTGAAGCTCTACCCGCTCTCCCGAGCATCACACCCTCCGGCGACGACGTTCATCGATGCGTCCAGTGTCGTGTTCGAGGCAAATATCCCGTACGACTCGCGCTTCTTCGACTCGCTCAACCGAATGGTGCAGAGCGAACCGTGGTTGACGCGCGACAAGGCGATGATCGATCCACTGACAACGCTTGGTATCGAAAAGGGAAAGCCGTTCAATCCCGACGCGACGACGCGGGGGATTCTCGACGAAGCGGCGAAGGAAGCGCATGCGTGGCTCGACATGCGTTACGAGGCTGCGTTCTCGCCAGCGTTCTTCGAGGGCACTGGGTGGGCGGTGCCGGGGGCGAAGGCGGTGATGGAGGGGATGTCGACGCAGTTCGCCAATCCAGACCTCTACCCGGTCGACGGCAGGGGTCTTGCGTACTCGCTCGCGTTCTTCAGCCCCAAGCACCTAGGCGCCGGGCAGTTCTATCTGATGACGTTCAAGGACAAGACGGGCGAGCCGTTCGATGGCGGCGGCACCTATCGCCTGCATGTCCCACCGAACGCGCCGGTCAAGCAGTACTGGTCGGCCACCGTCTACGATCGCGCGACGCACGCGCTCATCCGCAATCTGCCGTGGTCCAGCCGTTCCTCCCAGACGCCGGAACTCGTGAGGAACGCGGATGGATCGGTGGACATTTACTTCGGTCCCAAGGCCCCGGCAGGTAAGGATTCGAACTGGGTCCCGACCAGCGCCAGCGGCAAGTTCGAAGTGCTCTTCCGCCTTTATGGTCCCGAGAAAGCATTGTTCGACAAGACGTGGACGCTACCTGACATCGAGAAGGTGGGGTGAAGAAGACCAGAAGCGGGCGCCTAGATGTGGCGCCCGCTTCGTGTGAAGCAACCCAAGGCTTGCGTAGGGAGCGGCATCCAAGATGGCGGGCCGCCCACCTGACACAAGGCCCCGGCAGCTTAGCCGCCGGGGCCTCACATGTCATCGGACTACGAGCGTCTCTTGGAGAAGGCTCTCACTCCTACGGCGCCGGGACGCCCACCGTATTACCGGCTAGGGTTACCGCGCCGATGTGGGCAAGAGCCCTGCCGTTCAGCGTCGCTCCCGTACTCAGGGTGATCGACTGATCCGCCATGATGGTGCCAACGAACGCGGACGTCGTTCCCAGCGTGGCCGAGCTTCCCACCTGCCAGAAGACGTTCGAAGCCTTGGCGCTACCGGTCAGGATCACCGCTCGACCGGATGTCGTGGTAAGCGTGGATGCCATCTGAAAGATGAAGACGGCATTCGGATCGCCCTGGGCGTCGAGCGTGAGATCGCCTGAGGAGATCGAGAGCGAGGACGTCGACTTGTAAAGGCCCGGGGGCAGAGTCAATCCCCCGAGATTCCCGGCGACCGTGACCGGAGCGACGTTTCGCCCGGCAGCGTCATTGTATGCAGTGGTCAAATCGGTGATCGCGAGCGCTGCGGTAGCATCGCCAGCGTGTTGCGTGCCGGTCACGGTTCCTGGTGGGAACCCGGTCACCGCAGTCCCCGGGCTTACGCCCAGATCTCCCGTAATGGCGGTCGCGCCCGTGCTGGTCACCGTCGAACCAGCAAGAACCGCGAAGGCTCCGGCATTCCCGAGAGCGACCGACGTCTGATTGCTTGACGTCGCCGCCGTCGTGAAGGTCCACACATGGCTACTCGCCAAAGGGTTGCCAGCGAGATCCTTCGCACCCGTCGTGATCGTTGCCGTGTATGTCGTGCTGGCCGCGAGCGCGCTTGCAGGTGTGAAGGTCGCAATGTGTGTGGTGGTGTTATAGGCAACTGTTCCCGTGATGGCGGTCGGGCCGGGTCCACTCAAGAGGAACGTTGTCGTTGTGATTGTCGAGGCGTTCATCGCCTCGCTGAACGACGCCGTTATGACCGCCACGCCCGTCGCGCCATTGGCGGGGTTGGTGGAGCTCACGGTCGGGGCGACGGTGTCTCCTGGCGGCGGGTTTACGGGATTGTCATCGTCCCCACATCCCACCATGGCGACCATCAGCACTACCAACGGCCATAGGGCAAAGCCTGTTCGACGACGCATTTGCAGAACCTCCTCTTCCGGTTGAGCGTGCTTTCTGTGAGAGCTGGCTGCAACCGAGGTTTGGCTTGCCGACGTACACGTGGGAGTACGCGGTCATCGGGGGGCGTCGGCGAACATGGATTCAGCGCCCTGACCATGTTGTGCAGGGTTTGCTGGCAAGATCCTGGCCACGACACATCCCTGGCCTCGTAACGTCCTTCAGGGCTCGTCGCATCACCTGCCCGAGTCTGTAGCACCTGTGGAACGTCCCCGGCACTCGCCTCGATGTAACTTCGGCGAGAAGAGAGGCCGCGTTTCTACAATGATGCATTGGTTGCGCGATCAC
>Ga0111538_10009778_pt1 | contig 12776 bp, 28 predicted proteins | sample SoiMethybrSBSTD1_FD_79669 | JGI IMG/M metagenome (GOLD analysis project Ga0111538, IMG submission 79669) | Bulk soil microbial communities from a Populus tree surrounding site in Tennessee, USA - Soil MetaG P. TD hybrid SBSTD1 (version 2)... | ecosystem: Environmental > Terrestrial > Soil >...
GCGAGAAGCCCTCGGCCCACGCGCTCGGGCCGGAGGCCTCGCCGCCCTCGCCCTCCTCGTCGTCATCGTCGGCGCCGGGTGCGGCCGGCGCCGTCGCGACCTCGGCGCCGCCGCTGCAGCCGCAGCCGGAGCGACGCTTCAGGTAGTACCCCACGGCGACGGCCGCGGCCGCGCCGAGTCCCAACCAGAGCAGTCGATCGTTCATAGCAGCCTCCCGGCAGTCATGCGCACGCGTGCGGTGATCGGCACGTCAACCTCGGGCCACTCCTCGAGCACGAGCGCGCACTCGCTGTCGGGAATGGTCAGCTGGTCGCCGTCGCGGCACGAGACGTAACGGCCTCCCTCGAGGTCGCCCTCGACGTGGGCCCAGTTGCCATCGCTGAGCTCGGCGTTGCTCGAGCTCATGCGGCGGGCCGGCGCAGCGCGCGCCGAGCGCGCGATCGCCACCAGGACGCCGATACCGGCGCCGGCCGCGACGAGCATCATCGTGCGACGCGACGCCACGTCAGTCGCCGCCGCCGGCCGGCGCGGTCGCCGGGCCGCTCTTCTTGAGGACGCGCGTCCAGATGAAATAGCCGGCGACCGCAGCGCCGGCGACGATCAGAATGGTCTTTTTGTTCACGTGGTAACTCCCGCGAGGTCCAGCAGAGCGGACGAGTTGCCAAACAGGCCGAGCGCGCCGCCCACGCGCTCACAGAGGTCACCCGCGGCGCCGCAGCGCTTGCGCACGTCGGCGCGCACGAGTTGCTCGAGCTGCTGACAGCAGCGCGCCGAGCTCGGCTGACGCAGGTGCGCGCCGATGGCGACGCCCACAGCGAGTCCGAGCGCTGCATACAGGAGCTCGCTCATGGTCAGACGTACCGGAAGGAGCCCGTGCTCGTGAATGCCGAGCTCGAGCTCGAGCTCTTGCTATCGTCGGTCCAGGCGCCGACGGCGCGGTCAGCCAGCTTGATGAGCCCGGCCAGGACGTCAGTCTTGCTCGCCGAGCCAGCCGCAGCCGGCGCGTCGCATGTCTTGAGGGCGCGTCCGATGACGACGCCCACCAGGAGCCCGAGGCCGATAGAGACTAGGTTCACAGGGACCTCCGGAGGAGCACGTAGCCGGCGCCGGCGACGACGACGAGCGCGCCGAGGTTCGAAGCCAGGAAGCGGCCGGCCGCGTCGCCCGCGATGCCGGCGACGCCGCCGATCACCCACCCCGCAGCGTCAGTCACGACGCCCACGTAGGAGCTCGGGCTCGCCAGCGTTTTGACGAGCTCGGCGCTGGCCTGGGCTTCGATGTCGCCGTGGTGGATGAGCACGCCTTGCAGAACGATGGCCAGGCGCCCGAGCGCCGACCAAATGCGGCGGTTCAGGTCAGCGGGCAACTTCGCCGAGCCTCCGCTCGAGGCCCGGAGCGTGCGCACCTGGCCGCCGAGCACGGCGAGCGCGGCCGAGATCGTCCGGAGGTCGTCAACGAGCTTTCCGAACGCGCCATCTTCGCGCAGCCGGTCAGCGACGCGCGTCCAATCCTCGATAACAGCGAGCGTGCAGTCGACGGTGGGCGTCGGAATCGACTTGGACGGGAGCGGAACGCAGGGCACGAACGGCGCCCACGCCAGGCCCGGGTCCCCGCAGTTGTGTTCGACGGCCGAGCCGTACTGCGCGATCAGCGCCTGCTTCTGCGCGATATAGAGGGCCGTGTAGTCCCGCGGGACGTCGACGGTCGCCGGGCCGCACGGCGAGACGCGAATCTGATGGAGCGCGCGCGCCGCTTGCTCGCTCACTTGGGCCGGCACTTGGTCGCCGTGCCGTGCGTAGTGGCGCCGGACGAGCTCGGCGACAACCCCCGCGCCGGCGACCGCTGCAATCAGCTTGAGGCTCATGGCACCGTGAACCATCCGTTGGTGTCGGCGCTGAGCGCGGTCGCGTCGAACGCGCCACCGCTCGCAACACCGGCCTTGATGAACCGGAAATTGACGTATTTGACGATGCCCGCGAGGTAGGCGGCGCGGGTTGGCTCCGCGACCGTCGGAATCGGCACGAGCAGCCGATAGCGGCGCCGCACCGGATCGACCACGACGAGCTCGGGAATGGCGTCGCCGAGGATCATGCGAGCGCCGCCAGCGGTACGAGGTGGCGCCAGAAGCCCGTGCTCGAGTCGAAGATGAGCTCGATCACATCGTTGACGCCAATTCCCTTGTTAGCGGAGCCCTGCAGGCGAAGCTTGCTGCCCGCGAGGACCGACTCATCCTGAATCGTCGTGCCGTTCGTAATGCCCATGAGGATGAGGCGCGTGCCGTCCTGCACGCCCGACACGGTGATCGTGGGCGTCGACGTGAGCGTGTAGATACCGTTGGCGTTGAGGATGACCCACGGGGCCGAGGGCGAGATCGTGTTGCCCACCGCGGTGATGTTCTGGATCGTCGGTTTGCCGATGAGACGGCCGCGCGTCTCGAGACTCGAGATGCACGTGACGGCGCCGTCGACGTTGACGGTCGAGTCGAAGTCGCACGCGCCGTTGACGTTGAGTGTCCCGGTCAGGACGGTGTTGCCCGATTGCATCGTCCCGCCCCCGAGCACCCCGGTGACGGTGAGATCGCCGGTCACGTTCGAGTTGCCGGTCGCCTGGACCCCTCCCGCTGAAACCGTGGCCCCGCCAGCCGTGACAGTGAGGCCCGTCCCGACCGTGACCGTGCCCGTGACGGCCAGGTTGCCTGTGATGGTTCCGCCGGCGCTGAGGCCACCGTCGAAACCCGCGCCTGCACGGCGGGTACCCATGTCAGCGACCGAGCTCCCCGTACGCTTCGACCCAGAGGCGCGTGGTGGTCGGCGCGGCCGCGACTTCGACGTCGATGTAATACTCGTCGAAGCACTCCTCCTCGTTGGTGCCGCCGATCTCCCAAAACTCGGTGGTGTTCGTCGCCGCCAGCGTGATGACGAAGAACGAGGCCTTGAAGAGCTGCCCGCTGCGGGCGTTGCGGTAGGCGTAGAAGCGGAACACGTCGTTAATCTCGCCGCGCGCGGCGATCGACAGGTGCCGGCGCCCGGGGACCACGATGTGGATCTGGCGCAGCGCGGAATGCGTGACCGCGTCTTCCTGGTAGCGAAACGGGACGCGATGCATCGGCAGCGCGCCGAGGCCGCACGGGTTGACGACGCCCACGAGGCGCGTCACGCCGCTGATGTAGCGGAACGATTCGATCTGGTAGGTCCGCTCGACGCCGTCGAGGTAGATCGGGCTCCCGACGCTGACGACCTGGCCGTCGACGAGACAGGCATCCATGTCCGAGCGCGGGTCGATGGCGATGGCGTGGAACGCGCCGCGAAAGCCCTGCGGCTCGGCCGGGCCGGTGTCTGCGTTCGGCGCCTGGCGAAAGTCGAAGCGCTTGAAGATCTCGCTCATCCGATCACCCCTTGTGCGGCGAGCCAGGCGCCGCCGACCACGACCGCGAGGAGCGCGAGGTCGACCGCGTCCGGGAGCCAGCGGCCCTTGTAGGAACCGCGCGACTCGATGACGCGTCGGGCGTCCTGATAGAGCGCGTCCTGGTGTGCCGTCGCCGGACGCATGAGCATAAGGACGTATGGATCGACACCCGGAATCGGCCCGACCCACTCTTGCTGGTCGCCGCCGCGCTTGGTGCCGAGCGTGCAGCGCTCACTCCCCCAGGGCAGCGAGTAGGTCCAGCGCTCGAGGATGACGAGCGGCGGGCAGTGCGTCTCCGGTGAGCTCGCCGCCGACGCGGCTTGCGCCTTGACGTCGAAGTAACGCTCCGCGCCGCGCGCAATGCCGCGCATGCCGAACGGCTGCGGCCCGGCGAGCACGGCGAGCGCGGCCACCACGTGGCGCGGGCCCGGCGCCCTGGCCGTGGACACGGGTCGCTTATCCTCGCCCTGATGGCCATACTGACCGGTGCCGGCCGTCACGTGGTCGAAGATCGAGCGCCGCTGACGCGCCGCCTTGTTTGCATCGGCGTCGCCGATGCAACACATCTCCGTCGGCGTGCCGCTTCCGTGCTCGCTGTTGATCACGCGGGAGAGCGCGTACGCGTCCCGCGTGAGGCCCGGGAAGCGCTCGAGCGCTTCCTCGTGGGTCTCGAACCGCGGCGAGGTCGGCGCCGTGGCGATCTTCGCGAGGTGGTCCAGCACGGCCGTCGGTCAGGCCTTGACGAGCTTTCCGGCCAGGAACACGCCGCCCATGCCGCCGGCGATCTTGATGAGCGTCCCGGTCAGGGAGCCCTCTTTCGCGCCGAGGAGCCCGGCCGCGGCCTGGCCGGCGAAGATGGCGAGTGCCGCCGTGGCGGCCATGCCGAGGATCTGCTTTCCGTTCATCGGTGGTCCCTCTTGGTTACGTTGAGCGTGGTGCGGGTCGTCGTCGTGGTGCCGGCCGTCGTGGTCGCCTTGGGGGCGACGACGACGGTCGTCGTGGTGCGCGGCAGCGAGCTCGTGCCCGGAGCCGTGGTCGGTCGGGTGGTGGTGGGGTTGAGTGGCTTGACCGGGGCCGGCGAGGCGCCGACGGCCGCGTCAGCGCCGGGGATCGAGCTCGAGCTCGGCGTTGCGTCCCCCGCCTCGCTCGCGTCGCTGGCGCGGCGCTTCTCGAGGTAGCGAAGGGCGACGATGGCGCCGGCGCCGAGTCCGAGGCCGAGTGCGAGCTCGCGGATCACTTCGTGCTCCTGAGGTCGCGCACGGTGCCGAAGCCCTGCACGCAACCGGAGGTCGCCGTACGGCGCTCGGCGCACTTGGGGTCGGTCGTGCCGGGTGGGCAACAAATCGTGCGCCAGCCGGCGAGCTTCAGGCTGGTCGCGCGCCCGTCGGTCGGGCCCGCGGCCCACAGGCCGCCGCCGTCTTGCCACTGGCCGCCGAGCAAGACACAGCGGCCGGTGAAGCCGTACCGATCGTTGTACCAACCGCGCGAGGAGCTCGAGCACGACTTGACGACGCTCGCGACGGCGTCTTTGAGCACGCCGAGCACGGGCGACACGAGCGCGCACGCGGCGCCGTAGTAGCTACCGCCGGCCTTGCCCACCGCGCCGCAAACGTTCGGGGGCTCGTCGCCGTCATCGTCGAGGAGCGGCCCCTTCTCTCGCCGGGTGGCGAGGTACACGGCGCCGCCCACCAGGGCGGCGCCGAGCAGGAGCTTGGTCGAGTCCTCCATGGGAGGGCTCCGTTACCGCGCCAGCCCCCGGCGCTTGAGGGGGGCGGACTTCGGCACGAACGAGGAGCCAGCGAGGTTGGTGCGGTTCCGGCCCTTGCTGATCGTCTTGGCGCGCCACTCCGACGGGTGGATCCCATGCTTGCGCTCGATGGCGCGCATGATGTTTTCGGACTCCGGCAGCACGGCGCGCACGACGGCGAGCATCGAGCTCTGGGTCATGCTCGTGCGCACGAGCGCTTCGTCGATGAGGTCGCCGTCGAAGGGCGAGGTGTCCTCGTCGGTCCAGAACACGGGAACGGCGCGGTTCTGGGAGAAGGGGTCGTTATGGACGCCACCACCGTCGGTCCCCGGATCGTTGAGCGCGGCGCCGTGGCTCATCATGTACGACTGGACGAGGTCCGGCGTGCGGAGGAGCGGCTCCTGCAGGTAGCGATCGATCCGGACGTCAGTGAACGTCGACACCAGCGAGGCGCCGCCGTTGGCCGCGCGAGCGAAGAACGCCAGGCCGTGCAGGCGGCCTCCGACCTTCAGCGTGACGCCGCTCGTCGAGGGGAACGCGACCGAGTAGACCGAGTCATTGACCTTCTGCTCGACGCTTCCCTCTTCGTGGCAGATGGCCAGCACGTAGAAGGTCGCCGCAGCGATCGTCACGGTGCCGCCGGCGACGCCGATACCGGTCGCGTCCGTCTTGGGACACGTGAACCTGACCTCCTTCAGGAGCTCGGCCGGCATCGAGTAATCCTTCGGCCGGCGCGCGAAGCGCTGCTCGAGCGGCAGCGGGAACGAGAAGGTCAGTGCCTGGTTGGCCGCGACCGCGATGTCGGCGTACTCCGGCACGCGGTCGGCGCCCATCGACAGGTAGTCGTAAACCCGGAGCTCGTCGCCCTGCAGGTTGATGCGCTCGGTGCCGTCTTGCTGCGCGACGACGACGCGCTCGATCACGCGCCACACGTCCTCGCCCTCGCACGCCGTGCCCGCGAGCGTCACGTCAGAGAACGCGGCGACCATCTCGAGACGGTCGATCACGTTGCGGAGGCCGTTCGGCCCGAACGGCGGGACCCACCCTGAAAAGCGAAGGGTCGAGTTGGCAACGTACGACTGCGCGGGCGACTTGTAGACCTGGCGCTGTGCAGAAGGCATGGGGGCGAGCTCCTCTTTCCCTGGCGCGCGGCGAGGCGCGGCGGTTGTCTTTCGCCAGGAAGCCCGAGCGAGGGCCCATGCCGGAATCAGGGCAACGCGTGCCGTGTTGGCGGCACGGGGGACCCCCGCGATACGGTGGTCGCGTTGTTGGGGGGCAAACTGAGGCGACTCAGGTTGAAACGCGGGCTATCGCTCGCGCGCGTCAGCGAGCGCTGCGGCCTTTCCGTGACGCACCTGGCGCAAGTCGAACGCTCGCTCCGCATGCCGCCGCGGCCGTCGCACCCCGCGTACGAACCGCTCGCCGAGCTCCTCGGCGTGCACGTCGGCGAGCTCAGGCGCGCCGTTGCTCGCGAGCGGTACACGCTCGTCGAGGGAGTCCCGTGGAAGCGACGCCAACAGCTACAGCGCTAGTCCCCGCGGCCGGCGTCGACGAGCTCGCGCGCCGGCGCAGTCTCGATCGCGAGCGAGCGCGGCGCTACCGCGAGCGCAGCCGGGCCCCCTCGGCTGCCCTCAGTCCCCCGGCCGGTGCCGCGCCTCGCTCGCCCTTCCTGCCCACGCACGAGACCAAGCGACTCGACGCCATCGGCTCGACGCCCGAGGCCGAGCCGTACCTCCGCACGCCGCCGGCGCTCGACGCATCGGCGACGCCGCCGAGTCCCGAGGTCGAGGCCTCGCGCCGGGCCGGCGCGGCGAAGGTGGCCATGGTGGTCGCGACTCTGTTTCGCTTCGCGTTGCAGGACGCCACCAACCGCTATGCCATCGGCGATCGGCTGGCCGAGGTCGGGCTCCCGCCCGATCAGGTCGGCGCAGCCCTGAGCGGCGCGGTGGGGTACGTGTACAGCGCCACCGAGCGGGCGTGCCTGAAACACGGCGTTGGCCTGACGCTTCCGTACGAGGATGAGCTCGTCGCACTCGGCGCCGCGAGCTCGTCGGTCCTGTACCTCGCCGCGAAGTTTACCGGGCGCCTCGACGCGCAGCCGGCTGCGGCGCCGGCCAGGGGAAGCGTTTCGAGCGAAATTCCTCCCCTTGACAAGCGCGCTGACGATCAGGACCCCTACGCGCCGCTGAGGTTTGACTGATGAGGTTTGGCGAGGCACTGGCGGAACTCGGGAACGGCTACCGCGTCACCCGGACCGGCTGGAATGGGCGCGGTATGTGGATCGAGATCCAGCGGCCCGACGCCGGGAGCAAGATGACGCTCCCTTACGTTTACATGCGAACCGCGCAGGGGGATTTCGTCCCCTGGCTCGCGTCGCAGACCGACATCCTCGCGCACGACTGGGAGCTCATCGGCGAGGACTCGCCGTGAAAGCGGACTTCCTGGCGCTCCTCCTCGGCCCGCCGGGCCACGGCAAGAGCTCGCTGGCGGCCGAGCTCGCCGAGGCGCGCCTCCGGCAAGGCTCGTGGGTCCTGGCGCAAGACGCCAACCGCGAGCTCGGTCGCTTCTGCGTTGAGTACCCGAGCACCCACGCGTTCCTCGAGCGCGTCGCCGCCACGGCGAAAGAGGGAAAGCCCATGCCGGGCGGCGCCTCGTTCGCGACGAGCGCCGACGCGGTGCTCCGTCTCGCCGTCACGCTCGGCGAGCAGTGGAACCGCGCGCGCGGCACGGTCGCGCAGCCGATTTGCGTCGTCGTCAACGAGACAACGAGTTTCGAGGGCGCTGGCTCGACGTGGGTCGGCCAGGAGCTCGCGAGCGCCGTCGGTCAGCGCCGCCACCTCGGCCTCGAGCTCGTGCTCTGCATGCAGCACGCCGCTCAGCTCCCGGCGCTCATCTTCGAATCAGCCACCGAAGTGCACGCGTTCCGGCAGAAGCGGGCCGATCGCATCGTCGCGCTCGAGCGCGTGCTCGGCGAGGACCCGGGAGCCTTCGGTGCGCTCCGGGACCTCCCCAAGCATCGCTTCACGACGTGGCGGCCCGACGCTGGGCTCGTGTAACGCCGTCACTCAGCCTGGAGCTCGAGGGAGCGGCACGCCGGGCAGACGAAGGCCTCGACCACACAGTAATGGCGTATGCCATCGTAGCGAGGCGACAGACGGCGCACCCAACCAGAGGGGAGCGTCACGTCGGCTGAGCTGTGGCCCGTCGTGACTGCGCCCGCGCTCACCCACGTGTCGCATGACACGCCGCACGCGCATGCGATGCGTGCGGCGAGCTCGACGTTGACGCTCACCCTAGCCGGCCGCGACTTGCTTGGGCGCCGAGCACGCGGGACACAGGAGCGGCGGCGCCTCGCCGCCGGACGCCAGCACGAGGCCTGGCGTCCACCCGGGCGGTAGCGGCAGCCGCGCGCCCTGCGCGAGCGCCGCGATCGGAACGCCCACGGGCATGACCCGCGGGCCCCTCCCCTCGTCGCCGCGACACGGGCGGTTGTCGCAGATGTACGAGAGCTGCACGACGATCACTCGAACACCGGCCAGGACGCGAACCCCACGCATGGATCGGGCGAGAACGGGACGCCGCGATAGAGACGGACCGGCGTGGGGTCGCCCATGTGCGCGCCGAAAACCACCACGTCGAGCACGGTCAGCTCCTCAGCGACTCCCTGCTCCGGAACGATCCGTTTCACCCCCACCACGATGCACGGCGCGACGATCGCGTCGCCGGTGTAGTGGAGGATCCGGCCGATGGACGGCCTCATGCCGCTCCCTCGAGCTCCACGCCGAGCCGTGACGTGCCGGGCATGGCGACCGTGCGCCGCGCGCACTCGCGGAGCTCCACGACATAGTCCGCGAGCGTGTCGTCGAAGTAGTGGAGCTCTGCCCGGAGCGCGCCGAGCTCGGCGAGCACGTCGATGGGCGGCGCCGCGCGCCAGCGTTCGAGGCGCTTGGCCAGATCGGCGAGCTGGGTCGTCAGCATCGTGTGCACGGCGCGCGTTTCGCTGGTCAGGCTGTCCATGGCGGTACCTTTCGTTCCCGCGCCGCGAGCAGCGGGAGATCGTCGTCAAGCGCGCCGTCGCGGGCGGCGCACTGGTAGCAGTCGAGGCAGAGGTCAGGCCGGTGCCGGCGCGCGACGTCGTCGCCGAGGTCGAGCTCGGCGAGCGAGCAGCCGTACGCGCGCCCGCAGTGGGTGCAGGTCACGGGACCTCGTTGGGTGCGTCGTGCGCGGCCCAATCGCAGCCGCAAGCCGAGCAACGCTTGTCGAAGACGACCCAGCGCTCGGTGCGGCGGCACCACTTCGCGGCCTGGTCAAAGGACTCGATGAGGCCGGTGCCGTTGCACTCCCAGCACGGCGCGACGTTGTGGACCGGGCGAAGAGGGCCCCGGCCCGTCACGGCGCGCCGCCTTGCTGCGCGAGGAGGAGCTCGGCCTGTCTCCGAATCACCAGCATGACATCGTCGGTTTCGATGGCGGAGATGTTCGCTTGGGCGACAAGGGCGAGGCTCAGCAGCAGCGCGGCGCCGACCCCATTGCCGGCGATCTCCAGCGCGGCCAGCCGGACGGTCTCGAAGGCTCGCGCGATCTCGTCCGCGCTCATCGCGGCCAGGCCGCTCACGTGCCGCCGCCACCGACCAGACAATCGTCGGTGTGGTGAAACGGGAAGCAGCGCCAGTGGCGCTCGGCGCGGTCGAGCATCTCCTCCACGTCGCTCCGCGCGACACCGGCCTGGAGCAGGACATTGGTCCACGACTCCAGGACGGCCGCGCGCTCGCCGGGCGCGGGCACCGTGTTGAGCAGGAGCCACCCGAGATCGTACGGATCGACCTGGGGGGGCGTCACGTGCGGACCTCGACGCGGCCGCGGCCCGTGCGGCGCATGCCGTGGCCCTCAGGCTGCTCGAGCTCGAGCGCGACCTGGCCGAGGTCGGCGCCGACCACGGCCAGGAGCTCGGCCGCGACTCCCCGCTCGAGGCGCGACGAGCCCTCGACGTCACGCTCAACGAGCATGACGAGGATTTGCGCGCGCCGGAGGCGCCGCGCGGCGTCTGCGGCCGTCACGCGTCACCCCCCGGGCGCCCGACGCGCTCCAGGGCGATCGGCGCTGGCGCACGAGCGCGTTTCTCCCGTGGTGGGTCCGCTGGCGCGGTCGCCTCCCGCGCTTCCAGCGCAGCCCACGCCGCGCCGAGCGCGTCACGCATGTCCGGGAGGCAAGCGTCGAGCAGCCCCCTCCCTCCGGAGCCCGTCCGCTCGGCGTCACGCGTCACGCTACGCGTCACGTCGGCGTCGCCCCCGAGGCCGGCGGCAGCCGGCCGGATCGGCGTCGCCGGAGGCGACTCCTCCCCTCTTGCACCCCAGTTCTTAGAGTGCTTCGCACTACGTCCGGAGTGAGAGATACGGCCCTCTCTTTGGGGTGCAAACGCCGAGGGGGATTCAGTGGGTCGCGAGGTAGGTGGCGGGCGCGATGAACAGCCGTCACGTTCGATGCGTCGCGCGACCGTCCCGAGCAGCATCACGCTCGCGCACTGGCGCCGCTTGAACGTGGCGCGCGCGCCGGCCGGGGCGTACTCGTCGGTCCAGGCGAGGGGGATGAACTGGTGGACGACCCGCACGCGCTCGAGGTGGCGCGTGCAGCCGGCCGGACACGGGTCGGCGCAGCCGCGGCACTTCGGCAGCCGGTCCACGTGGCCCGTGCGCGGGCCCTTGGCGTAACGCCGCTCGTGGTGGCCAGGCCTGGCGCACGGGCCCTCGCAGGCCAGCCGGTGCTCGCCCAGGCCCTCGAGCGCGTACTGGACGGAGCGCGGCGAGCGGCCGATCTTCGCGGCGACCTCGGCGATCGTCATGCGCACGCCCGGCGCGCCGACGGCGCGAGCGGCGCTGACGACGCCATAGACCTCAAGCTCGATCGGCGTCGGGTCCCGGGGCGAGCGCTCCTTCAGCTCGAGCTCGAGGTGCGGCGGCTCGCGCAACCGCCGCGCCCGGTGGTTCGGGAGCGCGAGCGCGCAGACCGCTTGCGCGGCCGCGATGGTTCGCGGCGAGGGGTGCGCCGTTCGGCGGCGCGTGCGCGGCGACCACGGCTGTGGTCGGAATGGTGGCGTGACGTCGGTTTGGGCGACGGCAGGAAGCAGCAAGGCGAGATCTCCCCCTCCCTCGACTGCCCCCAACCCCCCCGGATGAAGCTTGAGACGTGACGCCTGATCACGTAGCGTGACGTCACGCGCTCCGGGCTTGTGTTTGGGACAAGCCTTGGGCGTGACGGCGGGACTTACCTCCCGCCGTTTTTTACTTTTCGGTCAGTTCGCTCAAAGAACCGCCGGTAATCAATCCCCTTTTAGGTGGGTGACGAGGGATGGATTATGCGACGACGCGTGACGCTAGTCCACTCCTGCTGTACACGTCAAGGTTTCCGTGAACCGAACACCGTTCGGCGGGATCTGCCCTCGCCGTAGAACGCGTTCACGCGATCGACGGCCTCGGCGAGCTCGCGCCGCACGTACGACGGCGCGGGCCCGCCGGCCTCGCCTGGCTCGACGAGCATCACGTTCGGTGGCGTGAGCGCACCATCGCGTGACGGCCGTTCAAGCTCGCCGCCGATGCGCTGCGGCGCCGTGACGACGTGCGGCGGGAGCTCGAGCGGCGTATCGAGCGCGCAGTCGAGCCCCTGGCGCAAGGCGATCGAGCGCGCGACCTCGGCGCGGCCGCGGCGCCGACCGACGTTGTATGCGGCGACCGCGAGCGCTTCGAGCTCGTCGCGCAGCCGGCCGCTGAGCTCGCGGCCCTCGACGCGCAGCGCGAGCTCGGCGCGGTACGCCACCCACCGGCCCAGGTCGAGCGTGGACCGGAGCTTACGACGGTACGACACAACGCCACCCCCCTATTCCACACTACAGGGTTGGCAATCCGGAGGCTACTCCTTGGGCGGCGGGCCGCCGCCGGGATCGGTATCGGCCTCCGTGTCGCACGACGACGGCGGTTCGAGGGACGCGCGGATGGTGCGAGCGCGCGCGTCGATCGTGAGGCGCCTCAGGCGCCGCCCGAAGGCCCACGCAACCGGCACGAGCGCGACGGCGCCGAGCACGAGCGCGATCGCGCCAAGGAGCTCGGTGGCCGCGTCAGCGTCCACCCCGCTCCCGGGCGAGGCGAGAATTCAGCTCGTCGACGCGCTCGAGGCCACGCTCGATCGATCGCGTGAGGTCGTCGCTCACGCGCTTGAGTTTGCCGAGCTCGGCCTCGACGTGCTGGCGCGCGGCGCGCTCAACGGCAGCACGGAGCTCCTGCGGGCAATCCGCGGCTCCCTTGGCGGCGCGCTCGACGAGCTCGGCAGCGTGCTTCGGCACGTGCTTTCGGAGCGACCGGTCCCACAGCCGCTCGACGAGCCAGCCGATGCCGGCGGTACCGATCCGGAGGCCCCACTTGCCAACGGTCCCCCAGCTCACGGGTGCCCCCCGCACGCGCACGGCGCACTCGGCGAGCTCGAGCTCGAGCTCGGCGCGCCGAAGATGAGCCGCGAGAAGCCCTCGGCCCACGCGCTCGGGCCGGAGGCCTCGCCGCCCTCGCCCTCCTCGTCGTCATCGTCGGCGCCGGGTGCGGCCGGCGCCGTCGCGACCTCGGCGCCGCCGCTGCAGCCGC